>Ga0137396_10001665_pt1 | contig 11863 bp, 13 predicted proteins | sample czc16metaG_FD_108284 | JGI IMG/M metagenome (GOLD analysis project Ga0137396, IMG submission 108284) | Vadose zone soil microbial communities from Angelo Coast Range Reserve, California, USA - czcobulk3.16 metaG | ecosystem: Environmental > Terrestrial > Soil > Vadose zone | place: USA...
AGTCCACCGGGGCGACCGTCGTCGCCCGCAAGGCGAAGAAGCCCCGCCTCACGTTCAAGCAGGAAATCCAGACGATCCGGAACCTTCCCCGCCTCCAGCGCCTCGTCATCGCGCTGAAGGTCGGAGGGGTTCTCCTCGTCTCAATCGGACTCGAGGGGATCGTCTCCGGGAATTACCTGTGGCCCATCGTGTTCATCCCGCTCGGGGTGTTCGTGTCGATGCTCCCGATCAAGGTGCGAATCGACCGATGCCTCGCGTGCGCGGCGCCCCTCGGCCCGCATCAAGCGATCTGTCCGATCTGCGGCGCTCCGCAGGCGTAACGCCGTCTACGCCGGGATCGTGGGCTCCACGACACGCCCTGCGTCGATCTCTGTCTTGAGCCTCTGGAGGACGACGAGCCGCGCGCGGTACATCCGGTCGTCGGACCAGAGGTGCGCGAGGCGGGAGAGGTAGGACGCGCCCGGGATCGCCTGGACCTTCGTCCAGACCTTCCGGGAGATCGCGCACACCTTCGTGGCCTCCTTCGGAGAGTCGAAGGCGGGGGCGAGGGACACCGTCCCTGTCCTGCGAACGGCGCCGAAGATCGCGAGGCTCGCGGTCGACTCCTCGCTCACCTCCCTCAGCTTCCCGAGGAGGTCCGGGAGCGCCGCCACGGGCACCGTCACGTACCCGGGGATCACGAATCGACCGATCCGCTCGGCGATCCGGGCGTACGCCCGCGCCTCGGCATCGTAGAAGGGGGGAGTGTCCGTCGTCTTGGCGGTGAACCCGGCGAGAATCGCATCGAGGGCCTTCTCGCGGGCGGCGACGACCGTGGGCGCTCCCGCGACGCCGAGTTCCAGCACGAGTGCGGACACGGAGGCGCCTGGATGGGCGAGGGACCAGCCCGCCGCGTCGTACACGTTCGCGTATAGAAGGGAGCGGCCGGATCCCGGGAGCTTCCCCAGGGCCGACGCGAGCTTCCCCACATCCGGGAACTGATAGACCCAGTTCCTCACGACGCGTGCGCGGGGCGTCAACCCGACCGCCATCGAGACCGGGATCACGAACTCGGACATCGAGTTCTGGAGAAGGCCGAGGGCGTCGTAGCCGGTCCCGTGGTTCGGCACCTCCTCGAACCCGAGGCGGGAGCGCCGGGCGTGGTACGCGAACGACCGCACTCCGTAGAGATACCGCCGGAATGGGGCCGCGTAGGACTGGAAGACCGCGTCGCCGAAGAGGGCATCTCCCAGGCCGTAGTCCAGGGGGACGAGGGGGAAGAACGGAACCTGCCGCCCGGCCCGCAGGGACTCGTCGTATAGGGCCTTCCACGTCGCCCCGACCCCGGCGACGGCCCGATGCCCCGTCGGATCGACCTCGATCGACGAGAGCTCCCGCACGTCCACCGCGATCCCTCCCTGGGGCGGGACGATCCAGGGGTGGGTCGTCAGCGTCCTCGGGCGCACGTAGACGCCGATGTCCCGGTCCTTCGAGATCGCGAGCTGTCGGCGGATGTAGTGGTAGTCCTCCGCAGGAAGGCCGAGGGTCACCGTGCTCTCCTCCCCGTTCGCGACTCGGAGGAGTCTCTGGACCTCGTTGTCGGACTTCACCTTCACGGTCACGGACGGCTCGCGGCTCAGGACCGCGACGATCTCCCTAGGGAGGACCCGGTCGTTCCGCGTGAACAAGGCCTCGATGAGGGATTCCCGGATCATCTCCCGCAGCGCGGGGACCTCCGTCACGGAGTCGACGAATGCGCGGTCCACCAGGAGGCCCATCAGCGGCCCCCCGTCTCGATCTTCACGTAGCGGTCGGAGGTCGGCTTCAGCCGCCGCACGAACGCCGCGACTTCGAGGCCAAGCGTCATCGCCTCCGGCGGGATCACGTTCACGATCGGGAGATTGTACCGGGTCCAGACCTCCGTCATCTTCCCCGGGTTCATCTTGCGGTACGGGTCCAACTGGGACTTCACGGTCTCGTAGATCCCGGTGGCCCCCCTGTGCATCTTGCGGAAGTTGAACGCAGTGAACAGCCCGAGGCCCCGTGGGTGGCCGCCAAGGGCGAAGGCGACGTCGCCGAACTTCTTGACGAACGCGAGGGTGAGGGGCCCCAGCGGCGCCTGCTCGTCCATCAGGAAGTACGGCTCCACGGCGAGGGCGTTTCGGTCCACGAGGAAGCTGTTCACGGCGACCTGCATTCGCAGGCGGCGCATGAGCCGGGTCGTCCGTCGGACCATGTCCGAGAACCGGGAGACCGGAAATTCCGCCTGCGTGATCACGAGCCCGCCGCTGATTCGCCGCGCAGGATAGAGGTCGAACCTCCCCTCCCACTGGGACCGGGCGACGTCCTCCGGGAGCTTCTTCCCTCCGAGGCCCGCGATCAGGCCGTCCATCTCCTTCTCCGATGCGATGACCTCGTCCTTGGGCCCCTCGAAGACGACGTTCGCGAGGGCTTGCGGGTCCAGCGAGTCCGGTCGGACCGCCTTCACGAAGGCGAGGTGGATTGGATCAAGGAACGAGGCGTTGTACGGCTCGAGGTCCGACCACGCAATCGCGGCGGGGACGTCCTTGGCGCCCGCGAGGTCCTTGAACGAGTATGAAAGAGGTGTGAGGGCCTCGGGCTTCGGGAACAATTGGAGAGTTAGGCTCGTGATGACTCCGACGGTCCCCTCCGATCCGAAGAAGGCGGGGTTCAGATTCGCGTACGCGACGGAGAGGTCCGCGAGGCGGTCCGCGGTCCGGATGATCTCCCCGCTGGGGAGGACCACCTCCATGTCCAGCACGAGGTCCCGCGCATCTCCGTACTTGCACGAACCGATGCCGACCCCACCGGTCGCGAACCATCCGCCGATCGTCGAGGCGGGGGCTCCGAGCGGGGAAACGGGAAGGAACATGCCGCGCGCGGCCACAATGTCCGCGAGCTCCTTCCAGGTACGTCCCGCCTGGACGGAGACCGTGCGGCGTTCCGTGTCGATCGCCTCCACGCGGTCCATCCGACGGAGGTCGAGAAGGATCCCACCCCGATTCGGGACGGAACCCCCCACGATGCCTGTCCCGCCACCGCGCGGGACAATCGGGATCCCCGCCTCGTAGGCGAACTGTACGAGGCGCGAAACCTCTTCCACCGTCTTCGGGACGGCGACGAAGTCCGGGATCATCTTCCACTGAAGGAGGGCGATCTTCGGGAGGGAGGCGAAGTCATGGCTGTACATCAGCCGTTCCATTGGGTCCCGGGAGACCCGCTCGGGTCCGAGGATGTTGACGAGGCGTCGAAAACTATAATCAAGGCTCGCCAAGGTCCCGTCTCACCCGGCCCACGCGCGGAAAGGGAGGGACCGTCTTAAACCTAGCGAGAATGGCGAGTCGAGATTCCTGGAGTGCTCACGTCCCGAGGGTCTTGATAATCAGTTCACGGAGGCGGTTCGGGTTCGCCCCGCTCTCGAGAGCGCCGAGGATGCGAGACACGACCATGACCTTGTCATCCGACGCATCGTCGATGTGTCGCGCGATCTCGAGCCGAAGGTCCGAATCCCGCTTCCCGGAGACATCGATGCCGAGCTCCTTGGCGGAGTCGCGGAGGCGGGTTCCGAAGTCCCTCGTATCCCCTTCCCGGAACTCATCGCGGATCTGCCGCTCGACCTCCATCCGTCCCCGCCGCAACTCTCCCCATGCCCGCCCGAGGCTCCTCGCGAGCTCAGGGAGCTTCTGGGGCCCGAAGAGGAGGAGGACGGCGATGATGATGAGAAGAATGATCAGCTCAAACCCGCCGGGGAGCTGGGCGCCGATGCTCAAGTAGTCGGCCAGCGGCAGTTTTCGGCCTCCGAATCCGACCCATGCCGGCGGGCTCTTAAGAGCTTTTCGCAGCGCTCCCGTGACGGCTCACGCTGCGGTCGTGGAGTCTAATCGCCGCGTACCCGCCGACGTACAGAAACAGCATCGGGATCGCAACGAGCATCATCGTGACCCCGCTCCCGTCCGGGGTGATCGCCGCCCCGAAGAAGAATATCGCGAACGTCGCGAGGCGCCAGTGGCGCTTCCAGAATTCCGCCTCGACAACGCCGAGCACGCTTAGTCCGTACATCACGACGGGAAGTTCGAACGCGATCCCAAACCCCAGACTGAATAGGAGGACGAAGTCGAGGAATTGCTGGAGGTCCAGCAGCGGCAGCGCGCCCATCGCGATTGCGATTCCATACAGGAAGGTGAACGTGAAGGGGAGGACGACGAGGAATGACATGGCAACGCCCGCCAGGAACAGGAGGACAACGGGCACCGAAACGCGAACGATCATCCGTCGTTCTTTCGGCCTCAAGGCGGGCGCCACGAACCGCCAAAACTCGTACGTCGATATCGGCGAGATGGCGACGATCGCGAGGAACAGGGCGACCTTGAATTGCACGATCACGGGATCCCAGGGCGTGAGGAACGCGGGGGTCACGTATGGCGGGACGAGCCATGCGCGAATCGCGACGAAGAATTGCAGCGCGATTCCTTCGTTGAAGCTCAGCACCGGGAGCGGCAACCACATTGGCACCCCCACAACGACGACGTAGCGGAAACTAAAGAAGAGGAAGACGGCGAATGCAATGATGAATGCGTACACCACGACCTTCAGTCGCTTCCGGAGCTCCTCAAGATGTTCAAAGAACCGTAGCGGGAGGAATCCTATTCGGAGAGAGTCGTCGCCCGCCGCGACCATGCTCGTGGAACGGAGGCGCCCCTATATTGCCTTTCGCGGGTCGTCTCAAGAGAAGGAATAGCGATCGTCTTTCCACGGGTCAGCGATGTTGCTGTACCCTCGGACCTCCCAGTAACCCGGCTCGTCCTGCTCAACGAACGTGACCTGTCGCAGCCACTTCGCGCTCTTCCACCCGTACCGCTTCGGCACGACGAGTCTCATCGGCCCGCCATGGTCCAACGCGAGGGGCTTGCCGTCGTGGCGGTAGGCCAGGACGACGTCGTCGTCCATCAGGACGTCCAGCGGCAGGTTCGTAGTGTAGCCCGCGTCGCCGCAGGTGAACACGACATGTTTCGCGGCAGGTCTCGGATGGACGAGGTCGACAATCGTGCGGAAACCCACACCCTCCCACCGGTTATCGAGCCGCGACCACGCGGTCACGCAATGGAAGTCCGCTGTGAGTTCGACCTTCGGAAGCGCGAGGAACTGTTCCCATGTGAACGTCGTGGGTGTGTCGACGTTGCCGTCGACCCGCAGGGTCCAGGTCTTCGGATCGAACCTCGGGATAATGCCGAGATCGAGACGGGGCCACCCGATCGCCGTGTGCTGCCCCGGGGGGAGGCGCGGGTTCGGCATGTCATGAGACGAACACCGCGCCCGGATATGAACCGTCGCCAGGGACCGATGGAGTCAGGTTCGAGAATGCGGGACCTTTGCGGGTTCCTCGAGGTTGTCAAGAAAGGTTTTATTAGGAGGGGTCTTTAGCCAGCCGAATGGTCTTGTTGGATGATTACGTCCCCGTTGCCCTCTTCCTTCTCGTCGCCCTAATGTTCCCCCTCATCACGTTCTTCGCGACCCGCCTATTCCGGCCGACCCACCCGACGCCGCTGAAGGACCTCACGTACGAATGCGGGGAGCTCCCCGAGGGCGAGGCGGCGATCCAGTTCCACTTCCAGTACTACATGTTCGCCCTGATCTTCGTCGTGTTCGACGTCGCCGCCGTGTTCCTCGTCCTCTGGGCGTTCGTGATCTACGGAGCCGCGAGCGACCTCGGCCCGACCGCCTCCCTGGCGGACCGGCTCGCTCGGTTCGGCCCAATCCTCGCCCCGATGCTCCTCGGGTTCATCCCTATCCTGTTCGTCGCGACCCAGTACGCGCTGAAGAAGGAGTCCGTCATCCACATCTGAGCCCGGACACGGCTCGGGACCGGTGCCACACGTGAGCGGGACGGAAGAGGACCTGATGAAAAAGCTCCGGGCGAGGTTCCCGTCCGCCCTGACGGAGCTCGGGGTCCCGCGGCCGACCGTCGTGAAGGCGGTGATCGACCGGAAGGACCTCCTCGAGGTGTGCGCCTACGTGAAGGACGAGCTCGGGTTCGAGCACCTATCCTGCATCTCCGCTGTGGACTGGAAGGACCACTTCGAATCCGTGTATCACATGTACAATTACGCCACGGGAACCACGGTCCAGATCAACGCGCTCATCCCCCACGACGATCCGAAGATCGACAGCATCGTGAAGCTCTGGAACGCGGCGCTGTACCACGAGCGGGAGGCGTGGGACCTGATGGGGGTCGTGTACGAGGGGAACCCGAACCTGGAACGGATCCTCCTCCCGAAGGACTTCCTTTATCATCCTTTGCGCAAGGACTTCCCCCAGGAGACGGAACGCCAGTACATCAGCCGCCGGAAGCTGAAGACGGGAGGCCGCTGAGATGGCGGAGTTCTGGGTGAACATGGGCCCCCAGCACCCGATGACCCACGGGCTGTGGAACATGAAGGTGAAGATCGACGGGGAGACGATCACGGACGCCGCCCCGGAGATCGGCTACCTCCACCGGGGGTACGAGAAGATCATGGAGGTCCGCGAGTTCCAGAAAAACGTCGTTCTCACGGACCGGCTGTGCTACGTGTCCAGCGTCACCTGGTCCCACGCGTACTGCCTCGCGTGCGAGAAGATGATGGAGATCGAGGTGCCTCTGCGGGGGCAGTGGATCCGCGTGATCTCCCTCGAGATCCAGCGGATCGCGTCCCACCTGATGTGGCTCGCGGCGTACGGCCCGGACCTGGGGCTTCTCACAGGGCTGCTGTGGGCGCTCCGGGAGCGGGAGCTGTTCCTGGACCTCCTCCAGCTCCTCTCCGGCGCGAGGATGAACCAGAACTTCCCGAGGATCGGCGGGGTGCGCAACGACCTCCCGCCGGACTTCGACAAGTACTGCGCGAAGGTCATTAAACACTTCCGCGAGAAGCTAAAGGAGTACGAACGGCTGTTCCATGACTCGAAGATCTTCCTGATGCGGACGCAGGGCGTCGGCCGGATCTCGCGGAACGAGGCGGTCAACTGGGGGGTCACGGGGCCGAACCTCCGAGCGTGCGGGGTCGACGTCGACTTCCGTCGGCGGGAGCCCTACGAGACGTACGAGGAGGTGGACTTCGAGCCCCAGGTGTGGAAGGGCGGGGACGGCGGGGACTCCTACGCCCGGTTCATGTGCAGGTTCAACGAGCTGGAAGAGAGCTGCAGAATCATCGAGCAGGCCGTGAAGAAGATCCCGTCCGGTCCGTACCGGGCGAAGGCCCCCCGCAGGGCCGAGGGGGAGGGGTTCGCCCGCACGGAGGACAGCCGAGGGGAGGCCCTCTTCTACATAATCGGGGACGGTGACGACCGGCCGTACCGCGTGAAGATCCGGAGCCCCGTCTTCTGCACGATGGCCGCGACTCCAATCATGCTCCGTGGGAACAAGATGGCGGACGTGGTCTCGATCCTCGGCAGCGTCGACGTCTGCGTGGGGGAGATGGACAAGTGAGCGGCGCCCTCGTCTCCCCGGACCTGTTCACCCTGTGCAAGGTCCTCCTCACGGGGATCATGAAGATCCAATCGGACGCGATCCTCGCGGGCGCCCCCGTCGGAAGCCCCGTCGAGCCGCTCCGCGGCATCGCATATTTCCTGATGGAGGACTGGTTCCTCACCTTCAACGCCTGGATGATCGCGATCACGATCATGGTGACGTGGGCCGCCGCGATCCAGCTCCTCACGATGATGTGGATCGAGCGGAAGTTCTACTCCCGCCTGCAGGACCGGTACGGGATCATGATCAGCATCTGGTCCCTTCCGTTCTGGCCGTTCTCCTGGTGGGCGAAGCGGAGGAACAAGCCGACGCACCGCGGCCTCGGTTACCTACAAAACGTCGCGGACGGGGTGAAGCTCCTCCAGAAGGAGAATATCACCCCCGCGAACGCGGACTCCGCGATGTTCCATACCGCGCCCGTCCTCATCGCGTCCTCGACGGTCATGATCTTCGCGGCCCTCCCGTTTAGCGAGGGGTTCGTGATCGCGAACATGCCGATGAGCCTGCTCTTCATCCTCGCTGCGTTCTCCATCGCGCCCCTCGGGATCCTCATCGCGGGGTGGGCGTCGAACAACAAGTACAGCCTGATCGGGGGGATGCGGGCCGCCGCACAGCTGATGGCGTACGAGATCCCGCTCCTCCTCGCCGTCGTCGCCCTCCTGATGTACGCGGGGAGCCTGAACGTACTCGAGATCGTGCGGAAGCAGGAGACGCTCCTCGCGATGGTCGGGCCGATCCCGATCCCGGCTTGGAACGTCTTCTCGATCCCGCAGTTCATCGGGTTCACGGTCTTCCTCGTCGCGATCATGGCGGAGATGGAGCGGATCCCCTTCGACATCCCGGAGGCGGAGGCGGAACTCGTGGAGGGTTGGCTGACGGAGTATTCGGGGATGCGGTTCGGCCTCGTTTTCGGGTTCAAGTGGCTACGGGCCCTCGCGGGGTCCGCCCTTGTCGTGATCCTGTACCTTGGCGGGTGGTCGGGGCCCGTGTTCGTGACCCTCACGCCGTCCGTCGGACCGACCGTGATCCCGATCCCGATCATCCCGCACGAAGTCTGGTTCCTGCTCAAGGTCTACCTCCTGTTCCTCCTGTTCGTGTGGGTCTCATGGTCCGTGCCCCGGGTCCGGATCGACCAGATCCTGAACATCGGCTGGAAGCGGCTCATCCCGCTCGCGTTGCTCGCGATCCTCCTTGCGGCGTACTTCGCCGCCCTCGGCCCCGCTCTGGGGGGCATCCGGTGACGGAGGCGGCCCCCTGGTAGACTTCCAGCTCGCGGCGTTCCTGATCCTGTCCGTCCTCGAGATCGGCGGGTCGATCATGGTCGTCACCTCGAAGAAGCTCGTCCACGCCGTGTTCTGGCTCGCCCTGACGCTCGTCACGATCGGCGGGATCTACCTCGTCCTCCAGGCGGAGTTCCTGTTCCTGATCCAGATCCTCGTGTACGCGGGCGCGGTCCCCGTCCTCTTCCTCTTCGGGATCATGTTGACCCGCCGGAAGATCATGGAAGAGGTGACGCCGGGGGAGGTCCTGGAGACCCCGGCGGAGGCTCCGAGGGAGGGGCTCCCGTGAACGCGCGGAACCTCCTCGTGGCGGGGACGCTCGGCGCCTTCCTCGTCCTCCTCTCGCTGTTCTTCGTCGGGATCCCCTGGGCGAGCGGCCTCCACGAGGTCCCCCTGTTCAGCCCTCTCGGCACGGGGCTCGCGAACCAGCAGTTTTCTTCATACGCGATCACCCTGATCCTCATCTCAATCCTCCTCTCGAGCGCGATGATCGGCGGGGTGTACCTCGCGAAGCGGGAGGAGCGGCCGTGATCCCCGTCGAATACGAGCTGATCCTCTCGGCGGCCCTGTTCTGCATCGGGTTGTATGGCGTGATGATTCGAAAGAACGCGATCGTCGTGCTGATGTCGATCGAGATCTTGTTGAATGCCGCGATCCTGAACTTCGTGGCGTTCTCGTCCTATACGCCCCCCGCCGGGGACGCCGCGGGGCAAGTGTTCGCCCTCCTCGCCATCGCGATCGCGGCGGGGGAAGCCGCCATCGGCCTCGCGATCTTCCTCGCCCTCTACGAGACCCACGGGACCACGGAGCTCGACAAGATTCGCCTCCTGAGGTGGTGACGTGATCGAGAACGCGTGGCTCGCCTGGTTGATCGTGGGCTCGCCCCTCGTCGCGTTCGTCGTCGTCGGCCTCGTCGGCCGCCGCCTCCCCGAGGGCGGTGCCCACGTCGTCGTCGGCTCGTTCGCGGCGTCCCTCCTCCTCGCGGTCTACTTCCTGTACCAGGTACTCCGCGAAGGGGCACTCGGAGGGGTCGTCGCGGTCACGGTCCCCGGGGTCACGTGGATCCCAGGAGACCCGGTCACGGGAGACGGCGCGATCGGGATGAACCTCCTGATCGACAATCTCAGCGCGGTCCTCCTGGTCCTCGTCTCCTTCCTGTCCCTCCTGATCGCGATTTTCTCAATCGGGTACATGCACGAGGAGGCGGGGAAGCCCCGGTACTACGCGGAGATCGCGCTCTTCGTGGCGGGGATGCTCGGGACCGTGAGCGCGGACAACTTCCTGCAGCTCCTAATCTTCTGGGAGATCATGGGCCTGTGCTCGTACCTCCTCATCGGATTCTGGTACCACAAACCCGAGGCCGCGAGCGCCGCGAAGAAGGCGTTCCTCGTGACCCGCGTCGGGGACGTCCTCTTCCTGGCGGGGATCCTCGTGATCTGGAACGTGTTCCATGATTTCCGATTCGAGAAAATCGTCCAGAAGATTCCGGACCTCTGGGGCGGGGCCTACACGCCGCAACTCGCCCTTCTGATCCCGCTGTTCCTCTTCGGCGGGGCCGTCGGAAAGTCCGCCCAGTTCCCGCTCCACGCCTGGCTGCCGGACGCGATGGAGGGCCCGACGACGGTTTCCGCCCTGATCCACGCGGCGACGATGGTGAAGGCGGGCGTCTACCTGACCGCCCGGTCCTTCATCTTCCTCGTCCCCGTCGCAGCGACCGGCGGGGTTCTAGTGTCCGCGGTCCCGTGGAACGCGATCCTCATCATCGCCGGAATCGGGGCGTTCACCGCGGTCTTCGCGGGATCGATGGCACTCGTGAACTTCGACATCAAGCGGGTCCTCGCGTTCTCCACGATCAGCCAGCTCGCGTACATGTTCCTCGGCCTCGGCGCCGGGGCGTACTTGGTCGCATCGGAGGCCGCGCACGGAAGCACGGAGGTCGCCTCCGCGGGCTACAGCGCGGCCCTGTACCACCTGACGAACCACGCGTTCTTCAAGGCCCTCCTGTTCCTCGCCGCGGGCTCCGTGATCCACGCGGTCCACACGAACGACATGCGGGCGATGGGGGGCCTACGCAAACACATGCCCTGGACCTCCCGCACGATGCTGATTGGAGCCCTCGCGCTCTCCGGAATCATCCCGTTCAGCGGGTTCTTCTCGAAGGACGACATCCTCGCCGTGACGTTCGAGACCGGGTCCGCGAACCCGCTGTTCTATCTGATGTGGGGCGCGGGGATCGCGACTGCCTTCATGACCGCGTTCTACACGTTCCGGATGTGGCTCCTCACGTTCCACGGAGAGTACCGGGGCCACGAACACCCACGCGAATCCCCGCGGGTGATGACCGCCGTCCTCGCGGTCCTTAGCCTGTTCACGGTGGGCAGCGGGGCGATCGCATTCCTGACGAACGGGTTCGGGAATCTGATTTTTTACGCGGAGCCGCATGCCGCGCTCCCCCTCATCACGCCCCTCCTGAAGGGAAACCTCGTCGAAATCGGGCTGACGGGTCTCTCGCTTGCGCTGGCCCTCGCGGGCGTCGGGCTCGCGTGGGCTGTGTACGCCCGTCGCTCGATCCCCGCCGCGACGTTCACCCGGGGACCTACCCGGGCGTTCCTCCACTCCATGCTGCTGCATCGGTACTGGATTGATGATTGGTACAACGCGTTCGGCTCGCGGACGATCGCCGGGTTCGCACTGGCCATGGACTGGTTCGATCGGAACGTCATCGACGGGATCGTGAACGCGATCGCGCGCGGGGGGGTCGTCGTCGCCGCCCTCGCCGATGTCTTCGATCGGAAGGTAATCGACGGCGCCGTGAACAGCATCAGCCTCGAGACCGTACGATCGAGTCTCGCGCTGAGCACCCGCCAAACGGGGCAGGTCCAGAATTACACGTGGGCGATCGTACTCGGAATCGTCGCGATCCTCGTCCTCGTCCTGCTGGGGTTCCTTCCCCGGATCTTCGGGGGGCCGTGACGTGGGGCTCTTCCTTTCGCTCCTGCTGATCGTCCCGATCGCGGGCTTCGCCGCAGTACTGATCGGAGGCGGGACGCTCCGGCGTGCGCGGACGATCGCGCTTGCGTTC
>Ga0137396_10001667_pt1 | contig 11862 bp, 14 predicted proteins | sample czc16metaG_FD_108284 | JGI IMG/M metagenome (GOLD analysis project Ga0137396, IMG submission 108284) | Vadose zone soil microbial communities from Angelo Coast Range Reserve, California, USA - czcobulk3.16 metaG | ecosystem: Environmental > Terrestrial > Soil > Vadose zone | place: USA...
GAGTTGGCCTACTGGGACATTGTTGAGAGATAGGTTGTTGCAGTCGTGGTAGAAATAGAGGGGCTTTCCATTGACAGTGTTGTCAGGGGCAACGTTGACAGAGCCTGAGAGAACCAAGCCGCTATTATGGAAGCCGTTCTGTGAGACGGTGACATTCACACCGCTCAGATCCATGCCATAACCCGTCGCGCTACTACCGATGTAGTTCCCGGTAATAGTCACATTCGTAGACGAGCTAACAGTCAGGTTAGAGCCGAGATTGGCCGGGACGGTGTTGTTTGTGATCAGTATGTTGGATGAGGATCGGATGATGATTCCTGGTCCTCCACCACCACCGTTCGGTGTACCGCTGCTGGAAACCTGTACGTTCGTGATCCAGACGTTATTCGAACCAGTAACCAGAATTCCGATACCGGAGCCGTAGCCAGCTCCGCCGCCAGATACCACATTCTCCAAGCGGCCGTTCGTGACGTTGGAGAGAATGATCCCATTGCCCTGACCGTAAGCAGTGACGTTGCGCACGACAAAGTACGATCGTGTATTGCCGATGCTTATCTGCGCAGGACCAGCCTGGTACTCGATGCTCCATCCCGAGATGATGAACGGGTCCAACGGGATGCCGGTGCCACCCGTCAATCCGTTGGTGCTGTTGAAGTCAGAATCTCTGTTGATGATGATGGCTTTGTGTGCAACTTGGCTCCCAGCGTTGACTCTTGGGCTGAGGACTAGGATACTTGACCCAATAATCAGGGAAACAAGCAGGATAGTGAAAACTCTCTGTCGACCTATTATCACAGTGAAAATTGAAAAAATCACGAGTCTAGCCGCAAGAAATGGTTGATATGAAGATTGCCACGCAAATGGGTTCAGGCGGATAGCTAGCGATATAGAAAGATCCAGCTATCTCACCATCTCTGGACTTTTCAAATCCTCCAGCCGCTTCTAAACGGTCTCAAGCGTCAAGTCGACCGCTGACACCCTCAAAATCTCCTCTTACCGACCCCTCATGGACCTAGGTCATGCTGACACTAGGCGTTGGGCAGAATTGCATTTGGTGAAGATGAGCTTCCCAGCGTGATAGGCTCAGTCGAGGAGAGTTTGCTAGGTAGGAGGCTTGACGGCTTCCTTGATTGGACGTCTTCCGTCGATATCCTGGAACCGTATTCTTCCGCAAGGATGTCGGCCTTGAAAGCTCGGCCTGTTCTCTCCATGATTTTTGGATCTGAAGCCGAAAATCATGCGGGTCCTGAGAACCCACCAGCAGAATTCGTTCTCGGGCTCCGCTGCAACCGAGCAGGGAGTTAAAGACGTGATATCTCCTGGAGCCGAGGCGACGGGATCTGTCCGGAGCGCTGCCAGTGACCAAGGGATAATGAGAGTGCAGGAATAATGATTATGACTATGGGTAGAACCGAGTAGCTTCACTGAGCTTGTCAGCTTAGCCTTTCCAGAGTCCTATTAGCGCACCGGCGACGAAGGTGGCCGAGGATAAGGGAAGCAGTCTCGCGAGTCCCTCTGCCTGGGTCGCTACAGGCTGTGCTCCGTTGAAGACACCGTAAATTGTTGTTGCGGAAGGGACGCTAAGAGCGAAGTTCAGGTATCCCGTAACCACAAGCAGGACCACCAAGGATACGATAGCCAATGCTAGCTTGAACACCCTTTTCACGACTATACCTAGTAGCATCCCGATGATGAACGTAGTCACAGAGAATGCGGAAATGATGGTCGTAGGATCAATACCAGTGGGCATTATGATCAATGGAAAAGATTTGCCGCGCCGTATTAATGGCTTGCCGATCACGATTCGTCTATATTCGGGTATCTGGGGGTAGAGAAGATCCCAGTAACGATTTAGCGCAGACTGCCTCAGTGATGAGGCGGGACCCGTCTAGACTCGCAGCTTCTTACACGGGCGAAACGGATATTATAGATTGAACAGGGACCGGTTGAGGGGTTCTCAGTCCGACCTGGAAGGGGAGACTGAGGTTGATGCCTCGCCCGTGTGGAATATCCAGGGTTACCTGCAAGTACCAGACAATCGATGAGAAGTTTCCCTTGTATGAACACGGGGACTGGGGTAGGAGTGGAATCTGAAAGGGGATTTCTCTTGCCGGTGCCAAATTATCTAGCGGAAACACTAGAGGGTTTCCTACCAACATCGTCTCGATCTTGCTCCTGTCGCCGGACGCTCCGTGCCCCGCAGCGTATTCGTCCATTGACAATTGTATGCGAACAGCTCGCGTCTTGCCCTGATCAAGAAGGGTGAACCTTCCATCGATCGTATCTCCAGGCTGATAGACGTTCGACGAGAGTGAGAGTCGAATCTTCGGTTGGGTTTCTGGATTCTCAAGAACCAGAGGAGCAGGTGGAAGGGAAGAATTGTTTGCGATGACGAGGAAGAGTTCCTGTTCGAGATCGTGTCTCCATCCAATGTTGGCTTTTGCTGAGAGCTTCCAGGTTACGTTAACGTGTCTTCCCGCGTACGAGGGGACAGCGTCCTTGGGGACGTCAAAGATAAACGGAAATGCTGTAGTGCCTTCTGGTATGGTACCTTGCTGTGAAAGCCAGAGCCCGTTATTGGCCATGGCCCTGCTCGACTTGAAAGTTCCTCCGCGCTTTTCGTAGATGTAGATGTGAGTCTCTTCGATTCCTTGGAGATAAACAGCGACCGACTTTATGTCCGTCCTGTTCTTGAGGTTCAGAAGGACCTGGCCCTGAATTCTCTCGCCGGGAAGATAGAGTGGCTTGTTCAGAACGAGCGTAATGCTATTTCGATCCGTAGGGACTGGTTGATCCGGAGGCCTGAGAGGTGCCGATTGCAAACTGGTTTCTTCTTTCTCGGTCGTCCAACTGTTGTTATATCATTATCCGCCATGGTCTGGTTCTAGTGTTGCTGTGGGGTCGAGGTAGGGTATCCTCGTGATCGCTTTCTCCGTTGCGACAGGGCAACGAATCCGAACCCCATCGCGATGAATGCCGCGACCAATCCTATGGTAGGGAGCAAGCTCATGATCGAGTCCAGTAGTGGTCTTGGAGGAGCATTTTCAGGGGCAGGGTAGATTGCGTAAGTAGAGAATGACGCCGACGCGCTACTCGTAGACTCTATTCCAGTGTATGCTTTTTGCGTCCAGGCCGCGGCGGCCACGCTATCGGTGTAATTTTTCGGATAGCTCACGGAACGCTGGGCTGCGCCCACAGGGGTGTAGGTCAGTTTCACTGATACGAGGATGCTCTGTCCGGAGAGTAATGGATGGCCGATTGCTGTAGTATTGAGATTCGGTATGGCCAAACGAAGAACATTCGGAGTGCGGACGAGGAAGTTGATGGTGGAAGGTTGGGTGATCCCTGGGTCCGTGCTGATACGTGTGGTGTTGGCATAGTAGACCTGTATGCCTGCTGATCCGCCTGCTACCCATGGTGGGTTGACTATCCAATCCTGAGGAAGTGTCTCGTTCAGTCTTAGCGACTGGACTGCGACGGTCGAGGTTCTAGTGATGTTGATCCATGCTATGAGCTGGTCCGGGATCGTATTTTCTACAGTATAGGAGTTATGAGATTGAATACAACGACCTCCCCTGTTGCTGATTTCAGTGCAGACTTGAGAGACTGCGATGTTGGCGTTGACCACGGGATTGCCATGCCCATCAAGTGGCAAGGCGATCAGATTCTGACCCGTGAACGATATGGTTGTGGAAATTGATTCAGAGACAGTTGAGCTGGCTGGAGTCAGTACAAGAGTCGATGTGAGTCCCGTCGGCCCTGTCGGTAAGAGAAAGGTTAGAGCGAGCGCGGTCGTAAGTGCCAGAATGAACCTACGCGTAACCGTCACGGTCTTCTTGCCTCTGACAGAATAGCGTTTGCGTTTAACGCTATCGCATTCGAATGGTTGAGACTACTATCTTTGGGAATGTTGGAACATCTTGACCTAGGATACGCGCATACACCATGGAAAATACACAGGTGAATCAGAATGAGCTTCGAACTAGAGCAACTGCGAGAAGCAGCCGAGAAGTACACCTATCATCAGCTGGCAGGCACGGGTCTGGCCGAGGCTCGTATGGGAACTGAGACCGATGTTTTTTCGCGAGTTCTGAAACTTTAAGAAAGCATAGAACCAAAACGGCGACGTATGGACAGCTCAGCAGCAACGAAGTAGTGAAGAAATACTACGACGGACTTTCAAGAAAAGCTGAACGGGGGCATCTCCTGTCCGACAACTTCTTACTGACAGGAACTATTGCGAAAGAATCTAGAGGAAGAGACGCCTACGTGAACAACCAGTTCTTCAAGCTAGTCAGGGGACTAACTGTGAAAGAGATGGCTATTGAAGGCGAAAAAGCATTTGCCTTGGTCAACTATAGTCTTGTATCCTCGAAAGGCAAAAGCTTCTCCAGCGACGTAGGCGAATTCTGGAAAGTGAAAAACGGGAAACTTGACTCCGTCGCCATATATTTTGATACTGCCGCCTTCAACAGTCCCATGGCGCAATGACCTTTTGTCAGATACCAACGAGCCTCAAGGACCAGGTCTCTAAGAGGGCCCTCGGACCCAATATTCCTAGCAGACAAGGAGGGAAACGATGATGCAGTCACGAAAACCGTCTGTGCACTACGTTGTGTTTGTAGTCACAAAGTATAGAGATTTCGGGGAGGCTAAGTTGCAAGCGTCAGAGGAAATCGCGGCTCATGTTGCTCGCTCAAAAGAGCTGCACAGGAATGGTACTCTTCTGATGTCAGGGGCTTTTCTCAATAATCCTCGCGAGCCCCTTACCACAATGGCTGTTCTGAGCTCGCGTGAGGCTGCAGAGGAGTGTATCAAAGGTGACCCGTTCTTCTTGAAAGGAATGATTAGCAACTGGTACATCCGTGAATGGGCTAACATGTTTGGGTAGTTCTAGGAAAACGAGCCCATTCAGAGTGAGGATCTCAAAGAGTCCCGCTACAACATCACAAGAACTCTAGAATTTGGAAGAGTCGTGGAATGGGCTGTTGCGCGACTGCGCAGATCGTGTCATAAGGAAAAGATTCTCGCGGCGTTCCCTAGTCAAGGGACCGGCGCCGTCGGTGTCTGCGTACGCGGCTTGGCGTGCCTCGGTTGGTACCAATAAAGGAGGACCGCCAAGATCACAACATAAAGGATCACGCCGCCGACCACAGCCACTATGACGGAGCCTACTTGGCCTAGCGGACCGCCTGGTGAGATATATCCGAGCAACGCCGACAGCACAATTGTGGCGACCAGACCCAGAATGACTTGGACCCGGCTCGGCCTTCGTTTGTAGAATGCGAGCGAAATGATGCCAGGGGCGAACATGCGCACGGCGAGCACCTTGCTCGGTATAAAGAGTGGTCTACTAAACCACCTCGAGTTCCTGTGCCCGCATCACGATTTCTGAATTAGCTTGGCGGACAAAGCATGGCTAGGGTGAGGGAGAATGAAGGTCGTCTTGCAGTGCAACTTGTATGCCCTGCTCTCTTAACTTCTCAATCAAGGCCACCGCCTGGTCGCGGGTTGTCTCAACCATTACTAGACGAGCGTGAAGCGTCGGACTGCTCTGTTTCGTTCTGTATCCGAGTCGACGGACTACCGGGTAGACCCTTCTTGCTTCTGACACGGAATTCGTCTTCAAGAAAATCCTCTGAATCTGATCAGGGTAACTAGCTTCGACTTGACGAGTAAATTCAGCGTAGTATTCCGGAGTCCTCCTGCCAATTGTCCTATCAGTGCGCAGCCGCAAGTCGCACTCCGCACAGAATCCCGCCACATCCCTTTCGTGGAATAACACTTGAAAACTCATTGCGGAGCAGCGGCGGCAACGAAAAAGTTGAGGCGGTGGGATACGAACGACCTTAGGGACAGGTCTCCCAGGCGTCTTGAACTTTCGCCTAGCCCAGCTACAGCTTCCCTGCAGTCACCAGGTCTCGTCCGCCGACCGTCAGGTCCGCTCCTCTAACGACCGCCGTGAACCCGAACCCGCCGGCAGTCACCGAGCCGGCTACCATTCTATCCTGTCCGAACAAGTAGTCCATTCTGGGATTGATCCCCACATTCAGGGTGGTCAGCCTTCGTTTCTGCTCCGGCACGGCCTTGACGAGTTCTGTGAGCATCGGCATGCTGCTCTTGCTCTTCCACTGGATCAACTTCCCTTCCTTGAATGTCAGCTTCGCATCACCGAGTACGCCCAGCCTTGTCACAGACTTCGAGACTTTCAGCGTCCCTGAAGCTGCCGTGGGATCGACGCCCTTCGACACGAATCCGGGTGGAACATATGTCATGTTGTTGCCCGCCTTCATATCCTGGGGACTCACGACCCCATCTTCGATAGTTGTTTCTCCCTTGAAAGTGGATTCGAGGTGCGAACCTCCTGCAGTCACCGAAACCTCGGATCCATCAGTGAGGCTTGAAGATAGCCTTCGTGCTGACCTAGAGATCTGTTCAAAGCTGACCAAGGCTGCACTCAATTGTCGTTCCTCTACCTGCTGAACTGTCCGGCCCATTATCCCGGCCATCTCCTCTCCGACGTATCCGAAGGTCAATCGCGCACCCTTGAGGTTGGCCTTCTTTGCAGCATCGTACCAGGACTCATTGTATCTGAGTGAATCTGACATTAGCTGTGGGTTGATCCTTTTCTGATACGCTGCGAGCAGCGGCCCAGGAATGAACACGTAAGCATCCGTACCCTTCAGCATTCCGTATTCGTTGCGCCCCATCGCTCCGAGAGTGTTCTTCGGCGAACGCTTGACTCCTTCGATATATGCTCCCTCGTCCTCCAGAACCAGAACCGCGGTGCATCCCATGGCTCTCGCCTCTGCCAATAATACCCTCGCGAACTCGAGCCCGTTGTTCCAGGACTCCACAGTTACTGTTCCCCCCTTCTTGACGGCGAGAGTTTTTTGCAGTACTTTCTTCGCAACCTTAGTTTGGAGATTCTTCACTGCATTCATGACCTCATTCGGCCCTGAGACTTCTTCTTAAGCTCGAACTTTCCGCGTAACGCTCCAGTCAGTAGACGTACGCATCGATTTCTTTCTGGCCGACGTGTCTAAGGAACTCCCGCAGGCTGTCTACAGACTTGACTTCTCTCGACAGGATTCTCGTACCGAGTGCAAGTGTCCTGCGCCCCTTCCTTTCATAAATCATGACCGTATACACGCCTCCGGATCGTGTTACGAAAGCGAAGCATTTCCTCTTTTGATAGGACCCGACGATCCTGACTCCCGAGTCAGAGTCTAGGCGTCGCAGCTCCGACATGAGCTTGTCGAAGGACCGAACTCTCTTTTCGTAGAACAACGCCGGTACCCCGAATGATCCGATCGAGGTCAAGAAGATTAATACCCGTGCTGAAGCTGGCGTCTCATTTCTCTTTGCCGAGCCGACTCGTAGTTCTTAACACGCTCACCCAGGAGAAGGAACCTTTCGTCAGTCTGCGCCCTGGCAAGGTACAGATGTTCGTCTGTGGACCAACAGTTCAAGACTACATGCACCTAGGCCACGCCCGCACATACATCTTCTACGATGTGGTCGCGCGGTACCTGACTCACCTCGGATACAAGGTCCGATTCGTCCTGAACATCACCGATGTCGATGAGAGGATAACCGACGAAGCGAACAGGACGGGCATGACCCCTTTTGCTCTCGCAAGAAAATACTCAAGGTATTTCGTAGAAGACATGGCGAAGCTCAAGGCCGACACCATATGCATGTTCGAGCCGGTCTCTAAATTTGTGGACAAGATGATCGAGCAAGTCTCTCTCCTGATCAGGAAGAGACACGCATATGTGGTGAATGGCTGGGTCTACTTTGACGTCTCAACCTTCCGGAACTTCGGCAAACTCTCTCACCAGCCCTCCAGTGAACTCTCTCTCAGGCCCCTAGAACTCTCGGTAAGGAAGAGGAACCTGCTCGACTTCGCCCTTTGGCATCCGGAGACCCTGGTCGAGGGCAAGTGGGACAGCCCTTGGGGAATGGGGTCGCCCAGTTGGCATATCCAAGACACCGCGGTCACAGTCTCGCTCCTAGGCCCCCAATATGACCTGCACGGCGGTGCTTACGAATTGATCTATCCGCACCACGAAGCGGAAATCGCCGAGGGGGAGTCTCTAACAAGCCTTAGGCCTTTCGTAAAGTACTGGGTCCACACCGGACTTGTCAATATCAAAGGCGAGAAGATGTCCAAGTCCAGGGGGAACGTTTACACTGTCAGGGACGCCCTGAGCACCTACTCGGGGGACCAGCTCAGAATGTTCCTCTTGAGCCGCCATTACAGAATGGACATGGACCTTCGGGGAATCGACCCCGCGGCGAAAACCTATAGTCGACTCAAGCGAATAACAGAGAAGTGCAGGCGTGCCGCAGGGGTCGCATCCAAAGACTACGACCATGAATTCCTACAGCGTTTCTCCGATGCAATGAATGACGACTTCGACACCCCGCTAGCCCTCAGAGTCCTAGGCGAAGGCGTCGCGTCAACCCCTAACTTGAGGAGTACTGCAGCAGCGGCTCGAAGGCTCGCTTCAATACGTGCAGCAACCAGAATACTGGGTGTCGATCTTGGGCTTGGCTAGAAGCAGAGACCTGGAGCTTAACGAAGTAGGTTGGTGGTCCCACTGGTCGGACGTGCAGTGGATCGGGGAAAAGTCATACGTCATGCTCTCCCCCGATTTTGACGAGTACTTCTTCAACCGAGCAGGCTTTGTCGACTGCAGCAATGGACTGGACGCCGTTGCGAAGATAGAAGCCAGATTCGAAGCTGCTAGAAGACCCCCCACTTTTTCAATTCAGAGCGAGTGCAAGGAGCATGCAGCCCTGTTGAATTCTCGGGGCTTTACCTCGTTCGATGACATGTCAGTCATGCAGCTCAGCCAGCTAGAGATGAAGAAGGCGACTGGCCTGAGGGTCAAGCAGGGCCAGGAGGTAGAAACGACAGATTGGGCAGACACATATGCACTCTCATTCTATGGCAACCTATCCCTACAAAGGCAGGTCGCACGAATAGTTGACCGGCTCGCGGAAGATCCCTCTGTAGTACTCGTCTCCGGAGAGAAGGACGGGAGGACCCTAGGCGTCCTCGCCGCGTTCAGGACATCCGGATTGCTAGGCATCTACTGCATAGGCACCCGTCAGGAAAACAGGAGGTCAGGAGTCGCAGGGTCAATGATTCACGAGGCGAGCAAGATCGCTTCAGCCGAGGGACGCCTGCTAGTCTTGCAGACGATCGTCTCCGATGAGGTAGAAGATTTCTACACGAGAGGAGGATTTCGCCCACTCTACCTGAAACACCTGATGAGGCAAGAAGCGTCCGGCTTAAATCGGTCAAAGAAAGAGTCACCCCAGCCTTGAGCCTGGGCGTCATCATAAACAGAGACGCTCCGATTGGTTCTTCCTCATTCAAAAAAGTCTTCGGGGGCTTCGAGGGAGTCACTGCCGTCAGGTCGATTTTTGGAGATGGGACTGACAAGGTGTTGACTGACCTTGAGGTCGAAATTGAGGACGGTCGAGGTTACATGAGGATCAACGACAAGAAAGGCTCAATCATGGTGAATGTGAAGTATCTCAAGGAGGGAGAAGAGACCTACATCTATCTCGATGTCATTCACGAACTTGTCCACATCAAGCAGCACAAGGAAGGGAAGGAACTATGGGACAAACGGTACGCCTACTATGAAAGGCCAACCGAGCTGGAGGCCTACCGGGTTGCCTTGAAAGAAGCCAGAAGGCTTGGGCTGACGCAGGAGAAGATAGTAGACTACCTGAAGGTAGAGTGGGCGACCGACGAGGAGTTCAGACGGTTCCTAATCACTCTGGAATTGAAGGGCTGAAGTAAATCGCGGACCACACATGGTGGACGAAACATGGGACCTAAAGTTTACAGATGTCTAATCTCTTCGAACTGAAGCACCTACGAGAGGCCGCCGAGAAGTACTCACATCATGATGCCGGCACTCCCGGAGTCTATCCGAGGCTCGTATGGGAACAGAGAAACAAATCTCCCGTAGCGAGACTCGATGACGCTATAGAATTCATGGGCAAATGGAAGGCTCTCCGTTTCAAAGGTGGGAAGGTTGCGTTCAGAAGGATCTGTAATACTTGGCTGAGAGAGAATCTGACCGAGCTACAGGGTCTACAAGGTAGGGTCCTGTACAGCCTTGCCCCTGAGGACTTTCAACGTATTCTTGACATCAGTTCGAGCTTTCGAGACTGCGGAGCTCCTCCAACCACATTCGGTAAAGCACTCCACTTCTTCCTCCCCGAAACAGTCATGCTCTGGGACCAAGCAATGGTCAGGAACACCTACAAACTTCGCCCGGACCCGGAGAGCTTCGTGTCATACCAGCGCTTCGGATGGAAACTAATACACCACGTCACGCGTAACAAAACCGTCCGCGTGCTCCGGCAACTTGAGAGAGACCACGCAAGAACAGTCGGATACTTCGAACCGATCACCATGATCCTCGACCATCTCGGATTCTCTCCCAAGTTGTCTGCAAGAGCCGTTGCAGCGCTGGGAGGACCTTCGAAAGCGTTTTCAGAAAATCTTCCCGTTTGAACGTCACCCAGTTCGAGCGCTCTTTTCGTCCATACTGCAAATCTTGCCAATCTTGGTAGCAAAATCTGAAGCTTCAGTGACAAAAAAGTTCGAGCCATCAGGATTTTCGACTATCCGCCCTTTCGCTCTACCCCTCACGCCCCGTTTAGTAACCGAAAACTTCGGTTGCGACAACTTGAGGGCGACTTGAGCGTTCCTCCTCTCGAAACCCTCGCTAGTCTTAGTTTCGATGACGCCAATCTTGAGCAGAGGGTCCATCAATTCCCTCGACACATGATCCGCAGAATCATAAACCAGACTCGGGAGGACGCCATGGACGCCGTTTGCTTCAAAATACCTCTTGGCGTAGTCAAACCCGTAATATGAAAAAACGTACTTGCGGACCCCGACGCTGAGATATCGGAATTTCTCTCGCTGAGCCTGCTTAGTCTCCTCAGAGAATTCAAGCTGCATCTTTTCATCGAAATATTTGCTCAGTTTGCTGGAGAGGGCCTTGGCACTATCGAAGGGCAAGTAGAATGTTGCCCAGTTCTTGTAGGTCCGTCCGAATACCGACATTGTAGAGTATTCTAGGTGGTACTGCTCGACCATATTGGTTCTAGGAACTATGTTCAAGTGGGCCAGCGGGATGTCGGGAGGTTCGGCAACTGCTACTTCCAGCTCCGGCTTTTCAGCGGGGATGATCGGCTTGGTCTCGAGACCCGTGTCCTTCCATCCAAGTTCCTCATACGTCGACCCGAAGAATCTTGGAGCAATCACATTATTCCGCCGTCTCTCAGGTATTCCTCCAGTACTTTCGCAATTGTCGGTGTAGATGAGGGGAAGCTTCTTGCTTCCTAGACCGCTGGACCCAAGTCCATGCTCCTTGAAGTACGTGTAGAAGTCATCGTCCCATGGGAAGAAGATCTGTAACGTATCTAGTACGTATCTCCCCAGGACCCTCATAGCGAGGTTTGGTGAGGGTCGTTCTCTTTGAGCTTAACCCTCCAGAGAAAGGTTATGCATGAGAAGCGAGTCGTGCTATAGCAGGAATATGTTGAGTCCGGACAACTCGCCAAAGAAGGGGTCCATAGGCATGAAGATTTTCTTCGGAGACATCAGAAAGATGACCTCCAACGAAGTGGCTGATGGAGAGGTCGCGCTAATCGTGACATCGCCGCCTTACTACAACGCTCCATTCGACTATCCGGACCTGTTTCCTAGCTACGAAGAGTATCTTGATCTGATCCGAGCCTTCGCTTCTCAGAGCAAGAGAGTGCTAGGGAAAGGAAGAATCTGCGCCATTGTCACGGATGACATGCTGGTGCGAGAGGGAA
>Ga0137396_10001670_pt1 | contig 11859 bp, 11 predicted proteins | sample czc16metaG_FD_108284 | JGI IMG/M metagenome (GOLD analysis project Ga0137396, IMG submission 108284) | Vadose zone soil microbial communities from Angelo Coast Range Reserve, California, USA - czcobulk3.16 metaG | ecosystem: Environmental > Terrestrial > Soil > Vadose zone | place: USA...
CGCGCTTCATCTGTCGTCCGCCGACGGAAGCCCGGATCGAGCCGATCACCGTACCACTTCTGCGACAGCGCCCACGCCTGCGGCAGCGTCATCGTCGCGCCACGATCGACGCCGTGCGACTGGCACCAGCGTGTGATGTCCTCTTCCGACCGGAAGAGCAGGATGTTCGCTCACGTGTAGACGATGTCGTCCCAGAAGTGCGCGGCCGGCACGAGTAGATGAATGAAGCCATCGCCGTAGCTGCCGCCATGCTCGACGCCGCACGGCACCGGCTCGCCAGACCACGCGCATCGCGCTTCGATGTGCGCGCCGTGCTTGAGCGCCGCGGGAATGCCGAACGAGTCCCACGCACACGGCGCATACCACGCCGATGCAGCCGATCGGACGAGGAACGGCGTCGGCACGGCCGAAAACGGCGGCGCGGCCCGGATCGTCGTGCTGCCCGGTTCGAGCACGATGACGTGCGCGTCCGCGAGCTCGCGATAAGCGGCTTCAACTAAGGAAGTCGTTAAGCCCTGTGTGCGCGCGAGCGATTCCGCGCTCGGCGCGGCGGCGGTGTCGACCATCGCGGCGTAGATCGCTTCGCGAACGGTCCTGAGAATTTCAAAAGAACGCACGTTCGGCGCTCGCTATGTTGCGTTATCGTACTTTGCGGAGGCATGGATGATCCGAAAGACGATGAAGCTGCTGCTGATCGCGATTCTGGCCGCCGTCACGTTGGGCTCGACCGCGGAAGCGGCGCAGAAAAAAGGCGTGCGCCATCGCCCGAAGCACTCGTCGAGAGTGACGGCGGGTGCAGCCACTGCGCCCGCAGCGGTGAAGAAATCGAAAGCCAGAAAGCGCGCGAGCAAATCGACGACGGCGAAAAAATCGACCGCGAAGCCACGCGTCAAGGCCACGGTGAAGCGGAAGCCGACGACGAAGCCGCGCTAGGCGCGGCGCCCGCTTGACGCCGGACCGACCCATGGACGAAGATACGGCGAATGACATCGAATTCGCCCATGAATCCGCCCTATGGCTTCTTTTCCCCTCCTCTTTGATCTTGGCTCCGCCAGGCCTACCACGCGCGACGTCGCCCGAACGGTCAAAGAGGGCGGGTCCGCGGCGCTGACCGAAGCGGAGCGCCGCGCGGACCAGGCGCGCTATCAGGAAGTGACGTGCCGCTCCGCGTTGAACCGCGTCAAGGGCATGCCGTTCGAGTGGACGCTGAATCCCTATCGCGGCTGCACGCATGGCTGTCACTACTGCTACGCGCGGCGGTATCACGTCCAGTTCGAGCTGAACGCCGACGACGAGTTCGCGTCGGTGATCCTCGTGAAGAAAAACTTCGTCGAGGTGCTCACACGCGAGCTGGCGCGGCCGTCCTGGAGCGGCGAGTACGTCGCCGTCGGCACGGCGACCGATTGCTACCAGCCGATCGAAGGTCACTACAAGCTGACCAGGGCGTCGATCGCGGCGCTCATGCGCGCGCGCAACCCGATCGGAATCGTGACCAAGGGCCCGATGGTCGTGCGCGATCGCGATCTCCTCGTGGAAATGTCGCGCGTCACGACCTGCACCGTGTGCATGAGCGTTCCCACGGTCGACGAGGACGCGTGGGCGAAGCTCGAGCCCGGCACCGCCCCTCCCCTGCAGCGGCTGCGGGCGGTGCGCGAGCTGGTGGACGCGGGCGTCAACGCGGGCGTCCTGATGAGTCCCATCGTGCCCGGTTTTTCTTCATCGCGAGACAAGCTCGAGCGGACGATCAAAGCGATCGCCGACCACGGCGCACGCTTCTTCGGCTGCAACGTCATGTTCCTCGAGGACGGCACGCGCGCGCACTTCATGAAGTGGCTGGAACGCGAGTTCCCATCTTTCGTTCCGCGCTACGAAAAGCTGTATCAGAAGAAGTACGCGCCTGACCAGTACCGGAAAGAGATCAAAGGGATGATTCGCGTACTGCAGGAGCGTTACGGGTTGTCGAAGCGGGAAGATGCGGACGAAATGGGACCTGCGCCGGACACCGACCCGACGCAGGTTGGATTTGCCTGGTAGCCGCGAGCCCTACGCGACGTCGCCGTAGGCGAGCGCTTCGTCGGCCGACGTGATCTTCGCGATTGACGGTTCGACGACGATATCGCCGTTCTGCCCCCGGACGTCGAAGTGCGTGCCTTCCTTCCAGCGCGCGCTGATCGGCAGCTTGATCTGCTCGTCGATGTACCGCTTCAGGAAGCGAGCGCCGAACGCGATGTTGTAGCCCTTTTTCACGACCACTTCCAGCGCGGCCTCTTCGATCTTGATTGTCTTGCCGGCCTTGGCGAGCGTCAGCTTCACCTGCTCGAGGTAGTGCCTCGCGATTTCGCGAACCTCGTCGTGCGTCAGCGGCGAGAAGAGGACGACCTCGTCGATACGGTTGCGGAACTCCGGCGGGAAGCGCCGCTCGAGCTCGCGCATCACCTCGCCCTGCACCTGCTCGATGCCGACGGTCTTGTTCAGGAAGCCGAGCGGGCTCGTCAGCTTGCGGAAGTTCTCCGCGCCGAGATTCGACGTCATGATGACGACCGCGTCGGAGAGATAGACGCGCTTGCCGCGGCCATCGGTGATCCATCCCTCGTCGAACGCCGACAGGAACAGGTTCAGCAGATTCGGGCTCGCCTTCTCGACCTCGTCGAGGAGGACGACCGTGTACGGATTGTCTTTGAGCTGATTGGTCAGGATGCCGCCGCGCTCGCTGCCGACGATGCCGCGCGGCATGCCGATCAATTTGTCGACCGAGACCGATCCGTCCTGGTACTCGGACATGTCGACGCGGACCATCTTCTTGTCGTCGCCGAACAGGAATTCGGCAACGGCTTTCGCGAGCTCGGTCTTGCCGACGCCCGTCGGTCCGAGGAACAGCAGCACGCCGTCCGGACGATCGAAGCCGTCCTTGAGCGGTCCCTTGTTCAACACCAGCCGCTGCGCAACCGCGCGCACCGCCTTCTTCTGACCGATGACGCGCTGCTGCAGACGCTCTTCGATATCCTTGAACCGATCGGTGACGTCTCGGAACACCATGTCTTCGGGAATCTGCGCCAAGTGCGAGATGACCGCGACGACGTCTTCCGTCTTCACTTCCCAGCGGCGATCGATTTCGGCACGCACGGCGGCCGTGTCGAGCCACCCGATGACCTTGTCCGGCAGATGCAGGTGCCGCATGTAGCGCGGCGACAAGTCGAGCGCGGTTTCGATCGCTTCGTCGAGCAGGCGCACTGAGTAGTTGCGCTCGAGCCGCGGGCGCAGATTGTAGAGAATTTTCCGCGTTTCCTCGACGGACGGCTCGCAGATCATGACGCAGCGGAAGCGGCGCGCGAGCGCCTCGTCTTCCTGGATGTATTCCTTGTACTCGCTGAGCGTGGTCGCCGCGACCATCCGGATTTCGCCGCGTGCGAGCACCGACTTGAAGACGTTGGCCGCGTCCGACGGCGCGCCGAGCGCAGAGCCGGCGCCGACCATCGTGTGCGCCTCGTCGATGAAGAGAATCAGGTTCGGCCGTTCCTTGAGCTCGCGGATGACGTTCTGAATGCGATCCTCGAACATGCCGCGCAGCATCGTGCCGGCGACCATCGTGTTCATCTGCAGGTTGACGACCTGGCAGTCGCGCAGGCGGACCGGCACCGATTCGGGCTCGAACTCGATGCGCCGCGCAAGGCCTTCGGCAATCGCCGTCTTGCCGACGCCGGGCTCGCCAATCAGCATCACCGAGTTGGCACGCTCGCGGTGGCAGAGGATCTCCAGCACCTGCTGGATTTCTTTCTCGCGGCCGAACACCGGTGGGAGCTTGTCCTGCCGCGCGAGCAGGTTCAGGTTGGTGGCAAAGTGCTTCAGGAACGGCGGCAGCTCGAACCGCTTCTTCAGCCGCTCTTCCCGAAGTTCCATGTCACGCATGCGCGCGTTCAAACGAGTCACGAGCACCTCCGGCTCGACACCGTGGCGTCGAAGGATCGACACCGGGACGCCCTGGGTTTCTTCGAAGACGGCGGAAAACAGATCGGCCGCCTCGATGGTCTGCCGGCCGGCTCGGCTGGCGTGATGTAGCGCCAGCTTGAAGACGAGCTTGGTCGCTGGCGACACGCGCAGCTCGCGTCCCGCAAACGACGGCATCATGTGGAGGTGCTCTTCGATCGCCTGAAGAATGGTATGGGGGTTCAGTTCAATGTCGCGCATGACCTCCGCGAACATGTCCCACTCGACCTGCGCGAACGCCAGAAAGATGTGTTCGTTGGTGAGCAGCGCATGTTCCCGGCGGCGAGCTTCCTCGATTCCCCGGTCGATAATTCGTTGAGCGGTCTCGCCTATCTTGCTCGGTGAGATGTCTAGGTCGTCTACGTGCACGTCGTAACCTCCGCGTTCTGCGAGGGCAGAGGAGCAAGACGTACGCCACGAGCCCAAGCGTGGCGTACGGGCCACACTTGCGGCTGTGCCGGCCACGAAAAGCGCCGGCACACGCGGAGGCGAAGGCTGATCGTCGACCGCTGACGGAACTGGCCTACGAGGGGCCCAGCTGAAGCAGGGCGCGGATGCGCTCCTCGGTAGGCGGATGTGTGCTGAACAAGCCGAGCAGTCCTTGAGCGGAAAAGGGTTTGACGATGAACATGTGGGCCGTCGCCGGATTGGCGTCGAGCGGCACCATCCGCGACGCGGCTTCGATTTTCTTCAGCGCGCTGACCAGACCCTGCGGATGTCCCGCAATGGCCGCGCCGCCGGCGTCGGCATCGTACTCGCGCGAGCGCGAGATGGCCGCCTGAATGAGTATCGCCGCGATCGGCGCCAGGATGATCGTCGCGAGCAGCGCAATCGGATTGCTGCCCTGCCGATCGTCGCTGCGGCCGCCGCCGAAGAACATGGCGAAGCGCGAAGCCATCATGATGGCGGCGGCGAGCGTCGCCGCGATGGAGCTGATGAGGATGTCGCGGTGCTTCACGTGTGCGAGCTCGTGCGCGATCACGCCTTCGAGCTCGTCGTCAGTGAGAATCTCGAGAATGCCTGCAGTCGCCGCCACCGCGGCGTGCTGCGGATTGCGCCCCGTCGCGAACGCGTTCGGCGACGGCTGCGGGATGATGTAGACCCTCGGCATCGGCAGGCCTGCGCGCACCGCCAGTCGCTGTACGACCTGATAGAGCCGGTTCTCAGGCCCCACCTCCTTCGCGCCGTACATGCTCAGAACGATCTTGTCCGAGAACCAGTACGACCCGAAGTTCATCGCGACAGCGAAAAAGAACCCGAAGATGAGGCCCTGACCTCCGCCAAGCGCTTCGCCAAGGAACATGACGAGCGCGCTGAGTGCGCCGAGCAGCAGGGCGGTTTTGACCACATTACTCATATATCTATTATCTATTGGATTCGTTGCATCAGTCCCGCGATGAGTGCCGCGCGGTCCGGCAAAGACTCGATATCGACGTGCTCGTGCAGCGCATGGGCGCCGTCGCCGATCGCGCCGAGTCCGTCAAGTGTTGGGACGCCGATCGCGGCCGTGAAGTTGCCGTCCGATCCCCCGCCCGTGCCGCCCTCCGCCAAATCGTTCTGCCCGAGCTCGCGTGCGACATCTCGTGCCTGACCGTACAGACGCCCGACCGCGTCACTGCGTTCCAGCGGCGGACGGTCGAACCCGCCGCGCGCCTCGATGGTCGTCCGCGGATCGACCGGCGTCAGCGCGCGGAACGCCGCCTCCACCTCTGCCGCCGCGGCCGCGCTCGGCGCGCGGACGTCGACGATCGCGCGCGCCTCGTCGGGGATGACGTTGGACCGAAGGCCGCCTGTCACTTTGACTACATTGACCGAAACGCCGCGCGCGAGATCCTGTACGGCGTTGATACGCAAAATTTGGTGCGCGACCTCTTGTACTGCACTCGCTCCCTTCTGCGGTTCGATGCCTGCGTGCGCGGCCACGCCTCGCACAATCACCTCGTAGCTGCCGCATCCCTTCCGCGAAGTCTTCAACGCGCCGCCGGGCAGCGACGGCTCGAGCACCAGGACGGCGTCGCTGCGCCGTGCCTCCTCTTCGATCGCCTGCCGCGATGTGCCGCTGCCGATCTCCTCGTCGGTGGTCCACAGCATCACGATGCGATGCGAGATCGCCGCGCCCGTTTCGAGGAGCGCCCGCGTCGCCAGCATCCCGAGTGCGATGCCCGCCTTCATGTCGAACACGCCAGGGCCATGGAGCCGGCCATTCGATTGCGTCAGCGGCATGCGGTCGAGCTGGCCGACCGGCCACACCGTATCAAAGTGACCGAGCAACAGCACCTGCGACTTTAGGCATCCAAATTCCGCCAGCAGATGATTGCCACGATCGATCCGCGTCAGCGGCGTCACGCGTCCCCCGATCGCGTTGAGACGCTCTGTCAGCTCCGCCCCGCATCGATCGACCGCCGCCTTGTCGGTCGTGGGCGACTCGAGGCGCACGAGCGATTCAATCGTCTCGAGCAGCCACTCACGCTGTGAACGACAGAAATCGCGGAGAGGTATAAGCATTTTTTTACTCGCGGTGTGGGGCCGCACCGCCTGCCACCGCTCACTCATTCGCTCGCGGCGCCGGCTTGCAACAACAAGCCACTTGGAGAGCACGGCGTATAATCGCTCTATGTTTGTCGTGCTGCTTCTGACGGCAGCCTTACAACAGCCGCCGGTGCCCCAGCCGTTTCCGCGACCGGGAACGGCGCAACCGGCGCAGCCCGCGCGACCGGCGCCGCCGCCTTCGACCGTGCCTCCCGCGCCGCCGAACCCCGGCGCCGCGCCGACCGAAGCGATGCTGGGCGTGCCGATTTATCCGGGCGCTCAGTTCATCACGTCATACGACGCGGGCCGCGGTCAGCGGTACTACATTTTCGGATCGGCGGCATCGTTTGTCGATCTTGTGACGTACTACCGGACGACGCTCAAGCAGAAGGGCGAGCTCGTGTTCGACGTCCCGGCAACCCACGAGTTCGACGTCGGCAAGTTCCGCGAAGAGACGATGGCGTTTCCGCCGGGCGTGACGATCAAGGATTACCAGTCGGACGTGTCGCAGGGCTATCCGAATCCGAAGCCGGGAGGACAACCAGCCCGCTTTCCGACGCTCATTCAGATCGTTCCAGTGAGCGAAAGACCGTAGGATCGGACACGATTTTCGGCATACGACAAATAGCGACTTGAAATGCCATCTGTGGTAATAACGCGACACTATTCATTAGTGAGTGTCCGATTATTTTTGAACACACGTGCCGGAACGGCACAGTTTCAGGGGAATCCCCTAGCCTCTTTGTGCGCCGCGAGGCGCGCCCGTTCGGATCGACCCTACGAGATCGCAGTCATCGAGCGACGACAAATCCGTCGAGCGAGATCTCGCCGGTCATCACGCCAAGTATGTATGGCCCAACCGCACGATTAATCCGCAAGTCGACCCGGCGATAGCTCCGGTAGCCGGTCCGCCGTCCGAGCGGCAGTCCGGGGCGCACCCACGCCGCCGGATCGGTCAGCTCAATCGTCGCCAGCCAGCGATCGTCGATCCGAACGTCCACGGTCACAGGACCGCCATTCGGGCCCGGGAAGACCGCGCGCAGCGGCAGAGTCATCTCGCTCGCGCTCGACGGTACGAAAAACGTCGCGCGTCCTTTGGTCCAGCGAAAGAACGTCCCCGGCGGATCCTCTTCCCACGCGCGCAGCCCCGACGTCACGCGACCGATCCACGGCGGATCGTACAGGTGCACGAGCGCGGCGACTGCCACCGCGCCATACAGCAGCCGAAGCCTCGGTCGCGTCATCGCAGTCTCAGGAACAGCATCCGGTACTGCGCCCACGTCGTGTTGGCGTTCGGCATGATCCCCGTCCAGTACTGAATCATCTGGACGATCGACAACAGCACTGCGCCGGTCACGACGATTGAGACGACGCGCGACGCGAGCGGACGCGCGGCGGCCCACTCGAAACTGCGCGCAAGGAATGGCGCCGCGAGTCCCAGTCCGTCGGTGAACGCACGGTGCCCGTAGCTGGCGCCGAACTGCCAGTCCGACCAGCTCGCGACGAGATACGTTTCGACGGCGAACACGACCGTCGCCGCGAGCACGAGCCCGCGCGTCCAGCCGTTTCTCCGAGGGGCCGGGGCCGCCGGAGTCATGAGGGACACGATGCCGCCGAAAACAGCGAGCAGCAGCAGCGGCGACCAGAAGAACAATCCCTTTTGCGTGCTGAACAACACGTCGAACAACCGCGGCGATCCCCACGCGAAGCCGACCTCGAGTGCACCGTACGGATTCGCGAGCCACGACCCGGTGGTCCACTTGTACAGCGCGAGCTGTGGAAGCAGACCCACGAATCCCGCGAGCGCCGCGACCAGCAACGGCTGCCGGCGCCGCCACAGCTCTTCGATGCGCACGCGCACATGACTCGCGCGCGCGATGCCGTAGAGCGGCAGGACGAGAAGGAAAATCGCGTTCGTGTGCCGCGTCGACACGATCAGCGCGGCGATCGCGCCAACCGCCAGCGAGCGGACCATCGTCGGCTCGTCCCACCAGCGCTCGACGATGAAGAGCCAGGCGCAGATGAGGAAAAACGAAAACGCGTGACTGAACGTGCCGTCGAACACGCCGTAGTGAAACAGGTTCGTGCCCCACGTCAGGCAGACGAGCGCCGCGAGCACGATGCCGGAGCTGAAATGCCGGCTCAGGATCCGGTGAAGGAGGGCGAGGCCCGCGAGAAAATACGCGAGACCGGCGAGGGCGGCGCCATGCTGGTAGTAGAGCGAGAAGCCGTCGCGCGGAAGATTCGACCCCCACGACAGCGCGTCGGCGGCGACGAAGAACGGCGTCATGAGGACCGCGACGCCGATCGGGTGAGGATTCAGCCACCGGCCCGACGGATTTCCCGGAGGCCAGCGCCGGATGCCGGTGAATTCCGGATACGTGCCACCGTACCACTCACGCGCCAGTGCCTCCAGCGATGCATCCTTGTATATCAGCGTCGCCGGCAGGTAGACGTAGTAGCTGTAGCCGTCGGAGTGGATGGGCGAGTCGCCGTCGGCGCGCGAGTACACAGCGATGTATGCGATGGACGCGACGAGGGCGGTCGCCGCAACGAAGTGGCGGAGGGCTGACGTGACCAATTCCGCTCAGGTCTGCTCGACGTAGATCTCGCCTTTCTTCCGGAACTCGAGCGATTTCTCGTCCATCCCCTGCGCGGCGTACTCGCGGACCTGCTGCGTCAGCTCCATGCTGCAGAACTTCGGGCCGCACATCGAGCAGAAGTGCGCGACCTTCGCGCCGTCGGCGGGCAGCGTCTCGTCGTGATAGGCGCGCGCCGTGACCGGATCGAGGGCGAGGTTGAACTGATCCTGCCAGCGGAATTCGAACCGCGCCTTCGACAGCGCATCGTCCCACTCGCGCGCGCGCGGATGACCCTTCGCGAGATCCGCCGCGTGCGCCGCGATCTTGTACGCGATGACGCCCGCCTTCACGTCGTCTCTGTTCGGGAGACCGAGATGCTCTTTCGGCGTGACGTAGCACAGCATCGCCGTCCCGTACCATCCGATCATCGCCGCGCCGATGGCGGAGGTGATGTGGTCGTAGCCTGGCGCGATGTCGGTGGTCAGCGGACCGAGCGTGTAGAACGGCGCTTCGGCGCACCATTCGAGCTGTTTCTCCATGTTCTCTTTGATGAGATGCATGGGAATGTGACCTGGCCCTTCGTTCATCACCTGGACGTCGAACTCCCAGGCGATGCGATTGAGCTCACCCTGCGTCTTCAGCTCGGCGAACTGCGCCTCGTCGTTCGCGTCCGCAATCGATCCGGGGCGCAGGCCGTCGCCGAGTGAGAACGACACATCGTAGGCCCGCATGATCTCGCAGATCTCGCGAAAGTGCGTGTAGGTAAAGTTCTCCTGGTGGTGCGACAGGCACCACTTCGCCATGATCGATCCGCCGCGCGAGACGAGGCCGGTGACGCGACGCGCGGTCATCGGGATGTAGCGCAGCAGCACACCCGCGTGGACCGTGAAGTAGTCGACGCCCTGTTCGCACTGTTCGATCAACGTGTCGCGATAAATCTCCCACGTGAGATCTTCGGGACGGCCGCCGACTTTTTCGAGCGCCTGGTAGATCGGCACCGTGCCGATCGGCACGGCGGAATTGCGGATAATCCACTCGCGCGTCTCGTGGATGTTCTTGCCGGTCGACAGATCCATGACGGTGTCGGCGCCCCACAGCGTCGCCCAACGCAGCTTGTCGACCTCCTCCTCGATCGACGAGGAGACGGCGGAGTTGCCGATGTTCGCGTTGATCTTCACCAGGAAGTTGCGGCCGATGATCATCGGCTCGAGCTCGAGATGGCGGATGTTCGACGGGATGATCGCGCGCCGGCGCGCGACTTCGTCGCGGACGACCTCGGCCGGCAGCCCTTCGCGCAGGGCGATGAACTCCATCTCCTGGGTGATCTCGCCCTGACGCGCGTAGTGGAGCTGCGTCACACAGCCTCGCGCTGAGCCTGTCGAATGGCCCGAGCGCGCGTTCACCCACGGCTCGCGCAGCTTCGGCAGGCCCTCTGCGACGTCGTGATCCTGTGGGCCGCTCGTGTCGTACACGCGCAGCGGTGGCTCTCCGCCGCCGAGCGATATCTCGCGCATCGGAACTTTGATTCCAGGCACCCGCAGCGGGTCGTCGACGTAGACTTTGGTGGAATTGGGAAATGCCGTGGAGAACTCGGACATGCCGCCTCCCTCCGCCGGTTTTAACCGGATCAGGTTCCAAGGGTTTGTTCTCAATCCCGTACGGGATACCCCTGGCGGGTTTTACAATTCGTGACTATACCACGCTGAAATGAAACCGCGGTCGATCGTCGCGTGGACCGCTGCATACACGGCACTCACGCTGCTGCTGACGTATCCGCTGATCCTGCACCTGTCGACGACGGTCCCGCACGATCTCGGCGATCCGCTGCTCAGTGTGTCCATCCTGTGGTGGAACGCGCACGTCATGCCGCTGACGGACCGATGGTGGAACGGCTTCGCTTTCTATCCAGCAACCGGATTCCTCGCCTACTCGGACCATCGGCTCGGCGAAAGCCTGATCGCCACGCCGCTTCAATGGCTCGGTTGCGGTCCGGTGACCGCGTACAACCTGACGCTCCTCGCCCTGTTCCCGTTGTCTGCCATCGCCGCCCACTGGCTGGCGTTCACGCTGACGAAGCGACACGACGCCTCCGCATTGTGAGGGCTGGCGTACGGTTTCAGTCCCTACCGGATCGCCCACATCGAGCACCTCGAGCTGCTGGCGGCATTCGGCATGCCGGCGGCGCTCGCCGCGCTGCATCACTATGTGAGCACGCGGCGGAGCAAATGGCTCCTGGTGTTCGCGCTCGCTCTTGTCGTGCAGGGTCTCTGCACCAGCTACTATCTGTTGTTCTTTTCGATCTTCCTCGCACTGTGGATGGCCTGGTTTCTGCGACCGCGTGACCTGAGAGTGCTCGCAGCCATCGGAATCGCGAGCGGCGCGGCAGCGGTCGCCTTGCTCCCGATCGCCATCGGCTACCTGCGTATCCATCGCCGCTTCGGTTTCTTTCGCGGGCTCACAGAGATCGTCACGCTGAGCGGCGATGTCACGTCGCTGGTCACCACGTCTCCGTTGTCGCTGCTGTGGGGGTGGCTGGCGAGACCGGACGCGCCCGAAGGCGAGCTGTTTCCTGGACTGACGATCGCCGCATTGGCGATCGTCGGGGGCGCGGTCGAGTTGCGGAGGCGCGGCCTCGCGCACGACCGCCTCGATCGGCTGTCGGTCTGGCTGCTGGCCGTCGCGAGCGTATTGGGGGCGGTCGCAGTGTGTGCGTGGACGCTTGGGCCATGGCGCATCGAGCTCCCGGGCGTGAGCGCATCGTCCG
>Ga0137396_10001671_pt1 | contig 11857 bp, 13 predicted proteins | sample czc16metaG_FD_108284 | JGI IMG/M metagenome (GOLD analysis project Ga0137396, IMG submission 108284) | Vadose zone soil microbial communities from Angelo Coast Range Reserve, California, USA - czcobulk3.16 metaG | ecosystem: Environmental > Terrestrial > Soil > Vadose zone | place: USA...
GGCCCAACGCACGGCCAGATCGAGCTCCGCGTCGGGCGAGTGCAGCACCAGCGTGGAGTCCAACACCGCCTGCGCGTGGGCCGCCCGCGCGGCGTAGAGCCGCTCGGCGTCGCGGAGGACACGGCGGTAGATGGCGCGGACCGTGTCGCGCGGAGCCACCGCCCCGACGATCACGATCGGGATGCCCGCCGCCCGGATGACGGTGAGACGCCCGGCGGGCTCTCCGGGCCGTGGCATCGCCACGGGCCCCTGGTCGCCGACGGCGATGTGCAGCTCGCTGGGAGCGTCGGCGAGCATATGGGATGGATTGTTCGTCGCCCACGTGGCGGACGGCGACCCAAAGAAGGCGTTCACCTGGCGGCGGCTCTCCGACAGCACGAACGCCTTCTCGGCGTCGTCCCAGGCGACGTACTGACCCCCCATCCCCGCGGGCCAGGCGTACTGGAGGTCGGGCCGGAACTGGGCGATGATCTCCAGCGGCCGCACCGCCTCCACCTCGAGCACGGCGACGATGGCCGGCTCGTCCTCCGGCGCGAACAGCCGCTCCCGCACGGTGAAGGCAGGGTGAACGTAGACGATGGTCGCGCCGGCCGGCGTCACCTCCACCCGCCGCGCAATGTCGCGTCCGGCGACGGGCTGGTCGTACAGTGGCGTTTTGAACCTGAGCTCGAAGCCGTGCAGCAGCTTGAGCGGCCACGCCCAGGCCTCGAAGGTTCCGGTTTCCGTGCCGATCAAAGCGCTGCGGCGTCCCAAGACACTGGTATACCCAGTGGGCCGCGCTGGGCCCGTCAGGTCCACGGCGAACTGTCGCCACGGCAACGAGATGGGGCGCGGAGCGCTCTGCGCCGCGAGCACTGTCGGCGCCAGCAACAAGGCCCAAAAACGGGTGCGCATCGTCACTTGCGGAGGGAAGTGAGCGGGATAAGCTATAGGCCACGCCCGAACACTACCAGCGGAGGAGAAATCCGATGCTCGAGCAAGTGGAGGTGACGGAAAGCGGCTGGTCCGGTCCGGGGATGTCGGAGCCCATGTTCCCGCCGATGCCTCCCGCCCCGCCGACACCGGCCCCGATGAGGCCGTTTGGCGAGCCGATGGCCGCCCCGAAGCCGAAGCCCGCAGCCCGCAAGAAGGCGAAGAAGAAAGCCAAGAAGAGGAAAGCCGCGCGCCCGAAAGCCAAGAAAAAGGCGAAGCGCGCCAAGGGTCGGAAGAAGGCGTCGCGCCGCAGGCGCCGCTAGAACACCTCGACGACGACTCGCGGGAGCGTTTGCCGGATGACTACGGTCATCTCGGGCAGGCGCTCCCGCGGCACGTTCGGGGTTGCGGCAGCCATGTTGGACGATACGTTGGGGCGACTCGCGAACTGTAGAGGCGCGGCGTGCGCGGTGCGTGGTGCGTAGTGGCGATCGGTCTGGCCGCGTGCGCGGCGCCCAAGGCTCCTCCCGGCGACCCGGCGGCAGAAATCGGGGTGATGCTGCGCCGCTCGGCGGCGGATTGGAACCGCGGCGACCTCGAGGGCTTCATGAGCGACTACGCCCGCGACTCGCTCACCAGCTACCTGCGCCGCGGGCATGTGCAATACGGTTGGCAGGCGCTCCACGACCACTACCAGGCGGACTATTTCGCGGCCGCCAAGCACCGCGACTCCCTCACCTTCGAGGAGCTGCACGTGCGGACGCTGGCGCCGGATCTCGCCCTCGCCACCGCACGCTTCGCGCTGCGGCGCGGCGACTCGGTGACGGCGAGCGGTCCGTTCACGTTGGTGCTGCAGAAGCGCGGCGACCGCTGGCAGATCCTCCACGACCACACGTCGTCGGATCCCAAGTGACCGCTCCCCGCTCCCCGCTGCTCTTGGGTCTGGTGGCACTCCTGGTGGCGGCGTGCACGTCGTCCGGGAAGGGCACGATCGCGCTGCAAGGCGCGACGCTCATCGACGGCTCGGGCGGGCCCCCCGTGACCGACGCCCTGCTGCTCATCAAGGATGGGCGTCTCACCGCGGTGGCGCGCGTCAACGAGATCAAGGTCCCGCGCGGCGCCGTGGTGATCGACCTCGCCGGCAAGACGATCATACCCGGCCTGATCGACGCGCACGCGCACGTGGAGCGTTGGGCGCTGCCGCGCTACCTCGCGTGGGGGGTCACGTCCGTCCGCGACCTGGGCGCGCTGTCGAACGACTCCGCGTTCGCGCTCAAGGCGGATCTGAGCGCCGGCGCCGTGTTCGGCCCGAGGATGTACACCTCAGGCGCGATGATCGACGGCGTCCCCGCCACCTACCCCAATGCGACGGCCGTCGCCACGGGACCCGAGGCGCGGCGCGCAGTGGATCAGCGAGCCGCCCCTGGGGCGGCGGGCGCGGACTATCTCAAGATCTACACGAAGATCACGCCCGCCTTGCTGCGGCCGCTGATGGACGAGGCGACGACCCTGCGCCTCCGCGTGGCGGCGCACCTCGGCAAGACCGACGCGCTCACCGCCGCACGGGCTGGCGTCGCGTCGCTCGAGCACATGTCCGGGGTCGTGCAGGCAGCGGTCCGCAACCCGGCCCCGTACTTCCGCGCGCACGACCTGTTTCTCGCCGGCTGGACGCGCGAAGAGGCCGGCTGGGCGGCGCTCGACTCGGTGACATTGTCCCGAACCGCGCGCGCGCTCGCCCAGACCCACGTGGCGATCGTCCCGACGTTGGTGGTCCACGAGACGCTCGCGCACCTCGCGGACACGAGCCTGCGCTCGCGGGCCGAGATGGCCGACGTGCCGGACGACACGGGCAACGTCGTGCGACAGGTCACGAGCCTGCTCAGGCGCACCAACTGGCGCGCCGCCGACTTCGCCGCCTTCCAGCGCGCGCGGCCCCGGCAGGATCTGTTCGTGCGCGAGTTCAAGCGCGCCGGCGGGCTGGTGGTCGCGGGGACCGACGCCGCCAACCAGCTCCTCGTGCCGGGGGCGTCGCTCCACGACGAGCTGCTGCTGCTGACGGAGGCCGGCCTCTCCCCGCTCGAGGCGATCACGGCCGCGACGCGGCACGGCGCCCAGCTGCTGGACGCCGACTCCGTGGGCTATCTGGTCCCGGGGAAGGTGGCGGACCTCGTGGTGCTCAATGCGAGCCCCGCCCAGAACATCAACAACACCCGCGACATCGCGTGGGTGATGATCCGCGGCCGCATCGTGCGGCCCGATTCGCTGAGGACGGCATGGAAAAACTGAGATTCGTCGCCGCGTCGTTGCTCATCGCCGTGGCCGGCTGCGACCACGGCCCCTACGACGTCCTGCTCACCGGCGGCTGGATCGTGGACGGGAGCGGCAACCCCCGTTGGCAGGGAGACGTGGGGATCCGGGGCGATCGCATCGCCGCCGTCGGGTACCTGCCCGGCGCGATGGCCCGGGACACGGTGGACGTGCGCGGGCTGGTCGTGGCGCCCGGGTTCATCGACATGCTGGGGCAGTCCGAGACCAACGCCCTCGCCGACAGCCGGGTGCTCAGCAAGGTCACCCAGGGGATCACCACGGAAGTGACCGGGGAGGGCGGTTCGGTCGCGCCGCTCACCGACCAGCTCGTCGTCGACGACTCCGACGTGATGAAGAAGTACGGCTACCGCGAGGACTGGCGCGACCTCGACGGCTACTTCGCCGTGCTGGCGGGCAGCGGCTCGACGGTGAACATCGCCACCTTCGTCGGCGCGACGCAGGTGCGCCTCGCCGTGGTGGGGAAGGAAGACCGGCGCGCCACGCCGGCCGAGCTCGCTCATATGACGGCCTTGGTGGACACAATGATGCGGCAGGGCGCGCTAGGGGTGTCCACCGCCCTCGAGTACGCCCCGGCGATCTACGCGCCGACCGAGGAGCTCGTCGCCCTGGCGCGCGCCGCCCGTCGTCACGGCGTGATCGTTGCAACGCATATGCGCAGCGAAGGAGGCGCCATCGACTCGGCCCCCGACGAGGTGTTTCGCATCGCGGGTGAGGCCAAGATTCCCGCCGAGATCTGGCACCTCAAGATCGCGGGGCGCTTGAACTGGGGGCGGATGCCGCGTGTGATCGCCCGCATCGATTCGGCGCGGGCCGCGGGGCTCGACGTGACGGCGGATCTCTACCCCTACGTGGCCGGCGCGACCTCGCTCGACGCCTCGATCCCGGCGTGGGCCCACTCCGGCGGGGTGGATTCGATGCTGCAGCGGCTCGCCGACCCCGCGAGTCGGGCCCGCATCCGCGCCGAGCTGGTCGCTGGGCCCCGATCGACCGACCGCTTCATCAGGGCGGCGGGCGGCCCCAGCGGTGTGATCGTCCTCCCGTTCGCCGATTCGCTCAAGCAGTACACGGGTAAGCGGCTCAGCGAAGTCGCCGCGCTGCGCCACGAAGATCCGTATGAGACGCTGTTCAACCTGGTGACCGCCGAGCGGGCGCGGACGGGGGGGATCTACTTCCTGATGAGCGAGCCCGACGTGCGCGTGGCGCTGCAGACGTGGTGGACCGGGTTCGACACCGACTTCGGCGGCGTCGCCCCGGACGGGCCGTTCGGCCGCGACGGGGCGCATCCTCGCACCTACGGTTCGTTCGCGCGGATCATGGGACATTACGTCCGCGACGAGAAGCTGATGCCGCTCGAGTTCGCAGTCCGCAAGGCGACCTCGCTCCCGGCCCAGCGCGTGGGGCTTACGGGGCGCGGGCTCCTCAAGCCGGGCTTTTTCGCCGATATCACCGTCTTCGACCCGGCGACGATCATCGACCGCGCGACGTTCGAGAACCCGCACCAGCCGGCGATCGGAGTCGCGTACGTGTACGTGAACGGCCAGAAGGTGCTCGATCACGGGAAGGTGACGCGTGCCCGGCCCGGCCGGGGCCTGCGTGGGCCGGGCTACGTGCCCCGGACGCGCCGCGGCGAGTGACGCTCGGCCGGCTCGTCCTCGCCTGGATGCCGGTCGCGGTAGTCTTCATCGTCGTCGGTGGCGTCGCGATCCCCTTCCGGAACGCCGACTCGACAAGGCCGGGCCGAGTCTGGGTGTTCACGAAAAGCGACGTGGTCTGGCGGGCGCTCGAAGCGATGCTCGCCACGCTCTTCGGCTCGCTCTGGTTCGACTCGCTGGGTAGCGGGGAGTGGTGGCTGGTATTCCTGCTGGTCGGCCTGATGGTGTCGTTCGCCCGGGCGCAGGGCCCCGCCCCGCCGCAGCGACGGGAGACGATCGTCCGCACGGCCCGCGATGTGCTGCGGTACGTCCTGGCCGGCGCGGTCCTGGCGTGGCGACTCGGCTGATTCGCATCCCGTATCACGCATCCCCCATCCCCGTCATATTTCCGAGCATGACCATTCGCCTGACCGCGTTCTCGCACGGCGCGGGCTGAGCCTGCAAGCTCGGCCCCGCCGAGCTGGCGCAGGTCCTGCGTCACGTGTCGGTCGCGAGCGATCCGCGGATCCTCGTCGACGCCGCCACCCGCGACGACGCCGCCGTCTTCCAGATGACGGCCGATCGCGCGATCGTGGCGACGGTAGACTTCTTCACGCCCATCGTCGACGACGCGTACGACTTCGGCCGCATCGCGGCGGCGAACGCGTTCTCCGACGTCTACGCCATGGGCGCGACGCCGCTCATCGCCCTGAACCTCGTCGGCTGGCCGCGCGACAAGGTGCCGCTCGAGCTACTCGGTGAGGTGCTGCGCGGCGGCCAGGACATCGCGCGCGAGGCCGGCGCGTTCGTCCTGGGCGGGCACTCGGTGGACGACCCCGAGCCGAAGTACGGGATGGTGGCGATCGGCGAGGTGCATCCGGCGCGCATCGTGACCAACGCCGGCGCGCGGCCCGGCGACGCTCTCGTGCTCACCAAGCCGATCGGCACCGGCATCCTCACCACGGCGCTGAAGCGCGACCTGCTCAGCGCCGCGGACCTGGCCCCCGCCGTCGCGGTGATGACGACCCTGAACGCGGGCGCCGCCCGCGCTCTGCGCGCCGTGGACGTCCACGCCGCCACTGACGTGACCGGCTTTGGGCTCCTGGGGCACCTGTCCTCCCTGCTCACCGCGAGCGGCGCGGCGGCGGAAATCCAGGCCGCGGCCGTGCCGCTGCTCGCGCGCGCGCGCGAGCTGGCCGGGCGCGGCGCCATTCCCGGCGGCACGCGTCGCAACCTCGAGAGCCTCGCCGGCGCCGTCGAGTTCGCGGCCGGCGTGGACGAGACCACCCGTCTCCTGCTGGCCGACGCCCAGACGTCGGGGGGACTGCTGATCGCCCTGCCGGAGCCCCAAGTCCCCGCCCTCCGCGCCGCGCTGGAGCGCGAGCGGGCCCCGGCGGCGGCGCTCATCGGGCGCGTGGTCGCCGGGCCGCCGGGGCGCGTCGCAGTCGCGTGATGCCGACCCCCGCCATCCCCGAGTACCACGCGCCCACTCCGGAGGCGATCGACGCGCTGGAGCGGGCTGTCCGGGAGCACCGCCGGGTGGCGCTGATGCGCCGCGGGACCGAATATGTGGTCGTGGCCGAGCGACTCGAAGCACGGGGCGTGGGGGGCGGCGCGGAGGTCCTGCATGCGCGGCTGCCGATGACGGGGGAGGTGCTCGAGTTCGCGTTGGGCGACCTGGAGTGGTTCGCGGTGCTCCCATGAGGACAGCGGGGGGGGCGTGTTCACCAGACTGCTGATCGGGCTGGACGGCAGCCCTCAGGCCGATGCGGCGCTGGAGCAGGCCGTGGTGCTCGGCCAGCGGTTCGACGCCGCGCTGCTCGTCGTGCACGTCCACGAGGCAGGTGGCGGTGTGGACGGCGCGATGCTGGAGCGGGCCCGCGAGCGTGTCGCCGCCGCGCGGCTCAAGGTCGAGGTCGTCGAGCGCGAGGGTGACGCGGCGCTCGTTCTCGCCGAATTGGCGAAGGACGTGGACGCGGCGCTCGTGGGTCGCCGCGGCGCGACCCGCAGCGCCGAGAGCCTCGGCGCCACGGTGGCGGCGCTGATCCGCGTGTCGGAGCGGTGCGTCATCGTGTGCGGGGGAACACCGTCGCCGATGCGCGTGTGCGCCGCGGCGTTCGACGGCCGCGAGACCAGCCGCCGCGCGCTCGACCTGTGCGCGCGGTTCGCCAGTATCGTCGGGAGCACCGTCCACGTCATCCACGCCGCCGCCGACCAGGAGGCCGGGCGCGCGGTGGTCGGCGAAGCGGAGGCGGCGCTGTCGTTGCTCGGTGTCCCGTTCGTGACCCACGTCGAGCCTGGGAAGCCCGGCGAAGTCGTCGCGGCGGTGGTGCGCCGCACGCGTTGCGACGCCCTGTTCGCCGGCGCCCACGTGCCGCACGGTGGCGAGCGGCCCAGCATCGTCGTCTCGCACGCCGAAGAGATCCTCCGCCACACCGACATCCCCGTCGTGATCCAGCCGTGACGGCGACGCACCGGGGAGGGGTCACGGTGCTGGTGCACGCGGACGAGAGCTGTCTCGGGAACGATGCCACGAAACCCAGCCCCGGCGGCAACGGGGCGCTGATCGAGGCGCCGGCGGGTGACAGCGTCGCCCGCTGGGACTTCTACGAGTGCTCGCCGCAGACGACGAACAACAAGATGGCCATCGCCGGGGCGATCGCGACCCTCGAGTGGATCCGGCGCCAGTGGCAGCACGCGCGCGTGCGCTACGTTTCGGATTCGGAGTATCTCGTGAAAGGCGTCACCGAATGGCTGCCGGCGTGGAAGCGCCAGGGGTGGCGGCGCAAGGGCGGACAGCTCGAGAACCTCGAGCTGTGGCAGAAGCTGGACCAGGTGCTCGCGGCGCACGAGGTGGAATGGGGGTGGGTCCGGGGCCACAACGACAACCCCAAGAACGACTACGCCGACCACCTCGCCACGACCGCCGCTGAACGGCAGGAGCGCTCCAACGGCCTCGTCCCGTCCGGCTTCGACACCTGGCTCGCGCAGCAGCGCGCCCGCGGCCGCTACGCCGATTACGATCCCGATCGGGAGATCCCGTGAGCGGCTTCAAAGACGGAGTGCCGGCGAACACGCACCCCTTGAACCTGTCATCCACTGCGGCGTCTGAGGCGTCTCCCTCCCGTATTCCGCTTTACGAGGTGTACATGCGGATGGCAGAGGAGTTGGCCAAGCGCTCGACGTGCGGCCGGCTGCAGGTCGGCACGGTGATCACCGACCAGGCCCTGGAGAACGTCCTGGCGATCGGGTACAACGGCAACGCCCGCGGCCTCCCCAACAAGTGCGACTCTTCGGTGCCGGGCAACTGTGGGTGCATCCACTCGGAGATGAACGCGCTCGTCAAGGCGCCGGGGAACGTGCGCGACAAGGTGGTGTTCGTGAGCGCGTCGCCGTGCGTGATGTGCGCCAAGCTCATCATCAACTCGGGCGTCACCCACTTGTTCTTCCGCAAGGTTTACCGCGACCCGACCGGCGTCGAGGTGCTGCAACAAGGCGGGGTCGTGCCCGTCCTTTACGATCGGTGGCAGAACGAGTGGCGGTGAGTCCAATGCGGAGTGCGGAATGCGGAATGCGGAATTGAACAACCCTGCCGGAGGGCTTTACATGAACACACGTGTGGTCCGTGCCGTCGCAATGCTGGTCTTCGCTGTCGCCCCCGCAAGGGCCCAGTCCCTGATGTACCGGCCGCCCAACCTCGGCGGCACCTGGGTGCCCGACGGCGGCGTCGTGCAGTTCAACTTCGTGCACCGCTTCTCCGTCAGCCCCGGGCCGGTCCATGAGGTGATCAACTATCCCACCTTCACGGTCGCCGTCGGCTTGGGCCGCGTGCTCGCCGTGGGCTGGCACTTCGGCACGAACTCCCAGGTCGGGCCCGGGCAGCCGGACAACAACGAGAGCGAGTGGTCCGTGCGCTGGCGGGCGCTGGGCGCTGAAGGAGCTCCGGGGCTCGCTGTCGCGGTAACCCCCGCCTACAACGCGCTCGCCCAGAGCGGCGACGCCGAGGTGGGCGTCGACTACACGCGCGGGCGGGTGACACTCTCCGGCGCGGCGCGCGCCATGACCCATCCGTACCGGGCCACGAAGGCGCGCGCAGCGCTGGCCGGCGGATTGGTCGCGCGGCTCAGCGATTACATCGCCGTGAGCGCGGACGTGGGATCGCTGGTGGGACCCACCACGCGCGCCGCGTGGAGCGCGGCGCTGGACTTCGTGATCCCCGGCTCGCCCCACACCTTCTCGTTCCAGGTCAGCAACGCCACGACCAGCACGATCGAGGGGAATTCGCGAGGGTTCGCGAAGAAACTCTACGGCTTCGAATTCACGATCCCGCTGCATCTCTCCCGCTTCAGCCCGTGGTTCCATCGCCCAACAGCCCCTGCGGCCGCCGCGGGGGGCCCGGCGGCGGCGGCGGTCGAGATCCATGGGTTCCGTTTCCGCACCGACTCGGTGACGGTCGCCGTGGGCGAGGCCGTTCGCTGGACCAACGCCGATCCCTTGGAGCACACCATCACCTTCGACGACGGCCCGGATTCGGGGCGGCTCGCCCAGCGGGCGACGTTCGTGCGGCGCTTCGACCGCCCCGGGACGTACACGTATCACTGCACGCCGCATCCGTACATGAAAGGCGTCGTGGTGGTGCGATGAGGGGTGCCGATGCCTGACGAGCTCGACCGGCTCTTCGAGCTGCTGGTGACGGGGCTCTCGAAGGACAACCGCCTCGCGGTGCCGTTCCCAGCCGCGGAGGTCTACGAGCGGCTCGTGCCGTATCGGTCGAACCGCTCGCACTTGAACGTGGCGACGCACCAGGACTACGAGATGACGGTGCTGCGGCTGCTCGCCGGCGAGCGCGGGTACCTGCGCTTGGAGCCCGATGACGTACGCGATGCGATGCAGCGCGAAGTCACCACCACCAACCCCGACACGGCGTATTTCCGCAACTTCCCCGACTGCCGCGTGATGATCAACCGCCTCGCGGCCGAGCGGTTTCTGCGCGGCGACACCCGCTACGGGCCGCCCCAGCCGGAAGAAGAGGAAGAAGAAGAGGAGGAACCGGTGAGCTGGACGGGAGAGAACCCCATTTCGCCGGCTCCGGGCGAACCGCGGCCGGATGCCGAGGAGCCGACGTTCGAGCTGGCGGACGAGGGCGAGCCGGTCGCGGCGCGTCGCTGCCCCTACTGCGGCGGTGGGCTCCCGGCCGGCCGCAAGGTCAACTTCTGTCCGCATTGCGGGCAGCCGCCGCTCGGCGAGCTCAAGTGCCCGGCGTGCGGCGCGGAGGTGGACGTGGGCTGGGCGTACTGCGCGGGCTGCGGCCGCGCGACAGGGTTTGAGTGACCAAACCCCATCGAGTCGCCGTCATCCCGGGCGACGGCATCGGCCCCGAGGTGATCGAAGCCGCCATTCCCATCATCGAGCGGGCGGCCGGCGCGCACGGTGTCACGCTCTCGTGGGAGCGCCTCCCCTACGGGGCCGATCACTACCTCAAGACCAAGGAGACGCTGCCGGATATGGCGTTCCGGAAGCTGCGCGACGAGGCCGATGCGATCTTTCTCGGCGCCATCGGCGACCCGCGTGTCCCCGGCAACGAGCACGCCCGGGACATCCTGCTCGGGCTGCGGTTCAAGCTGGATCTCTACATCAACTTTCGGCCGGTTCGCCTGCTGCATCCGGACCTGTCGGCGCTGCGACTCGACGGCGCGATCGACTTCGTCATCTTCCGGGAAAACACCGAGGGCATTTACACCGGCAGGGGTCGAATCGAAGGGCAGACGTACATCGCCGAGGAGATCAACACCGCCAAAGGCGTCGAGCGCATCATCCGCGCGGCGTTCGAGTGGGCCAAGGCCCACGGCAAGACCCGCGTCACCATGAGCGACAAGTCCAACGCGGTCCCCGCGCACAAAGTCTGGCAGGACCGGTTCAAAGCCGTCGCGGCGGAGTATCCGGGGATCAGCGCCGAGCATCGCTACGTCGACGCGCTGGCGATGGAGCTGGTGCGCGAGCCGCAGCGCTTCCAGGTGATCGTGACGAACAACCTCTACGGCGACATCTTGTCGGACCTGGGCGCCGGACTGGTCGGCGGGCTGGGGCTCGCGGCGAGCGCCAACCTGCACCCCGGCCGTCTGGGCCTGTTCGAGCCGGTGCACGGCTCGGCGCCGTCGCTCGCCGGCAAGGGCGTGGCGAACCCGGTCGCCGCCGTGCTGACCGGAGCGTTGATGCTGGAGCAGCTCGGCCACCCCGAGCCCGCGCGCGACCTCGACCGAGCGGTACGGGACACTCTGGCCGCCGGCATCCGGACACCCGATGTCGGGGGCACCGCGAAGACCCGCGACGTGGCGGCCGCCATCACCGAACGGATATGAAGACTCTCCTTCTCTTGTGCGTTGTCGCCCAAGCTCAGCGCCCCTCGACCATGGCCCATCGCTCCACCGTCTACGCTCCCCACGGGATGGCCGCAACCAGCCAGCCGCTCGCCACCGCCGCCGCCTTGGGCGTCCTGGAGCGCGGCGGCAACGCGATCGACGCGGCGGTCACGGCAGCGGCCGTGCTCAACGTCGTCGAGCCGCAGATGACCGGCATCGGCGGCGACATGTTCGCGATCGTGTGGTCGGCGAAAGACAAGAAGCTCTACGGCCTGAACGCGAGCGGCCGCGCGGGCAGTCTGATGACGCGTGCCGCGCTGCTCGCCCGCGGGCATCAGACGATGCCGGAGGAGACCGTGGAAGACGTCACCGTTCCCGGCGCGCTGTCGGGGTGGGACGCGCTGCTCAAGCGCTTCGGCACGATCACCCTCGCGCAGGCCCTCGCGCCCGCGATCCGCTACGCCGACGACGGCTTCCCCGTCACGCCGATCATCGCGCGCGAGTGGGCCGAGGAGACCGAGAAGCTGAAGAAAGACGACGGCGCCCGAGCCACGTTCCTGGTGGACGACACCCGCGCGCCGCGCGCCCCCCGCGCCGGCGAATGGTTCCGGAACCCGGACCTCGCCC
>Ga0137396_10001672_pt1 | contig 11855 bp, 11 predicted proteins | sample czc16metaG_FD_108284 | JGI IMG/M metagenome (GOLD analysis project Ga0137396, IMG submission 108284) | Vadose zone soil microbial communities from Angelo Coast Range Reserve, California, USA - czcobulk3.16 metaG | ecosystem: Environmental > Terrestrial > Soil > Vadose zone | place: USA...
CATTTTTATGTCGACATCCTCGGGTTCGACGTGATCTTCCGGATGCCTGACGCCCTGTTCCTATCAGCCGGCGGATATCACCATCACCTCGGCTTCAACACCTGGGAGTCGAAGGGTGGCTCTCCCCCACCTCCGGGCACGACCGGGCTGTATCACGTGGCGATCCTCTACCCGACGCGGGCCGCGCTCGGCGACGCACTGCGCCGCCTGGCGGAGGCGGGATGGCCGCTGGACGGTGTCAACGACCACGGAACTCATGAGGCTCTCTACCTCCGCGACCCGGACGGCAACGGCCTCGAGCTCGCCTGGGACCGCTCCGAGGACCAGTGGCCGAAAGACAAAGACGGCCACCTCACCTTCAGCGGCACCCGGCTGGACCTGGAAGGCCTCCTGAAAGAGGGCCTGGAATTCAAGCCGGAATCTGAGTAGTCGCCACTCTTCAGGCGTTCGGCCGCTGAGGAGGTGCCTGTGAAGAGCATCAAACCGTCCGGTTGGGTCCGTCCCGTGGTGGTCCTGGCCGCAGCCGCGGGCGTCGCGCTGCTGCCAATCCAGTCGGGACTTGCGGGTGGCCTGCCGACGAACATCCACGGCAAGCACGTCATGTGGGGCATGGGTCAGGGCTATCCCACGGCGCAGCAGGTGTCCGCAAACAACCTCATCTACCACGGCGGTCTCGTGGAGACCGTGCCGGCCGTCTACCTCGTGTACTGGGGCACCGAGTGGCAGCAGGGATTTTCGTTCGCGGCCGGAGGTTTCACGTACTCGAACACCACTGTCCAGAACTATGTCAACGCCTTTTTCAACAACGCGGGCGGCAGCCCGTGGGCGGGCGTCCAGACGCAGGACTGCCAGGGCATCTCCATCGGAAGCTTCACCTGCGCCGGCCAATCTTCGGCTCAGTACGTCACGAATCCATCAGGCCAGCTGAAGGGAACGTGGACTGATCCCACCCCGGTGCCCGCCACGATCGTCACGACAGGGCTCGTGGAAAATCAAACCAACGACCCGCTGGAGGCCGAGGCGATCGCGGCCGCCGCTCACTTCGGTTACGACGTGAACGCCACGTACTTCATCCTCACTCCGCCTGGTCACGCCGCCACCGCATACGGCAGCGTTTACTGCGCATACCACTCCGAGACGGGCCACACCACTGGGCATGGCGTTCGCTATGCGTTCATGCCATACGTCCCTGAGCAAGGTGCTGGATGCGGCACCAACTCCGTCAACCAGACCAACAATGCGTTCGGCAACGGGTACCTCGACGGCTACAGCATCGTTGCCGGGCATGAGTACGCGGAGGCAATGACCGACCCGGGCAACCAGATGGGCATCCAGGATGGTTGGAACGATGTCCAGGGGAGCGAGAACGGCGACAAGTGCGCCTGGACAGGCCTGCAGAACATTTCTCTCGGTGGTAACAACTACGCGGTGCAGCCGATGTGGAGCAACGAGGCCAACGGCGGCCAGGGAGCTTGCGCGGTCACCCGATGAGCTGATCCGATGGGGGCCGAGCCTACCTGGCCCCCGTCACCCCCCCGTCCACGACCAGGCCCGCCGCCATCACGAACCGCGACTCGTCGGAGGCCAAGAACAGCGCCGCCGGCGCCACGTCCTCCGGGCGGCCGAGCTCGCTGGTGAGCTGGCGCTTGCGGATTGACGCGTAGCCTTCCTCCGGGTCTTTGTACGACTCCTTGATGTAGCGCTCCACGAATGGCGTGAGGATGGTTCCCGGCAGGAGTGCGTTCACGCGCACGCCGTGCTGAGCGACATCGACCTGCATCGACTTGGTCATCGAAAGCACGGCGCCTTTCGATGCCGCGTACGAAACGCGGCGGGCGAGGCCAATCTCGGCGATGCAGGACGACATGTTGATGATCGACCCCGACCGCTGCTTGATCATGTGAGGCACCACCGCGCGGCTCATGAGGTAGACGCCGCGGACGTTGACCCGCATCACGCGATCGAAAAGGTCCGGGTCGGTCTCCAGCACATCGCCCACGCCGCTGATGCCGGCGTTGTTGAAAAGCACGTCGATGCGCTTGAAGCGCTTCGCGACCTTGTTCGCCAGCGCGACCGTCCCCTGCTCGTCGGTGACGTCCACGTGCTCGGCGACCGCCTCGCCGCCGGCCTTCTTGATCGCTGAGACGGTCGATCTCGCGCCTCTGTCGTCGACGTCGGCAACGACCACACGCGCACCTTCTGAAGCAAACAGTTTCGCTGTTGCCTGGCCGATGCCGGAGCCCGCACCCGTGATGATGCAGACCTTGTCCTGCAGCCGAGCCTGCCTCACGACGCGTGCCGCCGAATCGGATTCCTGAGCACCCCGATGCCGTCGATCCGGATGGTCACCTCATCATGCTCCCGCAGGCTGAAGTCTGATGGCGGGACTATGCCTGTGCCTGTGAGGAGGATAAAACCTGCTTCGAAGCGCTGGTCGCGGGCCAGGCACTCGACAAGTTCGGGAATGGACCGCCGCATCGCTGATGTTGTCGTCGCGGACTCATAGACCACCGCTGCATCTCTGCGAATCTCCATCTCGATCTTCCGATCCGCCGGCGAAAAGTCCCACGCCAGCGCAACCGCAGGCCCAAGCGCACAACACCCGTCGAACACCTTCGCCTGCGGCAGATACAGGGGATTCTCGCCCTCGATGCTCCGTGAGCTCATGTCGTTGCCAATCGTGTATCCGACCACCTCGAGCCGGCTGTTGCAGACCACGGCCAGCTCTGGCTCGGGGACGTCCCAGGTCGAATCAGATCGTATGAAAACCGCCTGGCCTGGTCCCCTCGTCCGGCCGGCGGTGGCCTTGAAGAATATCTCGGGCCGCTTGGCCGCGTAGACCCGGTCGTAGGGATCCGCGCTCACAGCCTCGTCGGTTCGTGCTTCGAGGCTCCGTTGGTACGTCACCCCGGCAGCCCACACCTCCTGACTTTGAAGCGGCGCCTGGATGGCGGCACCGTCAGGCAAAGCCGCCGGCGGTCGATCCTGTTCTACCAGCCGGCGAAGCTCAACGAGCGGCAGCGTGAGCAGACCGTCAAACGAGGTGTTGTCGGGCAGTCGACTCAGGGCTCCGTCGCGCTTCAGGTATATCCCATGATCCGTCCGAATGAGGTGCTGTCCCGCCGATGGCACCACCGACAAATGCTCACTGGTCACGCAGGCCTCCAAGCCGGGCCGGTCGGATACTCGAATTCGCGCAGCGACTCGGGTCGCATGGTGATGCTGAACCCCGGAGCCTGCGGTGCGACGTAACGTCCGTCTTGGATCTTCACCGGATCGAGGAAGTGCTCGTGGAGATGCTCGACGTATTCGAGCACCCGGTTCTCGAGCGATCCACTAACGGCGATGTAGTCGAACAGCGATATATGCTGCACGTACTCGCATAGTCCTACTCCCCCTGCGTGGGGGCAGACCGGAATCCCAAACTTCGCAGCCATCAGGAGAACCGACAGCACTTCATTCACCCCTCCGAGCCGGCAGGCATCGAGCTGGCAGAAACCGATTGCATTCGCCTGAAACAGCTGCTTGAAGACGACGCGATTCTGGCAATGTTCGCCGGTGGCGACCTTGATTGGGGAGATGGCGCGCGCAATGGTTGCGTGACCCAGCACATCGTCGGGGCTGGTCGGTTCCTCGATCCAGTAAGGATCGAATTCGACCAGGTGCTGGAGGTTGGCTATGGCCTCGCCCACGTCCCAGACCTGATTCGCATCCATCATCAGGCGACGCTCGGGCCCGATCTCCTCGCGCACAATGCCCGCGCGCCGGACATCGTCCTCGATGTTTTGACCAACTTTCATCTTCACGTGCGACCAGCCGCCGGCGACCGCCTGCCGGCACAGCGCCCTCAACTTCTCATCCGAGTAGCCCAGCCAACCCACGGACGTGGTGTACGCGGGAAAGCCTGAACGCAGCATCTCCGCCTCGCGTTCGGCACGGGTCGGGGCCATGCGTTCGAGGATGGCGAGCGCCTCATCGGGCGTGATCGCGTCGTTGATGTAGCGGAAGTCGATGCAGGACACGAGTTGCTCGGGGCTCATGTCCACAAGCACCTTCCACAGAGGCTTGCGTTCCACTTTCGCGTAGAGGTCCCAGACCGCGTTCACAAGCGCCGCCGAAGCGAGATGGATGGCGCCCTTCTCCGGACCGATCCAGCGGAGCTGCTCCTCGCCTGTGATCGCTCGCCAGAAGCCGCGCATGTCGGAGACGATGGATTCGAGCGTGCGCCCTATCACAATCGGCGCGAGTGCGTTGATCGCGGCGACGCAGATCTCAGTGCCGCGTCCGAGCGTGAACGTGAGTCCGTGGCCTTCGAGGTGGTCTCTGGCATCCGTCTTGAGCACCACGTACGCAGCTGAATAGTCCGGGGCCGTGTGCATGGCGTCCGAACCGTCAAGCGTCCGTGAGGTAGGGAACCGCACATCGCGGGCGCTAACGCTGACGATGCGAGCCATCTAGCCCTTGACCGCGCCCACGAGCAGGCCCCTCGCGATGAACCGCTCAAGCGCGATTGCCATCGCAATAACCGGCCCGATCATGATGAGGATCAGCACTGACATGTACCACCACTGCGGCCCGCGGGTGGCGTTCTGTGCCGCGACCGTCAGAGGGAGCGTTTGAGCGTTCGCGCTCGTGAGGAACAACGCGATGAGGTACTCATTCCAGGCGAAGACGAGGACGAACAGAAAGGTGGCGACGAGTCCAGGCACAGCCAGTGGAAGAACGATCGACCGAAAGATGCGGTAGCGCGAGGCGCCGTCGATGGCCGCGCTCTCCTCGAGCTCGAGCGGGACGCTCTGAAAGTAATCACGCATGAGCCAGACGACGATCGGGAGGTGCGATGCGACGTAGGCGATGATCAGCGCCGCCCACGTGTCCAGCAGCGCGAGCTGCTGGAAGAAGACGTAGATCGGGATGACAACCGCGACGGGCGGCAGCATGCGTTGGGAGATCATCCAGAACGCAATGTCGTCGTTGCCGAGAGCCCTCTTGAAACGCCGGGCGACCGTCTGCAAGAGCAGCAGGAAAAACGCGAAACCCCCAAGTAGGGCGAGCTGCCACGGCCCGCCCGCGGCCACGACAGCGACCGCACCGGCGAGGGCCACCACAAAAGACGCGATCGCACCTATGCGCACCCTGTACTTCATGCGCACGAGGCCGTAGGCGGCCATCGAGCCAAGAAGGAGCGTGATCGCGGTGCTGGTGAGCCCGACCACGACCGTGTTGAGGTACGGGCGGAAGGTATCGTCCGCCAGGTCGACAAAGATGTATCGCCAGGACTCCAGCGTCGGCTTGAAGTCTCTGAATGGGATATAGAAAGGGCCGCTGTTGACGTCAAGTGGCGTCTTTAGGGAAGTGGTGGCGAGCCAGTACAGCGGGAATAGCACAACCAGGGCCCACGCGACCAGCAGCGCATACGAGACGACCATGAGCAGAGGCGAAGGCCTGTTGATTGAGAATGATCGGCGTCGCGCTCGCGTAACCGCCATGCTCAGGCCATTGCCGTCACGCGACGGCGAAAGAGATTGACATAGCTGATGCCGACGAAGGTAACGACGATGAGGAGCATGTAGGCGACTGCGGCGGATCCACCGATGTCGAGCGCCCGCCAGATCGTGTACGCATGGAGCGTGAGCGACTCGGTGGCCGTACCAGGGCCTCCGTTAGTCAGCACATTCGGCAGGTCGACGATTTTGAACGCCTCTATGAGCCGGATCAGCACTACGGTCGAAGTCGCGGGCAGGATCTGTGGAAATGTGATGGCCCAGAACATCTGCCAGCGGTTGGCGCCATCAACGACGGCGGCTTCGTTGAGCTCGATCGGCAAGCTCTCGATCGAAGCCAGGAGGACGATGAAAATGAACGGCGTCCACTGCCAGACGTCCCCGATCATCACAGCCAGCCGCGCCCCCCACGGGTTGGTGACCCATGAGACGTCGGTCAGCCCAAAGTGGGCCCACAGCGGGTACAGCGGACCCTTGCTGGTGTCGGTGAGCATGCGGAACAGGTAGGCGACGCCCACAGGGGTGATCATCATCGGAAGCAGAAACACGACCCGGAAAAATCGGCGCCCGGGTAGGCGCTGCACCACCAGTAGTGCGAGGCCCAGGGCAAGGATGTACTGAGCCGATACGTCGACACCGACGTAGATGAGGGTGACGACGATTGTTCCCGGTCGCCCGCTGGTCATCACAGTGTCGACGACAAGCCAGACGAGAGCACCGGCAATGATGGCGGTGACTAATCGACCGACGAATCCGGACACCGTGCGGACAGGGCTGCGCAGGTAACGGACGAGCAGGAAAGCAAAACCAGCGTAAATGACGACCAACACCGCGGCTGTCAGCGGAGTGAGCGGCACGGTTACGCCGAGGAAATGCGTGCGATCGATGCCTACCAACAGCTTCGCGTAGTTGCCGAGGCCCACGTACGTGAGGCGGATTCCGCCCTCTGAGAAGCTGAGCCGCGTCATTGACACGTAGAGCGAGGCCAGCAGGGGGAAGATCGAAAACGCGAGGATGACGAGTACCGCGGGCAGGATGAATACCGCCCCGGCAGAGCGGTCGAGCCGCGTGACAAGCGGGCTCCGTCTGGAGGCCGCCACGGGGACCTGGCGCGCGGAGGCTTCGCCGCTCATGGGGAAAAGGACCTTCTCATCGGCTCCTGGGGAATGACCAGTGGGTTGGGCGGCGAGGTGCACACCACCTCGCCGCTTAGTTTCTACTTCGTGACGCTGAGACTCGCCTTGTAAGCGTCGAGCTGCGCCTGACGGCCGATCTCGTCAGTCTTGCTATTCCACTGGGTGGTGATCTGAGCCATGGTTTGGTTGACCGAAAGCTCGCCCGCCAGGAACTGAGCCAGCGCCGTGTCGAGCGCAGTCTGCTGGTAGAAAGCCGTCTGCGGGATGCGCAGGTCGAGCACCATGTTCGGGCTCTGCAGGCTGGCCTGGATGGCGCCCAGGTAATCCTTCGCCGCCGCCTCGCTCATTCCGGCGCTGGTCCATGTCGCCAGGTTGGTGAAGTGCGAGGTTCGGTACGGGTTGAATCCCGTCTTGCCGATCGTCACGTCTACCCCGGACTGAGCCGGCGCCGACATGTAGGAGAGGAATGCGAACGCTGCATCCTTAACCTTGGACGGCGCGCCCTTGTTGATCGCGCCAGACCAGCCACCGAATGCGGCGAACGGGGCGTGGTTCACGCCGTTGATTGCGTTGGGGCAGATCGTGGCGGTGCAGTCCACCAGCTGGCCGGTGGCGCGGTCCACGACCTTCTTCGAGCCGGGCAGGATCACGGCTCCGACCTTGTCCTGGACCTTGGACTGGGCCGGGTCGATCGCGAGCGTGCCGATGTCCCCCCAGTCGAGTGAGAGCGCGCAGCGACCCGTGACAAACAGGCCGCGGGAGTCACCGACATCGTTGTTCAGCTGGTCCGGAGGTCCCAGTTTCGAGAGCTGCTTGTAGACGTCTAGCGCGGCCGCCGCGCCAGCGTTGTTCATGAGCGGCTGCATGTTGTCGGTGTTGAAGAAGGCGCCTTGCTTTGTTCCCTGGCTTTGCAGATACGCTGCAGCTACCGAGATATACATCCAGTACGACTGTGCACTTCGCTTCATCGCCCAGCACGACCCATAGTCGTTCTTGCCGTCGCCGTTGAGGTCCTTGCCCTGGAAGTGCTTGGCGATGCTGATGTAGTCATCCCAGGTTGCCGGCGGCTGAAGGCCGTCTTTCTGGAGAAGGTCTTTCCGGTAGTACACCATCTGGAAATCACCATCCAGAGGAATCGTGTAGACGTGGCCTTTGAACGTCGCGCTGAAGTCGCGGAAGAAGGCCGCGATGTCGCTCCATTGGAGTGTCGAGTCGTTCTGCACGCGGTTGGTGAGGTCCTCGAGATACCCGGGCGGTACGTAGTCACCCATCCACTGCGGGTCGAAAACCATCGCGTCATACGAGTTGGTCTTGGTCGAGAAGTCCGTGAGGATCTTCTGATAAAGGTCGGAGAACGGAACCGTGATCACCTGCACCTTGGCCCCTGTGGCCTTCTCGAAATCGGGCGCGCGCCGCTGCAGCGGCTCCGCAATCTGCGGCCCGGTGAATGTGACGACGCGGATCGTGGTGCCGCTGAAGTTGCCGGTGGAGGTCGAATTGCTCGCGTTGCAGGCCGCAAGCAGGCCCACGCCCACAGCCATGACCAGGGCTCTCGCCAGGTATCGGCTCATGTCCTTCAGTTCTCCCTCAAGAACCCGAAAATTCGGTTGGCCCAGACGACCGAGGCAAGGGCCGCTGCCACCGATTATTCGGATGTTTAACCTGTTACTGGGTATTTGTCAAGCGTCAAGTGGCTCAAATGGGCCGTTTTGGCCTCTAGTCATCCGACGTTTGCTCGAGTCTGGGTGCTCACGCCCCTGTGCCCGCGTCGAGCGTGAACCGCTCCAAAGCACGATGGAAAACCCCGCCCAGGATCGCCACCGGCACCAAAGAGACGACCAGGGCGGCGGCGGCGGTGGGCCAGTCGAGCTCACGCTCGAACGTGAAGAAATCCATCATCGCCACCGGCACCGTCTTGATCTCTCCGGAGGTCAGCACCAGCGGGACCAGCAGCAGATTCCATGCGAGTACGAAGAGCACGATCGCGGTTGCGGCGATGCTCGGTGCGGAGAGTGGCAGCACGACCTCCCTGAGAACCCGGAACAACCCCGCCCCATCGAGGACTGCCGCCTCTTCCCACTCGACCGACAGCTGGCGTAGAGCCCCGTGGAGGACGTAAACAGCGAGTGGCGACAGCACGGCTGCTTCGGTCAGAACGACGCCTGCGAAAGTGTCCACGAGGTGGCCTCGGCGCATGAGATCGCTCAGCGGGATCACGTAGGCCATCGCCGGCAGGCTGGCCAGGACCAGAAAGCCCTCGGTCAGCAGAGGCTTGCCGGCGAACCGCGAGCGGGCGAGCCCGAACGCCGCGAGGAATGAGCACACGATGGCCAGCACAGTCGCGCACGCGGCCGCGGCCGTGCTGGTGATGAGCTCTTGCCAGAAGTACGGCTCCGAGATGCCGATCTCGCGGAAGTGGTCGAGAGTTATCGGCCCCTTTAATGAGGGAGGCCGAGTGGCGTTATCGGGCAGCAGCCCGAACGAGGCCAGGACAGTCCACACCAGCGGCAGTAAGAACGCGACGAGTGCCCCGAACAGCAAGAGGATTCGAAGCACGGCGTCGCGCCGGCTCCGAGCGCGGCTGCTGCTCATCTCGCGGCGGATCGCCTTGCCACGATTATGTAGACGAGACCAACGCCAAAAACCGCCAACGCGATCAGCCATGCGGATGCAGCTCCGGCCGGCCAGTTGTTGATGATGAACGCCTGGTTGTAGCTATAGAGAGCCGGCGTCACCGAAGCGCTGCCAGGCCCGCCTCCGGTCAGGATCAAGACGCTGTCGAAGGTCCCGAGCGAGAGGCCGACCAGCAGCATCGTTATCGCGAGCAGAAGGGGTCTAAGGGAAGGTAACGCGACGGTGAACACCTGCCGAATCCGTGACGCTCCGTCGAGGGTCGCGTGCTCCCACAGCTCGGTCGGAACCGCGAGCAACCCAGGCAGCAACAGGAACGCGACGAACGGGGCCTCGCGCCAGATCTCGACGGCGATGATCGTCGGCAGCGCGAGCCGGGCATCGCCGATCGGCGACGCAATGCTGGACTGCCCCAGCCAGCCCGCGGCAAAGTCGAGAATGCTGTGGGCCCCCACGAGCAAGAAGTGCCACATGACGCCGTTGGCGATCGGACTGACCAGCCACGGCAGCAGCAGCAGCAGGCGCCACAGCCCGCGACCGGGGATCGGGCGGCGCAACAGGTACGCGACAACGAATCCGATGACGAGCTCGAGCGGCACGGCCACAACCGTGAAGACGGTGATGTTCCGAACGGCCGCACCATACTGGCGGTCTTCGATGACGACCAGATAGTTGCTGAGACCGGTGAAGTGAATGCTGGTGGCAAATGGCGAGTAGGTGGTGAATGTCGCGAACAGGCCAAGCAGGGCGGGTAGACCCAGCCCGCCGGTCAGCAGCACTGCCAGCGGCGCAAAAAGGCAGAGTCGATTGCGACCGGTGAGTCTCATCTCTTGTGAGCGACGTTGCCCAGGCAAATCATCGCCAACGCATCAGGATTCGAGGTTATGCTAAAGCTCCGATGTTTAGCCGACATCAACCCTTCAGCAGGTGGGCCGGTCTTGAGCAACGGGCGATAACGTCCGACCTCTTGGCGGTGAGCATGTCATGTCTCACAATCCACTGCCAGTGAATGCTTTCCGGCCGGCACGGCGCGCGCGGCGCAACCCGAGCGTGACAGAGGACGCCATCGACAAGATCCAGAAGCTGATCATCTCGGGCAGCTGGGGTCCAGGGGACCGTCTGCCCAAGGAAACGGAGCTGGCGGCCCAGCTGGGCCTGTCGCGCAACTCGCTGCGCGAAGCCGTGCGCGCGTTGTCACAGCTGCGTGTGCTCGAGGTGAGGCAGGGCGATGGTACATATGTCACCAGCCTCGAGCCCGAGCTGCTGCTTGAAAGCACGTCCTTTGTCAGCCACCTACTGGTCGGCGAGTCCGCGCTTGAGCTGTTCGAGGTGCGCCGCCTGCTCGAGGGCGCGGCGGCTGCGCTCGCCGCTGCTCGGATCGACTCCGCGGGCAAAGATGCGCTGCGGACCAAGCTCGAGCGAATGATCGAGTCCGAGACCGTTGGGGAGCTGGTGGAGGCCGATGTGGATTTTCATGCGGTCATCGCGCGGGCGACGGGCAACACTTTCCTCACTTCGCTTTTGGCCAGCCTCTCGTCGCGCACGATGCGGGCTCGGATGTGGCGTGGCCGGGAGGTTGACAATGTGCTCGACGTTACGCGAGACGAGCACCGGCGGATCTACGAGGCGATCGTGGCGGGCGACCCAGAGCTTGCGCGTGCAGCCGCGATGGCTCATATCGCCAGCGGCGAGCGGTGGCTTCGCGCGCAGCTTGCCTCGGCCGCGGTAGAGCCATCGCAAGCGCCTGTCGAGGTCGGCGGATGACTTCAAGCACACCCCTGGCGGGGCCCTCCCTCTCCCGGTGCGGCCCCTCCCCCGCCTGCTCACCGCTGGTCAAGCTACCGATTCGAAAACCGACTGCCAACCCCGCCTGTTAAGACCATGAAGATCGGCTTGCACACCCGGCTGAAGCCAGGCGCCGAGGAGCGCTACGAGGAGTACCACCGCGCGGTCTGGCCAGAGGTGCTGGAAGGTATCCGCCGCGTGGGTATCACGAAGTACGTGATCTTTCGCGACGGCCTCGACCTGTTTCACTTCATCGAGTGCGAAGACTATGACCGCGCGATCGCCGAGCTTGCGCGCAGCCCGCTCAACCAAAAGTGGGAGGCGGAGATGGCGCCGATGACGACCGTAGCCCACGACTTCAGTGGCAAGGGCAGCGACCGCATGTCGCAAATTTTCGAGCTCTAGCTGCGGCGCAAATGAATTCGCGCGAGCGCATCCCACTCGGCCGCACTCAGTTGAGCGTCACACGTCTCGGCCTGGGCACCGCCCCACTGGGAGGCCTGTTTCAAGCGGTCGAGGAAGGTGAAGGAGTGCGGGTCGTCGAGCGCGCATGGGATGCCGGCATTCGTTTCTTCGACACGGCCCCGCTGTACGGTCACGGCCTCGCCGAGACCCGATTGGGAAAGGTGCTCAGGCAGAAGCCGCGCGATGAGTTCACGTTCGCAACCAAAGTCGGCAGTTTGCTCCGGGCCGATGCTCAACCCGAGCCCGGCAAGTCATATCGCGGCGTCCCTCCCGTTAATCCTGTCTTCGATTTCAGCTGCGACGGCGTGATGCGCTCGTTCGAAGAAAGCCTCGA
>Ga0137396_10001673_pt1 | contig 11855 bp, 11 predicted proteins | sample czc16metaG_FD_108284 | JGI IMG/M metagenome (GOLD analysis project Ga0137396, IMG submission 108284) | Vadose zone soil microbial communities from Angelo Coast Range Reserve, California, USA - czcobulk3.16 metaG | ecosystem: Environmental > Terrestrial > Soil > Vadose zone | place: USA...
CGAGGGCAACTTCCTCGCGTTCCGCGGCGCCAACACGAGCAACGTCGGCGCCCACGCCGTCTCGTTCCACCCGCTCAACAAGGGTATGGCGCTGACCGCGACCGTCTACCGCGTGCCGGTCGTGTCGATGCACGGGCGCGCCGTCGTCACGAACACGTCGCCGACGACGCCGTACCGGAGCGCCGGTCGCCCGGAGGTCATGTTCGTCATGGAGCGGCTGATCGATCTGGCCGCGCGCCGCCACGGGTTCGATCGCCTCGAGCTGCGACGGCGCAACCTCGTGCCGGCGACCGCGATGCCGTACAAAAACCCCATGGGCCTGATCTACGACAGCGGCGACTACCAGGCCGCGCTCGACCGGGCGGTCGCGCTCGCCGACTGGAAGGGATTCGAGGCTCGGCGCGCCGGAGCGCGCCGGCGTGGCCGCTACCGCGGCATCGGCGTGGCCAACTACATCGAGCTCAACACGGGTTTTCCGCGGGAGCGGGCTCACGTCACGGTGCGGCCTGATGGATATGTCGACCTGGTGCTGGGCACCCTGTCGTCCGGTCAGGGTCACGCGACCAGCTTCGCGCAGCTCCTGGTCGAGTGGCTCGGCGTGGAGCTCGGCGACGTGCGCTTGATCACCGGCGACACCGACGTCACGGTGGTCGGCGGCGGCGCCCATTCGGCGCGCGCGCTGCGGCTCGCGGCGGTGGTCATGGCGAAGGCGTCGGACCAGGTCGTCGCCAAGGGCCGGCGGGTCGCCGCGTGGATGCTCGAGGCGGCGGCCGACGACGTCGAGTTCTCCGCGCGCCGGTTCAGGGTGAAGGGCACCGACCGATCGATCGACCTCTTCGACGTCGCGCGTGCCGCGGCAGCCCAGGACGCGCCGCCCGACGTGCGCGGGCCGCTCGACGGTCTGAGCGACGAGACGATGCCGTTGCCGTCCTATCCGTACGGCTCCGCGGTGTGCGAGGTCGAGGTCGATCCCGACACCGGCGAGGTCACGTTGGTGCGCTATACGACGGTCGACGACTGCGGCCGCGCCGTGAATCCGATGATCCTGCACGGTCAGACGCACGGCGGGATCGCGCAGGGTGTGGGGCAAGCCCTCTGGGAGGCCTGCGCCTACGAGGTCGGGACCGGTCAGCTTCTGTCGTCGACCATGATGGACTACGCGCTGCCGCGCGCGGACATGCTGCCGCCGTTCACGACCGAGATCAGCGAGGTGCCCTCGACGGCACACCCGCTCGGCCTGCGCGGCGGCGGCGAGGGCGGGACGACGCCGGCCCTGGGCGCGGTCGTGAACGCGATCGTCGACGCGCTCGCCGAGCTCGGCGTCGAGCACATCGAGATGCCGGCGACACCCGAGCGTGTCTGGCGCGCGATCCACGACGCGCGTTCGAAGGCTTCTGGAAGCGGACATCCGCAGGCCGCCCGGGCGTAAGATCTAAGCAGCGTCGAGACCACCCGCGAGCGAGAGGAGCCCCCAATGAGCGAGCCGACGAAATTCGAGATCTTCACCGACTACGTCTGACCCTGGTGCTATCTCAGTACCGTGCGTATTGAGAAGCTCCAGCAGGCGTACGACATCGAGCCCGTGCTCGTCCATTTCCCGCTGCACCCGGAAACGCCCGCCGAAGGCCGTGATATGACCACGTTCTATGCCGAGCGCGGCATCGATCCGGAGGCGGCCTACGGGCGGATGAAGGGCCTGATGGACAAGGAAGGGCTGCCCTACAGCCGCCGCTCGCACACCTACAACAGCCGGCTGGCCCAGGAGCTCGGTAAGTGGGCCGACACGCAGCCCGGCGGCGCCGCGATCCACGACGCGTTCTATCGCGCCTACTTCGTCGGCGCGCAGAACATCGGCGACACCGAGGTGATGATCGACGTCGCCAAGTCGGTCGGGCTCGACACCGAGGCGGCGCGCGACGTGCTGAAGGAGCGCCGTTTCAAGGACGCGGTCGACGCCGACTGGGCCAAGTCGCGTCGCCTGGGCGTCACGGGTGTGCCGACGTTCGTGGCCGGTGGCTACGGGGTCGTCGGCGCCCAGCCCTACGAAATGCTGGCGCAGCTGGTCGAGAAGGCGGGAGCCCGCCGGCGCGACTAGCGCGCCTCCGAGCGGGTTCGACGGTGGTATCCTAGGCGCCGTTCGAATTCCCCATCGCGAGGTGCCTCATGCTCTACGAGCTGCGCCGCTACGATGTCGCCGCCAGCAAGCTCCCCGCGCTTGTCGATCGCTTCGGGAGCTTCACGGTTCACAAGTGGAAGGAGTATGGCTTCCGCCTGATCGGATTCTGGACGCCCGTCGTGGCCCAGAAGAGCAATCAGATCGTCTACATCTGGGGCTGGGAGAGCTACGAGGAGCGGACTAAGAAGAGCGCGGCCTGGCGCGCCGACCCGGAGCGGGCCAAGAAGTGGGCCGAGACCGAGAAGGACGGGCCGCTCGTCAATTGCGTCTACAACCAGCTCATGGAGCCGACCTCGTATTCGCAGCTGGACCGCGGCGAGTCGTACGGACCGGACGCGTCGAGCCGCAGCCCGTACCTGTTCGAGCTGCGCGAGTATCAGGCGATGCCCGGCAAGATCAACAACATCACCGACCGGTTCGGCAACTTCACGTGCGGCGCGTTCAAGAAGCACGGTTTCCGTCAGGTGGGTTACTGGCACAACGCGATCGGCGGGAACAGTAACGAGCTCATCTACCTGCTGGCCTGGGAGAGCCTGGACGAGCGCGTATCCAAATTCGACACGTTCGCCAAGGACCCGGAGCGCGCGCGCGTCTTCGCCGAGAGCGAGAAGAACGGCCCGATCGTTCAGCAGGTGGCCAACACGATCCTGAGGCCGACGGCGTTCTCACCGATGAAGTAAAGCCGCGCCCACATACAGAGGAGGACATCATGGAGCTGCTCCCCGCGGAGACTTCGTCCTTCCCGTCGCCGATCCCGACGCAGTTCGTCTCGAGCGACGAGTTCACGCCGGCGCCTCAGACCGCGAAGCAGAGAGCGGTCGAGGCGCGCATCAAGGAGCTGGGCAACCGGCTCGCGAAGCACCAGGGCGTGAGCCGCCGCAAGTTCTTCCAGACCGCCGCCGGCATGGCCGCGGCCTTCGTCGCGATGAACGACGTCTACGGCCCGATCTTCGGCGTGAGCGCGGACGTGGCCAACGAGCGCGCGAAGGGCCTGGCGGGCCAGTTCATCATGGACATGCACACGCACTTCCTGCGCGACGACACGCGGCTCGAGGGCTTCGTGCGCTCGCGCGAGGCCGTCGGCAAGGCCGGCTGGAACCCGGCGCTCGCCGGCAAGCCGCAGACCCTGGAAGATCTCAAATTCGCGAACTACTTCAAGGAGATCTATTTCGACAGCGACACCAAGGTGGCGCTCATCTCGGGCTCGGGTTCCGAGGAGCCGCGTGACTGGTTCCTCACCAACGAGATGAAGGCTGACGCGCGCGCCAAGGTGAACCAGCTCACCGGCTCGCGGCGCATGCTCTCCCACGCGATCTTCATGCCCGGTATGCCCGGGTGGATGGAGTCGGTCGACCAGGCGATCGCGCAGCTCAAGCCCGACGCGTTCAAGGGCTACACGGTGGGCGACAACACCAACAAGCAGCTCTCCAAGCATCCCTGGCGCATGGACGACGAGAAGCTGCTCTATCCGTTCTACGAGAAGCTGGCGAAGGCCGGGCTCGTCAACGTCTGCGTGCACAAGGGGCTCTATCCGTTCTCGACCACGAAGAATTTCCCGCAGCTCGTCGAGTACGCCGACGTGCGCGACGTGGGCAAGGCCGCGAAGGACTGGCCGCAGCTCAACTTCGTCATCTACCACTCGGCGTTTCGCTTCACCGGCGGCGAGTGGAACGACGGCTGGGCGCAGTTCGAGCAGACCGGCCGTGTCGACTGGGTCAGCGACCTCGCCGAGATCCCGGCGAAGTACGGCGTCAAGAACGTCTACGGCGACCTCGGCCAGATCTTCGCCCAGAGCACGGTGGCCGAGCCGCGTCTGTGCGCCGCGATGATGGGGACGCTCGTGAAGGGGCTGGGTGCCGACCGCGTGGTCTGGGGCACCGACGCGATCTGGACCGGCGCGCCACAGTGGCAGATCGAGGCGCTGCGCCGGCTCGAGATCCCCGAGGACATGCGGAAGAAGTACGGTTGGGCACCGCTCGGACCCGCCGATGGCCCGGTGAAGCGGGCGATCTTCGGCGAGAACTCCGCGCGGCTCTACAAGTACGACGCCAAGCGCCGCGCCGAGCTCACGACCGATCGCATCGCGGTCGCGCGCGCGGATTACGAGCGCGAAGGGCCGGGGCGGACGAATCTCCGTTACGGGTTCGTGGTCAAGCCGGTCGGCTGAAGCGGGGACTCCCGCGCGTCACTCGCCCACAAACGCGCGGCGGCGAGGAAGAGTCTCGCCGCCGCGCGCACGCGGTCGCGCTCAGTCGACGATCGCCTGATAGACGAGCTGTCTGAAGAGATTGCGGTGGTAGACGCGCAGTGCGCCCGCCGATTGCACCATCAAGACCGCGACCAGCTGCTCCTTCGGGTCGACCCAGAAGAACGTGCCCGCGTAGCCGCCCCAGTAGAAATCGCCGGCCGATCCCGGCACCGGGGCGACGCCATCCGACGGTCGCACGGCGAAGCCGAGGCCGAAAGTGTAGGTCGATGCACCCAGCACTGCGCCGCCCGGCGTCGCCGCGAGCGCCACGCGGGAGCCCAGGTGGTCAGAGGTCATGAGCCTCACGGTGGTACGGCTCAGGACTCGCTGGCCGTCGAGGACGCCGCCGTTCGCCAGCATCTGGGCGAAGCGGAGGTAATCACCCGCCGTCGATAGCCCGCCGGCGCCGCCGGAGTCGTTGCCCGGCTGCTTGGACACGTCGATCAGCTTGATCGGCGTGCCCGCCAGCGGATCCTTGTCGTAGGGCTGAGCCACGCGAGCGATCTTGGCCTCCGGCACCCAGAAGGCCGTGTCGCCCATCCGCAGGGGCTTGAACAGGCGCTCGCTCATGAAATCGCCGAGACGCTTGCCCGACGCGGCTTCCACGACCCGCCCGAGCACATCGGAGGCGAGGCTGTATTCCCACGTCGTTCCGGGCTGATGGATCAGCGGAATCCTGGCGAGCCGCTCGACCTCCTGGGCGCCCGTCATGTCACGAGCGTCGAACTCGATGACACCAGGCTTGAAGAGTCCCGCCTGCGCCAGCGCGTCCTTGACGGCCGCGTTCTGCGTCAGCTCGCCGTAGGGAAGGCCAGCGGTGTGGCGCAGAAGATCCTGCACGGTCATCGCGCGCTGGGCCGGGACCTCGCCGCTCGTGGTCGACACCTTCATGTCCTTGAACGGCGGAAGCCACCTGGAGACCGGGTCGGTGAGCTGGAGCGCGCCGTCCTCGACCAGGATCATCGCGGCGACCGAGGCGATAGGCTTGGTCATCGAGTAGATCCGGAAGATCGTGTCGAGCCGCATGGGATCGGCGCCGTTTGGATCGCGCACGCCCAGCGCGCTCGTGTAGACGAGCTTGCCCTTGCGGGCAATCATCACCACGGCGCCCGGAACTTTCTTCTCCTCGATCTCCTTCTTGAAGGCGTTGGTGAGGCGGCCCAGTCGCGCCGCCGACATGCCGCCGGCTTCGGGCGGCGCGGCCGCGAGCGGCGCTGCAGTGGGCGCGGTCGCCGCGGGAGACGCCGCCTGCTGCGCGCCGGCCACAATGGGCGCGAATAGAGCGACGAGCGCAGCGATCAGCAACATCCTCGACCACGAACGGTGGAGCAAGCTCGAGATCATCGGCGTTCCTCCTGCTTGGGCTATGGACGCAGCACGCGAACCGGCTGTCCGGCGAGCCAGGCCTTCACGTCCTCCAGCGCCTGTCCATAGAAGATCCGGTAGCCCTCCTCGGTGACGTAGCCGAGATGCGGGGTGATCACGGTGTTGGGAAGGTTGCGCAGGGGATGGTCGAGCGGCAGCGGCTCCTCGTCATAAACGTCGAGGCCGGCGCCGGCGATCGTTCCCTGGCGGACGGCGGCCACCAGCGCGGCTTCGTCGACGATCGGGCCGCGCGAGGTGTTGATCAGGTAGGCGGTCGGCTTCATCAGCGAGAGCTCGCGGGCGCCGAAGAGCTTGCGCGTGCGGTCGCTGAGCACGAGATGAATGCTGACGACGTCCGACCGCGCCAAGAGCTCGTCCCTGGGCACCAGCGTCGCGCCGATCTCGGCCGCGCGCGTGGCGGTGAGGTTCTGACTCCAGGCGATCACTTCCATGTCGAACGCGCGGCCGATCTTGGCGACGCGGGAGCCCAGTCCGCCGAGCCCGACGACGCCGAGCGTCTTGCCGTTCAGGCCGAGCCCGCAGCTCACCTGCCAGCGGCCCTCGCGAGTCGCGCGATCCTCGGTCGGGATGTGACGGAAGAGTGCGAGGATGAGCCCCCACGAGAGCTCGGCCGTCGGGTAGGGAAGCCCGGCGGTGCCGCAGACCACGACCTTGCGCTCGACGGCCGCCGCGACGTCGATCGACGCGTTGCGCATGCCCGTCGTCACCAGGAGCTTGAGTCGTGGCAGCCGCTCGACGAGCGCCCGGGGAAACGGCGTCCGCTCGCGCATCGCCACGACCGCGTCGAAGTCGGCCAGTCGCTTGGCGACCGCGTCCGTGTCGCTCAGGTGGTCGGCGAAGACGACGACGTCGGTGCCGGCCGGGAGACTCGTCCAGTCGGCCATGCGACGGGCGATACTTTGGTAGTCGTCGAGGATTGCGACCCGAGCCATATCAAAGCTCCTTGTTGTTGAGTGGGGCGACCCCCCTCAAACTCCCCCGGCAATCGTTCACTCCCCCGGCAATCGTTCGCCGTCAGGTGTGTGTTCTCGTTATCTACCGGATGTCGTCGCCCCAGCGGTACTCGCGCGTGAGCTCGTCCAGGCGGGCCTTCAGGCTCTCGTCGAGGCCCTTGTCGACGGCGGCGAGCGCGTCGTCGAGCTGCTCGGGGCGGCTGGCGCCCACGATCGGCGCCGTGACGACCGGATTCTCCAGCACCCACGCGACCGCCAGCTGCGTCATCGACATGCCGGCTTGCGTGGCGAGCGGCTTGAGCGCCTCGACGGTCTCGAGCTCGCGCTCGCGCCAGTAGCGATCGCGGTAGCGCGCGCCCGCCGTCGGGTGCGTGAAGCGCGTCCCCGGCATCGGGCCGGCCTCGCGGCGATGTTTGCCCGAGAGCAGGCCGCCCGCGATCGGGTTATAGGGGATGACGCCCAGACCTTCTTCGGCGCAGAGCGGGAACAGCTCGCGCTCGACCTGGCGGAAGAGCAGGTTGTAGCGAGGCTGCACGCAGTCGAAGCGGGCCAGGCCGAGGTGCTCGCTGCGCCCGAGCGCGCGGGCGATCTGATACGCGAAGTAGTTCGAGCAGCCGACGTAGCGGGCCTTGCCGGCGCGCACGATATCGTCGAGCGCGCGCAGGCTCTCGTCCATCGGCGTCGACGGATCGGGATGATGCAGCTGGTAGAGGTCGACGTAGTCGGTGCCGAGCCGGCGCAGCGAGCCCTCGATCGCGTCGAGCATGTGCTTGCGCGAGAGCCCCTGATCCCAGGGGCGGGCGCTCATCGCGCCGAAGCATTTCGTGGCGACGATGAAGTCGTGGCGCCGTCCCTCGAGCCAGCGACCGATGATCTCCTCGGTGCGGCCGACGGTGCCGAGGTTGCCGCCGATGGGATAAACGTCGGACGTGTCGAGGAACGTGATCCCGCCGGCGGCGGCCCGATCGAGAATCGCGACCGAGGTCGGCTCGTCGCACTGCAGGCCGAAGGTCATGGTGCCCAGACAGAGCCTCGAAACCTTCAGCCCCGTACCACCGAGACGAACGTGCCGCATCCCGGCCTTCCCTCCTCGCGGTCAATACCGAGCCGCATCCGAGCGGCGCATGGCCCTCCTCGATTGCAGCGGGATGCGGTTTTATAGCACGACCCCCGCCCGGTGGTCGAGGACGCCATCGCCCGCGGATCGCCTATACTTCCGTCACGGAGCGAGCCCTGACCGTCACCGCCCAGCCCAACAACGCCACCGCCGAGCCCAATCAGTCACTGATCACCGTGACGCACGTGATCTACGCCCTGCATACCCTCAGCCTGATCACGGGCATCGTCACGGCCGCGAGCATCGTGTTCGCGTTCCTCACGGGGTGGCCGTCGATCATCGCCGTCATCCTGAACTACGTGAAGCGGAGCGAGGCGCGCGGCGCGTGGCTCGAGTCGCACTTCCGCTGGCAGATCCGCACGTTCTGGTGGGGCCTTCTGTGGGTGGCGCTCTGCCTGGCCTTCGTGGTGGCGACGCTGGGCGTCGGCTTGCTCGTCGCCTGGCTCCCGCTCATGATCGTCGGGCTCTGGTTCATCTACCGGGTGGCGAAAGGATGGCTCAGGCTGATCGATCGCCGTCCGATGTACGACGAGAATCTTCCGTGATGGCCTCGAGCCGGCGATCGAAGCGTCCTGGCTCGGGGCGCGCGCCGCTCGAGCGGCTGCGCGCGATCTGCATGGCGCTGCCCGAAGCCACCGAGAAGATCGCGTGGGGCGAGCCGACGTGGCGAGTGAGGGGCAAGCTCTTCGCCCAGCTCGACGATCACCACCACGGCGCCGATCATCTCGCCGTGTGGCTGCCCGCGGCGTTCGGCGAGCAGGAGGCGATGGTCTTCACGGACCCGGAGCGATTCTTTCGGCCTCCGTACGTGGGACCGCGGGGCTGGGTGGGAGTGCGGATCGATCGCCGGCCCAACTGGACGCACGTGACGACCCTGGTCGAGCAAGCGTATCGCCAGGTGGCGCCGCCGCGACTACTGAGCTCGCTCGGTGCGACGGCGCCAGCGCGTAAGATGCCGCCGTCGCGCGCGAAGAACAGGAGGACTCGCTGATGCTGACTCCCGAGACGATCGACGCGACCGCCCGCGCCGCCTTCGACACGTATCGAACGCACACGCGCTATCGTCCGCTCGACGCGACACTTCGGAGAGCGCCGCTCGACGACGCCTATCGCATCCAGGACGCGCTGCACCGAGTGATGGCCGCGGCGGGGCGCGGCGAGATCACCGGCTGGAAGATCGCGCTCACCTCCAAGGCGATGCAGCAGATGACCGGAGTCGACCAGCCCGCGGCCGGCGCCATCTTCTCGAAGGTCGTCCACGCCTCGCCGGCCCGCGTCGAAGTGGCCGCGTACCATCATCTGGGCGTTGAGTTCGAGGTGGCGGTGCGACTGAGCGACGCATTGCCGGCGAGCGGTGGGCCGTGGACGCGCGCGTCGGTGGCCGGCAAGGTGGCCGCGTGCCTTCCGGCGTTCGAGCTGGTCGAGGACGGCGACGCCGACTACAAGACGCTCGACGCCTTCACCCTGATCGCGCAGAACACGTGGAACGGCGGCGTCGTGCTCGGACCGGCGGTGACCGAGTGGCGCCGCGTCGACCTCGAGCACGCGGTGACCCGCTGCTGGGTCAACGATCAGCTCGGAGGCCAGGGCAAGACGGGCGATGCCATGGGTCACCCCTTCGAAGCCGTGGCGTGGCTGGCGAATCTCCTCAACAGCCGCGGCCGCCGGCTCGAGCCCGGCATGATCGTGATGACCGGCAGCAGCATCACCACGAAATTTCCGGCGCCGGGCGATCGCGTGCGGTTCGTGGTCGACGGCCTCGGCGAGGTGGCGCTGGAGGCCGCGCGGTAGTCAGAGAGCCCTGTTCGCCGCGACCGTCCGACGCCAGTCCTGAATCCACGCGAGCGCGAGAGGGGCCCCGTAACTGCCGCCGCGCTCGATGACCTCCCACATCGGCTCTCCCGCCAGCGGCCGGAGGGCTTCGGTGCCGAGCTTCCACGCGAAGACGAAGAGCAGGACGCTGCGCGTCGGGCGGGCGAGGATGAGCAGACCCAGAACGCACTCGAACCATCCCGCCAGGGGTGTGAGCGGATGGGCCGCGAGGGTGGCGGGGCTGATGCCGACGGCCGCGGCGTAGCCCGTCCAGTCTTTGTGCATGGCGAGGTCGAACCCGCCGTGGCCGATCAGCAGCAACGCCGTCGTCACCCGGAGGATCCACCCGGTCGCCGAGGCTCGCTCGAGCGTGAGAGTGGGCGCCGGCCGTGTCGAGAACCAGTCCGCCAGGGATCGGCCGGCGCCGAGCAGGGAGAGGAACGCCAGTGGCGCGCCGTAGTTCCCGGCGCGCTCGAGGAGCTCCCACATTCCCTGCCCGGCGAGGGGGCGCAGGCACGCGGTGTGGAATCCCCAGAACGCCATGTACAGGATGACCGCGCGAACCGGCTGGATCAGAGTCAGGACGCCGATCGAGATGTCAACGGCCCCGACCACGGGCATGAGCCTCCACGCCCACGCCTCCGGGATCCCGAGGATCGCGAAGTACGGCAGCCAGGCGGCCTTGGTGATGACGCCGAAGGCTCCGTGGCGCCCTCACTTCCGGACAGGCTGGAGATAGAGCGTCGCTGCCCGCTGACCGACCTTTCGTCCGAGGGCGAGCCCGTCTTCGCAGGCGCTACGGAAATGGATCCCGGCGTAGACCCGGGAATCGGCGCTCTCGCGCGCGGCCTGAGAAAAGCTCGTGAACGATCGAGTGATCCCTTCGAAGGGCTTGCCGCTCGTGACGGTGAAGCTGACCTGGTCGCCGCCCAGGGCACTCGCGAGGGCCACGGCGGCCGCCGCGCTGAAGGTGCTTTGCGTCGACGGATAGTCCGAGACGTTAGGCGTATTCTGATGACTGTCCCAGGTCGGGTCGCCGACGGTCGCGTCGTTGCCGTCGTTGTCACCCTCGCGGATGGCGGTGACGGGGCGCCAGGAATCGTACACGTAGCGGATCTTCCACCCTGCGATGTAGGCGTCCGCCATCGCAATATTCATCAGAGCCAGAACGCGGGCGCTGTCCCTGGCGTCGAGGCCGCGCGTGGTCGCGACCGTGCGCGCGATCGTGTTCCAGGCGCCCGGCCCCTCGAACCAGAAGCGCGCGATCTGCGTCTGGTCCTCGGCGCGGACCGTGCTGACCTTGCCGCCGATACTCTTCACCTCGCTGTAGTCGCGCGCATAGGTCGCGCTCGTCAACGCGGGCGGTCCGGGCAGCCAGAACTGGGAGGCCGACAGCAGGGTGAACGGCGTGACGTTCCCCCAGCCCGGAACCGAAGAAGGCAGGTAGCCGCGAGCCAGTTCCGCGTTGGCGATGGGCGGGTTGGGCGGGACTGGATTCGGATGCGGGCGCCACTTGCCGGCACCCATGCCGGGCGTGTAGGGCGTGTCGCGGGTGGCGCCGTCGTCCTTGCGAAGCGCCAGGATCGCCGCGCCGGCGGTGCGGCCGATCGCCACGCCTTTGTTCCGGGCGGGACCGTCGGTGACGCGGGCGATCGATGCGGCATAGGCCTGGTCGACCAGCGCGAGCGTCGCGACCTTCTGAGCGGGCGTGCCGAAGCTCCCGACCACCCCGATGAGCACTGTGTGAGCGGCTGCCGCGACCGCGGCATCGGGCGACGCGGCTGGATCTCCGGGCCCCTCGAAGTAGTAGGCGTCGTAGCGGCGACTGATCGCATTCAGCGCGTCGTGCACTGCCACCTGCACCATGGCCAGCGTGCGCGTCGCCACGACGTTGCTCTGTCCGTTCGCATCGATGACCTTCAGCGTCGTCTCGTTCCACTGAACCGCCTCGTTGGCGGCGGCCGAGAGCGGAAACGAAACAATAGCCAGGCACAGGATCAAGCCGGCAACTCGAACGCCTTTCATCATTGCGCGATCCTCCTCTTCGGCCAAGACGCGTTGTTTGAACCGCCACGCTCGGTTCGATCCCGCTGGAGCGGCGCATCACCTCCGGAGGATTCGGATCGGTCCGCCATCTCGCGCCATGCTCAGGTTGTGCCAAAC
>Ga0137396_10001674_pt1 | contig 11855 bp, 9 predicted proteins | sample czc16metaG_FD_108284 | JGI IMG/M metagenome (GOLD analysis project Ga0137396, IMG submission 108284) | Vadose zone soil microbial communities from Angelo Coast Range Reserve, California, USA - czcobulk3.16 metaG | ecosystem: Environmental > Terrestrial > Soil > Vadose zone | place: USA...
CGTACCGCGGCGTCATCGCCCGCAGCGAGACGCCGAACGCCGCGGGGCGCACGACCAGGACGTATCCGAGGGAGCCGCCCGCGCCGGCGCCCGCGTCCGACAGCGAACCCGCCGCCGCGAGGTCGAGCTGGCCCAGCGGAAGCGCCAAACTGAGTGAGGGTCCCCCGCTGACGAGCCCGGGATCGGCCTCCAGACGATACCCGCCCGTGACCCGGTCGGTCAGCCCCAGCCGGTGCTGCGCCAGGAAGGCGGCGCGACCGTAGGAGAAGCTCGAGGTGCCGAAGTCGTCGCGCCGCAGGCCCACCGCATACGAGTAGTCGCTCAGGCCCTTCGCCAGCACGGTCGGCGAGGAGTACGCGCGCGTGCTGTACTCCTGGGTGCGCCCGAACGCGTCGTGGACCACGTACCGCACGCCGGACAGGCCGCTGGTGACCGGCAGGTTGGCCACCTCGAACGGGCCCGGCGGGAGGGGCTCGCGGCGGACGAGCACGCCGTTCACGTACACGTCCAGCGTCGACGGCGTGAGCACCGCGCCCGAGACGCGCGGCAGCGGCGCGCGGACGAAGTACGGGTCGAGCGCGAAGTTGCGAGAGACGGAGACGCCGCCGAGGAGCACGCTGGCGCCGAGCGTACCCGTCGAGCTGAACGCGTCGCCCGCCACCCAGCGGCGCATCGCCGCCGGCTCGTCGACGGTGAAGTTGCTGAGCGCGCGCGTGAATCCGGACGGCGTTTGCGAAAGGCCGGTGTAGAGCAGGTTGCCGCGCACGCTGACGCCCAGCTCGCCGAACGCGGAGATCACCTCCGGCGAGCCGTACTGGACGGCGTAGTTGGCGAAGGCGCTGGTGTCGGTGCGCAGCACCAGGTCGCGCGGCCGCTGCACGGGCGTCAGGTCCAGGTGCGTGATCGGAAGGAATTGCGGCTGGGCCGAGAGCCGCAGCTCGAGGGCCGGCTCGTCGAACTGGAAGGCGATGCCCGGAGCCAGCGATCGCAGCGCGACGTACTGCTTGCCGTCGATCTGCTCGCGCTGTCCGAGAATTCCGGTGAGCCCGGCTTTCTCCAGATCGTCGACGCCGGCGAGCACGTCGCCGTCGCGCAGGCGGACCAGCACGCTGTCCTTGGGCGCCTCGTTGACGAAGAGGTCGACGTAGGCGGGCTGGTCCTGCGCGGCCCTCGCCGCGCCGGCCAGCAAGACGAGCGCCAGCAGTCTACGGCCCACAGGCCGACGGCTCCGCCGGCGCGCGCTGCTCGAATCGGTCGCCGTTGTCGGCGGTCACGCTGGCCACCAGCGCGGCCAGGCCCGGGCAGGCCTTCGGTAGCTCGAAATCGTAGTCCAGCGCGCCGCCCGCCAGCACGTACCAGCCGCGCTGCTCGCGCTCGAACAGCACCGCGCCGGACGCGTCCACGCCGCGCAGCTTCACCGCGTCCTCGCGGAAGTGCACCGTGCCCTGGTTCGAGACACGGAACGAGGCGCGCCCCCCGCGCGCCCCGAGCCCTTCGATCGACCGCCGCTCCACCGCGCGGTCCGGCGCCAGGAACACCGGCACCCCGACCCGCGTCAGCACCCGCACTTCCGAGCTGGGCTGCGCTGGCCGCTCGGTGGGCGGCAGCTCCTCCACGAACACCCGGTAGGTCTTCTCCACCAGGCCGAACGGGGTCCCCACCCCGACCCTCACGTTGCGCTCCTCGCCCGGCTTGAGGGTGAAGAGCGCGGGAAAGAAGAGGACCTCGCTGGTGGGCGCAAGCTGCAGCTCCCCCCGCGAGGTCTGGGTCCAGCTGGTCGCGCTCACCTGGTACCGGACCGTCTCCGGTCCGTCGTTGCGCAGGGTGAGCATCGCCTTCGTCGTCTGGGGCGAGAGGCGGACCTGGATGGGCGTGACGTTCAGCCCACCCGCGCGCGCGCCGGAAGCAGTCAGCAGGAGAGCGATCAGCGCGGCGCGGGTGGTCTGCACGGAGATCCCTAGAAGTTGACCGTGGCGGTGACGACGTCGGTGTAGCTACCGACCGAGACGTCCTGGCCGGCGGGGACGCGGCCGAACACCGTGTGGGGCGTCCCGGCGCCGGCGCCGATGGGCCCGAAGCTCGGCCAGGCCACCAGACCCGCGCCGCTGTTGGACCACACCGTGCCGCCCGCCGAGTCCGAATACAGCTCGTACTGCAGCGAGTCGGTGGCGTTCGACATGTGGCGATTGCCGACCAGGGCGTGGGTGCCGAGGTCGAGACCGACGTTCACGCCGGTCGAGCCCTTCGTGCACAGCACGGTGACCGTGGTGTTCACGTCGAGGGGAGTGGTCTTGTTCGCCACCAGCGGGTCGTAGGCGCCGAAGTTCAGGTCGGTGGCCGAGATGGTGCAGTTCGCGGCCACGCTGCTGCTGACGTTGAACGTCGTGCCCTTGCTGCCGGCGACCGCCGAATGCGCCGTGAAGAGAAGCGCGGCGGCGGCGGCGAGGGTGAGGATACGGGTCTTCACGGTTCTCTCCTGGGAAGGTGGTGAATGTCTCCAGTGACACCGTATCGAATCCGCTAACCGGGTGTCAAATGCTTGACGCTGTGTTTCGATAACGAAACCAGTGGTTTGGTAATGCCGTGTAGGCCGATGCAGGGCCTAGAAGTTCACCGTGGCGGTGACTGTGTCGCTGTAGCTGCCCACCGCCACGTCCTGCCCGGCGGGGATCTGCGCCTGCACGGTGAAGCTGCGGCCCGCCTTGCTGGGCGAGACGCCCGCGTTGAGCGGATTGGCGCCGCCGATGTCCGTCCACACCGCGCCGTTCCCCGGCGCGGCGGCCTGCTGGAACAGCTCGTAGCCGAGGCGGTTCGCTCCGTTGGCCATGGCACGCGTGACGCCGGCGACTGCGCCGGCGTTACCTCCCGCACTCAGGCCGATGCTCGGGCCGGAGCCCTTGGTGCAGGCGATGGTCACCGTCCCGGTGGTGGTGGCCGCCGTCGTCGCGTTGGTGAAGACCGGGTCGTAGGTGAAGCTGATGCCGGTCGCGGTGATCGTGCAGTTCGCCGAGACCGACGCCGTCACCGTGAAGGTGGTCGTCGCCGTGGCGGCGATCACTCCACCGGCGGCGAAAGCGCAGGCGCAGGCGGCGAGCAGCAGGAACCGCAGCTTCATGTAAAAAATCATGTGACATGGAAGTCGATATGTCAAAAGTTTGTCGTTGCGCTTACCTGCGTGGATCTGCACTGTTCTGCGCTCTTGTAGGCAACGTACGCAGACTTGGAATCGCAAACGTTGACGGACGCCGCGCGGAGGGAGAAAACTACACCCATGCGCTTCGCGCCGATCGCCGCCGCCCTGTGCCTCTTTGCGCCGGCGGCCGCGCGCGCCGCCTCCTGCCAGCAGATCACCGCGACGCTCACCTTCGGCCCGACCGCCTACAACGTCTACAACACGGCGGACACCACCCAGGCGGGCACCATCACCTACAGGTGCCCTCCTCCGCTCGCGCCGGTGGTCAGCCTGAGCGCCAGCGCCAACGGGGCGTACCGCCCGCGCCAGCTGACCTCCGGCGCCAACAGGCTCGACTACGAGATCTACTTCGACCCCGCGATGACCCTGGTGTGGGGCGTGGGCGCGGACAGCAAGGCGGTCTCGAGCGGAGGCGGCACGACCACGGTCCAGATGTACGGCCGGATCTTCGCGCAGCAGGATGCCGCGGTCGGCAGCTACTCCGACACCATCACGGTGACGTTCAATTTCTGAGCGGCGGAGCGCCGTCCGGGAACAGCGTCACCACCACTTCGGCCGCTCCCGTGGTGGGCGCGAGCGCCAGCCGACCCGAATCGCCGGCGAAGACCACGAGCGGGCGCTGGCCCTCTCGCGGCAGCCGTGAGCCGTCGCGCAACCGCACCGGCGCTCCGCTGCGCTGCTCCAGCAACACGGCCGCGCCGGCTCCGCCGAACGATCGCGACTCGACGCCGAGCCCGGCCGTCGAGAAGCTGGCGGCCACGCGGGCGGAGGAGACCACTTCGGCGCCGACGCGGAACGAGGCGCGGCGGCCGGCCAGGGCGGGCGCGGCCGCGAGGACCGCAGCGAGGGTCACTGCGAGGCGCATGTGCGACAACGTGCGCCTCTTGCATCTGGGTTGCAACCGGCTGGCAAGCTCTGCGGCCATGGTTGACAGAAACATCGGCCAGCCCGCAAGTCCCTGGAGCGACAGAGTTTTGACGCCTCACTCGCGCAGGAAGGCGCCCACTTCCGGCACCAGCCGCTCGCGCAACGCGACGTCCATCCTCAACCTTTCCAGGGTCTGCGCGATGGCCTGCCGGGCGCCCTCGATGGGGTGGGCTGCGAGGAACGTCTCCACTTCCTTCAGGTGGCGCCGCTCGGGCAGCGCGCCCAGCGCCTCCACCAGACGCCGCAAGAGCATGGGCGAGTCCGCCTTCTTGCGCACATCGGTCCACCTCTCCTGCACCAGCCCCCAGGCCGGCTCGCGCGTGGCGCGGTTTCCCAGCAGCGTGGCCATGTAGCTGGGGAAGTCCTGCATGCGCACCACGTCGGTGAGCGAGAGCTGCACCGCCTCCGGCACCAGCTCCGGACGCTCCACCATGGCGAGCGCGTGGAGGAAGCGGCGCTTGGCGGCGGGATCCAGCTCCTCCTCCGCGCGGCGGCGGAGCTCGGCGAATCGCGCGCGGTCGGCGGTGCGGGCGGCCGCGGCGACGACCACGTCGAGCAGGTTGGGGTCGATGGGCCGGGGCTGCGGCGCGACCAGTCGCCGGAACCGCTCCTGCGCCTCCTCCACCGCCTGCGGATCACGCGCGACCAGCGTCAGCCCGCGCAGCACGGCGGCCCGGCGCAGGCGGCGCTCGTCCTCTTCACCCTCGCGCGGATCCCAGCCCAGCTCGCCCGCGGCCGGGGCGAAGAGGCGGCGGATCCAGGAGTGCAGCGCGGGGCGGTCCGCGTCGGACACGCCGCGGTGCTCGATCCAGGAGACGCGGGACACCACCTCGTCCAGGACGGAGTGATCGCTCTCCTGGCGCGCGACGCCCTCGAGCAGACGGAGGAAATCGTCGACCCGGAGGATGCCGGCGCGCACCAGCGCCCATTGGTCCGAGACGAGCGTCATGCGCTCTTCGGACTCGAGCTCGGGCAGCGCGTCGATCAGACGCCGGAGCAAGGTGGACTCGTACGCGACGCGGTAGAAGCCGCGGGCGCCGGCGTTCGCCAGCACCCAGGCCGGCTCGCCCTGGGCGTCCAGCGCGATCTGACGCTCCTCGCCCGGCAGCAGCTCGCGCTGCTCGCGCACGCCGCCGCGGTCGCGGAAGCGGAGCACGACCGGCACCAGCCAGCGCGCCGGCGGACCTTCTTCCTTCGCCTCGGGATCGGAGAAGAAGCGGCGCTGGCGCAGCACCAGCCGGCCGTCTCGCTCCGAGACGCTGACCAGCGGATAGCCGACCTGGCGGATCCAGCCGTTGGCGAGCTCCAGGATCGGCTGCCCCGACGACTCGGCGAGCGCGCCCCAGAGATCCTCGGCGGTGGCGTTCGCCTCGCGGTGCTTGCGCATGTAGAGGCGGATGCCGTCGCGGAAGCGCTCCTCGCCGAGGTAGCTCTCGATCATGCGGAGGATGGCGCCGCCCTTCTCGTAGGTGATCGCGTCGAACGACTCGCCCGCGTCCTGGGCGTTCTTCACCTCGGCGCGGATCGGGTGCGAGCTCTTGAGCGCGTCGAGGTGCAGGGCGGCGCCCTTGCCCACCTCGAAGTCGTTCCACACCCGCCAGCGCGGCCTCCAGACGTCGACGGTCTTGTAGGCCATCCAGGTCGCGAACGCCTCGTTGAGCCAGAGGTCGTCCCACCACACCATCGTGACCAGGTTCCCGAACCACTGGTGGGCGAGCTCGTGGGTGATCACCTCGGCGACGCGCTTCTGCACGTTGAGCGGCGCGGTGGCCGGATCGAGCAGCAGCGCCACCTCGCGGAAGGTGATGGCGCCCGCGTTCTCCATCGCGCCGGCCTCGAAGTCGGGGACGCCGATCTGGTCCAGCTTGCCGTAGGCATACGGCTGGCCGAAGTAGTCCTCGAGCAGCGGCAGCACCGCGGAGGCGCATTCCTGCGCGAACCCGGTGAGGTGCCGCTTGGGCGGGACCGCCCAGGTGCGGATGGGGACGCCGCGCACGGTGGCCGGCTCGCTCGCGGAGAGCTCGCCCACGCACAGCGCGATGAGGTAGCTGGAGAGCGGCGGCGTCTCGCTGAAGGCGACCGTCCGGCGCCCGCCCTCCCCGGCCTCGTCCTTCACCACCCGCCCGTTGGAGATGGCGGCGGCGCGGGGAGGGACCTGCAGGAGCTGCAGGCTCCAGCGCGCCTTGAACGCCGGCTCGTCGAAGCAGGGGAACACGCGGCGCGCGTCGGCGGCCTCGAACTGGGTCACGGCGACCGGACCGGCGCGATACAAGCCGCGCAAGCCCGGGGAAAACCTGCCCCGCCAGGCGAGGTCGACGACTGCATTGCCCGCGGGGACCTCTTCGTCGAAGGAGAGAGTGACCGTCTCGCTCTCCGCGTCGGCCTCGATTCGAGCCACCTGGAGCGTCCTGCCCCCCGCCCGCAAGCGCGCCCGGTCCACGGTCAGCTCCACCGCGTGGAGGATCAGCTCGCGCCGCGGCTTCTCCAGCCGCACCTCCAGCTCCATCCGGCCCTCGAACGCGCCGGCTTCGAGGTCCGGGGCGAGGTGCGCGGCATAGCGCACGGGCCGCGCGTCGAGCGGCAGGCGGAAGTCCTTGCCCAGCGCCAAAGTGCACCTCCGAAGACGGCCGTCGTTGTACCGCATCCGGACAGGAACGGGGGAAGCCGCGCGGCGATCGACCGGCAGGCCCCCGCCCTCGAGCTCGTCCTCCCTTGCCCTTGCCTTGCCCTTGCCCTGCCCTTGCCCTAGACCTCGCCTCGACCTCGAACCCGCCCTCCCCCAAGGTGCCCTCATGAAGCGCGTCCTCCTCATCCAGCACGAGCCATTCGAGGGGGCGGGCACGCTGCGCGACGCGCTCTCCGGCTGCGACGTCCGCGTCGTCCGGACCTTCGCCGGCGACCCGGTCCCCGACGGGCTTGCTGACGGCGGCCTCGTGGTCCTCGGCGGAGCAATGGGCGTCTACGAGGCCGACCGGTACTCGCACCTGAGCGACGAGATGAGGCTCCTCAAAGCCGCGGTGCGGGACGGCTTGCCCGTGCTGGGCATCTGCCTGGGGAGCCAACTGCTCGCAGCCGCGCTGGGCGGCTCGGTCGCGAAAGCTCCACGCAAGGAGATCGGCTGGTTCGAGGTGGCCCGGCTGCCGGCCGCGCGCGAGGACCCTCTGTTCGCCGGCGCGCCGCCATCCTTCGACGCCTTCCATTGGCACGGCGACGCATTCACGCTGCCGCCCGGCGCGCTGCCTCTCGCCGCGTCTTCCCTGACTCCGCTGCAGGCCTTCCGCATGGGCCCGCGCGCCTGGGGCGTCCAGTTCCATCTGGAGACGGACGCGCAGGTGCTGGCCGCCATGCTCGACTCCGGCGCGGAGGAGATGCGCGAGGCCGGCGCCGACCCCGCGCCGATCCGCGCCAGCGCCGCCGCCGGGCTGCCCCGGCTGCGCGAGCTGGCCCTGCGGATCTTCGGCCGCTGGGCGGAGCTGCTCTAGCCGGCGCGCGCGGGGACCTTCGCGTCCCCGAACGCCTGGTCGAGCAAGAGCTGCTGCTCGTACCGGTGCGCGGCGGCGCTGCCGGTGGCCGGGCTGGCGCTCTCGGGCCGGCTGACGCAGCTGATGCGGCGGAGCGAGTACCGCGCCCGCAGGTAGTACCAGGCGCCCATGTTGAACGGCTCCTCCTGCACCCAGACGAGCTTGGCGGACTCGGGGTAGGGCGCGACTGCCTTGGAGAGCTCCTCCGGCTCGAGCGGGTAGAGCTGCTCGATGCGCACCAGCGCGACGTCGTCGCGCTGCTTCACCTCGCGCGCGGCGAGCAGGTCGTAATAGACCTTGCCCGAGCTGAGCAGGACGCGCTTCACCTTGCGCGGGCTGACCGACTCGTCCGGGATGATGCGCTGGAACCCGCCCTCCGAGAGGTCGGTCAGGGTGGAGACGGCGTGCTTGTGCCGGAGCAAGCTCTTCGGCGTCATGATCACCAGCGGCTTGCGCCAGGGACGCAGCACCTGCCGCCGCAGCGCATGGAAGTACTGCGCAGGCGTGGTCAGGTTGCAGACCTGCATGTTGTCTTCCGCGGCGAGCTGCAGGAAGCGCTCCAGGCGAGCCGAGGAGTGCTCCGGCCCCTGGCCCTCGAAGCCGTGCGGCAGGAGGAGGACCACTCCGGAGAGGCGGTTCCACTTGTCCTCCGCCGAGGAGATGAACTGGTCGATGACCACCTGCGCGCCGTTGGTGAAGTCGCCGAACTGCGCCTCCCAGCAGGTGAGCCACTCCGGAGTGTCGAGCGAGAAGCCGTAGTCGAACCCGAGCACGCCGGCCTCGGAGAGCGGGCTGTCGTAGATCTCGAATCGCCCCTGGCCTGCGCGCAGGTTCGCGAGCGGCGTGTACCGGCGGCCGTTGCGCACGTCAGAGAGCACCGCGTGGCGCTGGGAGAACGTGCCCCGCCGGCTGTCCTGGCCGCTGAAGCGGATCGGCGTGCCTTCGTCGAGCAGCGTGGCGAAGGCCAGGTGCTCTCCGGTGGCCCAGTCGAACGGCTCTTCCCCGCCGCCCTCGGCGAGCTTCTTGCGCAGCTCGAGCAGCTTGGCGATCTTCTCGTGCGGCGTGAAGTCCGCGGGCACCCGCGCGGTCGCCTGGAGCAGCGCCCGCAGCTTGGACATGGGCACCGCGGTGGCGACTTCGGGAGTATTGGCATCGGGTCCGCCGCGGTACTTGGACCACAGGCCGGCCATCGCGCTCTCCGCCCGCTTGGCGCCCGTCTTGCGCGTGCGCTCCAGCTCCCCCTCCAGCTGCTGCACGCGCGCGTGCATCAGCTCCTCCGCCTCCTGCGGCGTGGCGATACCGCTCTCGGCCAGCTTGCGCGCGTAGATGGCGCGCGCGGGCGGCTTCTGCCGGATGACCTCGTACATGACCGGCTGCGTGAAGCTGGGCTCGTCGGCCTCGTTGTGCCCGTACTTGCGGTAGCAGTAGAGGTCGATGAGCACGTCCTGACCGAAGGTCTGCCGGTACTCGATGGCGAGCTGCACCGCCCAGACCACAGCCTCCGGATCCTCGCCGTTCACGTGGAACACCGGCGCGCGCAGCACGCGGGCGATGTCGGTGCAGTACGGGGTCGAGCGCGCGTCCTCGGGGTTGGTGGTGAAGCCGACCTGGTTGTTGATGACCACATGGATGGTGCCGCCGGTCGTGTAGCCTTCCAGGTTGGCGAGGTTCAGGGTCTCGGCGACCAGCCCTTGCCCGGCGAACGCGGCGTCGCCGTGGATGAGGACCGGCAGCACCTTCTTGCGCTCCGGATCGCGCGGCTGGTCGCGGTCCTGCTTGGCGCGAACGCGCCCCTCGACCACCGTGTTCACCCACTCGAGGTGGCTGGGGTTGAAGGCGAGCGAGAGGTGGAGCTCCTTGCCCGTGTGCGTGACCCGGTCGGACGAGTACCCGAGGTGGTACTTCACGTCGCCGCGGCCGAGGAGCTCCTGCGCGTCCTTGTCCTCGAACTCGGCGAAGATCGCGGTCAGGTCCTTGTGGAGGATGTTGGCGAGGATGTTGAGGCGGCCGCGGTGCGCCATGCCGATGACGATCTCCTCGCCGCCGCGCTCGCCGAACTCCTCGATCAGCCAGTCCATCAGCGGGATCAGGCTCTCGCCGCCCTCCAGCGAGAAGCGCTTGGCGCCGATGTACTTCTTGTGCAGGAAGGTCTCCAGGGTCTCGGCGTCGGTGAGACGCCCGAGGATGCGCAGCTTCTCCTCGCGGCTGAGCTGGACCTCGTTCCCGCTAGCCTCCATCCGCTCCTGCAGCCAGTGCCGGATGACCGGATCCTCGCCGTGCATGAACTCCGCGCCGATGGTGCGGCAGTAGGTCCGCTTGAGGCGCGCGACGATCTCCCGCAGAGGCAGGGTGGGCGCGCCCACGTTGAAGTCGCCGGTGGCGAACGGCTTGTCGAGGTCCTCCCGGGTGAGGCCGAAGTTCTCGGGCTCCAATTCGGGCGGCGGCGGCTTGAGCAGGCCCAGCGGGTCGAGGTTGGCGAAGAGGTGGCCGCGGATGCGGTACGCGTTGATCAGCTCGGCGACGGCCTCTTGCTTCTCCTCGGCTTCGCGCCGCTGCGCCTCGGGCGCGGCGGCGGACAGGTCGAGGAGCGCTCCGGCGAAGGCGCCTTCGGGACGCAGCGCGCGGGCCGCCGCTCCGTTCCCCTGGCCGTTCCCGTTGGTGGCAGGCCCCGGGGACGGTCGCGCGGGGACCTGCGCCGGCTGCGGCGCGGGCAGGCCCGCCAGCCGCGAGAAGTACTGCTGCCAATCGAGGTCCACCGCGGCGGGGTTGTCCCGCCACCGCTCGTACTGGTCCTCGACGAACACCTGGTTGACGCCGAAATCCCGGTCGAAATCCATCGTTCCGCCTCAACCCGCCGCGGGCGACTCCGTGCCTCCAAGCGCGCGGGGGTGGCGGAAAATAACGGAAGGCTAACCTCGGGGCCAGTTCTACTTGCCCGCCGGGGAGGCAGCGCGGCGAGCGCAGCCAGGCGCTCGGCCGCGCGCGGCCTCCCTCCGGGGCAGCGTCCGCCGGGGCGGCTGCTGCGGCCCTCCACGGCGGCGCTATTGGACGTTCAAGGGATTGATCTCGACCCTGTACATGACACTCAAGCGGGACCCCACCAGACCGCCGGCAGCCTCCACTTCGTTGAAGCGATCCACCCTCAGGCGCGAGTTGAGGTGAGGAACGTTTTGCGCAGCGACGATGGTGTAGGCGCCCAGATCGGGCCCGGAGAACGACATGTCTCGCGTGGCCACGGTGACCGCCTTGGCGATTTTCGGCGTCGTCCAGCTGACCGCGAGATCCTGATTCGCCGGTACGGTCGTCGTTCCGGTCGTGCTCACGGCTGGCGCGTTGATGGCGGCCATGCCCGGCCCACCGACCACGACGCCTTGCACGGTGTCGGTGCCCTTGACGACGTTCATCTGGAAGTCGCCCGTCGCAAACAACGCGACCGTACCGCTGTACCGTCCCGAGCCCGCCGGCGCCTCGGCCAGATTGACCACGCCATCCGGGACCGAGCTGTTGAGCACTGTGACGGTGGCGCCGGAGACGTTCGCGCCGGAGCCGTCCTTCACGGTCACGCTGAAGGTGGTCGCCGGGGCCGGGGCCGGGGTGACGCCCGTCGTCTGCGTCGCGTTGATGTCGCCTTGCACCTGGAGCGTGCCGCTGCCGGAGCCGGGGTTGTTGCGGCTGACTGCCGCGTTGTTGGTGCTCGTCGATCCGCAGGCGAGCGCGGCCGCTGCGGCCGCCAGGATGAGGATGCGCTTCATGTCGATTCTCCTTCGCAAAATGCGAGTTGCAAATCGGTTTCGCACGCCGTTCCGGATCGGACCACTTTTCGATAAGGCGCGGCCACGCCACGTTATCGGTGCGGGGCGCACATGTGCGCCGGTTGTGCGCAGGCCCGTGCGGGAGTTAGTTGTCCAGCGGGGCCGTGGCGGAACCGGCAGACGCAGCGGACTTAAAATCCGCGGGGGCTCACCGCCCCGTCCGGGTTCGATTCCCGGCGGCCCCACTTCGCACGCGCTAGGACGCCTGCGATTCGAGGTCCGGCGCCTGCAGCAGGAACACGCGCGGAGGGCTGCCGTCGCCCAGCTCGGCGAGGTGAGCGTAGGGCGAGGCGAGCTGCTTTTTCAGATCCGGCGCGAGGACCGACGCCTCGTCGGCGCGGGCGCACCACCAGGAGAGCGTGTGGCGGGGAAGCGTCCCCACGCCGCCGCAATCGTCGCAGC
>Ga0137396_10001676_pt1 | contig 11851 bp, 10 predicted proteins | sample czc16metaG_FD_108284 | JGI IMG/M metagenome (GOLD analysis project Ga0137396, IMG submission 108284) | Vadose zone soil microbial communities from Angelo Coast Range Reserve, California, USA - czcobulk3.16 metaG | ecosystem: Environmental > Terrestrial > Soil > Vadose zone | place: USA...
ACGAGAGAGTTGAGCTGCTGCCGATCGAGAACGGACTCATAGGAGCGGTAAGCCTGGGTGAAGTCCCGAAGATATTTGCGGCGTCCGTTATGATCCTGAGCCCGGATCTCACGTTCGACACTGGCCAGCGCGTGGAGCTGCGCCGCACTGCGTCGGGATCGCAAGCTAGTGGTGGTTGCCATGGTTCGTCGTTGGTCGTTCTGCGTGGTCGTTCGCTCAGTTGGGATTGGTCGCGTTCGACCTGCGACCAAGGACCAACCATCAACGACCGTCCTTGACTTGCCCGCCGCACGCTCCCTATGCTCAGAACTGCGTGCCGAAGTTGCGTTCCACAGGAGTCACGTTGCCCAACCATCCTCAAAACCTGACCGTGGCCACTACCGGGGCCAGCGGCTCGCTGTTCCTGAAACACTTTCTGCTCGCGGTCGAGCGTGACCAGCGTGTCCAGACCGTGAACTTCATCGCGTCTGACAGCGCGCTGCGCGTGATGGCCGAAGAACTCACTCTTCGCGGCCGCAGCAATCTTGTCGGTCAGTTGCTGGGGAAGGCTTCGCGCAAAATTAAGCAGCAGGCTAATGCCGACATTGCCGCCAACGTCGCCAGCGGTTCCTATCCGGTGGACGCCATGGTTGTGATCCCATGCAGCGTCGGTACGCTGGCGCGCATTGCCAATGGCATTGCCTCGCAACTGATCGAGCGTGCCGCAGATGTCTGTCTCAAGGAGAAGCGTCCGCTGGTGCTCTGCCTCCGTGAAACACCACTCAACAAAATCCACATCCGCAACATGTACCGGGTCGCCGATGCCGGGGCGACCGTCTTCCCCTTGATTCCCGCGTTCTACAACCGCCCCTCAAGCGTGGACGTCATGGCAGGCGAATTTGCCAACCGCGTACTGGCCCATATCGGCCTCATGCAGCCAGACGCCTACCGCTGGAAAGGCTGAAAAATCTGTGACTTAGGGACGTCGATTACTTCCGGGGAGAGTTCCAGTGTAGAAACCCAGGAGGGTAAGGAACCAGATAACAAGGGGACATGTCCTGCGGGAGGTCCGCGCAGTTGTTGGAACTTAATCGTCACCTGAAAATCGCGGAATCTTCGCTTCTACCAGTTGACGTTCGAAAGCGTTTCGTACTAATGTGGATTTACACCGGAAAGGAGGTGGTCTGATGACAAGTTCTGATTGTAGTGGCAGTAAAAGACCAGGTGAGGTGGCTGAGACTTAGAGCGGTCGCTCTAAGAACCATCGCACGACTACCGGTGATTTAGGGTTGATCCGCCCGCCGCAAGTCGCGTCGGGACCCGGAGTTTGCCGAAGGGGCCACGTAGAGTGACCACCTCTTGGTCAATCCCAAACAGTCCACCGGGCGGCCCGCGTCGATTGATGCGCGGGCCGTTCTGCTTTCGGCCTATTTTCTCGCCGAAATCCCGTTCCGGAGATTCCCTGAAACAATTTTGTGAAATCGCATTGTTAGTGACTGTGTGTTTGATCTTGGCACCCTTTTTATCGGCAGAGAAAGACACAGCCACAGAAAAAAACAATAGCCGCCCTCGAGCAGCAGTGGGCAGAAGCTCAGCGTGACGGAAAATCTGCTGCGGTGGCTCCTTTGTTGGCCGCGAGCTTTGTCAACACCGATACCAGTGGCCAGATCATGGCAAAGATAAGCTTCTGTCCAACCTCAAGGGCGGAAAGTGGGAACACAACGCGATCGGTCACGTGAAAGTGACTCTCTATGGCGATACTGCCATTGCGACTGGTTCATGGACAGGAAAAGGCGTCGACGGCGATGGCACAAAGATTGACCGGTACGAACGCTGGACCGACACTTGGGTAAAGATGCCTAACGGAAATTGGCAATGTGTCGCCAGCCAGCAAACGGAAGTAAAAAAGTAGGAAAGCCGTCTCTGATGCTTGTTCCAGACGGCGGTTGCGGCCGCCATTTACTTCCCTACTTTTTCAAACCCGAGACGGATCACCTGCGCGGTGTCTGCCACCAGAGAAACTTTTTCTATTTCTTCCGGGGAAAACCAGCGTGCATCGTCGGCATCCCCGCTAGCCTGGAGTTCACCCGTCAATCGCCGGCAAAGAAAATCTATCAAGACGTAGTGATAAAGGATTCGGCCAGCCTCATCGAGCAACAGGCGGTCATACACACCTAGCAATTCGACCGGATCAACGGTCAGTCCGGTTTCCTCACGGGCTTCCCGAACCACGCCCTCGCGCAGCGTTTCGCCGATCTTCAACCGACCTCCGGGGATAGACCAGTCCCCGGCGAGCGGCGGAAATTTACGTTTAACCAAAACCACGCGACCCTGGTCGAGGATCACGGCACCCACGCCGACCAGCGGAGTCTCTGGGTACTCACGTTTCATAATCGCAAGCCATAGTAATTAAAGCATTAAGACAATCGGGGAGCCTCCATAAAAACTTCGATACTGTGCAAAATTATCCCGCACAATCGCACTATAATTTCTTTCTCATTTTTTACAACTAAGACCAGTACCGACAATCAACCTTCCCGTCGTGTGGCTGGTACTTCGAGCGGTTCTGGCGACGGGCAGGCTTTCACTTCCAACGAATGCGAAAGGAGATTTTCTATGTTTACCCGCATGGTGGAATGTCGCGTAAAACCAGATAAAAGGGATGAGTTCAACAACAAACTGCGCAACGACGTCCTACCTATTCTGCAAAAGCAGCCGGGGTTTGTGGACCTGATCGGCCTCACCTCGGAAAGCGACGCCGAGCGTGTCATTTCGGTGAGCTTTTGGAAGAACAAGGAGGATGCGGAGCGATATCATCGCGAGCACTACAACCGCATTGTGGACACACTCAAGCCGACGTTAAGAAAGGATCCGACAGTTGAGACTTTCAACGTTGAAACTTCCACCACCCATCGCATTGCGGCCGGAAAGGCGGCCTGATTGTTGCGCCCCGGCACCTCGAGCTGGACGTGCCGGGGCATATCTCACCACTTGAATGTTGTTGTCTGCCACTCCTTCTCAATAGTCTGACCTGCCAAAACCCGCTTTCTCCCGCGCATACCCTTCAGATCGCTAAAATAGCTCTATGCCCCTGGAAGAATACAAACGCAAACGCCGCTTCGCCGAAACTCCCGAGCCGCCGGGGAAGGTTGAAAAGAAATCGCAGCATCGCTTTGTAGTGCAAAAACATCGCGCCACGCGCCTGCATTACGACTTTCGCCTGGAGATGGATGGCGTGCTCAAATCCTGGGCCGTTCCCAAAGGACCATCGCTCGATCCCGCCGACAAACGCCTGGCCATGCAGGTGGAAGATCATCCCGTGTCTTATTTCGATTTCGAGGGCATCATTCCCGAAGGTAACTATGGCGCCGGCACAGTGATGGTCTGGGACGTGGGAACGTGGGCGCCGCTCTCGCCCGTTCCCGTGGAAAGCAAATTTGTTCCAGCGACCGACGCGGAAACGGCTGCCATGCTGCAGAAGGGAGATTTCAAGTTCCGTCTGCGCGGCAAGCGCCTGAAAGGTGATTTTGTCCTGATTCACATGAAGGGACGCCGTCCTGGAAGCAAGGGCACGGAGTGGCTGCTTATCAAGAAGCAGGACGAGTATGCAGTTCCTGGTTTCAACATTGAGCAGTACGACACTTCCGTGCTCACCGGACGCACCATGCGAGAGATTGGTGGTGATAAGGCTTCGGCGGAATGGGAAAGCGATCGTCCGGCATCGCGGGGCAAAGCGAAAGCGCCATGGCTGGCTGACACTTTGGCCAAGCTGGATCGGGAAAAACGAAAAAAGGCTTCAACCACAAAAGAAGCCGCGGCAGCGGGAGTAAAAAAAAACGAAAAAACTAAAGCGATAACCACTGCCAAGAACTCCGTCCGGAACCCTGAGGCAACAACTGAAAAAAGAAATTCGCCAGCGTCTTCTTTGTCCTCGGTGCTGGAAGGTTTGCAGGGCGCCGTAAAAAGGCCCATGCCAACTGCTATTCATCCCATGCTGGCGACGTCTGTCAATAAACCTTTCGATAGCCCGGAGTGGTTATTTGAGATCAAGTGGGACGGCTATCGTGCTGTTTGTTTTCTGGAAAACGGCAAGAGCCGACTCGTCTCGCGCAATCAAAACGACCTTACTGGACAATTTTCTGAATTACAAAGTCTGCCCAAGTTAATCAAAGCGCAGACCGCCGTTCTCGACGGCGAAATCGTCGCCCTGGACGAACAAGGCCGGCCCTCTTTCAGCCTGATGCAGCAGCGTACAGGCATCCGCCAAGGTAACCGGCATACTGCGGCCCGGCGTGACGTCCCAATCATGTATTACGTTTTCGATTTGCTTTACCTCGAGGGTTACGACCTGCGGCGAGTGTCGCTTGAGCAGCGTAAGGAAGTGCTGGCTCAAATTGCCACGTCGGGTGATCTGCTTCGCTACTCCGATCACTATCCGGGCCAGGGGATCGCGCTCTTTGAGGCCGCCAAACAAAAGGGTTTGGAAGGCATTCTCGCCAAGCGTCGAACTAGTTGTTATGAGGAGCGTCGCACCCGCGAGTGGTTGAAGATCAAAATCACGCACACGATTGACTGCGTGATCGGGTGCTACACCGATCCCGAAGGCAGTCGCCAATATTTCGGATCAATTGTGTTGGGCCTGTATGACAAGAAAGATCACCTGATTCACATAGGCCAGGCGGGAACAGGTTTTAATCAGAGCAGGCTAAAAGAAATTTACCAATTGCTGAAAAGCCTGGAAACGGATCGCAATCCTTTTTACGGCCCCGTGGATGCACGAAACGTACATTGGGTGAAACCTGAACTGGTGGCCGAGATCAAGTTTTCTGAATGGACGCATGAAACCGCCGATGGCGGACTCAAACTACGCGCTCCCGTTTTTCTCGGATTGCGGGAAGATAAAGATCCCAAAGAGTGTGTGTTTGATCAGTAGGCGAAAGTGAGTTTGAAGAGTAGCTAGGAAATCAGTTTTTGGTTCCTGGTTCTCAGTTCTTAGTTTTGACAATCGTCAATCGAAAATCGTCGATCGTAATTATTTAATATCTTTCATCGCCATCAGCGATCCGTAATCACGGCCAGACGGTTCCACAGCCCGCGCCACAATTCCGCCAAAGGCCTCGTGAAGTTCCGGATATTTCGCGATCAGCGCCTTCATCACCGCCATGTTGTCCTGAAAGGTTTGCGTGGTGTTGGAAACGTCGGGCGACTGGTACTTCACTACCAGATCAAGATCGTTGCCAACGGCCAACGGAAACAGGTTCGTCACCTTGAAAGTCTTGCCAGCGGCGGAAAGGTCGGAAGGCGGTAAATCTGAAGGCTTTGCGCTCTGCGATTCGTCATACAGTTTGTCGGTCGCTAGAGTGCTCATGAATGGCACAGGAGCCAGTAGTTCGCGGGCTTCGAGAAAGTACAACCATGCATTATGAACCTGGCCCTTGGCTTTGTACTCACGGGCGCGCGTGACGTACCAGTTGCCATCATGACCTGCCACTTGCATTGGCTTGGCGTAAAATCCGCCGAGTTTCCAGTCATTTCCCTGCTGTTGTAGGACGAATGAGAGCGTATACGGTGTTTTGCTTCCGCTGACATCGAGAATCGCGATGCCATAGTTTCCCGGCGGCAGATTGCTGAGCTGGAACACAGCGCTATCTTTGGTTTGACCCTGGGCGCCAAAGACTCCACACAAGAATTCAGCGTGTGGCAGCGGCGCGGTCCCTTCAGCTTTCAGCAAGAATGGCGGACGCGGCGTGGCCTGCGCTCCCGCAAAGTTAGACTGGTTGTCTTTGACTGCGTTCTCAATGCCGGAAAAATCCGAAGCGACGCTGACAATCGAATTCTGCCGCAACGAAGCCAAATCGCCCCGGGCCGCCATGTCAAAATACCGTTTGGCGGTGTTCACCAAAGCGGCCCGTGTGGCTTCGTCCATGTCGTTGCCAGTAAGGCAGGTCTGGCCGTAGGCTGGTCCCGCCAAAAGCAGCCCCAGTATCAATGCAAACCAGAACCGGCGTCGCTTACGAGATGTCTTGTTTTGGGAAGCGATCATAATATCCCTACCCTGTACGATGCCATTTCCCCGCGTCAGGCTGCAAGTACCTGGAAACCTACAGGTAACACAGGGTAATCTGGCCTTCAGCACTCTATCTCACTTAATTTTGGCTTCAGCAATTGCGCACGTTTGTGCTCTGTGTTACCGTCCCCTGATTCCACACTTCGGAACTAGAGGAGAAGTTATGGCCTGGATCATTCTGGGTGTACTGGTTGTCATCGCGTTCCTGCTGATCGGGATGTACAACAGCCTGGTCCAGTTGCGAGTTCGCACTGACAATGCCTGGTCCGACATTGATGTGCAACTCAAGCGACGCCACGACCTGATTCCGAATCTCGTCGAAACCGTGAAAGGTTACGCCACCCACGAAAAGGGTACTTTCGAAAACATCGCAAAATTTCGTTCCATGGCGATGCAGGCCAGCACACCTGCCGACAAAGCTGCCGCCGAAAACCAGTTAACCGGGGCATTAAAAAGCCTGTTCGCTGTGGCCGAGAATTATCCCGAGCTGAAGGCTTCGGAGGAGTTCACGCAATTGCAAATGTCGTTGAACCAGACGGAAGATACGATTCAAAATTCGCGCCGCTATTACAACGCCGTCGTGCGCGATCTGAATACCAAGATTCAGTCCTTCCCAACAAATTTCATTGCCGGCATGTTTGGATTCCAGCAACGCCAATTCTTCGAGGTCGCGGAAACCGACCGCGAACCGGTAGCAGTGAAGTTCTGAGTGTGAGCGAACTTTTCGCCAGAAGCGATCAAGGCAAACAGCGAGCAATTAAGCTGTTGAATGGCGCAGCACTTCGCTTCCTAATCCTCTTTGGCGTCTTGACTCTTGCGACACCGCTTTGGGCCAAGAGTTGGCGAGTGGCCGACTTCAGCGACACCATTAACATCGGTGCGGATGGCTCTGCTGCTGTCCACGAGCGCCTTACCCTGGTTTTCATCGGCGAGTGGCACGGCATCCATCGTTTTATTCCTATTGAATACCCTGGCCCGGGCGGCACGAATTACACATTGTTGATCGATGTCCTTGGTGTCACCGACGCCGCGGGTCCGAAGCTGAAGTACGAATCCCACATCACTCGCGGCCTGCGCGACCTGAAAATTTTGGTTCCTGATGCGGTGGACACCACCCGCACGGTTGAGATCGCCTACAACGTGCGCAACGGCATTCGCTACTTCGAGGATCACGACGAGTTCTACTGGAATGTCACCGGTAACGACTGGCCGGTACCTATCGATCACGCATCAGCAGTGGTCAGACTGCCGAGCGCCGCAGCAGGATCGTTGCGTGCTCAGGCCTTCACCGGCGTGTATGGCTCGGCAGAACGCGAAGCTACTTCTGAAGTAAAAGGGTCTGACGTCTCGTTCGAGACTACAAATCCGCTGCCCATGCGTGGCGGCCTGACGATTGATATCTACATACCTAAGGGCATTCTCCAACAACCAGGCGCGCTGACTCGGCTGGCATGGTTTCTGGGAAGCAATCCAATTGGGTTTTTGCCGCTAGTCACATTAGGCGTGATGTTTGCTCTGTGGTGGTGCAAGGGACGCGATCCGGACCCCGGCCTCTCCGTTGCCCCGATGTACGAACCACCCGAAGGCATGACGCCGGCGGAAGCGGGCACATTGATCGACGACACCATTCATCCTCGCGACATCACTTCCACTTTGGTGGATCTGGCCGTGCGTGGCTATGTGAAGATTGAGGAGAAAGTGGAGACCACTCTCGGGATCTTTCATCAGAAAGATTATGTCTTTCATCTGCTGAAGGCTCGTGAGCAGTGGACCGACGTTGCGCCTCATGAACAGGTGATGCTGGAAAACGTATTTGTCGATGGCACTGAAACGCGCCTCTCAGCTCTGAAAAACCGCTTCTACACCGCGCTCCCGAGGATTCAGCAGGACATCAAAGCGGCGCTGAAGAAAAAGGGAATGTACCTGCTCGATCCCGACTCGGCCAATGCATACAGTTTTCTTGGGATTGTGCTCAGCCTCGCTCCCTTCGCCATCCTGCAGTTCACCGGGTACAAAAATATCTTCAGCTCGATCGGTCTGGTGATTGGCTGCGGAACTATCTCAGCAGGCATCTGGTGGCTGTTTGCCCGGCAGATGAGCGCAAAGACAGTGAAGGGCGGACGCACTCGGGTGGCTGTACTCGGCTTCCAGGAATTCATGAACCGGGTAGACGCTGACCGCCTGAAGCGCATGCCTCCGGATACGTTCGAAAAATATTTGCCTTATGCGCTGGCGCTGGGAGTGGAGCACAACTGGGCCCAGGCATTCGCTGGAATCGTAAAAGATCCTCCGCGCTGGTATGTCTCGCCCAACGGCTATGCTGGCTTCAACCCCGTCTTCTTCTCGAGTTCCATGCATAGTATGGCATCGGATATGAACCAGGCATTTGTTTCCGCCCCGCGATCCAGCTCGAGCGGCTCAGGCTTTAGCGGCGGAGGTGGTGGAGGATTTTCCGGCGGGGGATTCGGCGGAGGCGGAGGAAGCGCGTTTTGATCCTCAATCCCCGCCTGCGGGGGAACCTAGTTCCTACCCTTACCCTACTAGTAATCCTGCTTTTGCGAGGGGTATCTTCCATGATATAAGTGCGTTAGGTAGTTTTGACCCTCCATCAGGAGAGGCCGTATGGAGCTGGCTTTTGCTCGCAAGGGAGGCCAGGAACGAGGAGGTCTTGTGTCCGAAGCGCGGACGGGGAAACGATTCCCCCTGGAATTGCCAATCAAGATCCATAGGGCAGACGAGGGTGGAGAACACAGCGGGGTGACGGGAAACCTGAGCGCCGCCGGAGTTTACATCCGGGCCGATGCCGCCATGGAAGTGGGCTCCACGGTAGAGTTCGAAATTGCTCTCCCCCCGGAAGTGACTGGAGCCAAGGAAAACGTGATTATCCACTGCAAGGGTCGCGTGGTGCGCAGCGATGATCCTGCGTCCAGTAGCGGTGGTGGGGATTCTCGTGGTGTAGCTTGCGTGATCGATTCTTACGATTTTGTTCGCCGCTAGTATTGCTTGAGGAGCTGACCCGATGCTCAAACTGATTCTGGCCGATAACCAGGCAATCTTCCGCGCGGGAATCGCCAAGGTGCTGGCAGTTGAAGATGAAATGCGCATCGTGGCGCAGGCGCAGACCCAAGAACAGATGTTCATGGCTCTCGACAAGTTTCGCGCCGCCGTGCTGATTGTCGCTGGTGGATTTCATTCCGATTTCAATGCCGTGTTGCAATCCGCGAACCGCAACAAAACACGCGTAGTCGTCCTGGCCGATACTGGCGAGAGCGCGCAACGCTATATGGGAGCGGGCTCGCACGGCGTCGTCTACCGAAACGTCACCAGCGCCGCCTTGGTTGATTGCGTGCGGAAAGTTGCGCGTGGTGAAACTTGGGTGCAGGACATTGCCGTACCCAGCGAGCTGACCGAGAACGATATGGTCGGATTGCGCGTGCGTGACCGGCTTACCGCCAAAGAATTGCGCATCGTGGCGCTCATCGTGCAGGGATATAAGAACAAGGAAATTGCCTCGCAACTGGGAACCACCGAACAGGTAATTAAAAATTATCTCCGCAACGTTTATGACAAGATCGGCGTTTCCGACCGGTTGGAACTGGCGTTATTCACCATCCATCACCGGATTCTGAATTAGTCTGCGGCGGCAACTGCGGCCGCGTCCCAACCACAACCAGGTCCAGGTGCGGGAGTGACGTCCTAAAATTAGGTGCTCGTGGCATCAGGCCGCCTGCGGGCGGTCTTTTTTTTCGCTTACTTGAGATATACTCCGTCGGTCAAAGATGCAATTTCAATTACGAAGGTGAATATGCACAGAATTTACTGGATTCTAGTTCTTGTCGCAGCATTGGCCACTGCTGCAATCGGGCAGACGGAAGATACGAAGACGAAGCCGAAGGCAAAGGTGAGCGGCAACGCGGCTACCGAGCAAAAACTCGTCGAAACGGAAAAGTCGTTGTGGGAAGCCTGGAAGAATCACGACTCGGGAATATTTCAGAAGGCTCTGACACCGGAATCGGTAAACGTAACTGCCATGGGAATCCAGGGCACGGAACAAACGGTGAAAGATGCTGGCAGTTCTGACTGTAAGGTCAACAGTTATTCTCTTGAGGATACGAAGTCCACGTGGGTTGACAAAGATGCTGTGCTCTTGACCTACAAAGCCAGTCAGGACGCAGTCTGCGCTTCGCAAAAACTTCCCAGCGCCGTTTGGGCTAGCTCGCTGTGGGTGAAAAAGGGCAGCGAATGGAAAGCTGCGTTCCATCAGGAAACGCCGGTGCAGAATAGCATGGGCGCCGAAGAGAAGAAGAACTGAACCTCAGATCAAGGTCCAACTTCTTTATGAGCCGCCCCTCTCGGGCGGCTTTTTTAACGGCTATGTAACCTTCTCACCCACCGACTTGGCTTGGGTAAACAGGTACAAATAATCCGGGCCGCCAGACTTTGAATCCGTGCCTGACATATTGAATCCGCCAAACGGATGCGCACCAACGATCGCTCCTGTGCATTTGCGATTGATGTAGAGATTGCCGACGTGGAACTCGCGAATGGCACGTTCGATTTTGTCGCGCGACTTGCTGTAGACCGCTCCGGTCAAGCCAAACTCTGTGTCATTGGCGATCTCCAGCGCGTGATCGTAATTTTTCGCTTTGATGACCGCAAGCACCGGACCGAAAACTTCTTCCTGCTCCAGGCGTGATTTGGGAGGAATGTCGGCGATCACGGTGGGCTGCAGGAAATATCCTTCTCCCGCATTTGTGGCGCGGCTACCTCCGGTAATCAGGCGTCCGTCTTTCTTTCCGATTTCGATGTAGTCAAGAATCGACTTCATCGATCCCTCGTTAATCACCGCACCCATGTTGGCGTTCTCCGCAGGATCACCCACATTAATTTTCTCTACCCGCGCTTTCAATCGGTCGAGAAACTTGTCATAGATACGCTCGTCGACGATGGCCCGCGAGCAAGCAGAGCACTTCTGGCCCTGAAACCCAAACGCCGCCTGAGCCACACCCTCGACCGCTGAGTCGAGATCGGCCTCAGAATCCACGATGATGGCGTCCTTGCCACCCATTTCGAGGATAGCCCTCTTAATCCATATCTGCCCCGGGGCCTGCGTAGCTGCACTCTTGTTGATATCTAATCCGACTTCGCGGGAACCGGTGAATGCGATGAACCGGGTCTTGGGATGGGCTACCACCGAATTGCCGAAGCTCGCGCCAGCGCCAGGACAGAAATTCACTACACCGTCCGGCATGCCGGCCTCTTCCAGTAGTTCCACAAATTTGGCCCCGATCGTCGGCGAATCGCTGGAAGGTTTCAGGATCACCGTGTTGCCGGAAACAATGGAGGCCAGCGTCATGCCCGCCATGATGGCAGCCGGAAAATTCCACGGTGGGATCACCGCGCCTACCCCAAGCGGAATGTAGAACAGATGATCCCGTTCTCCGGGTAGCTGAACCGGCGCGTCCACTTTCGCCAGACGCAACGCTTCGCGGCTATAGAACTCGCAGAAATCGATAGTCTCGGCAATGTCGGCGTCCGCTTCCGCCCAGTTCTTGCTCACTTCGAAGACCAGCCAGGCGCAAAGTTCAAACTTGCGTTCCCGCATCAGGTCGCCCACACGGAACAGCAAACTTGCACGTTCTTCGACTGACGTGCGGCTCCAACTGTCAAAAGCTCGCAGAGCCGCCTGCATGGCCGGTTCCACGTGTTCCTTGCCGGCCTTCTGGTGCAGTCCGACGACCTGCGAAGGCTTCGCTGGATTGATGGACTTAATCTTGTCCGAAGTCTTGACGCGCTTCCCTCCAA
>Ga0137396_10001677_pt1 | contig 11847 bp, 12 predicted proteins | sample czc16metaG_FD_108284 | JGI IMG/M metagenome (GOLD analysis project Ga0137396, IMG submission 108284) | Vadose zone soil microbial communities from Angelo Coast Range Reserve, California, USA - czcobulk3.16 metaG | ecosystem: Environmental > Terrestrial > Soil > Vadose zone | place: USA...
CGTCAGCGAAACTTCGGGATCACCTCCTCCCCGAAGCGGCGCATCGACTCCATGATCGCCTTCTGCGACAGGTAGCCATAGCTCATCTGGCAGAGCACGTGGTGCACGCCGGCCTCGCGAAGCTCGGCGAGGCCCTCGGCGACACGCGCGGGCGTGCCGTAGAGCGTGGAGGTCTCGAGCGAATAGCGCACGCCGTCCTCGTCGGACACACGCGGATCGTTCCAGGGATTGACCCGCGTCGCCTCGACGTGGAAATCGGCAGGGTTATGGGCCTCGCGTGCGTGGACCATGTGCCGCCGGGTCTGCAGGAGCGCCCGGGTCAGCTCGTCCTCGGCCTGAGCCTGGCTCTCGGCGACGTGGACGAAGCGCCAGAGAGCCGCTTGGTCGCGAAGCTCAGCCTGCCGCCGGCCGTCGAGGCCGCTCTCGGCAAGGCCGGCCTCGTAGAGCCTCAGGCGCTCGGGCACGCGCGAGAGCGGGATGCGCGCCATCATGACCGGAGCGCCGAGACGGCCGCACTCGCGCAGCGATCCGCCGGAGGAGACGCTGCGCCAGACCGGCGGATGCGGCCGCTGGCGCGGACGCGGGCGCAGCTCGGGCAGGCGCAGCCGGTAGAACTTCCCGTCGTGGACCAGCGGCGATTCGGTCCACGCGCGGACCATCACGTCGAGTGTCTCGTCCATGCGCTCGCGGCTGTCGTCGCTCCTGAGGCCGAAGCCGACGAACTCGTACTCGTTGAAGTTGGTCCCGTGCCCCACGCCGATGTCGAGACGCCCGCCCGAGAGGTTGTCGAGGAGCGCCAGCTCGGTCGCCAGCCGGATCGGGTGGCGCAGGGCGAGCTGGAGCACGGCGAAGCCGATGCGGATACGCGAGGTGCGCGCGGCCACGACGCTCGCGAACGGGATCGGATCGCAGTAGACGCTCTCACCCGTGAAGTTATGCTCGGTGAGCCAGATTCCGTCGAAGCCCACGGTCTCCGCGAAGCAGGCCTGGGTGACCAGGTCGTGGATCGCGCCGTAGTCCGCCTCCGGCGAGCCGGAGTGCGCGAGCGTCAGCCAGCCCAAGCGCATCGATGTCTCCCGGTTCGCCGCCTCAGAGCGCGCGCCGATGAGAGAATGCGATCTCTTCGCTGGTGATGAACTCGAGCAGCACGGCCTGCCCGTCCTGGTTGGCCTTGCGGGCGCGCTGGAGCGCAGGAATGATGTCCGCCGGCTTCGTGACCCGCTCGGCCTGGCCGCCCATCGCCCGCCCCATGTCGGCGTAGTTGCCGCCGATGTCCCGCGTCCGGTACCGATCGTGCGAGACCACGAGCGCGTGGCGCTCGATCGCCATGGCGGAGTTGTTGAGGACGATCGTCGTGATGGGGATGCCGCAGCGCACCGCGGTCTCGAAGTCGAGCCCGGTCATGCCGAACGCGGCGTCGCCCATGAAGTTCACGCAGAACTTGTCCGGGGCGGCGAGCTTGGCGCCCATGATCAGGCCGAGCCCGGTCCCGAGCGCGTGGGACTTGCCCCAGCCCATGTAGCCCCGCGGCGCCGTCGCGCGGTAGAACGGCACGAGCTGATTGCGCGGGCTGCCCGAATCGTGGGTGACGATGGCATCCCGCGAGTCGATTGCCTGCATGAAGTCCCCGATGACCCGATACGGCGTGATCGGCACCTCGCTCGAGGTGAGCTTGGGCATCCACTCCTTGAGCCAGGTCTTCCGCGCCTGTTGCACCTCGGCGGCGGCGCCGCCGTCGCGGGTGCGGCCGCGGAGGAGGTCCTTCGCCGCGTCGATGAACTGGCGCAGGACCAGCTTGGCGTCGCCGAGGATCGGATGATCGGCGGCGTAGTTCTTGTTGAGATCGCGCTCGTCGTTGGTGGCGTGGATGATGGTCTTGCCCGCCGGGATGTTCGAGGCCATGCCGTGGCGGGTGAAGCTGCAGCCGATGCCGAACACCACGTCGGCCTGAGACAGGAAGTGATGGGACGGGCCGGACATGACCCCGCCGCCGCCGGTCCCGAGCGCCAGCGCATGGTCCTCGGGGAAGGCGCTCTTGCCCTCGAGCGTGGTCATGACCGGAATGTTCAGAAATTCGGCGAGCTCGAGGAGCTCGGGGCAGGCCTCGGCGTACATGACCCCCTGCCCCGCGTGAATGATGGGCTTCTTCGCCTCGAGCAGCACCCGCGTTGCCGCCTCGATGTCGCGCGGGTTGCCCGCGGGGCTCGTGGCCTTCACCGGCTTGTACTGCAGGACGACCTGGTCGGCGACGTCCGCCACGGCCACGTCGGCGGGGATCTCGACCATCACCGGGCCCGGACGGCCCATCTTCAACAGATTGAAGGCTCGGCGCATCACTTCCGTGATCTGTTCCGGCTGGTTCAACGTCTCGACCCACTTCGTGACCGACGCGTAGGTGCGTGCCGAGCTGAAGAGCGGGAACACCTGGGCGCGATCGCGCTGGTGGCCGAGCGGCAGCACGAGGATCGGGACCGAGTCGGAGAAGGCCGTGGCGACCCCGGCAAACGCGTTCTCGGCGCCGGGTCCGTACTGCATCGCGAACACGCCGAGGCGCCGGCCGTTGGTGGTCCGGCTGAAGCCGTCGGCGACGCCCACGCCGACGCGCTCCTGGCGGCAGAGCACCGGCCGGATCCCGATCGCGGCCGCCGCGTCGATCACGGGTGTCGTCGGGTACGTGCTGAGGAACTCCACGCCTTCGCGCTTCATGATCTCGGCGATCGCGTCGACGATTTTCATTCGGGTCTCCTTTGGAGAAGGGGGCTCCGCCCCCCTCTCGACTCCCCTGCGAACACGTTGTGCGGGCGTTTCTAGGGCCCGAGGCCGAGTGCCTGACGGCCGAATTGTTCGGCGATGAGGTCCCAGCTGAGCGCGGCGTGGTGCGAGGCGCCGTGGGCGTCACGATGGCAGCGCTGGATCGGCTCGGCGTCGAGCACCGCCCGCGCGCCGCTGGCCTCGAACAAGCGGTCGACCGCGCGGACGCAGAGCCGCGCGATGAACGCCTTGTCCCGGCGGTAGCGGATGCGGTCGAGCTCGCTGAACCCCTCGCCGCGCGCGGCGCGGTCGAGGATCTCGCGGATGTCCTGCCGATGGAGCGCTCGCGCCGCGTCCACTTCGGCCGCGGCCTCGGCCAGCCTGAGCTGGAGCGCGACGGAGTCCGCCGTCCGGCCCGGGCCGGACCCTCGCTGGGCACGCGCGGTGAACTCGTCGATGGCGCCCTGGGCGATGCCGATGAGCGGCGCGGCGAGATCCCATCCCGCCAGACATCTGAGCGGCGCCCGATAGCTGAGCCGGCCGTGGAGCTCCCAGCCCGTCATCTCCTCGGCACCGCACCGGTCGGGGATCCACCACCCGGTGCGCCGGCACGAAGGCATCCTTGATCACGATGTCCTTGCTGCCGCTCCCGCGCATGCCCGACGCGAACCAGGTGTCGAGAATGTGGTAGTCCGGGCGCGGTAGCAGGAGCCAGCTCATTCCGTTGGGACGCGGACCGGGGACGGCCACCATGACCCAGGTGGCCGCGTCGCAGCCGCTCGAGAATCCCCAGCGGCCCGATACCCTGAAGCCGCCGCTCGCGGACTCGACCTTGGCGCCCGCCGGGTTCAGACCGCTCGAGAACAGCGTGTCCGGGCCGGTCGCGAAGAACTCCTCCTGGCACCGCTCGGGAAAATGACCGAGCCACCAGTTGTGCGCGGTCCACAGCGCATAGCACCACGCGGTCGATCCGCAGCCGCGACCGAGCTCGAAAGCCGCCTCGAACGCCGTGTCCACCTCGACGTCGTGGCCGCCGTAGCGACGCGGATTGCCGATTCTGATCAAGCCAGAGGCCAGGAGATCCTGAACGCTCTCCGGGGGAACTTGCCGTAGCTCCTCGGTGTGCGCCGCGCGCTCCTTGAAGACGGGAACGAGATCGGCGGCTCGACGAAGCAGCTCGTCCCGGGACAAGGGCGACTGGGCGATCCCGGTAGGAGCGGATTTTCCTGAGCTCACGGCGCCCCCATGCTACGCCCCGCCGGGATCAGAAGGCGAGCCCCATCGCCCCGGCCAGGAATCGCATCAGCGGCGCCTCGCGCCGGCAGGCGGCGACGAAGCGGACCGCGAAGTCCGGAGCGCAGGCCTGACGCTCGCTGAACCGTGCGCCTGACGTGAAGGAGAGCCGCTTGAGATCGTCGATCAGCGGATGCGCGGGATCGAAGCCGCGTGGCGGTCGCTTCAGGGTCGCCTCGTCGTGCGAGAGGCCGCCGCGCTTGGCCCCCTTCCATCCGCGCGGGTCCTTCACGATCGCCCCGCGGATCGCGCGGAGCGTGTCGGCGCCCGGATGCCAGATCCCGGCACCCATGAACACCTCTCCGGGCGCCAGGTGGAGATAGTAGCCGGGCGCCTCGAAGTCGCGCGGGGCGTCGAGGCCGAAGTGAATCCCGACGTTGGTCTTGTACGGCGTCTTGTCACGGCTGAATCGCGTGGCGCGGTAGATCCTCATCAGCGACCCGCCGGAGGGCCGCGGGTCGACCGTGATGTGCCGGCTGATCCGCGCGAGCGGCGCCGCGATCGAGCCGATGAACGCGAGCGCCGGATCGCGCACCTCGGCGAGGTAACGGTCCTTGTTCGCGTTGAACCACGCGCGGTCGTTGTGGCGCCGAAGCTCGGCGAGGAAGGCGAAGAGCTCGCGGGATACGCGCGCCATGCGCGCTCAGACCGCCCGGTGCAAGCCGCCGTCGACGTGGATGCGCTCGCCGGTGATGTAGCGGGCCTTGGGCGAGCACAGGAACGCGGCGAGGAACGCCAGGTCGGCAGGGTCGCCGAAATAGCCGAGTGGAATGTTCCGCGCGAACTCGGCCTGACTCTCGGGGGTGGGGTGCAGGCGCTGGTCGATCTGCTCGCTGTGGATCCGCCCGGGCGAGAGGCAGTTGATCGTGATCCCGTGCTTGCCGACCTCGCGGGAGAGTCCCTTGGCCCAGGCGTGGACGCCGGCCTTGGCGGCCACCGCGGCGTTGACGCTCGACGGCTCGGCGCTGCCGGTGACGCAGAGGACGCGGCCCCAGCGCCGCTCGATCATCCCCGGAAGGAGCGCCTGGGTCGTCCGGCGCACCGCGGTGAAGTTGATCGAGAACGATTCCTCCCACGCCGCGTCGGGCGAATCCCACGGGATCGGGCGCGAGCCGCCGGCATTGTTGATCAGGATGTCGACGCGTCCATAGGCGGAGAGCGCGGCGTCGCGAATCCGCGTCGCGGCGTCCGGCTCGTGGAGGTCCAGCGGCAGCGCCAGCGGGCGTGGGCCGCCCGACTTCTCGATCTCGTCCTGCAACGTCGTGAGCAGCTCGGCGCGCCGGGCGACGACGACGGTTCTCACGCCCTCCCCGGCCAGGACCCTGGCGATCTCGCGCCCGAGCCCGACGCTGGTGCCGGTGACGACGGCGATCTTGCCGGTCAGCTCGAGGTCCATCCAAGTCTCCGTCGCAGGCCCAACACGCTGCCGCCGATGCCCTTGGGCAAGAAGATGATGAACAGGACCAGCAACACGCCGTAGACGAGGTTGTCCCATCCGACGGCCCGGGTGCCGAACCCGATTCTCAAGGTTTCGGCGAGCAGAATCGTGATCACCGCTCCGATCGTGGGACCGAGGGACACATAGATGCCCCCGACGACGACGGCGAACACCATCTGGAGCGAGACCGAGATGCCGCTCACCGTATCGGGCGAGATGAACATCTGATACTGGCAGTAGAGCGCTCCCGCGAGCGCGGTCATTGCGGCGCTGAGCACGGTGATCTTGAGCTTCTCCGCGGTCACGTGAACCCCGGTGGCGGCCGCGCCGTCCTCGTCCTCGGAGATCGCCTCGAGCGCGTAGCGGAGCATGCTCCGGTCGACCCGGTGCCAGACGTAGAGACCGACCGCCCAGACCGACAGGGCGATCAGGTACCAGGTCGTCTTGCCGTGGAACTGAAGCGCCCAGAGCGAGCTGCCGCCCTGATAGCGCTCCGGAGTGTAGCCGAGCGAGCCGCCGGTGTAGTCGCGGGTCGCCGTGATCACCTGGAGCACGATGCCTGAGAGCGCCAGCGTGACCAGCGCGAAGTAGTGGCCGGTGATCCGAAAGCGGAAGCAAGGGTACGCCACCACCGCCGCCAGCGCCGCGCCGGCCACCAGCGCCAGCGGAATGCCGATCCAGGGGCTGACGTGGCCGTAGTTCCACGCCAGCGCCGTGACGTAGGCGCCCACCCCCATGAAACCTCCGTGCCCGAGCGAGACCAGGCCGAAGCGCCCCATCACCGACCAGGAGGTGTAGGCGAACGACCAGATGAGGATGATGATCAGGATGTGGAGCGGATACGGCGAGCGATAGACGAACGGCAGCGCGACCAGCGCGGCGCCGCCGATCCACGGCAGGTAGCGGGTCACGAGCGCCGGACCATCAGGCCCTCGGGCCGCACGAACATCATCACGATGAAGAAGGCGAACGCGAACACGTATCCCCACTCGAGGTCGAGGTAGAGACCTCCCACCGAGATGATCTCGGCGAACACGAAGGCGGCGACGAAGCCGCCGACGAAGTTGCCGAGGCTTCCCAGCACGCAGATCAGAAACGTGATCGGGCCGAACGACAGGCCCACGAAGGGATGCACGTCGTACTGCAGCACCAGCAGACACGCGGCGAGGCCGGCCAGCGCGCCGCCGATCCCCGAGGTGATCAGGTAGATCCGGCGCGTGTCGACGCCCATGAGCGGCATGATCTGGCGGTCCTGAGCGATGTCTCGGATGGCGGTGCCCGTGTACGTCCGCGTCAGCAGCAGGTAGACCAGCACCATCGCGATCAGCGCCGCGCCGAAGGCGAGCAGGCGCGAGTAGCTGACGAACATCCCCGCCACCTTCAGTACCGGCAGGCGCAGACCGAGGTTCTTGAACTCGATGCCGAACAGCACGGTGGCCGCGGACTGCAGGAAGAAGAGGACGCCGCCGGTGGCCAGGAGCTGGTTGATCGGCGCCGCGCCGAGGAGCGGGGCGATCACGAGCGTGTGCAGCGCCAGGCCGAGGATGCCGATGCAGACGATGCAGATCGTCGCCGCCAGCAAGATCGGCGCATGGTAGACCGTGTAGAGGTAGTACATCCCGTACATGCCCAGCATGATCAGCTCGGCGTAGCAGATCCAGACGACGTCGATGACCCCGAAGACCAGGTTGAGGCCGAGCGACAGCAGCGCGAGGACGCCGCCGAGCAACAGTCCGTTGATCACCGCCTCGAGCAGGAAGATGTCGAAGATACCCAGGACGTGGCCTCCTCGCTCAGACTCCGAGATACGCCTGGCGGATGCTGTCGCTCGCCAGGAGCTCGGCGGCTCCCCCGGCGGTATGGATGCGCCCCGTCTTGAGCAAGTACGCGCGATCGACCACCCGGAGCACCTGCTGGACGTTCTGCTCGACGATCAGCACGGTCAGGCCGCTGGCGCGAATGCGATTGACCAGCTCGAACACGTGCTCGACGAGGACGGGCGCCAACCCGGCGGACGGCTCGTCGAGCAAGAGCAGCTTCGGCTCCGACATGAGCGCGCGGCCGATCGCGCACATCTGCTGCTCGCCCCCCGACATGCTCCCGGCCACTTGATGTCGGCGCTCGCGCAGGCGCGGGAACAGCTCGTAGACGACCTCGAGCTGGCGTCGGAACTTCGGGCGCGCGGCCGGCACGAAGCCGCCCATCTTCAAATTGTCCTCGACGCTCATGCGCGGGAAGAGTCGCCGGCTCTCCGGGACGTGGGCAACCCCGAGCTCCACGATCCGGTGCGCCGGGGTGACCGCCAGATCGACGCCTTCCATGACGAGCGACCCGGAGGTCGGCCGGATCAGGCCGGAGACGACCCGCATCAGGGTCGTCTTGCCGGCGCCGTTCGGGCCGATGACGCCGACCGCCTCCCCGCGACGCACCTCGAGAGACACGTCGAACAGCGCCTGGAAGGTCCCGTACCCAGCGCGGACGGATTTCAGCTCGAGCATGAGCGCGGCCGGTCCGGTCAGGCGCGGGTGGCCGCCGCGGCCGCCGACACGGCCGCCGCGCGGGTCCCGAGATAGACCTCGATGACACGCGGGTCGCGCGCGACCCGCGCGGGCAGACCCTCGGCGATCTTCTCGCCGTGATCGAGCACCATCACGCGATCCACCACGCGCATCAAGACGCCCATGATGTGCTCGACCCAGATGATGGTGACGCCGAGCTCCCGGCAGATCCGGCGAAGCAGGTCGGCGGCCTGATCCATCTCGTGCTCGTCCAGGCCACTGAGGCTCTCGTCGGCCAGCAAGAGCTTCGGCGCGGTGGCGAGGGCCTTGGCGAGCTCGAGCTTCTTGAGCGCGGCGGCCCCGAGCCCATCGACGGTGGTGGCGCGATCGGTCGGCAGTCCGACGAGCCCGAGCGCCCGCTCCGCCGCCTCGAAGGCCTTGGCCCGCGAGTGTCGGCCCTGGCCGAAGAAGCCGGCGAGGACCACGTTGTCGAGGAGCGAGAGGCGACGGAACGGTCGAGGGATTTGAAACGTGCGGCCAATACCGAGATTGATGATCCGGTAGGGCGGCTGCCCGGCGATCTCGCGCCCCTCGAAGCGAATCGAGCCGGCGTTCGGCGCGAGCGTGCCGGAGAGCATGTTGAAGATCGTGCTCTTGCCGGAGCCGTTCGGGCCGATCAGGCCGAGGATCTCGCCCTTCTCGACCCCGAACGACACGCTACTGACGGCCGTGAAGCCACCGAAGCGCTTGGTGAGGCCCTCGACGACTAGCAAGTAGCCAAGTCGCGAGGCTCACTGCGCCGCGTACGGTGACGTGCCCGGCAGCGGCAGAACCGGCTCGCGCTGCTGCTGGCTCTTGGGCCAGACGAGATAGGGCTTGTCGTCGACGTACTGGAGGATGACCGGGAACGCGCGATCGTTCTGCCCTGCCATGGCCGCGGACTCACCCTCGAATTTCACGCCGAACCCGAGCATCGTGCCGCCCTCCGGCAGGTCGACCTCGAGCGCCGCCTTCCGCAGTGCTTCGGCGTCGATGCCTCCATGCTTCTTGATGGCGCGCGGCAAGACTTCCGACATGAACACGTACGTGTTGCTCGCCGACATGCCCACGTGCGCCGATCGAACCTGGGTGCCGGGCCGCGCTTTCTCGTACTCTTCGCCGATCATCTTGATCATGGCCGGCAGCGGGGCGCGCAGCGACTTGTCGTTGGCGAGCCAGATCGAAATCGGGTCGACGTTGAAGAAGTAGTTGACGTCGCGGCCGAGCGACTCTTTCAGCTTGTCGTAGACGCCGTAGCCGGCGCCGTGGCCGATCAGCGCGCTGAAGCGAAGCCCCTGCTCGCGGGCCTGACGGAGGAACAGCGTGATGTCCGGGTTGTAGCCGGTGTGGAAGATGACGTCCGGGCGGCCACGCTTGAGCTTGGTCACCAGCGCCGACAGATCCGGGGCCGTCGCGGAATAGCCTTCCTTCAGCACGATGTTGAAGCCGGCCTTCTTGGCGCCCTCCTCGTTGCCCCTCGAGACGTCGACGCCATAGGCGCCGTCCTCGTGGATGATCGCGATGCGCAGATCCGTGGGCTCCTTGCCCAGCTTGCTCTTCGCGTTCTGGGCGAGGAAGTCCGTCGACATCAGCCCGAACTGCTTACCGCTCGGCTGCGTCCGGAAGACGTACTTCAGGTGACGGTTCTCCAGCACCGCCGACGAGATGCACGTGGTGATCCACATGAACTTCTTGAGCTGCTCGACTCGCGCGGCCGCTGGCACGCACTGCGCCGACGAGTAGAAGCCGAGCAGCATGTCGACCTTCTCCTGCTCGATCAATCGCACCGCCTCGTTGATGGCGATGTCCGGCTTGCTCTGAGCGTCGGCGTACACGGCCTCGATCTGATAGCCCTCGACGCCGCCTTTCTTGATGAAGTAGTCGATCATGATCTTGGCGCCGAGCGCGTGCAGCTCGGAGCCGCCGCCCGCGAGCGGGCCGGTGTAGTCGTAGATGACGCCGATCTTGAGCTTCTTGCCCTGCGCCCGCGCGTCCGACGCCAGCGCGAGACCCAGCACCGCCGCGAGCGCGAATAGCCCATAGACGACGCGCATCGGTCCGTTCCGGAACATGAGAGCCTCCCAGAGAGCGTAGGCCGGCAACCGCTCTGCGCCGGCATTAGAAGTTGGTCGTCCGATAATGTCAAGCGCCGCGCCCGGCGCTAAGAAGTGGTACCGTTCGGGCCCATGAGCGTGGCATCTTCGGCTCGCGACGTTCCCGGCGGCGGCTACCGCTTCCTTCCGGGCATCGCGCCGTTCTCGTCGGGCGCGGCGGCGGCGTCGGGCTACCAGGTCGTTCATGCGACGCTCCGCGCGCCGATCCCCTGGCGCGACGGCTTCGCGCTGATCGACCGCCACCTCCACGCCGAAGGCCGGCCGCGCACGGCGCTCTGCGCCATCGAGCTGCGCAGCCCGGCGCCGTTCAGCTTCGATGGGTTCGATGGGTTCAACGCCGGATATCGCGCGCTGCTGGCGGAGTGGAAGCTCCTGGTCGACGGCGAGAACCCGATCGCCCGCACGAACGTGGCCCCGGTCGTCGGGGCCCCGACGGAGCCCTCGCTCTATGGCTTCGGCTATACGATTCCGGGCGGGACGCCGCGCCCGACCTTCATCGTGGCCGGCGCGGGCGAGATGCGGGAGCGCGGCGTCGGCGTGGAGGGCATCGTCCGCCACGGTGAGACCTCGGCCGCGGCGATGCGCGAGAAGGCAGCGCACGTGATGGCGATCATGCAGGCCAGGCTCCAGGGCCTGGGCGTCGGCTGGTCGGACGTGACCACCATCGACATCTACACCGCCCAGCCCATCGAGCCGTTCCTCGCCCACACGGTCCTGACGCCGGCCGGCGCCTCCGCGATCCATGGCGTGCGCTGGTTCCCGAGCCGCCCGCCCATCGTCGGCCTCGAGTACGAGATGGATCTGCGCGGGGTCTCCCGCGAGCTTGTGGTTTGAAAGTCTAGCCTCCGACTCTCACGCCCGCGAGGCGCTCGAGCACCTGGATGATCGCCGTCCCGTCCTGCTTGCCGAGTCCGGCGGCGCGCGCCATCTGGTAGACCTGCTGACTCACGTTCGCCAGCAGCACCGGCGCGCCGAGCTGCTTGGCGAACGCCGTCTCGAGCTCCTGGTCCTTGAAGGAGATGTCCACCGTGCCGGCCGGTGAAAAGTCGCGGGCCAGGATGCGCGGCACCGCACGCTCGAACGCCGAGCTCGTCCCCGTGCTGACCCTCACGACCTCGTAGATCGTTCGCGGGTCGAGCCCGGCCTTGACCCCCATCACCAGCGCCTCGGCCACGGCAACCATGTTGACCTGGACCAGCATGTTGTTGACGAGCTTCATCGCCAGTCCCTGCCCGAGCCCGCCGACGTGAAAGATCTTCGTGCCCATGGCCTTGAAGAGATCGCGACACGCCTCGAAGGTCTCGGCAGCACCGCCCGCGATGATCGAGAGCTCGCCGGACTGCGCCCGCTCGGTACCGCCGCTGACCGGGGCGTCCAGCATCGCCACGCCACGGGCTCCGAGCAGCTCGGCCAGGCGCTTGGCGACGAGCGGGTCGATCGTACTCATGCTGATCACGATATGACCCGACTTGGCGCCGCGGATGATGCCGCGCTCGCCGGCGATCGCCGCTTCAGCCTGTGCCGTGGTCTCCACCATCGAGATCGTGCGATCGGCCGCGGCCGCGACGCGCTCGGGCGACTCGGCCACCGTTGCGCCACGCGCGCGCAGGGGCTCGATCTTCGCGGGATCGATGTCGTGAACGATCAGCGGGAAGCCCTGCTTCGCGAGATTCAGCGCCATCGGGCGCCCCATGTTGCCGAGTCCGATGAATCC
>Ga0137396_10001678_pt1 | contig 11846 bp, 10 predicted proteins | sample czc16metaG_FD_108284 | JGI IMG/M metagenome (GOLD analysis project Ga0137396, IMG submission 108284) | Vadose zone soil microbial communities from Angelo Coast Range Reserve, California, USA - czcobulk3.16 metaG | ecosystem: Environmental > Terrestrial > Soil > Vadose zone | place: USA...
GGAGAAGAAACGGGCGAAGCCTCAGATGTTGCCGGGGCGGGAGAAGTAGCCGGAGCAGCTTGCGGTTTCATCAGCTCGCGCCGAAACGCGCTCTCTCCACCAGTGCCCCGATGCGCATACAGAATCGACAACGCAAGCGTGAGCGCGAAGAAAATGCCAGCGAGCCAGGTCGTAAACTTCACCAGCACGTTCGTCGTTTGTGCGCCGAAAATGTTCTCCGTGACCGCTCCGCCAAATGCCGCTCCCAAGCCTTCGCTCTTTGGGCGTTGCATCAAGATCACGAGCACCATGAGCAGCGCCACCAGAACAAAAAACACCGACAGCAGATTATCAGAAGATTCACGGGGCGGAAAATATGGACGTTAAATGACGAATGACAAATGCTTCGCCCGTTAAATCGTTGAAACGTTAAAACGTTGAAGCGGGAGGGTCGATGTGACGATTTAACGATTCAACAATCACGCTGGCAATTCGGGGCTTCGTTATTCGTCATTTGCTTAATCTTATTCCAGATCTCGTCCATTTCCACGAGGTCGACATCACCGAGTTGCTTGCCGCGAGATTGCAGTTCGTCCTCCAATCGACTGAAACGGGCTACGAATTTGTCAGTCGCCCCTCGCAACGCGCTTTCCGCATCGAGTTTGCATTTCCGTGCGAGATTGACGACTGCGAAGAGCAAATCGCCTACTTCGTCTTCGATCGATTTCCGATCTTGCTCTGGGATGGCCTGTTTCAATTCCTGAATTTCTTCTTCGACCTTTGCGATCACATCGCGCACTTCGGTCCAGTCGAAATTCACGCGGGCAACCTTCGACTGCGCTTTTTGCGCGCGCATCAGAGCAGGGAGGGTCAGGGGCAAATCATCGAGATAATGCCCGCCTGCATCGCCGGCGTTGCGACCAGGTTTACCTGTTTTTTCGGCGCGCTTGATCGATTCCCATTGTTTTAGTACTGCACCGCTGTCGCGCGCATCGCTGCTGCCGAAGACATGCGGGTGACGCCGGACCAGTTTCTCCGTTACATCCTTGAGCACACCGGCGATATCGAACCGGTCGGATTCGCTCGCGATTTCGGCGTGCATCACGATCAGGAGCAACAGGTCGCCGAGTTCTTCGCGAAAATTTGCGCTGTCATTGGCGCGCACTGCCCCGGCCACTTCGTATGCCTCTTCGATCAAAGCGGACAACAACGATTCATGGGTTTGTTCGCGGTCCCAGGGACAGCCGCCGGGAGCGCGAAGCTTTGCGACTATTTCGCAAAGGTTTTCAAAAGCAGTCATTCTGAGTCCATCGACTTCGCTCAGGACAGGCTCCGCGGCACCGGAGTCGAAGAATCCCGCGGCGTTATCTTTGGATTTCATTACGGGATTCCTCGACTTCGATGACATTCAAATCCGCCAGAGCGAACGGTGCGTGCCGAACTCTGAAATTTCGCCGGAAGATTTCTTGCTGACGTAAATCGTGATGGAAATCACACTCACAAACGTGCCCGCAAAAACCAGCGCCACCAGCCAGGACGGAATGTGCCCGATGCGCAGCGCCTGGTAAAACGACACCACATCTTTAATCGGTTCGCTAGCATGCCAAAATACATTCGTCACCCAGGCCATCAGGATGAGAATGAAAATGAAAACATAATTGCGTTTCAATCGGCGTCCAACCGCTTCCAGTTTGCTGATCTTGAAGCAAGGCAGAATCAAATCTTCGCAAACGAGTTTTTTCCATTCGCCCTGCAGCATCTCGCGATTTTCCATCACCATCGGCACAAGAAAATGCGCTTCGAGCATCCGGACGCGCGCGCGGAAAGCATCGTAAAAACGATAGCGCCGAGCCTCAATCCAAAGAAGCACCCACACGATGGCAAGGTTGAAAAAGAAAATGATGTGCGGCACGTCGCGAGTGGAGAATGCGATGGTGATGATGGCGGTGGTACTGGTGATCGCCCAGTTTGTCGTCACGTCGAGCCGCTGCCGCCACACCATGATCCGGCCCATCTCACCGCGATAAAAATGCGACATCGCGTTGACATAGCCCGGGTCGTAAATGCTCCGTTGCAGAGAGACGGTCCGCTCTTCGTTTTCTGCTACTGCTGTGTTTTCAGTTGCCACGGCTCCTTATTTAACTGGATAACTGCCTTTACCGGATAATCCAATAAATCTCTCTGCTCCCAATGGCTATTACGCTGACCGATCTGCTTGACGAAAAACAGGTGATCCTGGGGTTGCGCTCCAGGAAACTGCCAAACGCGCTGCGCGAGATTACCGACTTGCTGGCGCAAAACGGAAAGACGGATAACCCGGAAGCGTTCTTTGAACAAGTGCTCGCGCGCGAGCAGGCGCACCCCAGTGTGGTCGAAAGCAGCGTCGCATTCCCCCATGCGCGAACGGATTTGGTTGATGAAATAGTCCTTGGCATTGGACGCAGCCGTGCCGGGATTCCATTCGGACACAACGGAGTGCGCGCTCGTTTGATTTTTGTAATCGGCGTTCCAGAACGGTTAGTGAACGATTATCTGATTTGCGTTGGGACGCTCGTCCGGCTGGTGAGAGATCACGCGACACGGTCGGCGCTGCTGCACGCCCAAACCCCGCGCGAATTTATCGACACGCTCATCGCGAACCTGTAGCCGCGACTCCGCCTGCCATGCCAAAGCTGCGCGAAGGCCGATGAAACGCGCGCTCGCTTTAGCCAAGTTGCCGAATTGCGCGAAGCACCATGTCGACCTCTTGCGGAGTATTGACGATGCTGCACGCTAAGCGCGCATACGACACGCGATAAGGAGTCGTTGAAGCGACAATTCGCTGATCGAGAAGGTGCTTTACGACTTGCTGGGGCTTCATTCCCTTTATATCGAAGCAAACCATTCCGGCCGAAAGATTCTCGTCACGCGGGGTGTAGAGCTGAATGTTCGGCATCCGGGCAAGTCCCTCCTTCATTTGACCGTTCAACTCGTGTATGCGCGCGGTGACTCGAGCAGGCCCGATGTTCTGATGAAAACGAATCGCCGCTGGCAACGCCCAATAATGTTCGAAAGCCTGAAAGCCGCCCGGTGAAAACCATGCCCCGCGCGCCGGAGTCTGCGGGGCATGTTCCTGTTCCCAGGCTTCGAAAGGTTCGAGCGAAAAGAAACTCGGAATTACCGGGCGCATTTTCTGCCAAAGTGCGGGCTTTGCCCACACGAACCCCGTGCCGCGGGGCCCAAACATCCATTTGTGGGTGCCCGCCGCAAACGCGTCGCATCCGAGAGCGGTGATCTTCGGATCTTCCACTCCCAACCCGTGCACGCCATCGACGATCAGCAGCACCTGATTGTTCTCTTCGCGAGCGCGATTCGCGTCCGCAATGCTTTCTGCGATACGCGCGATCGGGAGGCGCACACCGCTGCTGGAGTGGACCCATGTCACGCCCACGGCTCGTGTCTTTGGTCCGATTGCCTTGCGAATACGTTCTGCGATTTCATCCAGCGAAATCGAGTTGTAGGAATCGAAAAGCGGAATCTTGCGCCAGGTCGCGCCGCAACGTCCCGTAGCCAGTCGAATGGATTCGTGATGCACGTAGTGATCGTGCGTAGTCGTCAGGATCTCATCGCCTTCGCGCAATGGCAGTCCGTGATAGAGAAGAGCCAGACCCGTCGTGGTGTTCTGGGTAAGCGCGATGTCCTGTGGATCGCCACTGATGTAGCTGGCGATGCTCCGGCAAACCTGCAGCGGAATGTTCTCGTTAGTCGGTTCGAAAACCGCGCTGTCAACGGCAATGAACGGATTCGCATCTATTTTTTCCCTGTACTGCTCAATCGCCTGCCGCACCGGCCTGGGGTGAGACGCCAGAAAGAACAGGGCGAGATGAATGTAATCAGGAGTCAATTCAAACTCCCCGCGCACTGATTCCCAATCTTTGAAGTCGGCAGGCGTGCTCGGCTTCGTTTTCTCAGCCCGGACAACAAGCGGTGAAAACGCTCCAGCAGCGAGGGACAGGGAACCACTGATGAGAAAATCGCGACGGGTTAGGGGCATGACTTTTCCTTTCTGCGCTCTGATGTTTTTAACGGAGAGACCGAAGCTTAATCGACTCTGGTCAAACCTTGCGATCCAATTTGTGGACGCTACACTGCCGCGCGCTCGGCTCCAATCTCGCGCGGCGCAACGGCGGCGCTCGTGCTCCTTCGGTATCGCCAGATGGCAAACGCTACGAACAAAAGATCGAGAGCAACGAAGATCGCCACGTACGTCTCGCCGCCAATGCCGAAGCCATAGCTATGCAGACCTTTGCCGAGAACAAAGTTCACGCCATACCACGCCATCAACACAGCGAGAAAACAAACTACGCTTGCAACTGCGAGGCCGAACTGCGTCCACCAACCTGCCAGGCGGCCGTGCAATGCCAGGATGTAACAAAGCAACGCGATCAATGCCCAGGTCTCCTTTGGATCCCAGCCCCAGAATCTGCCCCAGGAATAATTTGCCCAGACTCCACCGAGGATTGTTCCAGCCGCGAGCAACAGGACACCGAGCTGAAGCACGCGATAAAGCCAGAAATGCATCGGCGCGTCCGCGCGTGCGGCTGCAGGATTTCGCGCGTATCGCCAGAGCAAAATATGCCCGAAACCCATTGCCAGCGCGAAGGCTGCGTAACTCAGTGTGATGGTGAGCACGTGAATCGTAAGCCAGAAGTTATCGCGCAACACCGGAACCAGCGGGTCGATGCTCGACGGCATGGCGATGGGCATTTGATGCACGAGCAACAGCGCGATGAGCGTAACCGGTAACGCGGCCAGCAAATAGATCGGCGCCCGGTAACGCGCAAAAAAGATCATCCCGAAAAATGAGACCGCAAAGGAAACCCAGATGATGGATTCATACATGTTCGTCACCGGCGGCCGCCCGGCGATCATGCAACGCATCACGATCCCAGCCGCGTGAAACGCGAGGCCGAGCACCGCGACTGCGACGCCGATGCTTTGCACCGCGCGTCCACGCTTGCGCAGATTTGCCGCAATCAGAATTACGAGCGCGATTCCGTAAGACCAGATTGCCCGATAAAAGGCTTCGAAATGATTATAGAAATATTCGAGCCGTAATTGCTGATCCCGCGGATAGATTGATCGACTCAAGTCGCGCAGATTCCCGCGAAGCTGATTCGCAGCGCGACTGAAGTTAAATCCGTCGCCTTGCACATACGAGGTCGCAACCGTTTGCAATTGAACCTGTACCGGCCCGAATTGCGCCTCCGGATAATACTTCGACCATCCCGATGGATCGATCCACGGATCGGTTTCCGTCGTAGGCGCGGGAACGATGAGCAATGCGCTTCCATCCATTACGTGAGAAAGAAGCGTAAGCCGATCGCTTACACTGAGTGCTTCCTGCTGGACCCGGGTCAACGGTTTCTCTGCGCGCTTGAGCGCTTGCGCCTCAGTCGCAAGCCGCTGCAATTCGGTCGATCCGGTTAATTGCGCGAACGAAAATCGCCGCTGCGTTTTATCGAGTCCAAGCTGTTCGATCAACTGGCCCGACGAGATCAGTACCATTGGCTCATTTTTCCAATCGTGCGTCTCGATCAAAGCCGACAAGACGAAATCGTTGGGCCGCCATGTTCTGCCTGTCTTATCTGTGTATATCGATCTTCCAGTAATTCGAATCAGTGCTTCTTTTGCAAACGTGTCCACCGGCTTGCGTCGACCGCTGTCCTGAATCGCGACGAGCCCCCATTGCTTGAAATCCAGGTTGCTGCTGTTCGCAGCGGACACATCTGACGCAGCGTAATCTACACCTCCAAACAGCCCGCTGGCTACGGCGATGAAAATGAGAAGTCGTAGGTTCAAGCGGCGCGAATGTAATTCTCGCTGCGCCTCATGTCGAGCCGTAGCGGATGTTCGACATTCATTCGTCATTCGTCATTTGTGCTTCGTCATTCTCATTGTTTCCATTTGCGCAACTCAAAGCAACCGGCCTATCTTGGGACCCGTGTTCAGCTTGACCATGCTCGGCAGCGGGAGCGCGGGAAACAGCGCCCTGGTAGCAACTGATCACTGCAAGATTCTTGTCGATGGCGGGCTGAGCGCGCGGCAATTGGTGTTGCGCCTGGAGCAGTGCGGCGTCTTGCCGGAGCAGCTCGATGGTATCCTGCTCACCCACGAGCACGGAGACCACATCTGTGGACTTGAAGTTCTCTGCCGCAAATTTGATGTACCGATTTATTGCAACGCATTGACGGCAGAAGCTGTTCGAAGCGACACCTGGTTCGAGCGGCATCGTAACTGGCGAATCTTTGCGACCGGGGCCGAGTTTTCGATTTGCGACATCACCGTCCAAACGTTTCCCGTACCGCACGACGCGGTCGATCCGCTGGGGTTCGCGCTTCACGCCGGCTCGGGAAACCTCGGATTCATCACCGACCTGGGTTACGTGACGAAAATGATCGTTGAACGACTGCGTCAGGTGCAAACGCTCGTAATCGAGACCAATCACGACGAGAAACTCTTGCAGAACGACACGCATCGACCCTGGCCGGTGAAACAACGAATCCAATCACGACACGGACATCTCTCGAACGCAGCCGCGGCAGGGGTGATCGAGGAATTGTTGCCGGGAAAAATCGAGCGCGTCTTGCTCGGACATCTTAGCCGAGATTGCAACACACCCGAGCTGGCGCTGGAAACGGTGCGCGCGTCACTGGCAAAGTGCGGCAGGATGGACGTGGAAATCCATTGCGCGACGCAATTCGAAATCACTCCGCGGTTTCAAATCGGCGAAACCAAATCTGGCCCGTTCCAGCCAACCTTCGAGAACGTATTTTTTCAAGGCTGCAGGTAGCGCACGCGTCTCGCGTGTTGGTGAGCGCGTCTTCGCGGTCGCCAACTTTTCTTCAGACCCGACCGACATTCTTCGCCGCCGTGTCGAGAGCGGCGCACACAAGGCTCGCTTTCGCGGAGGCAAGATAAAGATTCGTGGCACCTGCGCGGCCCCAAGCGCCGCTGCACGGCTTGAAAACCTCGGGTGCTTTTTCGATGAATCCGCGCTGCTGCTCTGGCGTGAGCTTCACCATGCCCCAGTTTGCGTCGGGTGCGCTGAGCGACGCGAAAATCTTTCCAGCGATGCGGAAATCGGGATGATTCATGTGCGACTGTTCAACGGCCGTTGGAATTTCCAGCGCCATCTTTCGAAACTCGTCGCTCGTCATTTCATGCAGTTCCCACGCTGATTATTTTTTTCTGTGGCCGACCATCTCGCCGCGCACAGTGCGGCGATCGACGCGGGTGAGATTTTTTTCCGTGGCCGGCGTCAGCAATGAAATGTGCGGGATTTCGCAGAGATATTCGGCGATAAACCAGGTCGGTTTTTCGGTGGTCATCCAGTTCAGATGATCGAATCGCGCGAGATTCACTGGACGTGAGTACCGTCGCAGGGTGCGTTCGCCACGCAGGTTAAAATAAATATTGAAATAACTCATAGCCAGTTCACGCAGGCTGCGATACACCGGTTCGCGATAACGGCAGCCAGTGAAGTTGGATTTCGCCACCGCGCCCCAATGGCCGCGCACTTTGAAAATCGCGACCACGTGATCGGTATCTTGTTCCGCTTCCAAATCGAAAATCAGCGGAGGAAATCCGAGAATACGAAGCGCGGCCGCGCCAAAAATTCCGCCTTCCAGACAGGACGCCGTGCGATCGTGCAAAACTTTCTCTGGCGATCGCGCCGTATAACTCAGGTTGTAAGGCACGTCGTCGAGAAACTTCTGAACGCCGGCAGGCGTTTTCAAAGCGCGCAACGTACGCAGCTCTGAAGGTGTGAAACCAAAATCCGAGAAATCACGAAGTTCCAATATCCAACCTCCAACGGATCACCAAGATCCAATACTTAATTAAACGTGTGATCTCCATGCTGTCATGTTGAGCGAAGCGAAACATCTCCGATTATCGCATCGGGAGTTGGAAGAAATACCAGAGATCCTTCGCGTCGCTCAGGATGACAATTGCGTCTCTGGCGCCTGGGAGCTGGAGCTTTGGTCGACTCTTATTTTTGATTAGGAGCTCGTTTGAAAGTTCCTTCGCCGCGCACATTGAGATTTTCTACGACAACTTGGTTGGCCTTGCCATCGGGAGCGATAGTAAAAGTAATGCCGCTTTTGCCAACAGCGTTCTCGTCCTCAGTTTCATAGGTGAACGTATCCCGATCGTAGTGCTGCATCGGGAAAGTTTTGTTCTTCGGGCCCTCAACGATCACTAGCCGGCCATCTTTTTCAACGATGGAGATGTCGCCAAAGTAATCGTTGGTAAAGCGTCCAACGTACGCGCTGTTTTTCAAAGCGGGCGCGGGCGAGGCCAGCGCTTTGGAATAATCGAAACCAAGCACGGTACCAACGGCAGCTGGATTGGAGAATGCTTGTTTAAAAATGGCAAACCAGTCTCGGGTCGGCTTTCCGTACAAAGCTGTATCCAAAAACGTCGTCCCCAGCGCTTCTGCTATTCCGATGGGGTATGCATTCGTGAGGACGACGATTCCCAATTGCTCGCCTGGCACAAGATTCACGTGAGTCGCTGCGCCCAACGCAAACGCACCAGAATGATTCAACCGTAACCGACCTTGCTCATCGTAGCTCACGTTCCACCCCAACCCGTAAAAACTCGGCAGCCCCGTGAGCGGGCTGAAACCCGTCAGCATGTTCGGATGATGCGTTTCGACCAGCGCTTTTTCCTCCACGATTTGTTTGCCGTCGAACTTGCCGTTTGCCAGTTGGAGACGCGTCCATTTTGCCACGTCGTTCACCGACGAACTCACTCCGCCCGCGGGCGACTGCGCGTCCGGATCGCGTTTAAACTTTTGCAGCCATTTGCCGTCTACCAGCACATGTCCGAAGGCTTTGTTCTTGCGCGCCATGAAATCCACGTAGCGCGAACTGGTTGAGGTCATGCCCAATGGCTGGTACAATTTTTCTTCGGATGCCTTTTCCCAATCCAGCCCGTACGCTTTCGCCGCCGCGATACCGCCCTCGGTCATGCCAAAATTCGTGTAGGCGTAGTGCGAACGAAGACTGCTATCCGGATGTTGATAGCGCAGGCGATGCAAAATTTCCGCGCGCGTGAAACCCAGATCTTCGAGCAGATCGCCGGCGTGCTCGGGCAACCCGCTGCGGTGCGCGTACATGTCACGAATTGTAATTTCGCGCGTCACCCACGGATCGAACATCGCAAATGCCGGATCGAGTGCACTGAGTTTCGAGTCCCAGGCGATTTTTCCCTCGCCAACCAGCCGGGCAACTACTGTCGAGCCAATCGATTTGGACACCGACGCGAGCTGAAAAACCGTGTCCGCGTCAATAGGCTGTTTGGTGTTTACATCGCGAACGCCGAAGCCTTTCGCGTACACGACCTTGTCTTCAAACACCACTGCGATCGCAATTCCAGGCACAACTTTTTCCTGGATTTGTTTTTGTGCGAGCTTTTCGAGTTCCTGAACCGCGTGCGTCACTTGCTCGGATGTCACGTGAGATTTTTCCTGCGCGTTGACGCAAAACGGCGCCGCAAGCATCAGCGCTGATGTTTGAGCTAGAAAGATTGAGCGATTGATCCGCATGCGAATCTTCTTTTTGCCTCAAAGAGTGACGGCTGCCCAGCCGTCAATCCTGAAGTTTGTGATTTGAAATTCGTTGGAGCTTGAAATTTGAGACTTGGCTTCCGGCTACAGACCGACAGGATGTCTTGTGTCGAACCCACGCGGCGGACGATAAATGGTTTGCCATCGCGGCGCCCATTTTCCGGTATAACGGTCGTATGGAGTTGTATCGAGTCGCAGACCGGCAATCACGGCGAAGGTGTGACCTTCTCGTGCGTAGACGGTGATCCACCTGCCGGGGCCGCGGTCGCCGTAGTTGCGAAACTCCGTTGAACTCATCGGCGTGCTGATCAATCCCCCCGCGCCCAGCACATAGGAGATCGTTCCGGAACAATCGTAGCCGCGGTCATCAAACGATTTGTGGCCGCCACCGTAACGATATGGCTTGTGGCGAAGCTGATTGGCTGCCCAGATTGCGCGTTTCACGGCAAGTGGCGCATTCTTTGGCGCAGCTGCTTTGCCAAAACGAAGGCGCGCGGTCTTGCCGGATACAACAGGTCCAGAGGTTGGAAAAAGATCGGCTACTGCCGATGGAATGATCCACGCGAAAACAGCAATGCCGAGCAAGATTCGATGGCTAGCCGGACAGATACATTTCCTCCGGGATTGTTTCGTATGCCAAAAAACCTGCGGATGAAAAGAAAAAAATTAGAAGGAACCTGCTTTAAGTCAGGCCGGAGAATTGGAAGGGGCGGGATTTGGAGGGTAGCAGCAGTGATTTCCTGAGCAATCAGGTTCAACTAAACAGGAAGGACGGCGCAGTTAGTGAATAACGAAGCGTAGCGCTGTAAAAATAGGCGACCGGCGGTTCGCCCCTTGCGCCCTCGCGAATTCCGCCGGTCAACCAACCGAAAGATTATCAAGTGGCCGGGCCATCAGTCGACGGGAAGGCCTGAGTCAGCCTGCGTCAGCGTAACCGTGCTCCTGCTCGTAAGCTCGAATTGCTCGCCGCGTTTGCGGCCCCAGGACTCCATCGATTGACCCGCGATAATAGCCGGCTCGGGAGAGTCGCCGTTGTAGCTCGGCTACTCTCGACCGAGTGGCGGAGCCATATTGGCTACCAGAGCCGTATTGGCTGTTAGAGCCGTAGCCATATCCATAGCCGTTACCGTAGCCGTAGTCACCGTATCCATATCCGCCGCCGTAACCATAACCACCGTAGCCGTACGGATAGCCATAGCCGTAATATCCATATGGATATCCCCAGCCTCCGCCCCAGCCCCACCACCCTGGAAAGCCGAAGTCACCGATGAAGATGAAATTATTGTCATTATGATGATGCCAATTGTCGTTCCAGTTACGACCGTTCCAATTGCGACCGCTCCAGTTGCGTCCATTCCAGTTCCGTCCATTCCACGCCCCCATTCCGGGACGCCCAGCGAAACTACGACCCCCAGCAAAATGGCCACCACCACCACGCCCACCACCGCCGCGCGGCGCAGCTGTGAGCAATGGGGAAGCCAGGGTTACGACAACAAAGCAACTCAGGGAAAGTATAAGTTTTGAATGATTCATGTTAGTTGGGGTTTCTAATAATTAGACACCGGACGCGCAGGAAAGTCTCGATTTTTTTACGGCGGCACAAGAATAAATCGGATGGATCCGAGCGCTTTTGAACCGGAACCGGAGCAGAGTTTCGCGCTGATTCATGCTCGCCAGCGCTCGGCCATGCCAGTTATCATGTCTGGTTGATGAAGATGATGCGGCCTGCTGCGATCCTCATATTATTGGTCTTCGCCTGGCAACCGGGTCGCGCCGCGCTACCAGCACACAGTGTGAGTCCATCGCGACAATTCGTCATTTACGGCGCAGACGCGGCGCTGCGGGGGACGATCTCCGAACTGGCAGAGCAAACTAAGAGCAATCTTCTCTCGCTTTTGCGCCAGCGCGACGAATGGAAGACGGTCGTTATAATCAATTTGCAACCGCAACAGGCGAACCTTCCCGAAATTCCGCCGACCGACTTACGAGTTAGCCAGACCGGCTTTGGCGCGAAACTGCAACTCGATTTGACCGTTGGCCAAAATCTGAACGGTTCATTGATCGAACGTCAGCTGCTGCGCAGCATTCTGCTCGAGATGATTTATCGGGACGAGGGCGACCTCGCACCCGGCACGACGCTTGTCGAACTGCCGGATTGGCTGCTGGAAGGTGCGCTGCTGCTAACGCCAGGACGAGAGCGCGAGGTAGTGGTGGAGGAGCTTTCAGCTACCGACAAAGGAAAGTCGCTGGAGGA
>Ga0137396_10001681_pt1 | contig 11840 bp, 5 predicted proteins | sample czc16metaG_FD_108284 | JGI IMG/M metagenome (GOLD analysis project Ga0137396, IMG submission 108284) | Vadose zone soil microbial communities from Angelo Coast Range Reserve, California, USA - czcobulk3.16 metaG | ecosystem: Environmental > Terrestrial > Soil > Vadose zone | place: USA...
GAGTTTTTCCTCGGCGGAGAGCGGCATCATCACATCCGCACGCGTTTTTCCGATGAGGTCCGGCACGGAAACAAACTGATAGCCCTCTTCGCGCAGCTTGTCGATAACTTGAGGCAAAGCAGCGACGGTGTTGGCGCGTTCGCCGCCGCCATCGTGAAACAGGATGATGTTGCCCATCTGCGCTTGGCGCAGAACGTTGTCGACGATTTCCTGCGCAGGAATCTGCTTGCCGTCGACCTGGCGCCAGTCGTGCGCATCGATTTTCTGCCCGATGATCAAGTAGCCCATGTCTTGTGCTAGAGGGAGTTGCGCGACTTCTTCCGCATATTCGGGCTGGTGGTCAATGCCGTAGGGCGGACGGAACAGGATCGACTTGACGCCGATGGTGCTTTCGATCAGCCGCTGGGTGAGATTCAGTTGCCAATGAATCTCGGTTTTCGTGATGTCGTCGAAAGGCGGATGTGTATAGGTATGATTCCCGATTTCGTGGCCTTCGGCGTACTCGCGCTTCACGATCTCAGGCCACCGGCTGGCGTCCATGCCGATTACGAAAAACGTTGCGGGCGCTTTTTTCTCTTTGAGAATATCGAGAATTTTCGGAGTCCACCGTATATCCGGACCGTCGTCGAAGGTAATGGCGATTTTGTTGTCCGCCGCGCCGATCTGATCGATGTTGTAGGAGAGCGGATAGGCTTCGTATTTCTCGCTGGTAATGAGATCGCTAGAGGCGTCGTAGACGAAGCTGCGGAGGCCGCTCTTGGGGGTGTCGGTGAAATGCCAAACGTCGCCGTCGCCTTCGAGAATCAGGTCGGGGCCCGGCGGGATGTCTTTTATTTTTGCGCGCACCGTATCGTCGGGGCGCGGCGAATCCCAAACCGGCCAGATCGAGCTGTCCGAAGAACCCATGCGCCACAACGCTGTGCCCTGCACGCCCATGCGCTCGCACGCACGCAGCTGGTTGTAGGCAGTTACGGCATCGAGCATCCAGACCTGGTGGGTGTGATTGTGCTCGTCGGAATAGGAGTAATGTGGGTTCAGCGAAGCCGCGTCGAATTCAACATCGATCTCGGATTCAGAGGCGTGCAGAAGCGCTTCTTGCACGCTCATCTCTTTCGCAGCTTTGTTGGCCATTTTCGGCCCTTCGGGCCAGTCGTACGCGTAGTTGGCGATGCCTACGACGAGTTTCTGCGCCGGCACACCCTCCAGCACCTGCCGAAGGTTCTCGACAAACCAGTCCTGCGCGGCAACCGGGCCGGGGGAGGACGTGAGCCAATGCTGGTCGTAGTTCATCAGCACGATGGCGTCGCATTCTTTGCCGAAAAATTTGTAATCGTAGGCGTCGTCGCGAGCGGGAAGCGCAATCATCAATTTCAATCCGACGGAGTGCAACGCGGGAGCGAGCTGCGCGGCAAATTCGCGGAAATGGGGCTGCGTGGCGTCGGGAACTTCTTCGAAGTCCACCACCACGCCGGCTTGGTGAGCGCCCACGGTATAGTCGACGACGTCGCGCACCAGGTTCTGCCGCGCCGTCTTGCTGGCGAGCATGGCGGCCATTTCCTTGATGCGCCAGACTTGCCCGTCGTAATTGTCGAGCAAGCCCATCAGGGGCAGTTCGACGTTGGCCGACTTCATCCAGCGATGCAGTTTGTCGTCTTTCAGCAGGGCTATGGCTTGGGTGGGACTCGCTTTCACGGTCTGATAGCGTTCGTAGTCGACAATGGTCAGCGCGCCATCGGGGGTCACAGCGTGCAGTTGGTCGGGAATAAGAACGTCGATGTCTTTGTAGTGCTTTTTCAGAGAAGCGAAGCTGGCAGCGTCCCAACTCACATAAAACGCGGCACGTAGGGGATCATAACTGGCTGGAACGGTGCCGATATTCGAGATGCGGCGGTGGCGCCCTTCTCGAGCAGGGACTTTCTTGCTCTTAATCTTCAGAGCGCGATATGCCCGAGGCGTGTCCGGGAGGAGTCCCGCGGGAAGCTCCACGCTGACCACGATGGTCACAAAGAAATAGGCCAGCAGCAGCGTCAGCAGCGCCCCAGAAATCTCCAGTACACGGCGGGTGCGGCGCCAGCGGACGCGCTCCGCGTCATAAAATATAGGTCGGCGTTCCTTCATGAACTTTGTCAGGCCGGCGGCAAGGCAGGGGCACTGAAATTCTGCCGGGCTGTGTGCGTCTCCCTCGACTCCTCTGCTCTATTCCCCTACGCTCTATTGTAAGATGCGATTCATCGATGAAGCGAATTTTCTCTAGTACTGTTGTTGCGCTGGCCGCCGGAGTTTGCGTGCGGCTTTTTTTCGCCCTGAAATACCCGGCGAATTCCGGCGATACCGTCCTGTACGAACAGATTGCCGCCAATTGGCTGCAGCATCATGTCTATGCGATGAATGTCCACGAGCAGGTTACGCCCGTGGACATGCGCATGCCCGGCTATCCGGCATTTTTGGCGATGATCTACGCCCTCAGCGGGCGCACCGGGGAAGCCGCGCGGCGGTGGGTGATGCTCGCGCAGGTGGTGGTGGATTTGCTGACCTGCTTGCTGATTGCCGGACTGGCGGCTTTACTTGTGCTCATCGCGAACAATCGCGCCCGCCCGCATCGCGTATTCGTTGCAGCATTATGGCTTGCCGCGCTGTGCCCCTTCACCGCAAATTATACAGCCGTGCCGCTGACGGAAGTCTTCGCTACGTTTTTCACAGCCGCAGCATTGTTGCCGCTCTGCCTTCTCGTAACCCGCGCGCAAAACCGCGGCTGGAGGCTCGTCGAAAAGCACTGGATTCTGGGCAGCGACTACTGGTACCTGGCGGCCGGCGCCGCGCTGCTGGTTGGCCTGTGCACTCTATTTCGGCCGGAAGGGCCGTTGCTTCTGCTGGCAGCTTGGGGGGTGCTCGGCGTGATCCTCGTCCGGCAGCGAGAACGGCTGCGCTGGGTGGAGACTGCCGCACTGATGGCCGCGTTCTGCGCCATTCCGCTGGTGCCCTGGACAATTCGCAATGCGCTCACTTTGCACGAATTTCAGCCTCTGGCCCCGAAAAATTCCAATCTCCCGGGCGAATTGGTTCCTTACGGCTTGATGAGCTGGGAAAAGACATGGCTGTTTCGTTTTCGTGACGTCTATCTTGTGCCTTGGAAGCTGAATGAGGAAGTCATCAACGTGGACGAAATTCCCGCGCGCGCTTTCGACACGCCTGCCGAGAAAGAGCGCGTCGCCATGATCCTCGATCAATACAATGAAGACCTGACCTTCACGCCGGAGGAGGACGCCGCCTTCGGACAACTCGCGCGCGAGCGCACGGCGCGCCGTCCGCTGCGCACCTACGTTTGGCTCCCCGCCGCTCGCGCCCTGACCCTGTGGTTCACGCCGCGCATCGAGCTGCTCCCGTTCTCCGGCACAGTGTTCCCACTGGCGCAATCCTGGGAAGACGATCCTATCGATCAATCCGTTACTGCCGGTTTGTTCCTGCTTAACGTCGGCTACGTCGCGCTGGCGCTTTGGGGCGCGGCGCGTTTGTGGCGGCGGGCAACCGGAACATGGGGGGCGATCGCGCTGCTCGCGACCTTCATCGTTCTGCGCACCGCGTTTCTGACCACGCTCGAAACGCCGGAACCGCGCTATGTGCTGGTGTGTTATCCGGCGCTGCTGGCTCTCGCTGCGCAAGTTTTTGCAGGGAGCGCATCTGCGGACTAGCCTTCAACGGGTTCTGGATGAATGGTGACGCGGTGAATTTGGGGGAAGCGCTCCTTCACGCGGTCCTCAAGCGCCGCTGTCACATCGTGGATCTGCGTGATAGGCAGCGCGCCTTTCATCGTGCAGTGGCAGGCAACCAAGATGTGGTGCTCGACCTGCCTCGTGCGCACATCGTGGCAGTTCACCAGTTCGTCGAACTCCGCGGGTAGCGAATTCAAAAATTGCTCTACCGCCCGCGAAAGCTGCTTCATTTCCCCGGCGCCGGCATCAGGCGTGGCGATATGCCTTCCGAGTGGCTCAATGTGAATATTCACATCAATCGGACCGTCGCGCAGCTCGCGAATTCCTTCCTCGAGCTCGGTGGCTTGGCGGTGCGCCTCTCGCAAGCTTAGATTCTCATCCACTTCAAGATGCAGTTCGACGAAGAGCTTGCCCTGTTGCTGCAGCGCGCTCAGGTCGTGAATCCCCAGTCCTTTGCGCTGCGCCACCGCGCGAATGGCCTCGAACAGATGTTCGCCCTGCGGCGCGCGAGGTTCCGCGTGCACCATCACATCGGAAGGAACGATTTCTCCGACGCGCTTCTCGATGGCATCGCTGAGCGCGTGTACCTGCTCGAGGCTTGCGGTACGCGCGACACTGACCGTAGCATCCACAAAATGGCGGTTGCCTGCGCGCCGCACGCGGACGCGGTCGACATCCAGCACGCCTTCCATTCGCGCGATGGCGCGCGCGATCTCCTGCTGCAGTCCCTCCGGCGCAGCGTCCAGCAATGCGTCCACAGTACGCCGTCCGAGCTGCGACCCGACCCACAAGATCACTGCGGCAACTGCTAACGCGGCAAGCGCGTCAGCATAGATCAAATAAGGCACATTCCAGGTTTCACCGGCCCACACCAAACCCACGCCAATGATGACGACGATCGTGCTCCAGACATCCGTGGAAAAATGCAGCGCATCCGCCTCCAGTGCTTCGCTGGAGAATTTCTTCGCCACGCGCGATAACGCCCGGGCGCGCGTCAGGTCAACGCCAAGCGCACAAAACAGAATAACCATGGCCGTAATGCTCGGCTCGATGTGCACGCTGCGAAAAAAGAGGCGGCTGAAAGCTTCATAAATAATGTACAGCGCCGTCAGTAGCAGCAACCCTGTTTCGACAAACGCCGAAAAATTCTCAAATTTGCCGTGACCATAGGGATGCCTTTCGTCTGCAGGCTCATCCGAAACGCGAACAGACAAAAACGTGATAATCGCGGCGACCAGATCGAGCCCGGAGTGCAGCGCCTCCGACAACACGCCCAAGCTACCGGTGCGGAGTACCAGAAAGGTCTTGAGCGAAACGAGCACGAGCGCCGAGCCCACGCTCAGCAACGCCGCGCGCTTCTTCTCCTTCACTTCCTCGACGACACGAGCAGTCATCACGGTCCGCTAAGACTATCGCACTCCGCTTAATTTCGCTGCCGGCTGCAGGTCAATGCTTCCCAGCATTCCCCTGGTGTACCCAATCTGCTACTTGCTTCGGACCGGAACACAGAGTACTTTCTAGCCATCCTGTGGGGTGCAACCATGCTTGGCAGAGCCGCAGTTGCGGCTTTTTTGACGATTCTCGCTCCGGCGTCGGCATTCGCCCAGACGCCCGCGCCGTCCGGTGCCGCGTCTGTCTGGAACGCGCTCTCAGCTCCCGCAATGGATACGGCGAGGTCCGCACATGTTGAAAACATCACCATCGTTCGTGATGCTGTGCGCATCACGCTGACCGATGGCACCATTCAGTTCGCGCCGCCTGTCCATGGCGTCGTCTTCGCCGCAGTCTTTCACGGCAATGGCCGGGTCGAAGCCGCGCCTCCCAATCCCCTCGAATGGCAGCAGCTTCGTCTATTCACTAAGCAAGACAAACTGAATATGGCGTTCACCGATGCGACTTTCTCTTTCACCGATGGCCTTCTCGACGAGGTCGCAAAGGAGGTGAAATGGCAGGCCAGCGGTCCCGCCGCTGATGATCTCTACACCAACCGACAAAGGGACAGGGAGGATCTCGGCGCCGAGTATCTGCCGCGCCTGTTCAAGAGCGTTTTCTCGCCAGACCGGCAGCGTACCGCGTATTTCCTGGCTGATTTGAAGACCAAGGAAAAAGGTTGGGTTGAAGTCCGGTACGACGCCATGCAACCGGAAGAAGTCCGCATTGGCCGCTGGGCGGACGTTGGTCCCTTCAAAATACATGACATCTGGATGAATTATCCCGCCGGTGGCCGCGACTTCCGGCACGCTTATGACGATCCCGCGGCTCGGCAGGATTTCCTCATCCCGAACTACCAGATCAGCACGCACGTTGCGGACAATGCCGACCTCAACGCCACGGCGCAGGCCACGGTTCAACCGCGCTACTCCGGAGAACAAGTCCTACTTTTCGCGCTGGATTCCAATTTACGGCTCAGCTCGGTGAAAGACAGTCAGGAGCGCAGCCTGGAATTTTTCCAGGCGCGCGAGCGGAAAGAACGTTCGCAGTCGTATGGAGACTACGTCGCGGTTGCTTTAAAGGAGCCAACGCAAACCGGGCGCAACGAAGTTTTGGAATTCCAGTATGGCGGAAAGCACGTAGTCGTCAAAGTCGGCGGCGGCAATTATTTCTGCCAAAGCTTCGGCTGGTATCCTACCGCATTCGCCAGCGAACCTGGGGTGGATGAATTCGCCTTTCGTTCCAATTTCGATCTGACCTTCCGCAACCCCAAGAAATACAGCTTAGTGGCCACCGGAAACAAGACCAGTGAATCCGTAGATGGCAAGGAATCGATCAGCAACTGGAAGAGCGATATCCCGCTGGCAGCGGCCGGATTTGCCTTTGGCGACTACAAGATCACCACGGAGAAGGCCGGCGACATCGAAGTGAAGGTCTACGCAAACCGCGAACCCGATGATTTATTGTCGTCGATACAAAGAGCCTTTGACAACCCGATCAACGACCTGAAGCAGGGGCCGGGAGGCGGCGGCAGTCATGCCACCGCGGTGATAGGCATCCTCACGCCAGCTGCTCTGGGAAAGACCATCAGCATTGAGACGGCCAATACTCTGCGGGTTTTTGAAAGTTATTTTGGCCCGTATCCTTATAAACAGATCGCGGTTACCAACATCATCGGCAGCTACGGCCAGGGCTGGCCCGGCCTGCTCTATCTCGGCTGGTTCACGTTTCTTGATGCCACGCAGCAGCATGAGTTAGGGCTGAAAAACGAAGTTGGCCTCACCGACTTCTTCCGCGGACACGAGAGCTCGCACCAATGGTGGGGCCATCGCGTCGGCTGGAAGAGTTATCACGACCAGTGGCTTTCCGAGGGATTCGCGGAATTTTCCGGCAAGCTCTACGTGCAGTATCGCCAGAATCAGAAGGAATTCCTTACCCAATTCCGAAAAGACAAGGAACTCCTGAAGTCCGGCGACGTGAAGATGCATCAAGTGGATTCCCTCGGCCCGATCTGGATGGGCCAGCGCATTCGTTCTTCGGAGACCGGGCCAGGCTCTTATCAGAACCTGATCTATTCCAAGGGTGGCTACGTTTTGCAAATGCTTCGCGAGCAGCTGGCGGACCCGCGCAACCAGGATTCCGACCACCTGTTCAAGGATATGATGAAGGATTACTGCCAAACCTTCGACAACAAGCCCGCTTCCACCGAGGATTTCAAGTCCATCGTCGAAAAGCACATGACGCGCAGCATGGATTTAGACGGCAACCATAAAATGGATTGGTTCTTCAATCAGTACGTCTATGGCACCGGCATTCCGCATTACAACTTCCGCGTCAGCCTGGAGCCTGCCGCCGATGGCAAGACACATGTCAAGGGTGAGATAACGCACACCGGTGTACCAGACAGTTGGAAGGATGTCATACCTCTCTACGCGCATTTGGGAGACAAGACGTTGCGGCTCGGAACGCTGGCCATTACGCATGCGACCGAGCCGTTCGAGTTTGTTGTGCCGCTGAAAGTCGACCGTTTGTCGATCAACGATCATGAGGATTTACTCGCGGACGTGAAGCAATAGCGCTGTCGCCGCGTCGTTTCTTATGAGTCAGGAGTTTCTCTCGGCAGAAAGCGCAGCATACCAATAATTACTTCGCGGCGCTCAGCGGTGGCGCCGGCAACAGCGGCAGCCGCTTCGGCTCTCCGCGCGCGCCGCGTATTTCCACCTCTTCAAAGAGTAGCGACGGAGCCACGACCGAAGCAGGCAAACCGCTTTGCGCCGATCCGAACGCGCCTAGCGCCGTGCCTGCGAAGCCGGGATTCTGGCTCTGCATGTAGTTGTAGACGAAATTGTCGTTACCGATGCCGGCGAGATTGCGAAGCGCGCGCGTGCTCAAGCCAATGATGCGCGCCCCGCGAATAATTTCTTCACGACCGTCCTGCGGATAAACCTTGTATACCAGCAGCGGCAAGCGGTCGCCGGTTCCAGCGCCTCCTCCGAAACTGGCGAGCAGCTCTGAAAAATCTTCCTGGTGCAAAAGGCTGAGCGTCGGATTGTCCATCTCTCGCACGATGATGCAATACTCCAGCTTCTCTGAACGGCATTCATCCAGGAATTTTTTCTTGAGTTCCCCCGGCGAAACCGTTTCCGAAGCGCTGAAGAACAGGTTGCTCATGGTAGCTTTGGCATCGCCCAGAAACGCCGAGCGCCCGTGGCCATTGGAACTGTCTGAATCCGGGCCGGGCCGGCGCGACATCAGGAGTTCTGTCAAATTGCCCTTATCCACTACGGTGACTTTCTGCGCGCGAACACCTTCATTGTCCACGGCATATCCGCCGAGCAGCGGCGTGCCATGAAACTCCTTGGCGCTGGGTTCGTCGACAAGACTTACGGTCGGCGGCAACACGCGCGAGCCGATTCGCCCGCTCCAGTCGCTCTTGCCGCCGAGGCCACTCAACATCTGCTCGACCACGGGCTGAAACGCCAGCGGCGGACGAGAACCGTTCATTGCCGGGCCGAGTACCTGGGCAAGAAGGGGGGCTGCGGCGCGGGCTTCAAAGAGCACCGGCCCGGTGTAGTCCTGCGCGGAAGGCGCCGCTCGCAGGGCCATCAGTTCGCTGGCTGAGACATTCAGTCCTTTGCAGACGGCGTCGACCTTCGGCAAATCAGCGGGTTTCGCCGCGTACGATGCGTAGAAGTGGCTTAGCGGCATGCCGTCGTTCGCCAGCGTGTCCATACCCCCTTCGACCGCCGCGTACGTGCGGTTGGTGCGAATTTCAGTGCCTTCGCTGGTCAGCAGATATTCGGTGGCGTACACCAAATAGTAGGTGACGCGCGATTCGTAGACGTCCGGAAACAGGCGCAACGTGGCGGAAGACTGCCGCGCTTCCTGCTCCCAATTGCGGTTGCCCCAGTCGGGAATGACGAGCGGCTCAATCTGCTGGATCGGCTCGGACTTCGAGAAATCGTCGATATTCGATTGCCGCGCCAAGCTGCTCAGGTAGGCCTGCTTGCGCGAGTATGTCTCAACGGCCTGCTTGAACGCCTGGTCCGTGGCGATCCACAGATCCTGGCGCAGCGAGTCGTAATCGCGGTCTATGCCGACTGAGCCCTGCGAGCCGATGAAGCCGCGGAAGCCCTCGTCGCCGATGAAATTGGAACTGTCCAGCTTGTAGCTGCCGACGCGCGCTTCCACGTTCATGAAGCGGTTGCGCGCGCGCGTGGTGGTCATCAGCGCTCCGAACTCCGCAACGATTTCGCGGACGTCGAGATCCAACAAGCGGTATTCGACGTAATAGGGACGCACCGGCTGCTGCGTGCCGGGAATAATTAGCTCCAGACGCGCCTTCGAACGCGCCATTTCGTCACGCATGGCGCGCAGCGTCTGGTCATTGTCCTGTGCTGCTTGTGCCGCGCGAGCGACACCCGGGAGCGCAACGCAGCCCAGTAAAATCGCCGCGCAGGCAAATGCCTTTATCATTCGCGGGCAGCTCATTGCTGGCCTCCCGCCTTGATAATGTCGTGCGCGGGCGCCGGCAAAATCGGTGGCCGGTCCGTGGAGCTTTCCTTCTTCTGCACCTCCAGCTCGGACGTCAAAATCGCAGGCGATGCCGCCGACACCGGCACCGAGCCTGATTCGGCGCCGCAATAGCCGTTAAATACTTCCTGTTTGTCGCCGGTAGCCACGATCTTGGTCAACGCGGCGAGCGGCGTTCCCACAATGTCGACCCCGCGCACGAGCTCGTCGGGTCGGCCATCCGCGTAGACCTTGTAAACCACCAGTGGCAGCACCTGAAATGCTTGCGGCTGCCCTCGACCGGTGAACGTGAATCCGCCGGCGATGTCGTCGATCAGCAGGCCGAACTGTTTGCCCTGTTGCTTAATCAAATCGATCAGCTTCGCGCGAAGCTGCGCGTCGGTCATGGTCTTGCTGCTTTCCACAATCAAGTTGCCTTGCCGCGAAACCGGCGAAGCGCCGAGTTGCCGCCGGCCGTGGCCGTTCGAACGCGGAAAGCCGACCAGCGGCGAGCGGGACATTTCGAAATCCTTCAACACGCCACGGTCCACCAAGACCACGCGGTGCGCCTGCACGCCTTCATCGTCGTATTGGTAATAGCCAAGCAAATCCTCCGAACCCAGCTTGCGCATCGTTGTGTCGTCCACAATGCTCAAGAACGGCGGCAAAATCTGTTCGCCGACTTTTTTCGCGAAGGTCTGCCCTTCCGCCACGTCCTTCTGACGGTGGCCCTCCGCGCGATGCCCAAAAACCTCATGGAAAAAGACCGCGGCTGCGCGTCCGGTCAGAAGCGCAGGACCCACGGAAGGCTCGTTGATCGGCGCGGCGACCAATCCTTCCAACTCCTTGCGCATCGTCGCTTCCGCGGCATACACGGCCTTATCGTCCGGCGCATCGGAAGGATTCACCCAATCAAAGTTGTAGTAGCGGTCCAGATCCATGCCGTCCGGCGCTTTGCCCTGAATAAAAAGCTCCAGCCGGTAGTGAATCTGCCCAAATTGCAATTGCGTGCCTTCGCTCGTCACGTGATATGCGTTCTGCGACTGCGCCGAGAACGTCACAATGGAATTGATCACCGCCGGCGAATCGCGAAAAGCTTTCGTGTAGGCGCGGACTTTTTCTTCCCACGGTTTGCGATCGAGCACGAAGGAAGTTTCCAGGCCAATATACGTGTGCGGCTGCTCGTGCGAGAAGTCCGGCGCGCGCCCCTCCGCGGTTTCGACCTTTACTTCGCGCCCGGTCTTGACCTTGATCAGCCATTCCGCGGCGGATTTATACTGCTTGTCCGTCTCCAGCCAAATTTCCCGCCGCATGACCCCTGGATCGTCATCAATCGGCACCTCCGCCGTTCCGGGCCCGCCATTTTGCGCTCGCCGTTCGCCAACCTTGTGTGTGTTGTCCAGGTCGTAGCTGCCCGTTCGCACGGAAACTTCCAGCCAGCGGTTGCGATTCTCGGTGCTCGAAAGCAGCGCTCCATTCGAACCGGAAACATCCGCGCGCTGCGTGTCCGTAACGGTGTAGCCAATGTAGTACGCCGGAGGATCCTGAGCGCTGAGCGTCTTCAACGAGCGGTCCAGCTCCGTTTGCATCACGGCCAGTAACGGAGAGCGCTTTGCCTGCGGCGCATCGGGAGGCGTGGCCGCCGCCGCCGGACTGTTCGCTGCGCCGGCAATAGCCAGCGACACAATGGCACCAGCAAAGAAATAACTGCGACTACCAGCAATTGTTTTCAAGGAATCCTCACTCTGGGTTAGATGCGGCCGCGAACTACTTAGTGTACGCCACGCGGGAAGGCCGCACAAACAGCGGGTTTTCTCGGTTGAGAGATCACGAAATGTCGTTCTGGAACAAGCCGTTCGGCGGTCTGCGGTATAATGGCCGAATGCCAAATCGCCAGGGAAGCGCACTGTTGCGTGGCACTACCGTGTTGTGCGTGCGCAAAGACAATAAAGTCGTGCTCATAGCCGATGGCCAGGTGACCATGGGCGATCACGTCATGAAACACACCGCACGCAAGACCCGGCGCTTGTACAACGACAAAGTCATCGCCGGGTTTGCGGGCTCAACAGCCGACGCTATCTCACTCTTTGAGCGCTTTGAAGGCAAGCTCCAGGAGCATTCCGGCAATTTGCAAAAAGCCTCCGTCGAGCTGGCCAAGGAATGGCGCAAGGACCGCGCGCTACGCCA
>Ga0137396_10001683_pt1 | contig 11831 bp, 8 predicted proteins | sample czc16metaG_FD_108284 | JGI IMG/M metagenome (GOLD analysis project Ga0137396, IMG submission 108284) | Vadose zone soil microbial communities from Angelo Coast Range Reserve, California, USA - czcobulk3.16 metaG | ecosystem: Environmental > Terrestrial > Soil > Vadose zone | place: USA...
AGTTTTCCAGACTTCCTTTGGATGCCGCCACTGCCCTAGACGCTTAGCCGGCCGTGAAACTGAATCTGTCGCGCTCCCCTGGTCGTTGTAATTTTACCGAATTCGCGGTTATCGATACTGCTGATGGGATTGCCCAGATTGGTGTGATTCAGAGCGTTGAACATGTCGACACGAAATGCGAACCGGAGGTTCTCGTGAATTACGAAATTCTTCCCGAGGCCCAGGTCGACGTTCCATTGGCCGGGGCCGCGGAGCGCGCGAAAACCTGCGGTCCCGGGCCGGATCGGGTTTTTTGAAACAGGGCTCACCGGTACTGCCGCGAATGCCGCAGGATTCAGATACAGCCCGGTTGTCCGATAGTTGTCCAAATACATGTTCTTGAAGTCGATGATGTCTGGACGGCTGGTTTGGCCGCCCGGACTCAATTGGGTAACATCCACCGCCTCACCGGTTGACGCGCGGACGATTCCCGATATCTGCCATTCCCCGAGAACCTGCCGGAGCACCGGGACATTTCCCAGGGCCGGCAACTGGTATACCCAGTCCCCGGCAACGACATGAGTCAGATCGCCGGTGACGGGTGATCGATTGATTTTCCAGTTGTTGAAATCCTGTATCGCCGTGCGAGAAGTGTCGCCCGTGGTCCAACCCGCGGGGTTGCCTCCGATATAGCTGAGACCCTTGCCCCAAACGTAGTCCAGGTTAAATGAAAAGTTCCTCGAAAACCTTTTGCGCAGCGTGTTCTGCCATGAGGAGTACAAGGTGGTCGCCGACGAATCCCAGTAGTAGCCTTCGAAAGGCAGATCCTGGTTGGGCCGGAGACCGGTGACTCTGTCGACTTGATTGAACCAGCGGAGCAATGGAAACTTTACGCCGCGATTGCCGAGAAATGCTGTTTCGAACACCGTCGAAGGTGTCACTTCGTGTTGTATACCCAGATATGCGCTCATGACATATGGCGCCACGTATTTGGGGTTCCAGATCATGCCGAGAGAAAATATTTTCTGAGCCTGAATCAGGTTATATCCATCGTCGTTGTAATACGGATACTTTGCTCCGGCTGCCACCAGCTCTGCTCCACTGAAGACATAGATATTGGGTAGACCCGGCTGGCCTGGCCCCTGGGCAAAGACCGAGTTGTTCCGTGGAGCGAACATCACTCCGGCACCTCCGCGGATCACGTTCTTCGCCCTTCCATCCGGGTTGTAGGCAAAACCGACGCGGGGACCAAAATTGTTATAGTCCGGATCGACGGGCTTGTTCACGGGCCGCGCCGGACCATAGATGAAGCGGTACGGATCCACTATCCCCGCAAACGAATTGAGGACGACAGGAAATTTCTTATCCTTCGGTTTGAGCACGGGATTCCCATAAGCGTCGTAGCGCAACCCGAGGTTGATCGTAAGCTTTGGAGAGATTCGCCAGTCATCCTGAATAAAAAAACCGAGTTCAGGCAGGTATACGCTAAACGGGGTCTGCCCTATGCCGATTCTGGCTCCGCTCGGGATGTTAGCCAACAGGTCCCTTTCGCTGGCATAGGTTATCTGTGGATTGCTGATATTCTCGCGCCCGCTGCCGCGGCTGGCGTATATGCTTCCAAACTTGAGTGAATGTTTCCCGATGATCTTCGAAAACTTCTGCTCTGCGGTCCAGGTGGCGCCACCGATGAAGTAGACCTCGCCTGTTGCGTTGGAAAGATTCAGACCTAAAATCGCCGGAATGAGGCGGCCCCCCAGCAACCGTTCATTAGGGTTCAGCGGATCTCTCATGGATACCAGGCCATCGATGCGATTCGAGCTCGAGTAGTTGTAGCCGACGCGTGTCTCCGAAGTCCAGGTGGCATGACCCATGACATAGCTGACGTTCGCCCGGTCTTGCTTTCCTTCACGCCGGATCGGGTTCATGGTGAGTTCGTATTGATATTGGTTTGGGCGATCCCTCGAGGCTCCGACAGTCAACGTGCTGTTTGGGGATACGATCGTATCCCATCGGACGATTTCGTGATTGTCCGTCAAACGCGACGGCGCAGTGCCGATAAAACGCCCAATGACGCCCTGCGGATCGTAAGGTTGGTTCGGAAACGGGAATACGGCGTCCACATAGAGCCTGTATGCGGGGACCGCGGCAATCATGGCGTTCCGCAGGCGCGGTGTCGGCACATTAGCCTGCTGAACCTGCTTTCCGTTTTCTCGATAGCCTTCGAATGCCCCGAAAACGAACATCTTGTTTTTTAAGATCGGGCCTCCGATTGAACCGCCGAACTGGTTGAAGACGCGTTGCGGTTTGGTCGAGGCTGTCTGTTCCCTGGCATTCAGCGCGGAGCCCTGGTAGTTATGAAAGAGGCTCCCATGCCATTCGTTCGTTCCAGACCGCGTGGCCACATTGATATTGCCTGCCAGGGTCGCGGCATATTCTGCGGGAAGAATGCCTTTGTTGATCTGTACCTCTCCGACCGCTTCGAGACTCACGAGGCCGGCCCCCTTATTGAAACTTCCATACTGGGAAGTTCCGGTGCCTTCCGAAAAAGCCGTGGCTTCGGTTCCGTCTACCGTCACACGAGTGCCGGCTCCCCCCATGCCGCTCATTCGAATGTTCGTGCCACTGCTTGTCACACTGGCCGAGCTATTCAGAAGGGATGTGAAGTCGCGGTTCTGAAGCGGCAGTTCATTGACCTGCAATTTCGAATAGTCCTGGCGCTGTTGCGCCGTCACCGTATTGACCAGAGGGGCTTCACCCGTAACGGTAACCCTCTCCTCTACTCCTCCGACTTCCAGGACAAAAGTCCGCCGAACATTCTGAGCAGCGCCCAGCGAGAAATCCGTGCTCACGTGAGTCTTGAACCCCGGCAACTCTATGGTCAAGGTGTAGCTTCCGGCGGGAAGAAAAGTAAATGCAAATTCACCCAGTTCGTCGGTCAGTTTGATGGTTTTCGCCGATGTGCCCTGGTGAACCATGGTGACGGTCACTCCGGGAAGTATCGCTCCCGAGGCATCCGTCACGGTCCCATAGAAGGTGGCGGTGGTGACTTGTGCCATGCCGGCTGCCGCGAGCATGAAGAACGTGGCAAGAATCGCTAGACCTGTACGTGGCTTCATTGTCCTCTCCTGTCTTGTGCTGTGGTAATTCGGGGACAGACGTATAAATCACCTAAATTCTTCTAATGTTTTCAAACGAATTTAGGTGATTTATACGTCTGTCCCCGAATTACCACGCGCTGCTAGCTAGGCATGACCATCGATGGAATTCAGCTGCACACTCAACCCATCCGGATCCTTCACATGCAACCCATTCGGATTCGCACCGCGTCTTTTCAATTCCGCAATCACCGCGGGTTCGTTGAACTTGTCGAGGCCGATGCAGAAGTGATCAATAATGCCCGGAGTCTTGCCCTTAGGTACCGGGTGAATGGAGAGGTGACTCTTGCCCAGACCCACCATATAGTTGTTTTCTTCTTTCGTACTCAAACGAGACAGGTTGAACATCTTCGTGTACCAGTCGCCTGAGCGCTGGATGTCACTCGAGAGTATGGAAACGTGATTGATACTTGCACCTTGAAGAGTGGTTTCGGCAGGAGCTGCCGTTGCGCTTCCGGCTGCCAATAGCGCGAGACCCTGCATCAATTCCCGCCGCGTGAGGGTTCCACTGTCAAAGTGTTTCAACAGTCCTTCAATGAGGTTTTGCATCATTTCTCCTTCGTTTTGGGTTGGTTGCTCAAATTCCGTCTATTTGATCATGTGGTATTTTCGGGCCAGCGCGTTGTAGTCGTCGGATCGGATCAGCCTGGCCTGCACGCCGTTCGGCAGTAACATTTTCGAAGCTTGTTCGAACTTCCCGGTGCTCTTCAATTCCTTGAGCGCCTCGTACAGTGCGCCGTGTGCGACTCCGTCAACGTGATAGGCAATCACACTCACTTTTGCGGCTTTCGCCTGATCGGGCGTTGTCCTCGCGTTGCCGAGATGGAACAAGGGCTTCTTGACGGCGTCTCGGGCTTTGGGATGATCTTCCAGCCGCATGCCGGAAAAGTAAATGATGTCAGCGCCCGCTTCTGCGCAAGCGACGCCCCGTTCCAAGGCTTGCTCCAGCGTGTAACCCTGACCCACAGCATCCGTCCGCGCAATGACCACGAGATTCTGATCTCTGCGCGCATCGACGGCTGCTTTGATCCTGTCGGCAAAATCGGCGGGCGACACCAGGGTTCCTTGGCGCGAGAAGTGGGTTTCCGCGGTGCTGTCTTCGTACGCGACCGCCGCCACACCTCCGCGCTCCAACTCCTGGGTAGCCCGATAAATTGTGAGAGGAGTGCCGCCGCCATCCGCCATACCGACCATGACAGGCAGATTGGTATTACTTGCAAGGTGCACGGAGAAGTTGAGGACCTCCGTATACGAAACAACTCCATAGCCCGGATACCCGTGCCACGTGGTCGGCTGGCTGTCTCCGATCTGCACGGCCTGAAATCCTTCCATCTCGCACAGACGCACTGAAACGATATCGGGAACAATAGGTGCGACGATCATCTCCGACTTCGCGAGAAGGCTGCGAATCTGCGCGCCCTTGCTGCCGGTTGCCGGTGGTGTCTGTCCGGACTGACCGGCAGCCGTCGAGGGAAGGAAGCTCGAACTGAAGACGCTGCTCGCGATCAATCCTGCGCCTTTGATAAAACGCCGCCGCCCCTGTTTTTCTTTTGCCATTGGTGCCTCCTCAAAAGAAACCCTGGTTACTGCGAATGTAAATGTCCGGCCGATTTGTAAATCTGGTAGGCAAGAGTATGCCCGCTACCAATTGGATTGACAAGAGAACTGATACATCACTATGTTCGACCGCTTTTAAAACAGTCATTACTGCTGGCGAGAGACGGGACATAAGCGAAATGGATTCCCCTCCTTGAAAAGGAGGGGAATCCGTTTTCCGAATGCGCGACGCGCTCAAAAGAAAAGCCGAATCCCGTGGAAGGGATTCGGCTTCCATCTAATGTCTGACTGATCCTGGCAGCTATTTGGTCTGCCCGACGTCGGCTCCCGCCGCTTTCATCACTTCACGAATGGCTGCGGCCGTGTCGGGGGAAGTCTTCATGTTGGTCTCTCTCTTGAAGCCCTCCGCGGCGATCTTCAACGGTGTGTATCCCGATTTGTTCGGTTTGTTCCAGACTTCGATCCGCGCACCTTTCTCGGCAAGCAACCGCACGACGGACGGCAGAAACTTGTAGGCTGCGCCGTGCATGGCGGTCTCGCCATTGTTATCGACCGCGTTCAGGTTGCCGCCCAGTTCCAAGGCCACTTTGACTGCTTCCAGGGCTTCGCTTTCTGTTCCCGCATCTTCACCCGGAGAACGCGTCCCGACGCCGGCCGCCACCGTGAGCGGCGGAGTGTTGTCCGCGTTCGGCAGCAGAGGATCCGCGCCCAGTTGAGCCAGCAGCCGCATGAACTCGGCATCCCCGGCTCGCGCGGCCATCAAAAAGGGCGTAGCGCCGATCATGTTCAGGTCAGTCACACCAGCATTTCCCCGCTTCGTCATTCGCGCATTGACGTTCGCTCCGTGCGCCACAAGCCTTTTCGTGATTTCGATACTGTCCATCTTGCCGGATCCCTGAGGAGCGGGATCGTTGGTGCCTTCTCCGGGTTTGCGAACCCAGGTCAATTGATGCAAAGCGGTCCACCCCTGAGCGGCGGCGTTCGGATTGGCGCCCGCATCGAGGAGAACGGAGGCGAGCTCGTAATGGGCGTTCCCAACCGCCACGACCAGGGCACTGGGCCCGGCCGCAGGCTCTGCAGAGTCGGGTACGGCGCCACCGGCAGCTCGCCGGCGGTTCGCTGCACTCGGCAGGGTCTCATTGACGTCTGCCCCGGCAGCAAGCAGCGCGCGAACCGCGCCGATCTGGCCTTCACGGACAGCGAACAAGAACGGTGTAAACCCGCCGTTCGCACGTGCATGAATGTCTGCCCCGTGCTCGACGAGCGCCTTCACGACTTCCGCGTGACCTTCCGCTGCCGCCCACATCAGCGCTGTCTGTCCGCGCCGGCTCTCCTTCGCGTTTGCATTTGCGCCATGGGCCAGCAGCGCCATCACGGCTTCCTGTTTGCCTGTGCGCGACGCGGTCATCAACATCGTTTCGCCGTCGGCGCCCGCACTGTTGGGATCAGCTCCGGCTTTCAATAACATCTCGATGAGACCAGCGTTTCCATTGACGCATGCCAGGTAGAGCGGCGCGACGCCGTAGCGGTTCGCAGCCTTCACGTCAGCGGCGGCGCGAATCAGCAGTTCGGCGGTTTCCGAATTGTTCTCGTACGCCGCCCAATAGAGTGCCGTCGTCCCGTCGATGTCGCGGATATTAACGTCGACGCCTTTCTTCAACAGCGCGCGCACCGTCGCCGTATCCGACTTCCTCGCCGCGTCCACGAGCGGTGATCCGGCACCGGCAGCGCTGAGGTTCGCAGCCCATAGCAGGAACAACATCGACCAGCCGCACAGGAGTTTCAGACGCATAATTGGCCTCCTTCGAATTTCCAACTACAGAAGCTCGGTGACCTTACCAGTGCTGTCGCCGAAACTCTCGAGATTGACTCCAACCTTTTCGAGCAGGGTTAGATGGACATTCGCCAACGGCGTCGGTTCCTTGGTTTTGATGTGGAGGGCAGCCTTGGTGCTGCGAGCGCCGCCTCCCACCAGGACGATGGGCAGATTCGAGTGGTCGTGCATGTTGGGATTGCCCATGCCGCTGCCGAGGAGGTACAGCGTATGGTCGAGCAAAGAGCCGTCGCCATCCGGAGTGGACTTGAGCTTCTCCACAAAATACGCGAAGAGCGACATGTGGTACGCATTGATCTTGGCGAGCTTGGCCAGCTTTTCCGGATTGTCCGCGTGGTGCGACACGGGGTGGTGGGGTTCCGGTACGCCGATCTGGGGATACGTTCGCGTGCTCACCTCTCGGGCCAATTGGAACGTAATGACGCGAGTGATATCGGACTGCAGAGCAAGGGCCTGCAGATCGAACATCAATTTGACGTGCTCTTCCCACTCTGCCGGGACGGAAACCGGACGGTCGAGCGCCGGCGCCGTGGGGTCGGCGTTTTGCTTCTCGGCCTTCTGGATGCGGCGCTCGACTTCACGAATGGTATCGAGATATTGGTTGAATCGCCGGCGGTCACTCGCGCCCAGCTTCCGCTGCAGGCGAGCCATATCCTCTGTCACCCAGTCCAGAATGCTGCCGTTCGTCCGCAGTTCAGCGCGGCGGTCCGCGGGCGTGCCCCCATCGCCGAACAGGCGTTCGAAAACCACGCGCGGGTCAGCCTCGGTAGGAAGCGGAGTCGTCGGCGAGGACCATGCCAGGCTGTTCATGTAAACGCAGGCAAGTCCGTTATCGCAGCTACCCACGACGGAGAGCAACTCCGTACCGAGCTCGAGTGACGGCAGTGCCGTATCCTTGCCGATCTGCTTCGCGGCGATCTGGTCGACCGTCGTTGCCAGTTCGTAATCGGAGCCCTCGGTCTGCTTTGCCATGGCGGCACTCAGGAAGGTGCTATTCGAGGTCGCATGGCTGCCATTGAGGTAGGCTTTCCTGAGCTCGAAATTACTGAGAACGGTCACTTGATCCAGAAATGGCGTGAGCGTGCTCAATGTCGGCGAAAGTTCGGTGATGCTTCCTTCGTTTCGCGGCGTCCAGTACGCAATATTCGAACCCATCGGGATATAGATAAATCCCAAACGCCGTACGGCACTCGCTGCGGGGGTCATGGCCGACAGAGCGGGCACCATCGACTCCAGGAAAGGCAGCGCCACTGTAGCTCCCATGCCGCGCAGGAACGTTCGTCGGGGCAGAGCTTTCTTTGTGATGATCATTGCGACCTCCTCATTTGAAAGGGTGTGCTGTTGACGATGCCAAGGATGAGCGACGAGAAGCGATCGTCTTTGCTGTCGGCATCCCGGACAATCTTGCGCACCGCAGCAGCATCGTAGTACTCGAGTCCACGGCCCAGGCCGTAGGTGAGAAGCTTTTCAGTCATCGTGGTAACAAACAGCTCCGGACGGCTCATCAATGCCCGCCGGAGTCCTGACGCGCCCTCAAACTTGACGCCATCGGGAAGATTGCCTGAAGCATCGATGGGCGCGCCTGTCTCATCGGTCCGCCAGCGGCCGACGGCATCGTAATTCTCGAGCGAGAAACCGACCGGATCCATGATCTGATGGCAGCTCGCACAGACGGGGTTGGCACGGTGTGCCGCCATGCGCTCCCGCATCGTCAGAACTTTTCCATCCGAGTTGTCGGTCTTTAAGGGTGGCACGTTCGGCGGTGGCGGTGGTGGTGGCGCGCCGAGAATATTATCGAGGATCCATTTGCCTCGAAGTACCGGCGAGGTCCGGGTGGCGTAGGAAGTCACCGCGAGAATGCTTCCCTGGCCGAGCAGCCCGCCGCGTGGGCTGTCACTGCCGAACGTGATGCGTCTGAAACGGTTGCCGTACACATTCGGAATACCGTAATGCCTGGCGAGGCGTTCGTTGACGAACGTGTAATCGGCCCTCAACAGGTCGAGCACGCTGCGATCTTCGTCCACAATGCTCTGAATAAAGAGTTCTGTCTCGCGTCGCAAGGCTTGCCGCAGGTTGTCATCGAAGTCCGGAAAGGTGCGCGGATCCGGATTGAACGATGCCAGATTGCGCAGGTGCAGCCACTGTCCGGCGAAGTTGCTCACCAACATGCTCGACCGAGTGTCTGCCAGCATCCTCCGTACCTGTTGATCGAGCACGGCCGGCTCCTTGAGCCTTCCGCGCGTGGCCAGGTCGCGCAGTTCATCGTCGGGGATGCTGCTCCAAAGGAAGAATGACAGACGAGAAGCCAATTCCAGGTCGCTGATGCGATACGCCGTATTCGGAGCGACGTTCGTGGGCTCCGCTTCAATCCGGAACAAAAACTCCGGCGCCACGAGAATCGAGCGGAGCGCCGTTTCTATACCGGCCTCGAATCCATCTTCCGCTCGACGGTCTCTATAAAAACCGAGCGGAGCTTGAAGATCCGCATCGGTGACGGGCCGGCGATAGGCGCGCCGGGCGAACGTCGAGATAATAGTCCTGGCACAGGTTGCTTCGTCCGAAGTTTTCGGCGGACGACACACGAAGATGCGGCGGCGGCTGGGCGTGTCTCCCGGCCCGCTGGCATTGAATGGTCCGGTGATGGCCAGCGAATATACCGAAGGCTGAGTTCGGGGATGCCGGTCCGCATTGAAGTGGGCCTGGTATGGCTGACGCTCGGTTTCAAGCAACGTAGAGGATCTCTTGAGAAATCCGACGCCGATCGCGTGCGGACCCGCTTTCGCTGAAAGGCGGACAGTGAAAGCTCCCTGAGCCTCTTCCGGCTTGTTGTAGTCCTGTCCACCTCGCGCGGGCTCTACGCGAAACAGCTGGACGCGTTCACCGTCCAGCGTGAACTCCATCTGGTGCGGTTCGGTGAGGCCTTCAATCCGCTCGTTGCGATCTCGTGACAGACGAATCTGAACCTCGTACTCGCCATCCATCGGGAACGTCTGCTGCACTACGGTTCCACCGCGCGTGCCAACCGGCAAGCCGCTGAGGTTATCCTCTTGCGTCAGGTCTGCCGGAAGCAGGATAGTCGTGCTCCCGGGAGACCGAACGGGAGTGCCGACGGCCAGGCGGCTGATCTTCTGGGCAGCCGAGAGGTATCGCTCCATCAGCGTCGGAGATAACTCTCCTACTGTAATATTGTCGAAGCCGTGGCTCGAATCGTCGCTCGGCAAAAGTGAAGTGACGTCGACCTCGAGCGCAAGGAGATCGCGAATGGCATTCTGGTATTCGGTTCGATTGAGCCGGCGGGCCGTATCGATTCGCCCTGGATTGGGTCTGGCCGCGATCTCGCGGTCGAGCGACGTTTCCAGGTACGAGACAAACGCCTTGTAAGTCCCCTCATCAGGGCGAGGCCGTCCGCTTGGGGGCATGGCGCGGGCGCGAAGCTTCCGCACTACTTTCTCCCACACTTCGACGTTTTTGCTCACGTCCTCGACGTCCGTTGCGGTCAGCGCAAGTCCTGCCGTTTTCAGCTTGTCATTGTGACAGCCGACACAATATTGATTAAGGATGGCGCGATGATCTGATACCGATGTTGCAGGCGCACCTGTCGATTGCTGAAGCGGGCCGACACCTGCGTAATAGCTGGTGGACACTGACATGACAGTGAGCCCAGTGACAAACCAACAAAGGCAACGGCTAAGCATCAGCCCTCCGAACCTTCTGACATCAGATGTTCTTCATTGATAAGGTTTTGACGTTGTTGCGCCATAGCCTATGGTGGTTCCTGAAAATAGACAAGTTGTTTCGCACACTATTTTCCTTGTAGCGGCGGTCTATGACCGCCGGTATTTCGTCGATTCCAGAAAAAACCGGCGGTCATAGACCGCCGCTACAGTTGTTGCCGCTAGGGACAGCTCGATGCAATTGTTTCCAGCCAGGTGACGTTGAGGCGCACGTCGTTGGGAGTCCTTATCAGCAGGCCCTTGGCCTCCATCTTGTGGCCTTTATAGGAATCAATTCGGAAACCGGAAGTGAAGGATTCAGGAGACAACAACCGGAGCGTTTGCATGCCGAGAGGCGTGGCCGCGACCACCTTTAACTCGTCTGCGGTCGGCTTGTCTGGATTTCGAGATCTGATCGGATCCTGCGCATTGGTCAATATCCACGTATTATCGGCCGCCTGCGCCAGGCATCCGACGACTTGTACGAGCGCAAAGTTCGGCACCCCAGACCCGTCTTTCGCTGTGATGCGAATACCGTCGAGCATATTCGCTTTCAGTTCCTCAGTTCCGGCGGGAAATGCGTTTGCATCGAGTATGTGCGCCAGGATAGTCAGGTAAACCTCTTCAGTGAGCTTTTCACTGCCAGGGGGCATCGTCTTCATGCGGGTGAACAGGGCATTCAGACTCTCGCCTCCCCAATGACTCATGAACGAGTCGCCTTTGAGCGCCGGACCTTCTATGCCGGTCAGCTCATCGCCATGGCACTCACTGCAATTGGCCGCGAAGTTATTTTTGCCCTGCAGTGCCTGACTCTCCGCGTACACGCCATCCCACACGGTCTTGTCGGCGCTTCTTCCGGCCTGTGCTCGCGCTGCCTTCAGGGTCTCTGAAGGTAATCCGCCGCTCGATATCAGAATGAGTGTCGTCGCGAAAAACAGAACTCCGGTGAGTGGTCTATGCATGGGTTCTCCGAGGGATTCTGATCTATGCGGGAGGCATTTTAGCCGAAACTGGATTCCAGCATGAAACCAATATGAACGGCCATCCGACCGATTTTTCTTGTTACGCAGTGACCTGCCGCGCTTAAATACTCGCCAAACAAAGCCCAACGTTCAAGACAACCGAAGGGAGACCGCATGCGGCTTTTCAAGCTGGTCGTTCTCGTCATGGTGTTTGCATGCGTTGCGCTCACCGTCCTTCCGCAGGAGAACTCAAGAAAATGGAGTAGTTGCTGTAGCGGCGGTCTATGACCGCCGGGGATTTTCCAACTGAAACTTCCACCAAGGGGATGAGATGCCTTTGAACATTCAGAAGTTGCTGCTTATGACCCTGACTTTCCTGGCGATGGCCGCTATGAGTTTTGGCCAGCGAACAGATGCGACTTTCTCCGGAGCCGTCACAGATGCTTCCGGCGCCGTCCTACCTGGAGCGGAAATACAATTGATCAACGAAGGCACTGCTGCCGTGTTGCAGCAATTGACCGGCGAGACCGGAGAATTCCGGTTCGACTTCGTTCCCGTCGGTATGTATACGCTCAAGATCGGCCTGGCCGGGTTCAGGAGTTACGAAAGCCGCGCAATTCCACTGGGCGCC
>Ga0137396_10001684_pt1 | contig 11830 bp, 9 predicted proteins | sample czc16metaG_FD_108284 | JGI IMG/M metagenome (GOLD analysis project Ga0137396, IMG submission 108284) | Vadose zone soil microbial communities from Angelo Coast Range Reserve, California, USA - czcobulk3.16 metaG | ecosystem: Environmental > Terrestrial > Soil > Vadose zone | place: USA...
CCGCCACCGCGACCGTCACGGTGACCGCGCCGACACCGATGCCGACCGCAACGCTGACCGCGAATCCCACCAGCATTACCAGCGGCCAGTCGTCAACGCTTTCGTGGTCAACCTCGAACGCGACGACGATCACGCTGAATGGAGCGGCCGTCGCCGCCAGTGGATCGCAGATGGTCTCCCCGACCGCCACGACGACGTACTCGCTGGTGGCCACTAACGCCACCGGCTCGGTGACGTCTACCGCAACTGTGACCGTGATGGCGGTGCAGAGGCTCACCTATAACACCGACATCGCACCCATCCTGAATAGCAATTGCATCATGTGTCACAGCGGGCCGTCGCCGAGTGCGGGGCGTGACTTGTCGAACTACAACGGTGTGATGGCCGTCGTCACTCCGTTCGACCCGAACTCGAGGATCATTCAAATGACGCAGCCTGGCGGGGCGATGCGCGGGTTCCTGACCGACCAGGTCGGCAGTTCGGACAAGATCCGCCGGTGGATCGTCGACTCCGGCGCGCCGCAGCAGTAGCAGACAGGACAGGACGCCCTCGTCAGCCGGCGAGGGCGTCCTTCGATCCGGCCGGAGTAGACGGTTGGAATGGCGTAGGACGAGAACGAAGGGCGAGCCCAATGGCTCGCCCTTTTTGCTTCGCGCCGGCTTTCACAAAGCTGTAGCGGACGCGGCTTAAAAAGTCCGCGCTACAATCCGGCCTGCTTCGCCTTTGGCCAATCCACGAACCCGATGGATGCGACGATCCCCTGCGGGCTCGCAAGGCCGGGACACGCCGCCCACAACTGGAGCGCCTCGTTCCCATATCGTACGTTGCCGATATGCTGATCCTTGTCCTTGTCAACTTCGGGATCCGGATCGACAAATCCGAGCTTGCGTCGCAGCAACTCCATGTCGGCGGAATCGCCGGTCAGAAACGACCAGCCCGGCTTGACGCCGTGCATCTCGGCGTACTCCTTCAGCACCTCCGGCGTGTCATGTTCCGGCTTCAAGGTCAGCGAGTACATGAAAATATCCCGGCCAATGCGATCGCCGAGCGCTTTCTGGACCTTCACGAGATTCGCCGTGATTCCCGGACAGATTCCCTCGCAGTCGGCATACATGAAATTGATCGTGACGATCTTGTCCTTGATCAAATCGTCGTAGAAGCGGACCTTGCGGCCTTCGTGCGTGACGAGGCTGACGTTGGGAAAATAGCGCGCCCTGATTTTCTCGCGGGCTCCCGTCACCGGTGCGGGAACCGTTTCCTGCCCGCGCGCCGACACCGCGCCGGCCAGCGGAAACGCCCCGAGCAGCGTGAGCGACGTTCTTCGACTCATCATCGCCATGACTCGCGTCCTTTCTTACGGCTCGGTGCGGCGGTCGCCCTCGTCGTCGATTTCAAAACTCAACATCATCTCGTGATCTTCGTGGACCACATTGTGGCAGTGCATCGGGTACTGGCCGATGAAGTCGCTGAATTTGAAGTACACCACGATCTCCTCGTCGAACTGCAGCCGTGCCACGTCTTTCCGGCCTCGCTCGACCGGCGGCGGCTGCACGCCGTTACGCGAGAGCATCCGAAACTCTTCGAAGTGGATATGGATCGGGTGCTGCCAGCCGCCGGAGCTGTTCTGCAGGATCCATTTCTCCGCCGTGTTCCGTTTGACCCGGAAGCGCGGCGTGGCCTGGTCCGTCGGAGTGCAAACGTCGAACAATTTGCCGTTGACCGCCCAGTTACCGTTCGTGCGATCGAAGCGGAACCTCCGTGTGATCACCGTCGGGTCCATTGGCGGCAAATCGTAGTAATGGACGCCCGGGGTCGCCGGGTCCTGGCTGTTGTCTGCCACGGGCGGACGAACCACGTCGAATCGCATGACGAAGTTCCCCGCGCCCGCCGCGGTCAGGCCCTCTTTGGGAGCGCGCCCGTCGGTCTGCACCAGGCGATTCTCCAGGTAGATTGACTTGCCCGCGAGGTGGGAGAAGTCGATGATCACATCCATCCGTTCAGCCACGCTGATCCGCGTGGACGTGACCTGCTCGGGACTCGGTAAGAGGTTTCCGTCGTTGCTGATCTGCCAGAACGGGATCGTGTTGTTCAGGTTTTGCGAATCCGTCAAAAAGAACTCGTAGAAACGCGACGGCCCGGCGTTCAGCAGGCGGAAACGATACCGGCGCGGATGCACTTCGAAGAACGGTTGAATCTTGCCGTTCACGGTGAATTTGTCGCCGAGGATGCCGTCCAGATTGAACAAGTCGAAGAACAGCACTCCGTCGGAATCGAAGACCTTGTCGCCGAACGCCAGCGGGACGTCGAAATCGCTGGCTCCCGTCGCGGGGTTCGGCACGCCGGGCAGATGGAACCCGGTGGTCTCGTCGCCGGTGTCGGACTCGTTGTACAACAAATAAAACCCCGCCAACCCCTTGTAGACGTTCTGCGACGTGAACGCCACGCGGTGATCGTGGTACCACAGCGTGCTCATAGACTCATTCGGATCGCCGCCCGATGGATAGTTCGGATAGCAGTGGTCGTAGAACTCACCGATCTCAAAAAAATCGCAGGGATGTCCATCGCTCTCCGAAGGCGAGTGACTGTTGTGAAGATGCGTCGACACCGACGCCTTGCCGAACCCGCCATTGACGGTCGACAATCTATTGTGGTTCCGGACCAGCATCGGTTTTCCGTAACGACCCACGTACGTGGGACCGGGCGTGATGCCGTCGTAGCCCCAGATCAATTGCGGCGGAAGGTCCGGCGACATGCTGACGAATGCCGGTTGCTGGACGATTTCACAGAACTCCTGGGCCGGGAATCTCGCGAAATCCTGGTGTTCACGTCTTCGGCCTTCGCCGCTTTGGGGCGCGGCCGTCGGAGCCGGCGACAGCGACACAACGCTGGTCTTCACCGGCATGATGACGAGCCGCTCGCAGAACGGCGTGGTGTACGGACTGCGGGTCTGGCCCTCGTCATCACCTGCGCTGTCCAGCGCGCGCGCACTCAAGCCGCGCTTTGGGATCAGCCACCCGGCGCTGGTCACGAGCCCCATCTTGACGAGGTCTCTCCGGGTGAATCCTGCGGCGATCAACTCGCGTCTATTCTTCGCGGCATTTGATCTTCGCTTCTCGCGTGCGCTTACCATGATGCCCTCCCCTCACAACGTGCGGCGTTGTCGACCGTGCGATCGTCGAACGCGTACATCAGCGCGGCGAGCCCGACGCCAGCAGGCAAGTCACGACGCGATGCGGGGTGGTGGTAAGAAACCCGCGGACGTGCCCTTCATCAGTCGAGCGCGTTCACGACTCTCTTTGTCGAGGGTGACTGAGCCGAGCGCGGACGGTACTCGACTTCGGCATGAGACACAATGGCACACTAGTGCCCGGCATGATCGGCACTCAGGCGTCACGTGTCACTTGATGTCATGCAGGAATTGACTGTGTGTACACCATGAGGCGTGGCCGGAATTACCGCGTTGGGTTCCGGCACTATGTGTGGAAGACGTAATGAAGATGTGAGGAAGAAGGGGAGGACGGCCGCAGGAAAGGTTCCCTGCGGCTGCCAAACCGTCAGCGCGATGAACTCGTGGCGTGTCTCCTCGGATTTACTACCGGGCCGCTCCATTGTCGCGGCCCGAAATCCGTCGAAGGCTCGTTGTGACGCGAGCCCGCCTTTCTCAGAAGCTGAACCGTCCTCCAACGCGCACGACACGCGCCGGCAACACCTCGGTGGCATACCCGAAGGTCGGGCCCGACACCCAGGTCACGTTGCTTGGCGTCGCACGATTCAGAAGGTTGAACACGTCGACGTCGACTCCGAACGTTTGACCTTTACCAATCTTGAAGTCTTTGCCGCCTCGCAGATTCACATTGGTCATCGCTGGCGCCCGCTGCGTGCCCCACGGCTCGAGCCGAAGCGTGACGGTGCTCAGCTGACGAAGCGGGATACCTCCGTTGGGATCCGCGGCGCGGAAGACGTTGGTGCGAGCGCCCTTGAGTCCGGCTTTCGAGGTCACGAATCCGGCGAGCCGCACGTCGCCCGGCAACATGTAGCTGGCGCTCAGATTGCCGGCCCAATCCCACGTTTCATCCTTCGGGAAATAGTCGTTGTTCGGCGTGTCGAAGGTCTGCTCGATCCAGTTGTTGTTCTTGACGACCCAGAACGATCCCTGGGCCATCCACCGGTTGGACATCCGCTTGGTCAGCGAGAATTCGAGCGTGCTGATCTTGTCGGCGTTTGGCGAGTTCACGAGCACGTTTCTCACGAACGTGGCGCCCCTGTACGCCGCGGCGTAGTCGTAAATCGTCACGATGCCGCCATCGTCTGCCGTCCCGACGTTGCCATCGGGGCCGGGATCGCGGCGGTTCAACGCGATGTTGTAGGCGTCGCGCGGACGCAGCTCGTTTGGCCCGCCGTTGGTGTTGCTGTAGTAGTCCTTGCGATGCCTGAACACGTACCCGAGACGGACCCCGAGGTTCGCAAACAGCTCGCGCTCGAAACTGGCCGTCAGCTCCTTGGTGATGGGCTGACGGAGATCAGCATTGAAACGTCTGTTCGCGGCGCTCGAAATGGAGATGAAATCCGGGCCGTTGAGATTGAGGTCGACCTCGCCAGGCGTGTAGTTGCCGTTGCCGTCCTGATCGCGCCATCGGAACACCGCGGTCCGCTGCGAGTTGAGGTTGTACAGTCCCGCGTCAGCATCGTTGAATAGATAGTTGTACGTGCCGCCCGAGACCTTCACGACGGTCTTTTGGGTCAGACTCCACGCCAGCCCCACGCGCGGCAGGAACCGATTCCACGTGAGGAGATCCACCCGGTCGAAATTCCCGGCGGGGAACAGCTGCGGGAACTGCGGGCTGGCCTCCTTCGACTGTGGGGGAACGAACGGAGTCTGCCGCTCGAAACGGATGCCCAGGTTGGCCGTCAACCGATCGTTCAGTCGCCACGTGTCCTTGAGGTACCACGAAGTCGTGTTCACCCTGTTGCGCGGCGCGACCGGGTAATTCTGGATCTGGATCTCCACCGGCTGGTTGGACACACCGCTCACCTTGTCGTAGACGAGCGTGTAGTTGCCGTGCGGGTGGTTAAGCAGACCGGTGCCGTGCGTCTGCCGGTACATCGTGCTGCCCGTCTTCAACTCGTGGCGCCCGCCGAACGATCCTGCCGGAAAGTACGTGAAGCTGGCGTCGTACTGCCAGTTGTCACGCGGCCGCTGATCCGAGATCTCATGCCCGCCAGTGCGCAGCGTGGTCTCGCGATTGAGGACGCTCGGAAAATCGGCGCCCCGGTACACCGGTGTGCGCACGGCGCTGTAATCCGCGAAGTACCCGCCGTAACCTCCCACGATATTGAACAGCGTCCGATCGTTGATCGTGCTTTGCCATTCGACTTTCTTGACCCAGGTCGGATCGCGATAATCGCGGGTCGCTTCGAGCGGCCTGAACCGGCCGCCGTCCCGCTGCGGCTCCAGTTTGAGGCCTCTCTGGTACAGCCCGATGAACCGGTTGCCCTTCGATAGCTGATAAGAGAGCTTCAGATTCTCCTGGGTCAACAGGCCGTTGCGGTACGCCAGCGGCTCATCACCGGTGAGATAGACGCCATCCGCACCCGGCCCCGATACAAAACCGAGCAGGCTGCTGTTCCGATGCTGGCGACTGAACCCGCCGTAGAACCACAGCTTGTCGCGGATGATCCGGCCTCCGAGATCGGCAGCCACGTCGTAGTGGTACCTGAGCGGCTCGGTATCGCTCAATCCCTGCGCCCGCAGCGAGTCGTTCAGATTGCTGCTTTGCAGCTTCGGTCCTTGGTACGAGCCTTCGTACTTCCCGTGGAAGTCGTTCCCGCCTGACTTCAGGACGGCCACCATGTGTATACCCGGCACGCCGACTTCCGCGTCGGTCCCGGAGGTCTTGAACTGCACTTCCTCGAAACCGAAGTAGTTGAAATACACGGCGGATTGCGGGTCGCCGCCGGTCGTGATGTTGATCCCCTCGACTTCCAGCTTGGGTTGAGCCACCACGCCGTAGCTGGACATGTCGGGGCGCTGGGCCATCTTGCTGCCGCCGATGTCAGGGGCGCCTTCGCGTAACGCGCCAGGCGCCATGTCGACGACGGCCCACAGGTCGCGTCCACGCGGCACGGTCTCGATCGTCTGCGCCGTGAAGTTCGACGAGGTGCCCGACGAAGTCAGATCGACCACTGGCGACGCGCCACTGACCGTCACCGTTTCCTGAAGCGCGCCGACCGACAACGTCGCGTCGACTCTCGCGGTGAAACCAATCGCGATGAGCAGATCGTTGCGAACAAATGTGGTGAAACCGGTCAGCTCGAATCTGATCTCGTAAGCGCCACCAGGCAACTGCTCGAAGCGATACGCGCCGTCGGCCTCGGTCGTGGCCACCCTCTGCCCGACCTGCAGCGCGGGACTCGTGAGCGTCACGGTGACACCCGGCAGGGCGCCGCCCGTGTCGTCCTTGACGATGCCGTGAATCGTGCTCGACGCGGCGCTCTGTGCCGAAGCGACCGGCACGCCGATGCACATGACGAGCGCTGCGAGCAGCGCCACCCTCCCAAGCAGCCGCCGTGAAGATTGTGAACACATAATGACGTCTCCCTTGATCTGCAATCACGAAACGGTCAGCGCGCAGTCGTCGAGCTCAGGTGCCCGTCAGCCTGATCGGCTGAACGAGCGCGCCGTTCCCGGCCGAGTCCCACACGGCGAAGCGCACCCACTTTTTTCCGGTCGTGCGCAACGGAATCCGGAAGCGGTGACGTCCAAACGGCGGCAGATCGGTTGCGGCAATGATCTGCCGCTCGGTCTTCTGGCCGTCGCCCCACACGACCTCGACGAAGTCCAGCGGAAAGGTCCATTCCACGTCCGCGTTCACGGTGCGGTCGGTTCCCGTGCCCTCGACGGCATACGAGGCGATCAAGACCTCGCCCGACGTGACGAAGTAATCGCCACGCTTCATCGCGTTCACGATGCTGGTCATATCGTCCGGACGCGGCAGCCGATCGAGCTTCACGTAATTGACGGGATTGTTCGCGTAGATGTCGTCGCCGAGGCGACGAACACGACTGCGGTGCTCATCACCGCAATTCGCGATGTGTTTCTCATCTCAGCCTCCGAGTCGGGACGACCTGAAGGCCGTCCCCTCCATTCACCGCTCCGATTCAGCGCGAACCGCGCATATCATATTCCTTACAAACCCGACGCGACTGGATTGGTTCCATGAAAACGCAACGAATGATGACGACTCTGGCAGCCGGTGCTGTGTTGACGATGAACATCGCCGCGGCCTCGGCGCAGCAGCCGAGACAATCAGTGACACTCACGCCAGCACAGGGGCCGCCGGCTGGCCGCGGCGGCGGCATGAATTTCACGCAACCAAGTCCGATCGACTTCAACGACCATGAAGGCTATGTGCCCCTGTTTGACGGAGCGAGCCTCAAGGGGTGGGACGGCAATCCAAAATTCTGGCGCGTCGAAGGCGGAGCGATCGTCGGCGAATCGACGCCTCAGAATCCCAGCGGCAACAATTACCTCGTCTATCGTGACGTCGACGCGAAGGATTTCACACTGAAGTTCGAAATCAAGATCGAGGGCGACGGCGGCAGCGGGCTGCAGTACCGAAGCAAGACGGGCCTGCCGTGGCTCGCGCGGATTCCGGACAACGTGACCGCGAACGTTGGTCCGGTCAATCTCAATTGGATGATGACCGGACCGCAGGCCGACTTCTGGCCCAGCCGGGTGTACACCGGCCAGTTCTATTCAGAGAACACGCCGATGCGCATTCTCGCGTGGCGTGGCCAGGTTGTCGAAGGTTTCGGCGCCACCCGCAAGAGGCTGATGGGAACGATTGGCGATCAACAGGTACTGGGCACCATCGTCAAGATGAACGATTGGAACCAGTACACCGTGATCGCCCGCGGCGGCACGTTCATTCACATCGTGAACGGCCAATTGATGGCGGTCATGATCGACGATGATCCGAGCTCGTCGAACAACCAGTCAGGACAATTCGGAATCGAGATCGAAGCGACCACCAAGGTTTTCGTCCGCAGCATCTGGCTGAAAAAACTGAACTGACGCGACCATCCCCTGCTTCACGGCGAACTGGACCAGCTCGGCGCTCGTCTTCAGGCCCAGCCGCTCCATCATCTTGTACTTATGGAAGGCCACCGTCCGCGCCGTCACATTCAGGACGGCGCCAACCTCTTTCATGGATCGCCCTTCCGCCAGCAGTTGCAAAACCTCTCGCTGGCGCATCGTGAGCGTGTGGCGGTTGGTCCGGTCGATGGGCGAGCCCACCACATCGCGGGTGATCAGCGGCGTGATATAGGATCGACCTCGAAGGGCTTCAAGAATGGCCTGCTTCAGCTCGTGGGCCGCCGAGCTCTTCAGTACATATCCGGAAGCCCCCAACCGAAGCGCCTCGCCCGCCAGGTCCGGATCGGCGTACATGGTGAGGTAGATCAGCTTGACGGACTTGTGCTGCGCTCTGAGCTGTCGACCCGCGTCGAGGCCGTTGAGGAGCGGCATGGCGATGTCGAGCAGGACCACGTCTGGATGGAGCCGCGAGAATTCCTCCAGGAGCATCCGCCCGTCGGTGACGGTTCCCACCACGTCGAACTCCGATTCGAGAAGCGCCCTGAACGCGTCGAGCAGCATCGCGTGATCGTCGGCTATCAGAATTCGCGGTCGCGTCATGAAATACCTTTCGTGCTCTTGTCCCGGTTCGTCATCGCCTATGGTGCCCTGATACTCCGTTGGGCGAAACTGGGAGTACTCCGAGGTCCGGTCGAGCAACCTGCCATCACCATTCAGGGACGCCGATGTCATCCAGGCCGCCAGTGATGTGGAGCGACGGGGTTGCTGTGTTGTCGGTGACCTCCGCGCTCGTCATCGCCCGCCTATTGGAGATCCATTTGGTCGGTGCTCCTGTCTCGCTGTTTCTGTGCGCCGCCATGTTCAGTGCATGGTTCGGTGGCCTCAGGCCGGGATTGCTCGCCATGGCGCTCTCCCTTCTGGGTTTCATCTACTACTTCGTGACGCCGACGTATTCGTTCGCTGTGGAAATCGACGAGATCCCGCGCATCATCATGTTTGCGCTGTCAGCCCTGTTCGTCGTGCTGCTGAGCGCCGCCCAAAGGAGCGCTGTTCAAGAGCTCAGAAGAACGAACGAGGCGTTGCAGGAGGAGAACGCCGAGCGGAAGCGCGCCGAGCACGCGCTCGAGGATCTGGCGGGCAAGCTCATTTACGCGCAGGAGGAAGAACGCAGCCGCATCGGCCGCGAGCTGCACGATCACATCAGCCAGACGCTGGGTGTCCTGACTATCAAGATCGATCAGCTCCGTGCTCGCGCAGAAATGACACCGGACATCGAAGCGGCCCTCGACCGATTGCGTCTGAACACCACGGACATCACCGATGACGTGCACCGCCTTTCCCATCGTCTGCATTCATCGACGCTCGACTACCTGGGCCTCGCGCCCGCATTGCAGAAACTCGTGTCCGAATTTTCAGAGCGCCACGGCATTTCGATCACGTTTGCGCATGCGTCGTTGCCCGCGAAGCTGCCGTCCGAGGTCGCGCTGTGTCTCTTCCGTGTCGCCGAAGAAGCCCTGACCAACATCGCGAAACACAGTCACGCCCGCTCGGCGAGTGTTTATGTGACAGGCGCGACTGACGGCATTCACCTGACGTTCGAAGACGAGGGTACTGGTTTCGATATGACCACTCCGGCGAGCAAGGCCGGTCTCGGCTTTGTCAGCATGCGGGAGCGAGTACGGGTCCTTCACGGGACGATTCATGTCGACTCTGCGCCGTCGCGAGGGACGAGAATCGACGCGTGGGTGCCACCGGTATGAAACGCCCCAGAATTCTCCTGGCGGACGACCATACCTTGATGGCAGAGGCCCTTGGGCACATGCTGCAGACTGACTTCGATGTCGTTGGTACGGTGTCGGACGGACGCGCCCTGATCAAGGCGGCCGCGGAGTTGAAGCCTGAACTGGTCGTCGTCGACATCGGGATGCCGCTCCTCAATGGCCTCGACGCGGCCGACCAACTGAAGGCCCTTCACCCCGACATCAAAGTCATCTTTCTGACGCAGAATCGTGAACCGCGCTTCGCGGTGGAGGCCTTTCGCCGCAACGCGTCGGGGTATTTATTGAAGGACTCGGCGGCATCCGAGCTGACCACCGCGATTCGCGAAGCGCTGAATGGAAGATCCTACGTATCTCCGGTCATCGCCAAGGGCATGATCGATCATGCATTGAACGCCCAGCCGAACGACTCCGGCTCACGCGAGCTGAGCCCACGTGAGCGCGAAGTGTTGCAGTTGCTGGCGGAGGGCAAATCGATGAAGGAAGTCGCTTCCGTCCTCGCCATCAGCCCACGGACGGTCGAATTCCACAAGTATCGCGTGATGCAGCTTCTCGGAGTCAAGACGAACGCTGAGCTCGTCCAGTACGCGATCAAGCACGGCCTTATCGCTCCTTAATGTAGCCCCACCCGGTATTCTGTCCACTCGACACTGTCATTTCTACCAGTAGCCGCGACCCTTTTGCGAGACCTACGATGTGGCTGGCTCGCATTCGCGTGCTGAATCGGTGTTTCGAGAGGAGAACATGTTGAAAAGAGTCTTCAGCAGGATGTTGATGGTGCTCGCGATGGCTTCGGCACTGCTCGCGCCTCAGCGCGCCTTTGCCGCGTCATCGAAGGGCTGTGTCGGCGGTGGATTCTCGCTGCTTGGACTTTCCGGCGATCAGAAAGTGATCGTGCGGGCCAGTCAGGTGGGCGCGACATTCCTCGTGAAAGGCAAGTACGTCGAGTTCACGGTGGACGCGGATACCTTCGGCGTACGGGACTGGGCGTTGACGGGCGCGTCGAATGAATTGGACATTACCGGCGGCAGACGGACCGTCGTCTTCGCCAGCAAGATCCCCGACCACCGGGGACTCGCACTGACCGGCGATATTTCCGTCAACAGTTCGCGCGAGGCGCTTGTGATCTCGCGCGCAGGGGACGGACTCTCTATGAAGATCCAGGTCAAGGACTGCGCGAACGGCGGCGTGTTCCAGATGGAACCCATCAGGGCCGATGCGACGGCAACCGTGTTCACCCATGTCCTGGGCGATGGGGTGTTTTATTTCGACAACCCGAACGTCCGCAACCGCCTCGGCGAGAACATTCCGTGCTCGGGCGTGCTGCCCGACGGGACGCCGGTCGTCTGCAACGGCGCGAATCCCGATGGCACGGTGACGGTGACCGCGCGGGTCAACTTTGGCAACGATTTCTCGGACACATTCGTCGGCCGAGACAGCCCGCAGGTCGCGAGCCGGATCGTCAGGGACTGCACGAACAGCATTCCGAATCCATTCCATCCCGGGTCGGTGAGCCACTGCGGTGGCGTCTCGCAGTGGAGCGTCGCGAGCGGCGGCCGAATGGGTCAGGTCATGGGTGAAGACTCGACCGAGATCGCGCCAGCGGCAACGGTGTGCACCGCGAACTGTACGGCACAGAATCAAGTACGCGGCAAGGCCATCGTCGTCGGGTTCCCGTTCCCGGTGCCCGACGCGGTTCGTTTGAAGCCGCGGTTCTTCCCAGGCTTCGTTTTCCCGTAGTCGTCGCGTCGACACAGGACGTGGCCGTCAGGAGATCGTCAACAGCGCACCAATCGTCATCAGACCGACGCCGGCGGCGACGCGCCATCCGATCGGTTCGCCGAGCCAAATCACCGCGAGCAGAATCGTCAGCGGCAGACTGAGCTTGTCGATCGGCGCGACGCGCGACGCGGGGCCGAGCTGAAGCGCGCGGAAATACGCCAGCCACGACACGCCG
>Ga0137396_10001686_pt1 | contig 11828 bp, 9 predicted proteins | sample czc16metaG_FD_108284 | JGI IMG/M metagenome (GOLD analysis project Ga0137396, IMG submission 108284) | Vadose zone soil microbial communities from Angelo Coast Range Reserve, California, USA - czcobulk3.16 metaG | ecosystem: Environmental > Terrestrial > Soil > Vadose zone | place: USA...
ATGATCGCGACCATCCGCGACAAGGTCCTCGACGGCAAGCGCCTCGACCGCGCGCAGGGGCGGTGGCTCCTCGCCGACGCGCCGTTGCTCGAGCTGGGCGCGCTCGCCGCCGAGGTGCGGTACGCGCGCTTTCCCGAAAAGGTCGTCACGTTCGTGATCGACTCGAATCCGAACTACACGAACGTGTGTATCACCGACTGCCAGTTCTGCGCCTTCTACCGCAAGCCGGGCGACCCCGAGGCGTACACGCTGACGGTCGAGGAGGTGCTGGGCAAGATCGAGTTCGCGGCCTCGAAGGGGGCCACGACCGTCCTGCTGCAGGGCGGCCACAATCCGGCCTTGCCGCTCGACTACTACACCACGCTCGTGCGCGAGACGCGCCGCCGCTTCCCAGACGTCACGCCGCACTTCTTCACGGCGTCCGAGATCCGGACCGTCGCGCAGGTCGAGAGCCTCACGATCGGCGACGTCCTCGATCGCCTGTGGGACGCCGGGCAGCGGACGCTCCCGGGCGGCGGAGCCGAGGTGCTGTCCGAGCGGGTGCGCCGACGGATCGAGCCGAAGAAGGGCGGGCCGGACACGTGGCTCGAGGTGCATCGCGAAGCCCACCGGCGCGGCTTCAAGTCGACCGCGACGATGATGTACGGCCACGTCGAGCAGATCGACGATCTCCTCGAGCACCTCGACGTGATCCGCGAGCTCCAGGACCTCTACGGTGGGTTCACGGCGTTCGTGCCGTGGTCGTTCAAGCCGAACAACACCCTGCTCGCCAAGTGGATCAAGCATCCGAAGGGGCCGAACATGTACCTGCGGATGCTCGCCGTCTCGCGCCTCTACCTCGACAACTTCCCCCACGTCCAGGCCTCGTGGTTCTCGGAGGGCAAGCGCACCGGCCAGATCGCGCTCCATTTCGGGGCCGACGACTGGGGCGGCACCTTGCTAGAGGAGAACGTGCACAAGGCCGCGGCGTTCGTGAACACGATCGAGGTCGACGAGATCGTCACCTTGATCCGCGAGGCCGGTTTCACGCCGGTCCAGCGCACGACCGAGTACGAGATCCTGAAGCGGTACTAAACCGGGTCGATCGGCGGGACTTCGGCGATCAAGCCCTTGGCGTGGGCCATCCCGAACAGGCGCTCGATCGCGGCGCGCCCGTCGGGGCCGAGCGCGAGCGTGTAGTCGTTGACGTACATGAGGACGAATCGCCGGCAGGTCTCCTTGTCGATCCCCCGCCCGTAGCGCATCGCGTACTCGAGCGCCTCGTCGACGTTCGCGTGGGCCCAGGCGATCGAGTCGCGCAGCCCCTGCGAGAGTGCACGATGGAGGTCCTCGCCGAGGTCCCGGCGCATCACGTTGACGCCGAGCGGTAGGGGCAGACCCGTATCGGCCTGCCAGGCCTCGCCCAGGTCGAGAACTTTCGTGAGCCCCATCTTCTGATGGGTGATCTGGCCCTCGTGAATCAGGAGACCCAGCTCGGCCTGACCGTCGAGGACGGCCTGAGGAATCTTGTCGAAGGCGACCTCGATCAGCGGCGGGTCACCGACGTAGAGCCGCAGGAGCAGGGCCGAGGTGGTGTGCTTGCCGGGGATCGCGACCACGCGCCCCTCGAGCTCGGCCCTGGGAACTGGGCCGCGCGCCACGAGGATCGGCCCGTAGCCCTTCCCCATCGACGCGCCCGGGTCCATCATCCGGTACCGATCGGCGATCAGGAGGTAGCTCGCGAAGGATACCGCCGTCACCTCGAGCTCCGCGGTCCGCGCCCGGCGGTTCAGCGACTCGATGTCCTCGAGCACATGCTCGATCGTCACTCCTGGAATCTTCACCTTCCCGGCGGTGAGCGCGTAGAACATGAAGGCGTCGTCCGCGTCGGGGCTGTGGCCGATCCTCACCGTCGCCATGGCAGCTCCTCGTCGCTCGCGAAGCCCAGCCGGAACTCGCCGGCACGGATCGCGCGAATGATCGCGTCTCGGTCGCGCTTGGCGTCCACCTCGACCCACGCTCGGCCGAAGTGGATGGGCCCGTGCGCGTCGTCGGTCGCGATCTTCACGAGCGGGATCTCCGGAGACTCGTAGAGCGATCGGCGCTGGCCGGTATCGGTCACTTCGATGGCGTCGAGCGAGACGCCGCCGGCGCTGATGCGACGGATGCGCTCGAGCACCTGGGCCACGGTGAGCTGGTAGCGAGCCGGGTGGTTCAGGACGTGAAGCGTCTCGCGTTCGCCGGAAACCCTGCCGATGTGCTGATCGAACCGCGGCCAGTTGAGCTCGATGCCGTGGAACAGGAGAAGCTTCGAGGAAACCCTGGGAATCACGCTCCAGTAGCGGTCGTCGATCCAGTTCTCGTGATCGGTGATGGCGAGGAAATCGTAGCCGAGCGCTTCGTACGCCGCGACGAGCTGGGCCGGTTCCTTGACGCCGTCAGAGAAAGTCGTGTGCGCGTGAAGGTTGCCCCGCAGCCAGGGCATCAGCCGCGCGCTTTCCGGGGAAGGCTCGGTCGGATCACCGGGATCAGCGCGCGGGAGCCGGACGCCGGGTGGGCGGCGGGCCGTCCCAGGTGGCCGAGAAGCCGAGCGCGAAATAGCCGCTGACCTCTCCCCATCCGGAGTGCGGCGAGCCCACCGGCGTGGTGGGTGACACCCACCCGGCTATACCGTAGCGTCCGGTCGAGGTCGGCGTCTCTCGTGGCAGGGACAACGGCCCGATGAACGCCGGATCGTGCTGCACTTGGCCGCCGCGCGGATAGCGGTCGGCGTCGCTCGGCCGCGTCTCTTCCTGGAGTCCCGGCGGAATCACGTCGCGTTCCTCGCGGGGAACGGAGGGTGCCGGCTTCTTGATCTGCACGTCTTGCGACCAGGCCGGTGTCGCGAGGAGCACCGTGAGGGCGACCAGCAGAGCGCGCTTCATATATTCGATTGTACGCCCTCGCCGATCGACGCGACACCTATCGCTAACCTCCACTAACCTCGCGATAATGCGTGTGAGAGAGGGCGAAATTCCGGAAGCGCGATCAGACGCGGCACGTGGCCAGGAGCGTCCCCACGTTGTCGAGTGAGTCGACCGACAGCGCCGCCTTTTCGAGAGCCGCCACCCTGTCCGGAGGCAGCGCGCGCCCAGCATTGTCGCGGAACTTGGCGACGATCGCGCCGGGCTCGAGCGGCCGCGCGGCGCCGCCGCGACCGTCGGGCTCACGCGCCTCGACGCGCCTGCCGTCGCGGAGTCGAAGCCGAACCCATCCGGGGAAACCGTCCGGGAAGCGTGAGGAAGGATCCACGGTGTGCTGGACCCGGGCGGCCAGCGCCAGGGTGCGCTCGTCGCGGATCCGGTCCTTGGCATACGTGTCGAGCCCGACGCGGCCGTCCACCAGCGCCGCGGCCACCGAGTACGCGAGGCTGAACTGGGCGTCGTACGGAGTCCGGGGCCGCAGTTTGGATTCGCGGGGCTCGCAGACGATCGGGACCTCGCCGGCGGGCACCAGGCACTCGATCGCCTCGATTGCATCGGGCTCGATCCGATGCTCGCGACGAAGCGCGAGCGCGCAGTCGAGGTACGCGTGATTGTAGTGGCAGCACGGGTACGGCTTGAATCCGACGCGAAGCGTCTCCCATTCCTTGCCAAGCGTGTCGAACGGCGTTCGGTCGGGCTCCGCGCGGAGGAACGTGCGATACAAGCCGAATCGGCCCTCGAAGATCGTCGCGGGCCCACTGAATCCGCCGCGCGCGAGCCCGGCCGCGACGATACCGGAGTGCGCGGCCCATCCCGGATGAACTCGCTTCACCCACGACCCGTCCTCGAGGTGCTCGTTGACTCCCGACGCGAAGCTGCCGGCGATACCGAGCGCCGCGGTGAGGCGTCCGCGGTCGAGGCCCTCGAGGCGCCCGGCCGCGACGGTCGCGCCGAACGTGCCACACACCGCCGTCGCGTGCCAGCCGCGCGCGTGGAACTCGCCCGGCGCCGCCATCCCGACCCGTGTCATCGCCTCGTATCCGGCGACCGCCGCCGTCACGACCGCGCGACCGCTGTGCCCGCCGGCTTCGCCGAGCGCCAGCACCGCGGGCAAGATCACCGACGAGGCATGGGTGATCGAGATGGCGTGCGTGTCGTCGAAGTCGAGCCCGTGCGCGAGGGCGCCGTTGGCGAGCGCCGCGAGAGGGGCCGGCGCCGTCAGACTCGAGCCCACGACGCTGCAAGCGCCGCCTCCCCAGCCCTTCACGGCGCCGAGGACGGAGGGCGCCAGGTCGGAGGTCGAGGACGCGAGCGCGATGCCGAGGATGTCGAGGGCACGCAGGCGCACGCTCGCAACGACGTCGGTCGGAATATCGTCGAACTCGAGGCACGCGGCGAACTCGGTCAGGCGCTCGGCCAGCGTCATGCGGCCTAACCGGGCAGCGCGAGGTTGCCGTCGGGCTCCCGGACGTTTCCGTCGGGCTCCCGGCTCCGGATCGCGGTCACGCTGCGGCCCTCCCCGTCCTTGACCTCGAATTCCTCAGCGAGTCCGGCGCCGATCATTTGCTGCACGAGCGCCTCCCGGTCGGCGCCGATCGGCGGAAGCTGGTGCGACTTCCAGCGCATCACGAAGTACCCGCGGCTCACGTGCGGCAGGCGCGCCTCGGCACGCTGCAGTTCCTGGACCGCGCGCTCGAGCGCCAGACCCGAGACCGGCTGCACCGTCGGGCGCGCCAGGCGCGAGGGCGCCAGGCGGGTCGGGGCGCGCTCGAACGGCCGCGGCCGCTCGACGCGGAACGCCCCGATGCCGTCGCTCAGGTGGATCTGGCCGAAGCAGCGTACGCGCAGGTCCTTGGAGAGCTCCTCGGCCGACCACGTCGCGACCCACACCTGCTTGCCGAGTGAGTTCACCGCCTCGACCGCCGGCACGAAATCGTCGTCGCCCGACACGAGCACCGCCGCGTCGAAGGCGCCGATCGCGGCGTACTGGATGATGTCCGCCACCAGCCGCGTGTCGACGCGCTTCTCGGTCGTGTACTCGTAGTCGGCGCTGCACGCCGGACAACGTCCGGAGCGGCGCACGCGCAGCTCGCGCTTGACGAAGTAGCCCGGACGGAGCTCGAGGCCCTTGAGAAAGCCCTCGACCAGCGGCGGCGCGTCCGCGGACACGCCGACATAGTAGTGGGCACCCGCGAAGATCGCGCCGGGACCGCCGGCAGCCTGGGTGATCCAGGCGGCGAGCCGGTCGTAATCGACCCGGAGCGATTCGTCGTAGCGCTGGAGAGACCGGTAGAAGTTCTGGCCGTCAAAGAAAACGCTGACCTTCATGGGCGGCTCCCGGGCGACAAACAAACCGTTAATTCTCTACTGCGTTAATGGTGGACGATACTGGACTTGAACCAGTGACCTCTGGCATGTGAGGCCAGCGCTCTAACCAACTGAGCTAATCGTCCGTGGCCCGGGACGTTACATACTTACGGCGCGGTCGTCAAGCGGTTGTATCCCTGGTCGACCCAATCGGTGAGCCTATCTCAAATGGCTGACGGATACGGCCGCCGGCGTTACCCTACTCCCCGACTGGACATCGGCGGCACGAGCCGCCGGGGAGGCCGTGATTCATGACGCGGATGATCGGGATCGGGGTCGGCGCGGCAATCGTGGGCGTGCTCGCCGGATTCCTCTGGTGGGGAACGGCGGCGAATCGGCTGCATGACGAGGTTCGCGCGCTGCAGAACCAGCAGGCCGACGCGGACGCCGCGCTCAAGGGGATGCAGTCCAAGCTCAAAAAGACAGAAGAGGAGCTCCAGAGCGAGCGCGAGCGCCGCGCCCGCCTGGAGCTGGTCATCAGCCAGGGCCGCAAGTAGGCCGACCCAGTCGGGGTCGAAAACGAGGAGGGGTCGAAAACAATGAGAAGCGTCCTAATAGTCCCAGCAGCGCTGCTGATCCTGGTCGCGAGCGGCTGCGCGAAGGAGCCCGTGACGATGCCCGCGTCGATGACGCCGTCCCCCGGGGCTTCGGGCGGCTCGACCGCAAGCAGGCCGCCGGCTTCGACCTCGCAGTCCACGGCGGCCGGAGCGACGACCCGTCCCGCCGCCGGAAGAACCGACAGCACGACGGCGAGGCCGTCGCCTCGCGATTTCTCGGCGGCCGCGGCTCTCAAGGACATCGGCTTCGACTACGACAAGTACGAGATCCGTCCAGCCGACGCGAAGATCCTCGACGCCACCGCCGGCTGGCTCAAGACCAACGCGCGGAACCTGGTGCTGATCGAGGGCCACTGTGACGAGCGCGGCACCAACGAGTACAACCTGGCGCTCGGCGAGCAGCGCGCGAAGGCGGCGATGAGCTATCTGGTCGCTCTCGGCATCCAGGCCGGCCGAATCTCCATCGTCAGCTACGGCGAAGAGCGCCCGCTCTGCAACGAGCAGGGCGAAGCCTGCTGGGCCAAGAACCGCCGCGCGCACTTCCTGGTCAAGCCCGAATAGAGTCGACCGCGGATCCGCCCAGTGATGGATCCAGGCCGTGAATTGGAGGGCGGGGGCCGCCTGGCACCCGCCCGCGCCGTCGTCACGTTCGCCGCGGGTGCGAGCGGCTTCCGCGGAGTCCGGGTCGGCCCCAGCGTATAATCCAGGCCGAATCCAGGGCCAGGAGAGAACGCGATGACCCAGCCCACAGGCGCCAGCCCCTCTCACGTCGACGGCCGCTCGGCCGTCGTGAGACAGGACCTCGACAACGTGCTGCATCCGGTCGTCGCCCACCGGCAGCTCGAGGCCGAGCCGCTCGTGATCGTCGAGGGCCGCGGCTCGACCGTCGTCGACGCTGACGGCACCGAATATCTCGACGCGATGGCCGGCCTCTGGTGCGTGAACGTCGGGTACGGCCGCACCGAGCTGGCTGACATCGCCGCGGACCAGATGCGCGCGCTCCCGTACTATCCGCACACCGCGATGAACGAGCCCGCCGCCAAGCTGGCCCAGCGCGTGAACGGCCTCCTGGGCGGCGACAATCACGTCTACTTCGTGGCCTCCGGCTCCGAGGCGAACGAGGCGGGCTTCAAGTTCGCGCGGCAGTACACCAAGCACGAGAACCCCGGTCAGTACCGCTACAAGACGATCAGCCGCTATCTCGGCTATCACGGCACGACCCTGGCCACCCTGGCCGCCGGCGGCATGGGTGACCGCAAGATGAAGTTCGAGCCGCTGGGCGGCAACGACTTCGTCCACGTCGCCCCGCCTTACTGCTATCGCTGCCCCTTCGGGCTCACCTACCCGTCGTGCGAGCTCGCGTGCGTGAAGAACATCGAGGCGACGATCCAGGGCGAGGGGCCGGACACGGTGTCGACGGTGCTGGTGGAGCCGATCATGAGCGCCGTCGGCGTCGCGGTGCCGCCCGACGACTATCTCCCGGAGGTCGCGGCGGTCGCGAAGAAGTACGGCTGCCTCCTGCACGTCGACGAGGTCATCAACGGCTTCGGCCGCACCGGCAAGATGTTCGCGCATCAGCATTCCGGCGTCCGGCCCGACATCGTCGCAATCGCCAAGGGCCTCGTGAGCGCCTACCTGCCGATCGCCGCCACGGTCGTCCGGAACGACGTGTTCAAGTCGTTCGTCGGGGAGCCGTCCGAGAACCGCCAGGTGTTCCAGATCTCGACGTACGGAGGCCATCCGGTCGCGGCCGCCGTCGCCAATCGCAACATCGAGATCATCCTCGAGGAGCGGCTGGTCGAGCGCTCGGCCGAGAACGGCGCGTACCTCCTCGACGGGTTGCGCACCCTCCTGAAGCATCCATGGGTGGGCGACGTGCGCGGCAAGGGACTGTTCGCGGGCATCGAGCTGGTCCGCGATCGCCGCACCAAGGAGGCCATGCCGGCCGACCGGATCAAGGGCGTCGTCGACTTCGCGCGGCGCAACGGCGTGATCGTCGGTCGCTCCGGCGGCGGTCGCCATCTCGGCAGCACGATCGTGCTCTCGCCCCCGCTGGTGATCACGCGCGCCGAGATCGACCGCGTCGTCGCCGTCCTCGACAAGGCCATCGAGGAGATGGGCGGCCAGCTCGGCGCGAGCTGATCGTGGCGCTCCCCCGCTTCGGCCTCAATCGCTTCGACGCGCGCACGGTGGACGCCTTCGCCGCTGACGTGCGGCGCGCCGAGACGCTCGGCTGGGACGCGGCGTTCCAGCCGGACTCCCAGCTCCGGCGGCGCGACACGTACGTGCTGATGGCGGCCGCCGCCCGCGTCACCGAGCGCATCCTGCTCGCGACGCTCCTGTCGAATCCGGTGAACCGGCATCCCACCGTGACCGCGTCGTCGATCGCGACGGTCGACGAGCTCGCGCCCGGGCGCACGCTGCTCGGCTGGGGTGTGGGCGACACCGCCGTGCGCCTGGCCGGGCTCAGGCCGGCGCGCGTCGGCGAGCTCGAGGCGAGCACGCGCCTGATGCGCGCGCTGCTCGACGGCCGCGCGGTGGACGTCGGCGCCCGTGAGCCAGCGCGCCTGCCCCACCACCGGCCCGTGCCGATCTGGATCGCGGCGGGCGGCCCGCGCACGTTGCGCATGGCCGGCGGCGTCGCCGACGGTGTGTTCATCCGCGTTGGAACTCATCAGGCGAACATCACGAAGTCGGTCGACGAGATTCGCGCCGGAGCGGTCGCCGCCGGCCGCGACCCGTCCAGGGTCGGTCTCGGCGCCGTCTTCCACACCGTGCTCGTGGAGGATCCGGCGCGAGCGCTCGCGATGGCCAAGTCGATGGCGGCCGGCTACTACGAATACTCGCCGATGCTCTTCCAGCCACCGCGCCTATCCTGGTCGGGGCCGGACCCCGAGAAGCTCAAGCGGGAGCGCAACGTCTTCCCCGACTTCCACCACGCGCCCGATCTGGAAGCGAGCGGCCGCGCCGTCGAGTTCCTGCCCGACGCCGCCGCCGAGGCGTTCTGCCTGCGCGGCGGGCCGGCCGAGATTGTCAAGCAGCTGCTCGCGGTGCTCCGGTCGGCGCCCGCGGCGTTCGACTACGTGTGCCTGCACCCGATCCCCAACCCGGCGGCGCCGGACGATCCCGAGCGGGGCTTCATGGCCCGGGTCGCCCGCGAGGTGCTGCCGCCCGTGCGCGCCGCGCTCGGCGCCGGCGGCCGATAGGCGCTCGAGCGATGCCGAATCCTCCTCCCGGCCTCAAGGTGCGGCAGCGCACCCCGGTGTCCGCGCGCGCGCGTCAACCGGAGCTCCCGCCGCAGCTCCAGAAGTACGTCGAAACGGGCGAGGCGCTGGTCGCCGAGCCCTTCAGGGGAATCACCGCCGGCGGCCGGATCGCGCCCGGACTCTTCAAGATCCAGAAGACGGGCGCCGCCACCCGTCAAATCACCGACGCCGGCCGGGCGTTCGTCGATTCCCTGAGCGAGCCGCAGCGGGAACGCGCGCTCTTCCCGCTCGAGAGCGACGTGTGGCGACGGTGGAGCAACATCCATCCGTTTCTCATGCGCCACGGCGTGTCGCTCGACGAGATGAGCCCGGCGCAGCGCGAGCGGGCGCTCGCGCTGGTGCGGGAGAGCCTCAGCGTGCAGGGCTTCAAGACGGCGCGCGACGTCATGCGGCTCAACGAGTTCGTCCTGGCGATCACGGGCAGTAAGGCCGAGTACGGCGAGTGGCTCTACTGGCTCAGCGTGATGGGAATACCGTCGCACGACGGACCCTGGGGATGGCAGATCGACGGACACCACCTGATCGTCAACTGCTTCGTCCTCGGCGATCAGATCGTGATGACGCCGATGTTCATGGGCTCCGAGCCCGTCGCCGCCACCGAGGGCCCGTACGCGGGCACGCGCGTCTTCCAGGCCGAGGAGCGGCAGGGCCTGGCGCTCCTGCGGGCGCTGACACCCGAGCAACGCCGGCGCGCGATCATCGCCGACGAGCTTCCCAGCGAAGTCTTCACCGCGGCGTTTCGCGACAATCTGGAGATGCAGTACCAGGGCATCGTCTCAGGCGACCTCACGACCACCCAGCAGCACATGTTGCTCGACGTGCTCGAGACGTACGTCGGACGCATTCGACCAGGCCATTCCGAGACGAGACGGAACGAGGTGAAACGCCATCTCGGCCAGACGTACTTCGCGTGGATGGGCGGCACGGACGAGGACGGCGTCTTCTACTATCGGATCCACAGCCCGGTCATCCTGATCGAGTTCGACCACCAGCGCGGGATCGCCTTCGACAACGACACGCCCTCGCGGCACCACATCCACACGGTGGTCCGCACGCCGAACGGCAACGACTACGGCCGGGATCTCCTCCGCCAGCACCACGCGAGGTTCGACCACACGCAAGCGGACCATAGCCACTGACGACGCGGGCGCCGCTCGGTTAACCGAACGCGCCGCTCAGTTCTTGTACGAGGGATCGAGACGGTCGAGCCGTCGGAGCAGCCCCGGCCAGATCGTCTCGCCGCGGCCGCGCGGACGAGCCGGGCCGGCGTAGGCCGCATCCAGGACCTCTTTCGGCACCGGAATCAGCTCGCCGCCGCCCGACTGGGCGCGCACCTGGATCGCGCACGACGATTCGAGGAAGTACATCGCGACGAAGGCGTCCGCGACGGTCTCTCCCACCGTGATCAGCCCGTGGTTTCTCAAGATCAGGTGGGTGTTGTCGCCGAGGTCGGCGACCAGGCGCGGCTTCTCGTCGTCGCGCGTCGCGATGCCTTCGAAGTCGTGATAGCCGAGGCTCGGGATGACGGACATCGCATGCTGCGAGATCGGCAAGAGCCCGACCCGTTGCGTCGACACGGCGATACCGCTCACCGTGTGGGTGTGGAGCACGCAGCGCGCGTCGTGGCGCGCGGCGTGGATGGCGCTGTGGATGACGAACCCCGCCTGGTTCACCGGAAACGGCGAGTCCCCGATCTTGCGGCCCTCGAGATCGATCTTGACCAGGCTCGAAGCCGTGATCTCGTCGAAGAAGAGCCCGTACGGGTTGATCAGGAACTGATCCTCGGCGCCCGGCACCCGCATGGTGATGTGGGTGAAGGTCAGATCCTCCCAGCCGTAGCGCACCAGCAGCCGGTAGCACGCGGCCAGATCGACGCGGACGGACCATTCTTCCTCGGAGACCTTGCCGCGGAGCGAGGGGATGTCGAGAGCGGTGGGAGTCATCAGGAATCCTTGATGTTGTAGAGCTTGGCGGCGTTGTCGCGCGTGATCTTGCGCTGCACGCGCTCGGACAGCCCGCTCAGGTTCTTCTCGAGCGTGCTGTGCGAGTTGGGCCAGATGCAGTCGGGATGCGGATAGTCCGCGCCCCAGATGATGTTGTCCTCGCCGATGAGCGGAATGATCGGCTCGAGGTACTGATCTTGCTGATAGGTCACATACCCCTGCCGGCGGAAGTAGTCGCTCGGCTTCAGGCTGAAGCCGAGGCTCCGCGCCCGGTCCTGGTACTCGGTGTCGAGCCGGTCGAACACGTACGGCAGCCACGTCACGCCCGACTCGCCCAGCACGAAGTTGAAGTCCGGATACTTCTCGCAGGCGCCGGAGGCAAGGATCGAGACGAGGACTTCCATGGTGTCGAGCTGGAAGAGCGACGAGCGCACCAGACGCCACTGGGTCAGATACTGCTGCTCCATCTGCGGCGTATCGGGGGCCCGCAGGGCCTTGAAGCCGGTCGAGTGGAACGCGATCGGGAACCGGCACTCGGCGGCCGCCTCCCACAGCGGGAACCAGCCGTCGTGGTAGAGCGGCGGCGACATGCGCTTGAACGCGAGGTCCCCGCCCCTGAGCCCCAGCTTCGCGCAGCGGCGCACCTCGGCGGCGGCCTCGACGGGATCGGTGTTGGGGATGATCGCCAGCGGGAACACGCGCTTGGGATCGGAGCGCTTGGCGAAGTCGGCGGCCCAGTCGTTGTACATCTTG
>Ga0137396_10001688_pt1 | contig 11819 bp, 10 predicted proteins | sample czc16metaG_FD_108284 | JGI IMG/M metagenome (GOLD analysis project Ga0137396, IMG submission 108284) | Vadose zone soil microbial communities from Angelo Coast Range Reserve, California, USA - czcobulk3.16 metaG | ecosystem: Environmental > Terrestrial > Soil > Vadose zone | place: USA...
CCCCCGGGCCAAACCGCGGCCACATGCTCAGCGCTTCTTTCCCCTCCACCCGGATCAGCACAAACCGGGTCCAGGACTTGCGCGCGGGCGAGGCCGGTTCCGCGCGGATACGGCCCAGCATTCCTCGCGCGTAGGGGAGCAGATCCTTTACTTCTTCGTTGACGATCACCTCGCTGCCCGCAGCATGGATGGCCTCGACCAGCGGCACCTCAGCGTAGTCAGTGGCGGCACCGGCCGGCACAGCAGCGAAACGCGCCAGCTCGTGCGGATTGAGCAGATCGTAGACCGATTGGCCGATGGCTCGCAACACGCGATCGAGCGCGGTCAGTTTCAGCCCACGCTTGCGGTTCAGGAAATTGGAAATGTGCGCTTGCGTGAACCCGGCCCGGCGCGCAAGTTCCATGCCCGTCAACTCGCCCGCATCAATCCGCTTGCGCAGTTCCTTGCGCAGGCTCTCCTGCAGGGCCACGAAAGTCATCGGCGGAGAGCTTATAACGAGGAGTTAATAATCACAAGGCGCGACCAATGGAAAAGCAATAGGCACCCCGCGCGGCAGAGCGGCGGGCACATTCCCTTCGGCGCCAAGATGGACCGCGGCCTTCCCGCTTTGAAAATTATCTAGTTGCCACTTCACAGCACCATGACTAGCATACGCGCCGATGCTGCGGGCAGTGGAACACATTCGCCGGATGCGTGGGGGAGCCCAAGCTCATCTGATGCGCTGCAAGCAAGATTCCTCTCCGGAAGAAGACTTTTTTTACATCGTAAAATTCCAGAACAATCCGCAGCATCCGCGGATTTTGGCGAACGAAATGCTCGGAACGGCTCTGGCCGCTCGCTTGGGACTGCCCACGGCGCCGAGGGAGGTCATCGAGGTCGGCCCGGACCTAATCGAATTAACCGGCGAGCTGGTGATCCAACTCGGTGTGGCGCGCACATCGTGTCGCGCCGGCCGGCAGTTCGGGTCGGGCTACCCGGGCGACCCGAGGCAAGTGACCGTGCACGACTTCTTGCCGGACGAGCAGTTACTGCAGGTGGAAAATCTGGATGATTTTATCGGCATGCTGGTGTTCGACAAGTGGACGTGCAACACCAACGGTCGCCAGGCCATTTTTTTCAAGGAACCCGGGAGGTCTCGCTACCAGGCTTGGATGATCGACCAGGGCTTTTGCTTTAACGCGGGGGAATGGAATTTCCCCGACGCGCCTCTGCGCGGGCTCTACGCCCGGCATCGCGTGTACGAGAGCGTGCACGGAATGGAATCGTTTGAGCCCTGGCTTGGGCGGCTGGAAAAACGCATCACCGAAAGCGTATTGGACGAGGTACAAAGCCAAATTCCGCCGGAATGGTACAATTTCGATCAGGAGGCTCTGTTTCGGCTGCTGGAGCAGCTCTATCACCGGCGCACGCAAGTGCGTGAGTGGATCGTAGCAGCCAAAAATTCCTATCGACAACCATTCCTGAATTGGAAGTGAACCATGCCTGACGAACGACTGCACGCCTGTGCTTATCACGTCTTGCGCTACAACCCCAACCTGGTGCGCGACGAGTGGGTCAATATCGGCATTCTGGTCCACGACCGGAAGTCGAAACGCGCCCGCGCACGCCTGATTGAAGAGCCGGTGGAGTTCGGCCGCGTCCGAAAGCTGCACGCCAATGCGGATCTGGACCTCTTGCGCGCCCTCGCGTCTGATTTCCAGACACAGTTGGACGAACGCAAGAAGGAGTGGGACGAATACTTCCACGATCTGGACGAGACGCTCTCCAATGCCCTGCAGCTCAGCCCGCAGAGAGGCGTGTTGACGGAGGACATGGACGCTGAACTTGACCGGCTCTACCGGGACCATGTGGCCCTGCCGCGTTACCGTCGTGCCGCGGCCGAGACCCCCAGCACCCGCGCTGCAATCCGCACCCGCATCAATCAGGTGTTTCGCAGGGCAGGCATCTACCGGCCCATGCAGAAGGGTGTCCCCGTGGAGGAGTTCACCTATCCAGGCGATTCCCTCAGGCTGGACTACTCCTATCGCTCTAACGGCACGCGCGGCTTCGTGCACGCGTTGACGATCTCTGGAGATGTGACGCAGGCCAAGGTGCTCGCGTTCACGGCGGAGTCAATTCGGGGAAAGCTTGCGAAGACCACGTTTACTGCCGTCACAGAGATGCGCCCAGTGCCCGGCAACAGACAGCACCAGTTCGTCGCCCGGTTGTTGGAAGACCAGAAGATTGAGCTGGTACCGGTGTCAGAGCTAGAAAGATTCGCGAACCGGTTGAAGCCCACAATTCACTGACAAGAAAAAGGGGCGAGGCATCCAGGCAGCCGGGTTCCCCTCGCCAGCCGCACATTGTAGTACGGCAGGACGCGGTGAGGTATCCTCGCCGAATCGCCTCCCACTAGCAGTCTCACTACGGCTGCTAGAGGATGTTCTCGCTCCAGTTTTCCAGCGCCTTCTTCACCTTTTGCAGGAACTGGTGCGACACCGCGCCGTCCACGACGCGGTGGTCGTAGCTCATCGTGATGTACAGCATGGAGCGGATGGCGATGGCGTCCTCAATTACCACCGGCCGCTTCTGGATGGCGCCCAGGCCCAGGATCGCCACGTTCGGCTGGTTGATCACTGGGAGGCCCATCAGCCCGCCGAAGACGCCGGGATTAGTAATGGCAAACGTGCCTTCCTGCACCTCTTCGGGCTTCAGTTTTTTCGAGCGAGCGCGCTCCGCCAGATCGTTTATGGCGCGCTGCAGCCCGAGGAAATTCTTCTCGTCGGCGCTCTTAATCACCGGCACGATCAGTCCCCAGTCGAGCGCCACGGCGATGCCGACATTGATCTCCTTGTGCAGCACGACATTGGTGCCATCGGCCGAGGCGTTGACGGTCGGGAAGGCGCGCAGCCCCTCGACGCAGGCGCGTACGAAGAAGGGCGTGAAGGTCAACTTGGTATCGAAGCGCTTCTCGAACTCATTCTTGGTGCGGTCCCGCAGTTGAACGATGCGGGTCATGTCCACCTCATCCACGGAGTACACGTGGGGCGAGACGCGCTTGGAAACCACCATGTGCTCGGCGATGCGCTGCCGCATCACGGTCATGGGCTGCACTTCGTAGCGCCCAAAGTAGATGCGCTCGCGCGGCACGGCATTCTCGAGCGTCACATGCACCACTGTGCCGGGCGCGCCCGGTACAGCGGCGGGAACGGCCGGCGGGGCCGGGGCAGGCGCCACAGCCGGTGGCGCAAAGGTAGGCGCCGGTGGCGGCGCGGCGGGACGGCTGCCACCCGCGGCAATTGCCGCCAGGATGTCTTTCTTGCTGATGCGGCCGCCGGCGCCGGTGCCGCGCAGCTCGGCGAGATCAATGTTGTGCTCGCGTGCCAGGCGCCGCACCAGCGGCGAGCTGTGAATCCGCTGGCCATCCCGGCGCGGCATCGCTGGAGCGCCTGCCGCAGCCACCGGCGCCGAGGCGGGCGCCACAGCCACACGCTGCGACGCTTGCGCGGCCGTTGCTGGAGCGGCCGAGGGAGCGGGCGGCGGAGTTGGCGGCGCGGCGGCCTGCGGCGCTTCCGTCCTTGCAGGCGCGGCAGCGGGAGCCGTGGCCGCAGCCGCTCCAGCCGCGTCTATTACCGCGACCACAGTCTGGATGGGTACTGTCTGGCCCTCGGCGACCTTAATCTCTTTTAACACGCCAGCGGACGGTGCTGGGATCTCAGCGTCCACCTTGTCGGTGGAAATCTCAAACAGGGGTTCGTCGCGCTCGACTTTGTCGCCGGGCTTTTTGAGCCACTTGGTGATGGTGCCTTCAAAAATGCTTTCCCCCATCTGGGGCATAAGCACATCAACGGGCATAGGCTTCTCCTCGTTCTTCCTGCGGCATTCAGTATCTCGCTAGGTCACGGGCGGCAGCCGCCACACGCTGGACATCTGGCAAAAAACGCTCCTCGAGCGGCGGGGAATACGGCACCGGAGTATCAAGCGAAGTAACGCGCAGCACCGGCCCGTCCAAGTCCTCAAACGCGCCTTCGCAGACCAGCGCGGCGATCTCGCCGGCGATGCCGCCGGTGCGGGTGTCTTCATGCACAACCAGTATCTTATTCGTTTTTTTCACGGAGGCCAGCAGCGTCTCGCGATCGAGCGGCAGCAGCGTGCGCAGGTCGATCACTTCGGCCTCGATTCCTTCCTTCGCCAATACCTCGGCGGCCTCCATCGAGGTGTGCATCATCGCCGCATAGCTGACCATGGTCAAATCGCGCCCCTCGCGCCGCACCACCGCTTTGCCCAGCGGCACCGTGTAATCCCCGGACGGAAGCTCTTCCTTGACCCGCCGGTAGAGGAACTTGTGCTCGAAGAAAAGCACCGGGTTGTTATCGCGAATGGCGGACTTGAGCAAACCCTTGGCGTCATAGGCCGTCGACGGGTAGACCACTTTGAGCCCCGGTGTGTGCACGAAGTACATCTCAGGATTGGCCGAATGAAAAGGGCCGCCATGAACGCCGCCGCCGGAGGGGCCGCGCACCACCATCGGCACCGGAGCGCCCCAGCGGTAGTGCGACTTGGCCACGAAATTCGTCAGTTGGTTGAAGCAGCAGGCGATGAAGTCGATGAACTGCATCTCCGCCACCGGCCGCAGCCCCAGGTAGCTCATCCCCACAGCCGCCCCGACAATGGCGGTCTCGCTGATCGGGGTGTCGATCACGCGCTCCCAACCGAAGCGCTCGAGCAATCCCGCGGTGACCTTGAACGCGCCGCCATACACGCCCACGTCTTCGCCGAGCAAAACCACCGCCGGGTCCCGCTCCATCTCTTCAAACAGCGCTTGGCGGATGGCTTCGAGCATGGTGACCGCGGCCACGGTTATCTTCTCACCTTGTTGCGCGCCGGCCTCTTTGCCGCTTTCTCCTTGCGCGCGCTCGGCTGTGCGGGATGCCGGCGGCCGTCTCCAGAGGCCAGCACGGTCGATTGCTTCGCGGCCGCCGCCGGCTCCTCGCGTTTCTCGAAAGCGCCGAAATCTTCCACTTCCCAGACCGCCGCAACGCTCGACTTCGGCGGCACCAGCTCTTCTTTCGGCCGCTGCCAATCCGGCTCGATCGTGTGACACCCCTCACAATACACGCCCTGCTCGACGAGCTCCGGCGGGGGCAAGGGCGAGCTTTCAGCAAACTCGAGATCCTCTTGCAGGTCACGCTCGATCCGCGCGTCAATTTCGGCTTTGGTTTGGGCGTCCCACAGTTTGCTCGCGGTCAGGTGCTTTTCGTAGCGGTCGAGGGGGTCGCGCGCCTTCCAGTATTCAAACATCGCCTTGGGCACATACTCAGCGGCGTCGTGCTGAGCGTGGCCCTTCATGCGCATGGTCTTGGCTTCGATGAGAATGGGGCCTTGGCCCGAGCGGCATCGCTCGACAGCTTCTTTCGAGACCTGGTAAACAGATACGACGTCATTGCCGTCAACGACGTAGCTGGGGATGCCGTAAGCCTTGGCGCGGTCGGCCAGGTCTTGGGTCGGCACCTGGCGCCGTACCGGCGTCGAGTAGGCCCACTGGTTGTTCTCGATGATGCAGACCAGGGCAGCCTTCTGCACCGCCGCCAGGTTGATGCCCTCATGAAACGCTCCGGTGGAGGTGCCGCCGTCGCCGATCCACGTCATCGCGACAATCTTTTGGCCCAGGTAGCTGCCGGCCATGGCGATGCCGGTCATTACGGGGATCAGGTCGCCCAGCATGGAGATGGGGGAGACCACGTGCCGTACCTTCAAGTCGCCGAAGTGGCTGGTGCCGTCTTTGCCCAGGGTTGGCGAGGTGTACTTGGCCATGTGCTGGGTCAGGATGTCGCGCGGCTTGAAGCCCTTCACCAGGAGCGCGCCGATATTGCGGATCATCGGCGCCAGCCAGTCCCGCGGCTCGAGTGCGTACGCGGTGCCCACGGAGATAGCCTCTTGCCCGAGGCTGGAGTAGAGTCCCCCGACAATTTTGTTTTGCCGGAACAGTCGCACCATTTGCTCCTCGAGCGCGCGGTTCAGCTTCATGTAGTAGTAGAGCTCGAGGTGCTGTTCACGCCTGAGCGAAATCTTCATTCTCAGAAACCCCTTCCACTCTGCCGCGGCAGTCGGCCCGTCAGGACGCAACAGCCAGTTGCTGCTCGCCAGCGCGCAGCCGGTCTTCCAGTTCTGCCCGCGTCGCCGGCTGCGTCCGCAGGCCGAAAACCTCAGCAAATCGCTCTACCATCCGCGGCACAACCTCCGTGAGACTCACTGCGCGGCCCAGCAGGCGTTCCAGCGAAGTCGGCTGTTTGTCCGGGAGGCCGCATGGCACAACCAAATCAAAATACCGCAGGTCCGTGGTCACGTTATACGCAAAGCCGTGCGAGGTGACCCAGCGGCTAATATGCACGCCGATGGCGGCGAGTTTTTCTTCGCTGCCGCCCGGCAGGTCCACCCAGACGCCGGTTCGGCCGGGTTTCCGCGTGGCCTCGATCCCGAAGTCCGACGTCGCGCGGAGCATGGCCTCTTCCAAGCTCCTCACGTACCAGACGACGTCCCGGCGAATCGCGGCCAGGTTAAGAATGGGGTAGCCGACCAGTTGGCCGGGGCCATGATAGGTGATGTCACCGCCGCGATCGGTCATGTGGAACTCGACCTTCATCTGCCGGAGCAGGTGCTCCGACGCGCGGAGGTGCTCAGGCTTTCCGTTGCGCCCAAGCGTGATCACGTGCGGATGCTCGCACAACAGCAGAATGTCCGGCACCAGATTCGCCTTCCGCGCGGCCACGATGCGGCGCTGCAGCTCCCACGCCGCCCCATAGGGCGTGAGGCCGAGCTCGATAACCAGGCAACCCTCCATTCCGCTAGACAAAGCGTCCCGCCAGACCATTAAGCATTTATCGCCAATCCCCTTACCGAGGCAAACGCGTCCCCCATGGCTTCCCACACCGTGGGGTGCGCGTGAATGGTGAACAACATGTCGTCAATTGTGGCTTCCAGTTGCAACGCGGCGACGGCCTCGGCGAGAACTTCGGTTGCCAGCGGGCCGATGATGTGCACGCCGAGTGCTTCGCCGTACCTCTCATCGGCCACTACTTTGATGAACCCTTCGTGCTGGCCCAAGATGGACGCCTTGCTGTTCGCCGCGAAAGGGAACTTCCCGGTCTTCACTTGAAACCCGGCGTCGCGCGCCTGTTTTTCGGTCATGCCAATCGAGCCGATCTGCGGCTCGCAGTAAGTGGCGTTGGGGATGCGGTTGCGGTCGAGCTGCGGCACATCTTTCCCGGCCATCTTGCCGACCGCGATGATTCCTTCCATCGAAGCCGCATGGGCAAGCTGCGGCAGCCCCGCGACGATGTCGCCGATCGCATAGAGCCCGGGCTCCGCGGTTTCGAGGTATGGCCCCACGTGCACAAACCCACGCTCGACTTTGGCTTTGGACTTTTCGAGGCCGATGTTCTCCGTCTGCGGCTTGCGCCCCACCGCGATTAGAATTTTTTCAGCGGAGAGCGCCTGCGTTTTGCCGGCCTTGTCCTTGAAGGTCACCGTGGCGCCCTTGGCGTCTTTCTTCACCGATTCTACTTTCGCTTCGGTGAAGATCTTGATGCCCTTCTTGCGAAACGCCTTGTCCAGCTCAGCGGAGATCTCTTCGTCTTCCAGCGGCACCACCCGGGGCAGCATTTCGAGGATCGTCACTTCCGTGCCGAAGGAGTTATAGATCGAGGCGAATTCCACCCCCACAGCTCCCGCGCCGACCACGATGAGCGACTTGGGCACTGCAGGCAGAGCCAAGATCTCGCGGTTGCTGAGTACCGTTTTGCCATCCAACTCGACGCCTGGAAGCGTGCGCGCCTCGGAGCCCGTAGCCAGAATGATGTGGGTGGCTTCGACCTCGGTGGTCTTCCCGTCTTTTTCCACCGCCACCTTGCCGGGTCCCGCCCAGCGGCCCCAGCCCTGCATGGACTCGACCTTATTCTTCCGGAAGAGGAACTCAATGCCCTTGGCGTGCTTCTTAACGATCTTGTCCTTGCGCGCTAGCACTGCCGTCCAGTCGAGCTTGAAATCCTTCACCTCGATGCCAAACTCCTTGGCGTTTTTGAAGTAGTCGTAAATCTCGGCGTGGTGCAGCAGGACCTTTGTGGGGATGCAGCCGATATGCAGGCAGGTGCCTCCCAGAAAACCGTCCTTTTCGATGACAACCGTTTTCAGGCCCCACTGCGCGGCGCGGATGGCGGTTACATACCCGCCGGGCCCGCTGCCAATGATGGCGAGATCGTATTTAGGCAAGCGCCTCTCCTCCCCAGCGGGCGGTACAACTCTGGATTTCTTGCAGGATTTGGGATCGAAGAGGGAGGCGCCCGCCCTCCTCCGCCGCCCCTCGTCGATGCACAGAGAAAAAGTAGCGAGACAAACAGAAGCTCGATTCTAACAGTCGCTCCCGGCCGCCGCAACCCCGCCCCGCGCCTGGAATTGCCTACTCACATCGCATTCTCCGGAAGCCATTTGATAAATGGTACCCAAGAGCACACCCGCCTGCCGGGTCGAAGCGACCGTACCTACTCGCCTGCGCATCAGAGGAGGAAATGGAAGCTTCGGCGCCCACATTTGCGCAGCGCACCCTGAACCGTCCAATATGGCTCTAGACGGTGTTCAACGCGAACATTATTCTGAGAATTCTTTTTGAACCAGACGAATGTTCTGATGCATCCGATGAGAAGAAAATGCTAGATAAGATTGACTTGCGCATCCTGAGCATTCTCCAGGGCGATGCCCGAGCCTCGAACGCGGCAATCGCGCGGAAGATCGGCATGGCGCCGTCCGCGACGCTGGAGCGCATCCGCAAGCTCGAGCAACGCGGCCTGATCCGCGGATACCAGGCGCGCCTCGATGCCGCGCCCCTGGGACTGGGCCTGGTGGCGTTTGTCTTCGTGCGCAGCAGCGAGCGCGCCGGCGGGTCCAAGACGGCCCGGCAGCTCGCGGCAATCCCCGAGGTCCAGGAGGTGCACCATATTGCCGGCGAGGACTGCTTTCTGGTCAAGGTGCGCGCCACCAACCCGCAGGCGCTCGGTCAGCTCCTGCGAGAACAATTCGGCGCCATTCGCGGAGTCACTTCCACTCGCACCACCATCGTGCTGGAGACGTTGAAAGAGACGGGCAGCGTTCCTGTTCCCACGGCGGTGCCGGGGCAAGCAGAAAGGAAAAAGGGAGATGGGCGCGCCTAAGATCGCTCTCCGAGCCGCTCAGGAAGCGATGGCCCCGAGCAGGCCGAAGCCGGAGCCCTCGCGGGCCAAACTGATCACGGCCTTCGCCGCCGTTTACATCTTGTGGGGCTCGACGTTCTTGGCCATTCGCTATGCGGTGGCCACCCTTCCGCCGTTTCTGATGGCGGGCACGCGACATCTGGTCGCAGGGGCAGTGCTGTATCCACTGGCGCGACTGCGCAGTGGCGAGCGGCCCACGCGAGCGAACTGGTCCGCCGCGGCGCTGCTGGGCGCACTGCTTCTTTTCGGCGGCAACGGCGGCGTCTCTTGGGCCGAGCAGTACGTGCCGTCCGGCGTGACGGCCTTGCTGGTGGCCTCAGTCTCGCTCTGGATGGTGCTGCTGGAGTGGCTGCGGCCCGGCGGCGCGCGGCCAACGTGGCGCGTGACGGTGGGCCTGGTGTTGGGCTTTTCGGGATTGGTGTTGCTGGTTGGTCCGGGTAATCTCTTTCCAGGGTCGGGTGGAGGCGGCCGAGTTGATCCGCTGGGCGCGATCGTGCTCGTGTTGGCTTCGCTCTCCTGGGCGACCGGCTCGATTTTTTCGCGGCACGTGAAGCTCCCGCGCTATCCTCTGCTGGGCACCGCCATACAAAGCCTGGCAGGCGGCGCGTTGCTGCTCGTTGTAGGTCTGCTCACCGGCCAGGAAATGCGGCTGGATTGGGGCGCGACGTCGCTGGCTTCGGTGCTAGCGCTGGGCTACCTGATTGTCTTCGGCTCGCTGCTGGGTTTCAGCGCCTATACCTGGCTGCTGGGTGTGGCTCCCCCGGCGCGAGTCGCGACCTATGCCTACGTCAATCCAGTGGTAGCCATGCTCCTGGGCTGGGCGCTAGCGGGCGAGCGGATCACGCTGCGCACGCTCGCGGCCGCGGCAATAATTGTCGCCGCCGTGGTGCTGGTTATCAGCTCGCGGCCGCAGCCGATCCCCTCGACTGGGCAGGAGCTTGCCGCGGCGCCTGAGAAGGCAAAAGCCTGAACCATCCATAAGGGCAGGCCCGCGTGCCCGACCGGCAGGCTGGGCGCGTACCGGCCCATGCTCCGCCAACAACCCTGTGCTCATGCCGGCCGGAAAATAAACTTTGATCGCAAGAATCGGATAGAATCGCACGCCAAAGCGGCTTATCTTTGCCCTGTTGTTGATACTGGACGGGAAAGATGCCCGAGACGAAAGCAGCAGACACGCAATTGGCCAGTCCGCCCCTCAATCCGCGGCACTGTTGGCGCGCGGTGGCGGCACGGGACACAAGCTCCGATGGGAAATTTGTCTATGCCGTCCGCTCCACCGGCATTTATTGCCGGCCGTCGTGCCCGTCGCGCCGGCCTCAGCGAGCACAGGTGCAGTTCTTCGCCGTGCCGGAGACCGCCGAGCGAAATGGCTTCCGCCCCTGCCGCCGGTGCCAGCCGCGCAATGCGGCGCGCAGCCCGCAAGCAGAACTGGTCGGGCGGCTCTGCCGGTACATCGAGGCGCATCTCGATGGCGCGCTTCCGCTGGAGTCGCTGGCTGCCCAAGCCGGCCTGAGCCCGCACCACTTGCAACGAACCTTCCGGCGCGTGATGGGAATTTCGCCGCGGCAATACGCCGACGCATTGCGCCTGCGCCGGCTGAAAAAACAATTGCGCAAAGGAGACGACGTGACTACAGCACTTTACGAAGCGGGATACGGCTCCTCAAGCCGGCTCTACGAACGCTCGGACGCGCAGCTCGGAATGACGCCGGCGACCTACCGCCACGGTGGGCGCGGCATGCGCATCGGCTACACGATTGCGAACTGCTCGCTCGGGCGGCTGCTGGTGGCCGCGACCCGGCGCGGAGTTTCCGCTGTTTATCTGGGCGGTTCGAATGGGCCGCTCGAAGCGGCGCTGCGCGAGGAGTACCCGGCGGCGGAAATCTACCGCGACAGCAATGGCCTATCGCATTGGGTGCGGGCGCTGCTGCGCCATCTGGCCGGCCAGCAGCCGCAGCTCGACCTGCCCGTGGATGTGCAGGCCACCGCGTTCCAGCGCCGCGTGTGGGACACGCTGCGCGCCATCCCTTACGGCAGCACCCGCTCCTACAGCCAGATTGCGCGCATGCTGGGCCGCCCGACGGCCACTCGCGCAGTGGCGCGCGCCTGCGCCACTAACCCGGTTTCTGTCGTCGTCCCGTGCCACCGCGTAGTCCGCGAAGACGGCGGCCTGGGCGGCTACCGCTGGGGATTGAATCGCAAACGAGCACTGCTCGAACAGGAACGAAGCGTTAGCCAGCACAGCCTGAGCCGAACGGCCGCAGCCGCCGGCTAGTGTCGTTCCGAAATATTTGGAACGGCACTAGCTCTGGGGTTTGATCTTAGTGGTGCCGCGGGGCCAGTGCGGTTTGAAGCGGGAGTTGGCGATCTTGATGTTACGCACGACGTTCGTGTAGCGAATGACGAAGTAGTCCTCCGAGCCGGTTTCAATGAACTTCTGCTGCGCGGGCAGCCAGGTGGCCTCGTCAATCCACAAGTGAATCTTGGAGATTTGCTTGCGCACATCGTCGGATTTCGGCGTCAGCTCAAGCAGGATCACCTTTTGTTTATCGAGCTGCTCCTCACCCAACAATGTCACCAGGTAGCTTTTTGTCAGCTC
>Ga0137396_10001689_pt1 | contig 11818 bp, 11 predicted proteins | sample czc16metaG_FD_108284 | JGI IMG/M metagenome (GOLD analysis project Ga0137396, IMG submission 108284) | Vadose zone soil microbial communities from Angelo Coast Range Reserve, California, USA - czcobulk3.16 metaG | ecosystem: Environmental > Terrestrial > Soil > Vadose zone | place: USA...
GGCGCTACCCCAGCGAGGCCAGGCGCGCCAGCAGCGCCTGCAGCGCCGGATCGTCGGCGCCCTTGGGCTTGATGCGCGCGAACTCGTCGCGCTCCTTCTTTCGCCAGAGCGGCGGCTTCGTCGCGTCGATCGCCATCTTGCCGCCGACGCGCATCACCGTGACCTCGGAGCGGTCGACGTTCGGCGCCGAGATGTCGAGCGGGTGAATGCGCTCGTGCGGGATCATGATGACGTCGCGCTCGGGGTTCACGCGCGTCGAGATCGCCCAGAAGAGCTCCCGTGGATCGTAGATGTTCACGTCCTCGTCGACCGCGATCGCGATCTTCGGGTGCAGGTACGGGCTCGACAGCACGCCCAGCAGCACGTCGCGCGCCTGACCGTCCCAGCGCGGCGTCATCTGGACGAACACCGTGAACATCGTGACCCACGGCGGGATGTAGACGTCGTGGATCTCGGTGCGGCCGTGGATCTCGCTGAGCCGCCGGTAGAGGCTCGCCTCCATCGGCACCGAGACGAGCGGCTGGTGGTCCGTGAAGACGGTCGCCTGCATGTGGCGATAAATCGCGTCGCGGCGCCGGGTGATTCCCGTCACCTCGAAGACCGGCGCCGGGCCCTCGGCGCCCTTGCTGTAGCCGGTGAACTCGCCGAAGGGACCTTCGGGCTCGCGCACCCCCGGCGGCACCACGCCCTCGATCACGATCTCGGCCTGCGCGGGGACCTCGAGGTCGATCGTCTCGCACTTCACGAGCTCGAGCGTCTCGCCGAGCACGCCCGCGCCCATCTCGAGCTCGTCGTAGCCCTCGTGGCGGCCGCTGAAGTTGGCGAGGATCTCGTAGCCGGGATGCAGGCCGATCGCGAACGCCATCGGCGCCGGCAGGCCGCGCTCCTGGTACTTCATCAGGTGCGCCCAGTTGTGGCGCGCGGCCATCCAGAAGCCCATCTTCCGCGGCCCGCGGACGAGCGCCCGGATGATCGCCTCGTTGCGCACGCCCGTCTCGGGATCGCGCGTGATCGTGACGCCGGAGCCGAGGTAGCGGCCCGCGTCGCCCTCGGAGTGGATCGGGATCGGCAGCTTGGTGATGTCGGCGTCGGCGCCGAGGAGCTTCACTTCCTTGCACGGGCCGTCGGGAACGATCTTGGAGCCGCCGGGTACGCGCGTGAACATGCGGTCGGACAGCTCGCGCACGACATGCCGTGGCGTGGTCCCGAGCGCCTTGGCCTGGCGCGCGCGGTCCTTCACCAGGATGTCGCAGAGCTTCCAGCCCGGAAAGCCCCTGAGCTGATTCAACATGATCGGCCGCGGCGCCGCCGAGCAGAGGGCGCCGGCCTGGGTGATCGGATCGATCTCGTCGTCGACCCGGATCAGGTCGTCGCCGAGAGCCTGCAGGAAGTCTCGCAGATTGAGTGCCATCGTCGTCCCCTCGGATCCTACTTCGCCTTGTCTCGGCCGCCGGCCGCCTGCAACGTGACATCGTCCCCGACGATCAGGAAGATCACCTCACCGTTCGAGGCCTTGTAGCGCCAGGTCTCCACGGGCCCGAGCTTGGTGATCTCGTCGGGCTGGCCGAGCACCCGCTCGAGCTCAGCGCGCTTGGAAATGTCCCGCGCCTTCGAGACGATGTCTTCCTTCGTCCCGCGGCCGCACGCCACCAGGCCGAGGACCGCCACCGCGCACACGAGAACTCGCGTCATCATCCGTTTGCCGCGCCGCGCCGGCCGGCGGGCCGGAGCCCCCGCGACGGCTTGCGGCTCGCTCCTCGCCATCATCGCATCCAGTCCTCCGCTCGAGACCACAGACTACCGGATTTCGGTCTTGACCGAACCCTGATCCCGGGTATTAGTGGTGGGCGGTTCGGGGTCGAATCCTCCGGGGGGTGTGATCATGGCTCAGCCCGCCAAGCCGAAATCCGCGAAACGGACCGAGTCGGCACCACAGGCCACCGACAAAAAGCCGGCGCTCCCGTACACCGGCAAGGAGTTTCTCGAGAGCCTCGACGACGGCCGGGAGGTCTGGATCTACGGCGAGCGCGTCAAGAACATCACCACCCACCCGGCCTTTCAGAACTGCGCCCGGATGCTGGCGCGGCTCTACGATGCGCTGCACGACGACCACCAGCGAGGCAAGCACGTCCTCACCGAGCCGACGGAGTGGGGCGGGTTCACACACCGCTACTTCCGCGCGCCGACGACGGTCGAGGAGCAGGTGGCCGGGCGCGACGCGATCGCGGCGTGGGCGCGTCTCACCTACGGGTGGCTCGGCCGCTCGCCCGACTACAAGGCGGCGTTCCTGGGCACGCTCGGCGCGAACGCCGAGTTCTACGCCCCCTACCAGGACAACGCCCGCCGCTGGTATCGCTACTCGCAGGAGCGCGTGCCGTTCATCAATCACGCGATCATCCACCCGCCGGTCGACCGTAACCTGGCGCCCGGGGCGCCGGGCGGCCCCACCGACATCTACGCGCGGGTCACCAAGGAGACCGACGCCGGCATCTACGTCTCAGGCGCCAAGGTCGTCGCGACGGGCTCGGCGCTGACGCACTTCACATTCGTCGCTCATCACGGGCTCATCCCGGTCCAGGGCAAGAACTTCGCCATCGTGTTCATGGTGCCGACGAACGCCAACGGTGTGAAGCTCATCTGCCGGGTCTCGAACGAGATGCGCGCGGCCATGCTCGGCAGCCCGTTCGACTATCCGCTCTCCAGCCGCCTCGACGAGAACGACGCGATCTTCGTGATGGACAACGTGTTCGTGCCCTGGGAAGACGTGTTCGTCCACGCCGACGTCGAGAAGGCGAACAACTTCTTCCCGCGCACCGGCTTCCTCCCGCGCGCCCTCATCCACGGCTGCACGCGGCTGGCGGTCAAGCTCGACTTCATCACCGGGCTCATGATCAAGGCGACCGAGATCACCGGGGCGCGCTCGTTCCGCGGCGTCGAGGCGAACATCGGCGAGGTCATCGCCTGGCGCAACATGATCTGGGGCTTGTCGGACGCGATGGCCAAGAGCGCCGATCCGTGGACGGGCGGCTGCATCCTGCCGGCGATGGAGCCGGCGGCGGCGTATCAGGTCCTGGCGCCCGAAGCCTACGTGCAGATCAAGAATCTGATCGAGAAGACCGTGGCGAGCGGGCTCATCTATCTCAACTCTCACGCGCGCGACTTCAAGAACGCGCATCTCCGCAAATACCTCGACCTCTACATGCGCGGCTCGGGCGGGGTCGACGCGGTCGAGCGGGTCAAGCTCATGAAGCTCCTGTGGGACGCGGTCGGCACCGAGTTCGGCGGCCGGCACGAGCTCTACGAGATCAACTACTCCGGCAGCCACGAGGAGATCCGCCGCTACGCGCTGTTCGGCGCGCTCGCCTCCGGACAATACGATCGCTGGAAGCAGTTCGCCGAGAGCTGCATGGCCGAGTACGATCTGGACGGATGGAAGGTGAAGGATCTCGTCAACGTCAGCGGGCTCAGCACGCCGTTCTGAGAGAGAGGACATCGATGAATCGACCCTGGACATGGAAGCTCCTGAGCTTCACCCTCGTCGGCGCCGTCGCGGCCACGCTCGTGCTCGCCGGCGCGGGCGTGTTCGTCGCCCGCGCGGCGGATCCGATCAAGATCGGCCTCGGCATGGCGCTGACCGGCGGTCTGTCGGCGAACGGCAAACCGGCGCTGATGGCGATCCAGATCTGGAAGGACGACGTGAACAAGAAGGGCGGGCTTCTCGGCCGGCCGGTCGAGCTGATCTCCTACGACGACCAGACCAACCCGGCGACCGTCCCCGGCATCTACACCAAGCTGCTCGAGGTCGACCGGGTGGATTTCGTCGTCTCCGGGTACGGCACGAACCTGATCGCGCCGCTCATGCCCATCGCGATGGAGCGCAGGCTCACGATCATGGGCATCCTCGGCCTGGCCAACAACGAAAAGTACAAGTACCCGAACTACTTCCAGATCCAGCCGTCGGGGCCCGATCCGGAGGCCAACTGGGCGACCGGATTCTTCGAGATCGCGGCCAGGCAGAATCCCAAGCCCCAGACGATCGCCCTGATCGGCGCCGACGCCGAGTATCCGCGTCACGCGATCGCGGGGGCGCGCGAGCTCGTCAAGAAATTCGGCTTCAGGACCGTCTACGACAAGTCGTATCCGCCGAGCACCGTCGACTACACCCCGATCGCGCGCGCGATCAAGGCCGTGAACCCCGACGTCGTGTTCGTCGCCTCGTACCCGCCGGACTCGGTGGGCATGGTCCGCGCCGCGCACGAAATCGGCCTGCAGCCCAAGATCTTCGGCGGCGGGATGGTCGGACTGCAGTTCACCACGGTCATGACGAGCCTCGGGCCGATGCTGAACGGCATCGTCAACTATGACTTCTGGGCACCCGAGCAGACCATGATGTTCCCGGGCATCAAGGAGTTCTTCGCGGAGTATCAGAAGCGCGCGAAGGAAGCCGGCGTGGATCCGCTTGGCTATTACCTTCCGCCCTATGCGTACTCCGCCGTCCAGATCCTCGGTCTGGCCATCGAGGGCAGCAAGAGCCTCGACCAGCAGAAAGTCGCCGACTACATCCGCTCGAGCGAGTTCAGCACGATCGTCGGCAAGGTGCGCTTCGGGGCGAACGGCGAGTGGGCCAGGTCGCGGGTGCTCCAGGTCCAGTACCAGGGCATCAAGGGGATCGACGTCGAGCAGTTCAGAGTCCCCGGCAAGAAGGTCGTGCTCTACCCGGAGGAGTTCAAGTCGGGCAACGTGATCTACCCCTACTCGGCGGCGCAGAAATAGCGCCGGGGTTCCGCATCGGGTGAGGGCCGCGCCCCGCCGTCGGGGCGCGCGCCCTCGCGCTGTGTGGGACAGGCGCACGACATGTTCTCCTGGGATCTGCTCGCCAATGCCGTGGTCGCCGGCATGCTGCTCGGGGGCTTCTATGCCGCCGTCAGCCTCGGCGTCTCGCTCACCTTCGGCCTGCTCGACATCGTCAACATCGCCCATCCGGCGTTCGTGATCCTCGGGGCGTATGCGGCCTACGTGATGAACAGCTCGTACGGCCTCGATCCGATCCTGACCGGCGTGCTATTCACACCGGTGTTCTACGGGCTGGGCGCCGGCGTCTATCGGATCTACTACGCGAGCTTCGAGCGGCGCGGCGAAGAGTCGCTACGCGGTCTCGTGTTCTTCTTCGGCCTGCTCTTCATCATCGAGGTGGCGCTGAGCCTGAAGTACGGCGTGGACTACCGGATGGTCGACGCCGCGTACATCGGCCGCTCGATCGATCTCGGCGGCGTCGGGATCGCCTTCCGGCTTCTGGTGCCGTGCGTCGTCGGATTGCTCATGACGCTCACGCTGCATCTGTTCCTGTCGCGGACCTTCTACGGCCGGGCCGTCATGGGAGTCTCCCAGGATCAGGTCGCGCTCCGACTCATGGGCGCCAACCCGGTCCGCATCAAGACCATCGCGTTCGGGATCGGGATCGCGGCGGCCAGCCTCGCCGGCGCCTTGCTGATCACGATCTCGCCGGTCGTGCCGTCCACCGACCGCGACTACATCGGTCGCGTCTTCGCCATCACGGTCCTGGGCGGTCTCGGGAGCATCGGCGGGACACTGGTCGCCTCGATCATCCTCGGCGTGGCCGAGAGCCTGATGGCGACCTTCTTCGGGCCGTCCTGGTCGCTGGCGGTCTCGTTCGGAATTCTCTTGCTGGCGCTGGCCGTACGGCCCGCGGGGCTCTTCGGGAGATAGCGGGTGAAGAAGATCGGCGCGCTCCTGGTCGCGGTCGCCGTCATCGGACTCGCGATCCTCCTGGCGAACTTCCGCGTCAACCCGTACGCGTACTTCGCCGGCTACGTCGTCTTGCAGTACGTCGTCATCGCCACGGCGTGGAACATGCTCGGCGGCTACGCCGGCTACGTGAACTTCGGCACGCCGGCCTTCTTCGCGCTCGGGGCGTATACGGCGATCTTCCTCATCGAAGCCTTCAAGGCGCCGTTGCCGGTACTGATCGTCGCCGGAGGCCTGGTCTCAGCGCTCCTGGGGCTCGGCATCGGCTATCTCACGCTCCGGCTGAAAGGGGTCTTCTTCTCGATCGCCACGTTCGCGCTCTCCGTCGTGCTGCAGACGCTCATCATCAACTGGGACTACGTCGGAGGCGCGAAGGGGTTCACGTTGATCCGCCCGCCCGCGCCCTTCTTCGGCAACTGGGGCGTGCTGCTCTTCACCGTGATGGTCGCCCTGGCGGTCGTGACCGTGCTGGTCGCGCGCTCGATCGAGCGCTCCTGGATCGGCCGTGGGCTGGCGGCGCTCCGGGACAACGAAGAGGCCGCCGAGTGCATGGGCGTGCCCACGCTTCGGCTGAAGCTCTTCGCCACGACGCTCAGCGGCTTCTTCCTTGGCGTCGCCGGCGCGCCCTTTCCGTATTACGTGACCTACGTCGAACCGTCGTCGGCCTTCGATCTGAACTACGCGGTGAACGCGCTCGCCATGCCGATGATCGGGGGCACGACGACGTGGCTCGGTCCCGTGATCGGCGCAATATTATTAGGCACGGCGCAGCAGATCGCGACCGTGACCATCTCGTCCGAGCTGAATCTGCTGATCGTCGGCGTCGTCCTGGTCCTGTTCGTGGTGCTGGCGCCGGAAGGGCTGACGGGCCTGGCGCGGCGGCTTCGCGGGCGATGAGCCGGCCGACGGCCGTGCCGCTCCTCGAGGTCCACGCGGTGACCAAGCGCTTCGGCGGTTTCCTTGCGCTCGATCGGGTCAGTCTTTCCGTGAGGGCCGGCGAACGGCTCGGGCTCATCGGCCCGAACGGCTCGGGCAAGACCACCTTGATCAACTGCGTGTCGGGCGCGCTCCAGACCGATGGCGGCCGGATCCTTTTCGACGGTCGTGACATCACGGGATTGCCGGCCCACCAGCGGACCCGGCTCGGCATCGTGCGGAGCTTTCAGATTCCGAAGCCGTTCACGAGCATGACCGTGCTCGAGAATCTCGGTATTCCGCTGGAGTACGCGGCCCACACGCGATCGGCCGGCGCGGCCGGCCCCGCGACGGCGCTGGACATCTTGCGGATGATCGGCCTCGACGCGAAGGCGCACCTGCGGCCGGCGGGGCTCACGCAGATCGAGATGCGCAAGCTCGAGCTGGCTCGCGCGATGGCGGCTCGCCCGAAGCTGCTCATCTCCGACGAGGCCATGGCGGGGCTCTCTAGCGCCGAGGTGGACGACATCCTCGCGATCCTCCTGCGCCTGAACGAGCAGGGGATCACGATCATCATGATCGAGCACATCATGCGCGCGGTCATGCGCTTCTCCGAGCGCGTCGTGGTCCTCGACGCGGGCGCGCGCATCGCCGAGGGCACGCCCGGCGAGATCGTGCGCAACCCGGCCGTCGAGAAGGCCTACCTTGGCGAGTAGGATCGTCGTCCGCGACGTCGAGGCCGGCTACGGCGCGGTCCGCGTGCTGCACGGCGTGTCGATCGAGGTGCGCGAGGGCGAGACGGTCGCCCTGCTGGGCACCAACGGCAACGGCAAGAGCACGCTCATCAAGTGCATCATGGGCATGCTGGTGCCCGACGCCGGCGAGATCTACCTCGAATCGGACGGCGCGCGGATCGATCTGGCGAAGCGCTCGACCGAAGAGATCGTGGAGCTCGGCATCGCCCTGGTCCCCGAGGGCCGGCGCCTCTTTCCCCGGCTCACGGTCGAGGAGAACCTGCTGCTCGGCGCCTATCGCACGGGCGCCCGCGCGGACATCGATCGCAACCTGCCGTTCTGCTTCGAAGCGTTTCCGGTCCTCCGCGAGCGGCGCCGTCAGCTCGCCGGCAGCATGAGCGGCGGCGAGCAGCAGATGCTCGCGGTCGCGCGCGCCCTCATGTCGTCCCCGAGGATCCTGCTGGTCGACGAGCCGTCGGTGGGGCTGGCGCCGATTCTGGTCAGCCGCGTGATCGCGAAGATCCGCGAGCTGAAGGAGCGGTATCACCTGACCGTGTTGATGGCCGAGCAGAACTTCAATCAAGCGACCAAGATCGCCGACCGTGGCTACATCATCGTCCACGGGCGCATCGAGTTCGAGGGACGGAGCACGCAGGAGCTCCGCGAGAACGAGCTCGTCAAGAAGTACTACCTCGGCGTTTAGCTTGGTTCACTCCGCCGGCGCCCGGGTCGGTGGAGTCAAGCAGGCTTAGAAGCCGGAATGGCTGAGAAGCCGAGAGCGGCTTCGAACGCAGTCGGCTTCTGATGGGGGTGGTCGGCGTACGCGGGTGGGATCTCACGGGCGGCGGAGATTTTTCGGTTGTTGTATGGTCTGGGCATGAGTTCGGAGTCGGCGGGGGTGCGGTTTCGGGCGGCGGTGGCGCAGGAGCGGCCGTTGCAGGTGGTGGGGTGCATCCACGCCTACGCCGCGCGGATGGCGGAGCGCGTTGGGTTCAAGGCGATCTACCTCTCCGGCGGTGGCGTCGCGGCGGGATCGCTCGGGCTGCCCGATCTGGGCATCACGACCCTCGACGACGTGCTCACCGACGTGCGACGCATCACCGGCGTGACCCGGCTGCCGCTCCTGGTGGATGCCGACACCGGGTTCGGGAGCGCCTTCAACATCGCGCGGACCGTCCGATCGCTGATCGCCTCCGGCGCCGGCGCCATGCACATCGAGGATCAGGTGCAGGCCAAGCGCTGCGGACACCGCCCGGGCAAGGCGATCGTCGCGAAGACCGAGATGGTCGACCGCATCAAGGCCGCGGTCGACGCGAGGACCGATCCCGAGTTCGTCGTGATGGCCCGGACCGATGCCCTGGCGGTGGAGGGGATCGAGTCCGCGATCGACCGCGCCGCGGCCTGCGTGGAGGCCGGCGCCGACATGATCTTCCCGGAGGCGGTGTCCGAGCTCACGGCGTATCGTCGGTTCGCCGACGCGGTCCGCGTGCCGATTCTCGCCAACATCACCGAGTTCGGTATGACGCCCATGTTCACCGTCGACGAGCTGGCCGGCGCCGGTGTCGCGATCGTCCTCTACCCGCTCTCCGCGTTCCGCGCGATGAACGCGGCGGCGCTCGCCGTCTACGAGACTCTCCGACGGGACGGCACGCAGAAGCACCTCGTCTCGACCATGCAGACGCGCGCCGAGCTTTACGACTTCCTCGACTACCACGCCTACGAGGGCAAGCTCGACGAGCTCTTCTCGAAGGACAAGGAGGAGTGACGGCGTGCCGAAGATCCTGACCGAGGCTCACCTCCATCCGGGCGAGATGGCGATGCTCGACGACGCGCTCGTCCACGGCTCGGCGGGAAACTTCGGGCCCGACCGGCGGTTCCTCCTGCTCGTCGAGATGCGGCCGACGTGGGCGAAGCCGGCGTGAGTCCGCCAGCCGGCCATGCTCATGCGCGGTGTCGACACCCACGACAACTCCGATGACGAGCCCCGACCCGACGGCGAGTACACCGAGACCGCGCTCGCCAACTGGGGACGGGTCGTCGGCGCCCGCGCGAAGCTTCTGTTCGAGGACAGCCGCGACGGCCCGCGTGCGCGCTATACCAGGCCGCGACGGAGTGCCGTGGCGACGATCTCCGTGCGCGACCCGACGTCCAGCACTGCGCGAATTTTCTCGAGGTGGTCCTTCACGGTGTGCGGGCTCAGATGGACCCGGCCGGCGATCTGCTTGTCGGTCAATCCCTCCGAGAGGTGTCTCAGGATCGCGAGGTCAGTGTCCGAGAGCGCGGTGACCTGTCGCGGCCCCGCCGGGCGGACGGCGGGAGCGTCACCGGCCAAGGTGACGGTGGAGATGACCTGGCCCGTCACCTTCGGATCGAGAACCGACCCGCCGCGGTAGACCGAGCGGATCATCCGTTTCAGCTCGGAGAGCTGCACGTCCTTGATCACGTAGCCCTTGGCGCCGGCCATCAAGCTCCGTAGCACGAAACCATCCTGGATGTAGTTGGTGAGCATGACGACGGCCGTGCGGGGCGCGACCTCGAGGATCGTGCGACACACTTCCGGCCCGTCGGCGCCCTCGAGCCGCACGTCCAACAGGACCACGTCAGGCTTGCCATCGGCCACGATTCGCAGAGCGTCCTCGCCAGTCCGGGCCTCGCCGACGACCGTCATGTCGGGCTCGAGCTCGAGCGACAGGCGCAGGCCATGGCGCACGACCTCGTGGTCATCGACGACGACGATGCGAATCTTGGCCATGCCGCTCACGTGCCTTCGCGACCGAGGGGTACCGTTCCACGAATGGTGACGCCGGCGCCCGGCCGCCCGACCACCTCGAGGCGGCCGCCCACGCCCTCGATCCGCTCGCGCATCTGTCTCAATCCGAAATGGCCCGGAAGGGCGCCGACCGGTTCGGTGCCGCCGACGGACAGCCCCACCCCGTCGTCCGTGACCTCGATCGACGTGGAGTCGCCGTTGACCTCGATGAGGACGGCGGTGCGTTCGGCGCGTGCGTGCTTCGCAATGTTGACGAGCGCTTCCTGCAGCGTCTTCTGGAGCACGTCCGCCGCCGCCGACGTCAGACCCGCCGGGTCGCCCTGAAGCGTGAGATCGACTGACGTCCCGGTGAGCTCCCGGAAATCGCGCACGAGCCGCTCGAGTCGACTCGGAAAGGTCGTCTCCTCCAAGGCTTCGAACGATAGATGACCGATGAGCTGGCGGATCTGCGCCATCATCAGGCCGGTGTCGTGACGGATTTCCTCGAGCTTCGGATAGACCGCCGACGTCGCCGCGGTCCGATGCAGGCACCAGTCGAGCTTGAGTCCGACCGAAAAGGCCAGCTGCCCGAGGGTATCGTGCAGCTCGTTCGCGATCCGGACGCGCTCGCGGACTCGAACCGCCTCGGCCGCCTGAGCATGCAGACGGGCGTGCGCGAGGGCGACCGATGCGTGATATGCCGCGGCCCTGAACATCTCGATCTCGCCTTGCTCGAATACCCGGCGCGCCCGGTCGCCGATCGAGAGGACTCCGATCGGACCGTCATCGTGGAAGAGCGGGATCGCGAGCACCGCTCGGATCGGCGCCTCGAGACCGGGCTCGCGACCGGTCGCCGACGGCCCGTGGTCGACGAGGAAATCGGACGTTCTCACGAGGCGACGGTCGCGCAGCGCCCGCGCCTCGACGGGACCGAGCTCCGCGGCGGCGACATCGTCGTCGGCCCCGACTCCGTGCGCTCGGGCAACGGCGACGAGCCGGAAGCCGCTCCCGACCATCTCGAAAAGTGTCGCGCGGGCACCGCCGAGGAGCAGCAGGAGTGTGTCCACGATCTCGCGGCCGAGTGTCGACACGTCGAAGGACCGCGCCGTCGCCTGTGCCATGAACGCGAGCGCCTCGGCCGTCCGCCGTCGCTGACGGTTCTCGGTCACGAGGCGGGCGCTGTCGAGCGCGACCGCCGCTTGATCGGCGAAGAGCTGCACGAGCCGCATCTCCTCGCTCGTCCAGAACCCGTGAACGCGGCGCACCTCGAGGACGCCTGACGGCCGATCTCCGCCGAAGAGTGGGACAGCGAGGACCAGCCCGCGGTCGAACGCGCTGACAACCCGGCGCTCGCGGAGCGCGCGGGCCACGGCATCGCTTGTCGGATGCGCCGTGAGCTCCGCGTGCGGGCTCGCCGCCAGCCGCTGAAGGGCGAAGCCCGCGAACGCATCGACGGCGTGGAGCCGGCAGCCGGCCAAGCCGAGCAGACGGCGTAGGCCGTCCACGACGCGCTGGGCTATCTCTTGGAGGTGCTGAACGGCCCCGCCCTCACCGGGGCGTGCCACGAGTCGCAGGAGCTCCGCGAGCTCCTCCTCGATCGCGCCCGGCTGTGCGGTTCCTTGGCGGATGGCGGTATCGGACCTCATCGACGTGA
>Ga0137396_10001690_pt1 | contig 11817 bp, 11 predicted proteins | sample czc16metaG_FD_108284 | JGI IMG/M metagenome (GOLD analysis project Ga0137396, IMG submission 108284) | Vadose zone soil microbial communities from Angelo Coast Range Reserve, California, USA - czcobulk3.16 metaG | ecosystem: Environmental > Terrestrial > Soil > Vadose zone | place: USA...
AGCTCAAATACTGTTACAACTTGCTCGGCATTCAGCAGTTTTACGCCGAATCAAGCAGTGTGCTGCCTCCGGGTGACCACCAGGTACGCATGGAGTTTGCCTACGCGGGTGGTGGCCTTGGCAAGGGGGGCACCGCGTCCCTGTACGTGGATGGCAAGAAGGACGGCGAGGGCAAGGTCGGTGCCACCGCAGCCATGGTCTTCTCTGCCGACGATGGTTGCGACGTGGGAGTGGACACGGGATCTCCTGTGTCACCGGACTACGGTTCGCGTGGAAACCAGTTCAATGGAGTCGTCAAGGGCGTTCAGCTCGCTATCGCCGAGGATGCTGTGAGCGTCGATCACCTCGTCTCGCCGGAAGTAGCCGTCCGCGTCGCTATGGCGCGGCAGTAAACTGTTCCCGGACCGGCGGCCCTTAACCGGGCTGCCGGTCACAAGCCGGGCGCCCGCACAAAACGCTTGCTAGCTGTATCTAGTGCTCGCCGCACATGCGGACGTTCGCGCTGGGCGCGCCTACCTGCGGCTGCGCAAGCAGGAAGAGCACATCGGCTGCAGCAGGAGCGCGAGGGAGCGGGCGCAGCTCGAATTGGTCCGCGCCGGATGGTTGCGTCTGGAGCGCAAGGTTGCGAGCGGCGGCAGTTGGGGCGCGCGCGTGTTCGTCGTTTTTTTATCGCGCCCTGCCGGCCAGTGCGCCATTTCGCCACTGGTGAAAATGAGCAATTCTTCATTTCGCACAGTCAGGTGAGTCCGTCAGCGGAATCCTCGGCCGGTTCTCCCTGACTCAACTACCACAACCTCTGACACGAATCGGTTCCTTTCCGTGTGACTAACTGACTTACCCGACAGGAGGCGAGCGCAATGGAATTTCTACGGCTGCTCGAAATCGACCAAAATCTGGTGGCTCCCGAAGCTCAGAAACCGCTGCTGCTTGCCGACAGCGTGTGGAACGAAGAGGGACGCCCGCGAGAAGCATGGACGCTGTGCGCGGTTTTGGAAAAGGTTCTCCGGCGCTGCCTGGACTCAAACATCTGGTACGCGCCGATACTCCTGCAGCGCAAGAAAGCGCTCGAACACGGCAGTTGGCGGCCGCGCTCCATCGCCGCATGGCCTGGCTGTTCCTCCGCCGGTACATCCGTCGCGTCTGCGGATAAGCAGCAAGGCTCGGCTAAAAGTTGCGCAGAGTGCGGTGGGACGGGGATCGTGATTTGCGCCGGCGGTTTTTCTGCGTCCTTCTGTTCCTGCGGAGCTTACTTGAGCCGTTTGAACCGGAATAGTCAGAAGAATATGTGACCTAGCGGTAGCTCAACTTGGCGAGCCGTCCTATGCCGGTCGTCGTCCACAAAATGGCTCGGCGTATCCCCTCTTGAAAAAGAACGAAAGCAACTAGAAAGAGCAAAATGACGGCCACCAAGATGGCAATCAGGAGCATCACTACGATCGCTTCTTGCGCCATAAAATAAGTCATCTTTCCGAGCGCCCACGCGGCGAGGAGTAGCATGGCAAGTACGGCCGCCACGGCCGCCTGCCAGATCAAACGTGCAACTGTCGTTCGATAACTTTCGCCTGGCATCTCATCGCGCCAATCAGCTGCTCGTCTCGAAGCGCTGCAATCCGGATCGCTGCTGAAGAAAGGCAATTCAGGACCCGGGATTGTCAAGGCGTGTGCATGCTAGGGCTTGCCACATGGAAGTGATAGTGTCAGTTTTGCCAGAGGCCAAATTTGCTTCGCCAGGATGCATCCGTCGAGAGAACGTGGGTTCGCTGGAGATTCAGCAGTTTTCGGCTGTAAGAACTGACAGTTACATACTTCGGACGCCTTCGCTACTTTCTGTAAGGACTTCAGTCGTTTCCGACCCAGGGTGCGCCCTAATGATCCGGGAGTTTGCAGTGGCTTGCCAACCAACGGTACCAAGTAGTGAGACGCAGCACCGCAAGCAGATCTGCAGAATCGGGCGCTGGATGTATTCGAGGGGCCACGTAGTCGCAAACGAAGGCAATCTTTCCGTTCGACTTGATGAACACCGAATTCTTGTGACACCTTCCGGCAAGTGCAAAGGGCGGCTGGCGGTAGAAGACCTGCTGGTTACGAACCTGAGAGGCGACGTTGTCTGTGGGGCAGGGCGTCCGTCTTCGGAGATGCAGATGCATCTTCTCTACTACCGTTCCAGGCCAGATGTACGTGCAATCTGCCATGGCCACCCGCCGACGGCGACGGGATTCGCTGCCGCCGGAAGGGCGCTTGAAGAGGCCGTACTCCCGGAAGTGATCGTCGGCCTCGGCAAAATTCCCTTGGCTTCCTATGGAACACCGGGTACTTCGGAACTTTGCGCAGGGCTCGAACCTCTAGTCCCCGAATACGATGCGATCTTGCTCGAGAATCACGGCGTTGTGACTTGCGGGCCGGATCTGGGAACAGCCTATCAGCGCATGGAAACCGTGGAGCAATTCGCCCGCGTGATGCTTACCGCAGAATTGCTTGGTGGGCCACATCTCCTGCCGCGCGCGGAAGTGCAGAAGCTGGCCGCCGGCAGGCCTCAGCGCGGGATTTCGCGTCCCTGCGAGAACTTTGAACTTCCCCTGACTGCCGAGCCGGCTCGAGAGCGGCTTGCAATGGCGCCCAGACTCGAACCGGCCGCCAAGTGACGGCTTCGCGAGAACCGCGATGGTGAGGGTCAACCGAGGGACACGCCAGTATCTCGCGGTTGAAACCGCGAGGGTTGTCAGTAGCCGCGCGAAGGGAAGTGACGGCTGATACCCAGGTCCGAGATTAGTTAGCAGTGGTAGTGAAATAAGGAGGCAACCATGATTCGCAAGATGAAAAACGGGGTGATTCAGATGGGGTTGGCACTTGGCCTGATGCTACTCGCTGGTGGATCCGCGTTGGCGCAAAACGTCACATACAACTTCATGCCGGGTACTGATTTCTCCAAATACCATACCTATAAATGGGTCACGGAAAGCAACACGCATCCGAATCAGATTGTCGAACAGCAAATCAAAGACGCGATCGATCAGCAGCTCGCCACCAAAGGATTAACCAAGACTGATGGCGAAACGGCCGATTTGCTCGTTGGCTACCAGGTCTCGGTGAATCAGGAGAGGCAGTGGAATGCCTACGGTGGAGGGATGGGTTGGCGTTTTGGAGGGGGAATGGCGACTGCTACGAGCTCCACAATCCAAGTTGGAACGCTGGTCTTGGATATTTACGAACCCTCATCTAAGCAGCTGGTCTGGCGTGGCCAGGCAACCAAGACCTTGAGTCCCAGCTCGAACCCCGAAAAGAATCAACAGAACCTCAACAGGGCGATGGCCAGGCTTCTTAAGAATTTTCCCCCACCACCACCCAAGAAATAGGCAAACGTAAGACTCCGAATAACCCGAGACCTGTGCCTCACCGGATCAGGATCTATTTGCGGCCGAAAATTTCTCACCCTCAGGCTCCTCGCCCGCGAGTTGAAAGGGGAATACTCTCCGTGAAGCACGAACTAATTTTGTTAGCCGGTTCGGACGCTAACACTCGCTCGATTGGCGATCTGATAGTCGCCGCCGGTTATAAGCTTTCGATAGCCGAGTCCCCAGAGGAGGGCTTGCGCCTTGCACAAGAGGGCGGAGTCGACGTGTTTCTCGTGGAGGTGGAGGCTGCCGATTTCCAAAGCTGCAGCGCGTTAGCTGGAATCAAGGCCCTGCCGCTTGCCTCGCGGCCTCGGGTCATCCTCTTGACCGGAGGAGCAGCGGCGGATCGCGCCGCAGGCCTCCACCTCGGCGCTGACGATGTCCTTTCCGCTCCCTGCGATTCAGCGGAACTGCTAGCGCGGCTGCGAGCGCAATTGCGCGAGAAGCGCGAGACCGGCGTGCTCGAAGAAAAAATGAGAATCTCGGAAGAGGGAAGGGAAGTCGCAAACACAGCATTCCAGGCGCTCGCGGTCACGGAGAAAATGACACGCGATGCATTTTCCCTTGGGCGCGTGCTAAAGATTGGCGTGTCGACTTTGTTTGTGTTAGCCCTGCTGGTTACAGGGATATTTCTTCTGTATTCGAGGCGTGCGGATACGGAGACACGCCGCACCTCCTCGGTGATTGCGCAACTCGAGCGTGGGCTGCGCACGCAGGAACAACTTTTAAGAGAAACGCAAGAGGCGCGACGGGACCTCAAGCAAACGGACGTAACACAGCAAAGAGAACAGTTGCAACAACAGTCTGACGCATTACGGCAGAAACTCTTAAGCGCCCAGAACAGCGATGTTTCGGACTTACGCAAACAATTGAATGAAACAACGAGCCGGCTGCAGCGCATGGAAGGGCAGTCGGTTGCCGCAGAGGGTGTTATACGTTCTTACGCGCCAAGCGTCTGCCTGCTACACATCTCCGTGGCGTTCCTCGACAAAACATCGCGACGGCGGCTGCGGTACGGAACGATCAATCCCGATGGAACACCACTGAAAGATGGCGAAGGAAATATCGTGTACACGCTTGAAGGGCGTGCTCCCGAGGTCCGCGGTGATTTCTTTGGAACAGGATTCATCGTCGGTGAGGGAAAGATTCTGACCAACCATCATGTGGCTCAGCCGTGGTGGAAGAATGATGAGCTAAGCGGCGTTATACAACAGGATCTGGAACCGGTGATTGCCGAGATGGCCGCATACTTTCCAGCTTCGACGAGCAAAATACCTCTGGAAGTCTTGCAAATCTCGGGGGAATCGGATCTCGCGCTGATGCATGGTAATTTGTCCGAGCTTAGGCGTCCTATACTGAAAATCGACAGTAGCAGGGAAGCCGCGGTGAGGGGACAGTCTCTCCTGTCGCTGGGTTATGCAACTGGATTGAGCGCGATTCTGGCGAGGGCGGACGAAGACACGGTCAAGAAACTTCTGCAGATCAGCGGCGGTGACCCGACAATCGTGATAGATGAACTGGCAAAACGCAATTTGATTCGCCCCTTGGTAACACAGGGCCATATCGGTGATGTCCTCGCAGACAGGATCGTCTACGACGCTCAGACTACGTCGGGTGGCTCAGGGGGGCCACTGATCAACCAAGATGGACGAGTAATCGGCGTAACATTTGCTGTTGTTAGGGACTTTGGTGGTTCGAATTTTGGAGTGCCGATCCGATTCGCTCAGGCGATGCTCAACCACTGAACTCCGAACCAGTTTTGAATTACACCCTCGTGTGTGACAGAGATCGAGTCACTCTTCTCGGCGACTTCCTGGCCGGGAATTATAAGTTACCCTCGTTTAATCTTTGAATAGACTAGGAAATTATGCACCCTAGCAACTCGCTTTACTTCGACGACGCAGAGCCGCCAATCTTTGTCCCGATGACTTCACCGGAGATAATGATTTCCACGCGTCGGTTTTGCTGGCGCCCTTGCGGAGTGTCATTGCTGGCCACCGGATTCGCCGGTCCGAATCCTTGTGCCGTAACCGAACTCGCATCGAGGCCTTGCTGGACCATATACTCCTGGACAGCGTTCGCTCGCTGCTCCGAGAGAGTTTGATTGAACGCAACACTTCCCGTGGTATCGGTGTAACCCTCGACGGCTAGTTTGAGGCCAGGGTGAGACAACACGATGCCCGTTAGCTTCGCCAATCCCACCTGCGCTTCCATTCTCAGTTTGTACTTTCCAGTATCGAAAAGAACGTCGCCCATGTTGACCTGGAGACCGCGCGGCGTGTCCGTCGTAGGCAGCACCCGATTGAACTGCTCGAGCAGTTGGGCACGCAGGTCTGCCGCGGCCTGACGCGCACGTTCGGCTTCTGCCTTGGCGGCGTCTTCTTTCGCTTTTAGTGCGTCCGCCTCCATTTTCGCCTTACGCGCGGCCGCATTGGCCTCCGCCTGCATCTGGGCTTGTTTTGCGGCCGCGAGTTCAGCTTGGCGTTTGGCCTCCGCATCGGCCTCCGACCGGATCTGAGCTTGCTTCGCCGCCGCAAGCTGGGCTTGGCGTTTGGCTTCTTCCTCGGCCTTGGCTTCCGCATCGGACCTGGCCTTGTTGGCCGCCGCTTCCTGCTCCGCCGCTATGCGCTCTTGGTTTTGGCGTTCAACGGCGAATGCGCGCGCATCCTCGGCGAATTGGACGGCCTGCTTGGCGGTGGAGATGATTTGCTTTTTGTTAGCCCTACTTGCGAGAGCGTTTTCCGCCATTGCCAGGCTCGCTTGAGCTTTGGAAAAAATATCTGGCGCATACTGCACAGCTCCGCGCGCCTTCGCTATATCCACTGCATTGCGCGCTTCATACATCTCAAGAGGCACGCGAGAAAGATCAGGAGTCAGTGACAGCGGATTTCCGAGCTTTGCGTATTGACCGCGCTTCATCAGCTTGTACGCAGTGACGGGGAATAGCTTCCCCTTCGTGTTTTTTCGCGTCTCCATCTCCTGGATCAGCATTTCGCTGGGCACGCGGACGGCAAAATAGGGTTCCGCGGTAATAATCATGGAGAACGTTTGAGCTGGCGTGGTCCCGTTCAGCTTCCCCTCGCCGTTTTTGTTGATGAGGAGTTCGCCCGAATTGCCGGTGCGTCCGTCCGGTGTAACAACCCAAAGCACGAACGTAAGGTATTCCGCGCCAAGCTTGGAAGGAGGCGTCATGCCCTTAACCGTTAGCTCGATGTTCGTTAGGCCCGCATTGGCCCTAGCCTGAACCTTTGCTTCACCAGTGGCCTGAGGCATCGACTCGGTGCCAGTCATATCAACTTTCGTACTGCCCCCGCCAACGGTGAAGCCGATCGCGACAGTGGACTTGCTAATCAGGCTGGATGCCGGAGTGTCTTGCGGCGTCTGCACGTGAGCCAGGACACCCATGCCTCCGAGGACTATCCACGCTAAAGCTGGCCGAATTGATTTCATTGTTTTACCCGCACTGGAACCATCTGAATGTCGCTGTTACTTTGCTCCGAGACTGCCATACTGGACGCTTGCCCGTCTGCTTCTTTGACGATTGACGACCGGACCGAATCCATCGTGCGCAGCTTAGACTTATGCCCTATCTGACCGTGAGGGCCGCTCATTGCAGACAGAAGAACAGAAGACTCGAGGTCTAAAGAGACTAGTCTGACGGCGCACACGCCAAAACTGTCAAAACTAACAGACGTGAGACAGGGGTCTGCAATAGCTTCCGGCGTGCTTCGAGCCAGCCTGCTAGTGCGATCATGCAATGGCGCGCTCCCCAAAAGCGGACAACTTCAAGACCATTTGTTTGCGTCGGAATGCGAACGATTTCTTCAGTGGACTCAGCTGTGACGAGGCAATGAATTTCGATTGAAGGTGCGAAGTCGGGAGCTTCCTTCAACTCGGACCAGTTGTACCACCCGACTCACGCCTAGCAATCGGCAGCAAGTAGACTCGCCCTGGCTCAAAAGCTAGTTCTTAGCCTTTGGCGGGAAGTTCTTGAGGAGCTTGGTAACGGCCTTGTCGAGATTGTGCTTCTTGCTGTTGGCAATGAGGGTTTTTGAGACATTGCCGCGCCACACTAGGTCCTTGTAAGAGGAGTCGTAAATATCCAGCACTAGATTTCCGAGCTGAATCGTCGAGCTCGTCGCCGTTGACATTGCGGGGCCGAGATAACTGTAACCATAGCTGTAACCATAGCGCCAGCCAGGACCGTAACTCCCATATACGCCGCTGCCGTATTGCCTGATCTGTTTTTCTCGGGGGAAACTCACTTGATAGGCAACGCAAAGTTGGGCTCCCTGATTAGATTTGCTGAGCCCCTTCGCGGCGAGTTGCGCATCAATCGCTTGCTTGATTTCGCTGTCAAGAAATGAGTCGCTGACGCCGGCTCCGGCGATATCCACCCATTCGTATGTCTTGTATTGTGCGAAATTCACGCCCTCGGCGTAGTTGTAGCTTGCAATCTGGGCCATCGCGATGGCAGGCAAGCACGCCATAGCAAAAAAGACGATAAGAGAGAATTTAATCTTCATCTTCCTCTCCTTGTGGTTTCCTCTCTCGAGCGTTTAAGTGCAAATAGTCGGTCTGAAAGGTCGAACTTATAGACGCCTGGGCTTGCCACGCCATGGCGAGAGAGACCCTATTGGATTTGTTTCCGCGGCAGACTACTCCTCGTCGTCCGTGCGATGCCAGGTTTTATCCGGGTTGTAGAGTGCCATCGCCGCTGCGATTTTGGCGGTGTCCGGCCCTAAGTCCTTCTGGTAAACGATGCCATCGTAGCTGACGATAAAAGTCTGCACTCCCGTAACTTGATATTCCGCCGGCCAGGCGACCAGTGCAAATCCGCCGATCATAACCCCTTCCACGACGTAGTCGAGCTGGCCTAGCGGCGCTGCAGGACCTTGGCCCTTCAGAGTCTTGAAAAAGTAACCGTGGTACGGTCCAGAATTGCCTGTATAGCCTTCCTCTATGGCCTTGGCGATCACTTCTCCAACGGGGCCACCATCGCTGCCATCCGCGTTCTGCCAGGCGAGCCCATCGTGTTTGCCGGGCGTGCTGATAATATGCTGTGCGTACTGATTTACCCCGCTGTCGTCGTGGATTTCCGACGCATACTCCTTCTGGGCTTCCGCGTAACCTCGACAAATGATTATCGCATCGAGTTCGTTCCCCCCGATGCGTCGGCCAAGGATCTCAGTCCGGCCTGCCTGCGAATCGAAATGCCACTTTCCGCCCTGCTTTACGATCGGAACCGGCACGGGCCAATCCTCGTTGCCGACCGAGAGGATCGCGCGGTTTGGGTGACGGGGATCTGTTTCGACGTTCATTTTGTTTTGGGCCAGCGCGGCAAACGCGGCGCGCGAGTTCTTGTCCTGGACGTCGTCTCCGGTGGAGACAAAATCCTTGCCTGCGGGTCCGAAAATCTCCAGCAGAGCGGCCACGTCGTCGCTCTTGACCGCCAGAATCATGGCGTTCGCGGCTTGCTGCGCGGTGTCAAACGTTTTCTGTTGAGGCTGTGTAGACACGGTCTTGGCTGCCCTCGTCTGCGGAGCTGCTTGCACGGCGGTTCCCGAAAAGCAGCTCACGGCTATGCCAAACAGAGCAAGGAGAATCTTTGCGCGTAGGCTGACTCTAACTGTGGAGTTCATTTGCTTTCCTCGTTCATGGAGTTATGACCGGCTCTTAGCCCCGCCCCCCGACCGCGCGCTTCGAGCGCCAGAACCGGAAGTTCCCACGCTGGAGGCACCCCGCGCACTGCTGGCTTGGGCGCTGGCCTTGCTCGATGCACCTCCGAAGGCGCTCGTGTTCCGCGATGCGTCGCTACTCGGAATCTGTCGATTGCCGATATTGTTTCCGCCGCCGCCGCCGCTTCGGCTCGCGCCCGTGTTGCTGGGGCTCACACCGGGATTCGAACCAGCTCGGTTTGCTGCGGAGCTGCCCAGGTTGCTGGGGTTGGCACCAGCATTCGAAGCAGGTCGGTTCGCTGCAGTCGTGCCTCGGTTACTGGCGTTGGGCTGCTGCCTATTGCTCGCTCCCAGCTGTTGCCGCGCGCTAGCCTGCCGTGTGGATATGCTACCCCCGCGAGCTGTGCCTCCATACTGTTTGGCGGTCTGCTGATTCGAATAGGGAGTGCCGCCACGGTGTTTGGCGTTGTGCTGCCAGGTGCCATTGACGTTGCGGTTTGCATTCACGTTGACGTTACGATTCACGTTGATGTTTGTACGATTGTAGTGGCTGACATAGCGGTTGTTGACGTTGATGTTGATGGTGGTGTGCCGCCCCCATCCGCAGTTGTAGCCCCAGCCGCCGCGGTAATACGACCCAACAGCAATGCCTACGCCGAATGCAAGGAAAACGCCGGCGGGATAATACGAAGGTGGAGGGTAGTAGATGGGTGGATATGGGTACATGTAAATCGGTGGCCCGAAAACGACGACCGGATTATAGGTGGGCACGTAGACAACCTGGGGGTTTGTCTGCTGAATCACCACGACCGTTTTGGTCTCGACCACCTTTGTTTCTATTTTCATGTGGTCAGTGGATTTTAGATTTCCGGCGGTCTGCGTCTTCATGCGCATGCGCTGCACCGCGTCCATCACGTCTGACTGCTGAGCGAGGAAGGCGTTTCCTAGATCTGTGGTCCACTTGATGTCGTCGGCCAAACGCTTGACCAGGTCAGGAAAGATAGCCATCGACTGGATACTGGGATCCCAATCCTGTTTCTCGACGGCGTTCGTCAATGCATCGCCTGTCAAGCTGCCATTTTTCTGGATCCATTGCTGCAACTGGATGATTTCGAGTGGGTAAGTCGAAGCCACCAAGACCTGAGTGAGAAGAGGGTCGGGATACAGAGCGACAGGTGCGACGAGAGAATCCAATTGGTCATTGGGGATGAGGGGCGCGACTTGATCCGCTGACCCAGGTTGCGGCGTCATTGGCTGCCCGTAGACTGTGCTATCACCAGGTGCCAGCGACATCGCGCACATAATCGCCACCAGACTCTGGCCTATCCTCATACAACATTTCTTTCCAAAACGTTTCTTGGTCATGGGGTTTAACCTTCTTGGACCTTCGATTCGCGATGAGAGAGCTACGCGTGGCGAACTTCAAACCTTAAAAACATCGGCCCCTGGAACAAGAGCGCCAAATCTGCGAGGCACCTGTTTATAGCTTTCAGGGCGCGACCACTAACACTGGCAAAACTACCAGAGCAGGGGCAAACCTGATAAGGGCGAGGCCGATGGCTTAAGTCAGCCCGGGCCCACCATTTGTGTCGGGGGTCGAACCCGACACATCGGATAGAAAACGTACCAGCTACATTAGTGGCTTCTTTTTTGATAGTCAGATGCATCGCGCTCATGGCGGCCGTCTTAATGCGGATGGCGAGGATTGATGCGTTCAATGCCGATAGCCAGTCGTAGGCAGCACACCGCAAGATTGCTCAAGTTAAACGAGGCGTGAGCAGCCGAAACTCCACTGGATGAGTTGCAGCCCGAGGACACCGATCAGGAAACATGAAGAACGCCGAACCCTTGTACAAAGCCCCCAAAAGGGAGAGAACCAAACCGGCGACAAACGTGAAGCGCAAAGCTCAAAGCTCGGAAATTGATTCGCCGCTTCCGGTCGGCGGCTATCCTAAGGAAGCGAAGCAAAGCCCTCACGGCAAAACCAAACCATAGCGACCCGGAGTGTTTCTGATTTCAAAGACCTGGGAAGTAACACTAAGTCATTGAGAAGGTACGATGGGCCGCCTACTGCATCGGCACAACCAAGAGACCACTGCTGGCTGAAGTCTTCTAAAAGCTGCTGAAAGCTTGCACTAGCAAGTCAACGTTGCAGTCGAGAAGCTTGAAATAGTCGGTGACTTGCTTATTACTCCCGACTGAGGGCCACAGTATCAAGACATGGGAACCCGTCGCGCGAGCAATTCGTCCGGGGGTCGTTAGTTCAAAATAGGGCTCCACCACGATGAGCCTGATATCGTCGCGCTTCATCGTTCGAATTAGGTCATTTGTATGGTGTGCACTGGGGGGAATACCAGGTAACGGCTCGATTTCGCCGGAGGATACCAGGCCGAAGTACATTAGAAAATTTGTCCAGGCTCGGTGATAAGTGATCACCCTTCGCCCCCGGTAAGGCCGCATCTTTTGGTCCCAAACCTTTTCACTTTCGGTGAGGCGCAGAGTAAAAGCCTGGAAGCGCTGCTCGAAATAAGAGGCACAATCCGGTCGTATTTCAGTGAGCTTTGTTGCTATGGCCTGGGAGATTCTCCTCCCGTTTTCTGGGTCAAGCCAGTAGTGCGGATTTCCTAGGGGGTGAATACCCTGGGCACGGCTGACCTGGTTGGGAATGTCCGCAATGTCTGCGTAACGCGACACATCTAGGGACCCCGATGCTCCATATTGAATACGCGGGTTACCAGATTGGGCGA
>Ga0137396_10001692_pt1 | contig 11811 bp, 9 predicted proteins | sample czc16metaG_FD_108284 | JGI IMG/M metagenome (GOLD analysis project Ga0137396, IMG submission 108284) | Vadose zone soil microbial communities from Angelo Coast Range Reserve, California, USA - czcobulk3.16 metaG | ecosystem: Environmental > Terrestrial > Soil > Vadose zone | place: USA...
CGTGGCCGTAGCGGCCGCGAATAAACATCAGCGGGCCAATGGCATCCGCGTCCAGAAGCTGGCGCGCCTTCAGCAAGGCAGGGTGGTAACGATGGTTGTAGCCGACGCGCACTTGCACTCCATGCCGCGTTGCAAGCGTGATGAGTTCGTCGATTTGCGCGACGGAAATTCCCGCCGGTTTTTCGACCAGGACATGTTTGCCTGCCATGATCGCGGCGAGCGCAATTGGGGCGAGCGAGCTATTCAAAGTGGCTACGACCACGGCCTCGACCGCGGAATCGTTGACCGCTTCCATCACCTCGGTGGTCGCGCGCCCGTTTTTCCCCGTCGCGACCAGCGCTTCGGCTCGGCGCAAGTCCAGGTCGCATGCGACAGCTAGTTGGCCGGCGGGCAAGCTGTTGAGACGTTTTCGACCAATCAAGCCGCAGCCGATGATGGCAAAGCGGGGCGACGTTTCATGCTTGTCGATCAAACGGGGATACCTTCTCTTACCATCCGTGGAGCAGCAAGCATTTTTCCGAAGAGCAATCCGCGCAGGTGCGACCGGCGCCACCGTGGCAACACTCAACTTTGCTTCACTGTGGATTCTGGTGCATTTCTTTGACCCCCGAGTCAGTTTCTCTCTGGCGTTCCTCATAGCTCTGGCTGCGCACTTCACTCTGTCGAAAGTTTGGACCTTTGGGGATCGCACCGCGGCTTGGGGCCGCCAGGCCTCGCAATACTTGGTTGTTGCAGCTATAAGCTACCTTATCCAGTTGGCTGTCTTCCAGAGCGCCATGTCTTTTTTTGGTGTCCGTGTCTTCGGCGCAAATGCGGCGGCAATTCTGGTCGGTACGATCGTCGGCTTTCTCCTCATGCATTCGTGGGTCTTCTCGCGTCCTCCAATGCCGCGAGTGCGCCAGATTCCGCGGAGCCAACGGCCTAATGCTACCACGCCTCGCCACGATCCTCCGGCGTGACACGCCGGAGCGTGAGCAAATCGGTCTTTCGCAATCGCTCACGTTGTTTCCCGAATTGTTCCCATGGGTCCCACACAGCACTTATCAGTTTTCCGCTGATTCCATCGGACTCCGGACTCAAGAGAAAGTCGACCAAACCCCCTATGCGCTCAAAGCTCTCGGGACCGGTCCTGACAGTCGCATGCGCCGCTGCTATTTCGGCTTCTCCCGCGGCTTCCACGCCATCCCGCAAGATCTCCTCGGTCATTCGAGTGGGGACCGCCCCGGGCGCGATCGCATTAATGTCGATGGCGATTTCACGCCATTCCTCGGCCAGAGTTTCAACCAATCTGACGACGCCCGTCTTTGAGGCGGCATAGGCCGAAAAATTCGCCCGTGGTTTGCTCGCCCCACCGCCGGAGAAGCAGAGGATTTTGCCGCGAGTATCGCCCGCGGGTTGCAGAAGGGCGGCAAACGCGCGCAAGACGTTGAACGTTCCGTCAAGATTCACGCGAACTGCTGCGCTCCACATTTTCGGATCGAGAGTCATGACTGGACCGACCGGTCCCTGGAGGGCGGCACAGACGATGATGGCATCCATTCGTTGTGCCTCGATCGCTATGGTCCGTGCGAGGTGGTCGACTTTGTCCCACTCCGCCACGTCACACGCAAACGCTCGAAAGCGCGCATGGACGACCGCGCCTTTGACCGACCGTGCAAAACCCCAAACATTGTGGCCTGCCTTGAGAAATCGTTCGGCGAGGAAGCGGCCGATGCCTGAGCTCGCGCCCGCAATCAGAATATTCATTTGGGTGACCCAGTCGAGATGGGCTTAATGGCAAAGGGCATTTTGGAAAAACCGAAAAGGTAATCGACGAAATGCAGCGCAGGACGGAAACAGACAAGCCAGGCGAGCATCTTGCCGCCTGGAATCCGCGCCAGGTTTTTCAAAAATCGATACTTAATAGTTCCAACGGGCTTCATCAGGATTGGCGTGAGGCCGACCTCGCGATAAAGGCGAGAGAGAAGCGCCGGATTAAAAAGACTGACATGAATCTCGGGAATGCAGTAGGCGAAGCGAATTCCTTGCAGCCGGGCCAGCGGGCAGTCGAGATTACCAGTCGTCAGAATCAAGAGACCTCCAGGTTTTAGGCTGCGACCGAGCAACTCGATGACAGCCCGGGGATAGGGTATGTGTTCGATTACTTCGATGCATGAAATGATATCGAAACGAGCCGCCCCGCCCTTGTCCAATTCGTCCCACCCGAGAATCTCGAAATCATCGTCGTTTTTCAATCGTTCGCTATAGCTGCCGACGTCATGTCCTACAGGGTGAAGCGGCATGTGGACGCCGCCGCAGACGAGCTCGCCTAAGTCGCGCAAGTACTTGAGTAATCCGCCGGCGCCACAGCCAAAGTCGAGCCACGTTACACAGTTTTGCCCGGAGCGGTCTGCGAAGCCCGGGACGCTCAAATGCTCCTGCGCAAACCGGACCAAATCCGAAAACTCGAAGCGACGAGATGTGGAACGGTAGTCCGAGTATTCCTCCTGATAGTTCACAAGTGGGTCCGGACCCTTCCCGGCATAATAGGCGTCATCGTAAATACAAGAATCGGTTGCCGGCTCGACAAAGAGAAACCGGCATTCACGGCATTGGTAGAACCTAAAATCGATCGCAATAAAGCGGCCTCTCTTGATGCCTTTCTCTTCGACCTCGAAGGAATCGCAGACTCGGCATCGCGGCTTCGACGCCGTTATAACTGGAGACGCCAACGTCGAAAGCGGCATGATCTAGCGCTTCTCCAATACCCAGGAATTCTCTCGCAGCCACGATAGCGTTCTCAAGACACCTTCGCGGATAGTCAGCGTGGCGGACCAGCCGGCGTTCCGAATCTTGGTCGTGTCGAGAAATATGAATGGATTGTCGCCTATCCAGCCGCGGTCGCCCCCGGTGAACTCAAGCTTTGGTTCGACGCCGAGATGCTCGCAAATCCACCCAATCGAATCGATGACCTGGCAGTAGTCAGGCGCGCCGAGATTATAAACCTGCGAGCGATGCTGGGCGGCGCGGGCTGTGTCGTGGCTTATCACGTGCAGAATCGCGGAGAGACAATCCTGAACATAAAGGTAGCTCTTTCGTTGGGCCCCATCCCCTAGAACCCGGAGATGATCGGGATGCTGCACCAGTTGACGATAGAAATCGAAAACGTGCCCATGAGTATAGCGTTCACCCAGAATGGAGACGAACCGGAAGATATAACCTTCGAAGCCGAAGCCCTCACAATATGCCTGGATCAGGCCTTCCCCAGCCACCTTTGACGCTCCATACAATGAGGTTTGGATTGGGAAAGGACAATTCTCGGGAGTCGGGATCACCTCCGCTTCGCCATAGACAGATCCTGTCGAAGAAAACGCAATTTTTTTGACCTGATTGCCCCTCATGGCCTCGAGGACGTTGAAGGTAGCGAGAGTATTCTGTTCCAGGTCTTTTCGGGAATGTTCCAAGCCGAACCGAACATCCGCGTTCGCCGCGAAATGAAACACCGTCTCAGAGGTCGCCATGGCGCTGGTCAACGCGGGAAGGTCCATATTGTCTCCGCGAATAAGCTGATAGTTTTCGTGCCGGCACGCTCCTTCGACGAACTCCTCCTGCCCAGTCGAAAAATTGTCCCAGCCGACCACATCATGGCCTTCCGACAGCAACCGGTCGGCGAGGTTGCTTCCGATGAAACCAGCTGCACCGGTCACAAATGCTTTCATGGATTGGTGATCCCGTCTCGTGCTACAAACATTGCTCGATCAGGGCGCGCCCGAACCCTTGCCTCCTTGGCCCGCGGATTTCCTTAATATGAGGACGGTACGTATCCCGAAAGGGAAATTCACGAACTTGAAGAGCGCAAGCTCGAGGCGCATTAGCGTAGCCATGAGCGCACTGGCGCCGGTCTCGCGAATGTGCGATTTCACCTGTGCGGCTGCTTCTTGCCGATTACGACGTGCGAGGCGGCGGTTGCGTTTTTTAACGAACCAGAAGGCAGGGTAAACGAGAAAACCGAGGTGGGTTGCTCTTAGAATTTCGAATCCCACTCGCCGTGCCATCTTCACCAAATCCGCCCGGCGATAGCGTCGATGGTGCATTAGATATTCATCGTAGACATCGAACAGGTGCGGCCCCGCAGGACATTCAACGTGAGCCAGCCCGCCTGGCCGCAGGATGCGGAAAACTTGGCCGAGAGCTTCTTCGTCCCGGTCAATATGCTCCAGCACGTTCAATGCGGTGACGACATCGACACAGGCGTCGGGCAGGGGACAGCGACGTAGATCAAACTGGAGAAATGGAAGATCGGGCATGCGTTTGGCCAACCCCACGAGAGGCGCGCTGAGGTAATCAGAACCAATTAGAACCGCCTCGGGCAAGGATTTCCTGATCTCTTCCAACATATAGCCAGAGGAGCAACCAACATCCAGGATGATCGGCCTTTCGGCTGTCCCGAAATGGCGCAGCGAGTACAGGGCGGCCTTCCGGGATGCATTATCTATCGGGTGGCCACTCCCAGCTTCTTCTTCGTGTAACTTCGTTAGTTCGGGACTCCAATGACTCTGCTCGGCGTCGAAAACGAGAACCCGATGGTTCTCCTGGCCAACGCAAAAACCCTGTCCGGTCCACTTGGCCATCGGCCCGTTCTCGAAAGGGCGAGGCCAGGGAAAATCTACGAGCGCGTCTGCGGACCTCATACCGTTTGATTTTGGAGGAGTCTTTTCAGTTGACTAATCAAAACGGGTGCCGCGTGAGACGAATTTGCGAGAAACCATTAAGTTTGGTTGAGCGCTACACTTTCAAAGCCTTCTTTTCGATCGACGATAAACTTGGGACGCCCTCGAACCTCCTCGTAAATGCGGCCGATGTACTCGCCGAGGATACCTACACTGATTAGTTGGATGCCGCCGAGAAAGGATACCAGGATCACGAGAGACGGATTGCCCCAGAGGATTTGCCATCCCATCAGCTTGTAGAAAAGGTAAGTCGCCATGAGCAAAAACGAAAAGCCTGCGGTGACAAAACCGAATATCGTGCTCAAAGTCAGGGCGTAGTTTGAAAAGCAGAAGATGCCGTTGAAACCGATCCGCAACGAACCGAGGAATCGATTATAATGGCCCGCACCCTCAAAGCGCGGCGGCCGATCGAACAAGACCGAGGCTTGACGGAAGCCAACTAGCGCGACCATGCCGCGCAGAAAACCATGTGACTCCTTCATCGATACGATCTCATTAACCACCCGGCGGTTCATCAAACGGAAATCCCCGGTGTTAGGCGGTATGTTCACGTCGGCGATTTTGTTGATTAACCGGTATCCGGCTCCGGATACGACCCGTTTCAGCCACGTTTCCCCTTCGCGTCCCCGGCGTTGCGCATAGACGACGTCGTATCCTTCCCGCCACTTTGCCACCAAGTCAGTGAGGAGTTCGGGAGGATCCTGCAAATCAACATCCATTACGATCACCGCCTCACCGGTGGCATATTGCAACCCCGCCAGGGTTGCCATTGGCTGGCCAAAACGGCGCGAAAATTTCAGCAGTTTGATCCTTTGATCCCTGGACCGGTGCTCCAGGATAATCTCCTCGGTCCGATCTGGTGAAGGATCCATCGAGAAAATAATTTCGAACTCGCTGGTTATCTTTTCCAGAATCGTGACCACCCTTGCCAGGAATTCTGGAATATTTTTCTCCTCCCGGTAGACCGGAACCACAATCGAGATAAGCATGGTTTTTATTCTAGGCTGACAGGGGTTGTCTGTGGACAGTCCTCAACTTAAAAGATCTCCCTGTTCGAATCAATCTCCTCGGAAGACAAAAGCGCCGCCCCAGCAAAGGTAGACCCGCTTCAAAGCCCCAGCCCTGCGAATTACTAATGTCGTTTCCCGTGTCGGGAAAACTTGGCCAAGATGGCTTCTGGCAGATCCGGCGTGTTTCCCCACCGGTTTTCCGAAATGTCAATGATTTCTAATGTCCCATGACGTTGCAACAATCCCCAAGTCCGCGCCTCCGATGTGTTGTGTGCCCGCCATCAACCAAATAAAGCGCTGCCCGGTATTGCTGTTCTGCCAAAGAATATCCACCTGCCCGTTCCTATCAAAATCGCTAGTGCCAGCAATCTTCCACTCCGTCCCAACCGTCTCCAAGCCCACGCCTCCAATGTGTTGGGTCCCGGACATTAACCAAATGAAGCGCTCTCCGGTATTGCTATTTTGCCAGAGAATATCCACCTGCCCGTCCCCGTTAAAATCGTCAGTACCGGCAATCTTCCATTCCGTCCCGACCGTCCCCAATCCTACGCCTCCAATGTGCTGCGTGCCATTCATAAACCAAATGAAGCGCTGCCCCGTAATGCTGTTCTCCCAAAGAATGTCCACCTGTCCGTCCCCACTAAAATCACCAGTGCCGGCAATCTTCCACTCCGTGCCAACCGTCTCCAAGCCCACGCCTCCAATGTGCCCCGTGCCGGACATTAACCAGATGAAGCGCTGCCCCGTATTGCTGTTTTCCCAAAGAATGTCCGTCTGCCCGTCTCCGTTAAAATCGTCAGTGCCGGCAATCTGCCAGTCCGTCCCAACCGTCTCCAAGCCCACGCCTCCAACGTGCCCCGTGCCAGACATTAACCAGATGAAGCGTTGGCCGGTAGCGTTATTCTGCCACAGGATGTCTGCATTTCCGTCGCCGTTGAAATCTGGCTTTGGCGCGATCGACCCTGCCCGTAGGCTTACGTCGTCGATTCGAAAAATCGTCGGTAATGAAACATCTGTTGTGCCAACGAATTGGATTTGTACTGATTGTCCTCTATATACACTGACATCGAATGAACGGCGACCGTAGTCCCCATTAATGTTCGATCCCGAGTCTGCTTCGGAATATGTTGCAAGACGGTGAGCATTTCCCCCCCCGTCAACCAGATTAACAATTAATGTGTCATAAGGGCCGACGGTCGTTTCTTGGGTCACAATATTGAGCCAGAAACTGAATGTTGCTGCTGTCGCGCTTGAAGGAATCGCAAAGTAATTGTGCGCGAGAATTCCAAAACTATTATTGCTGTTCCCGAGGAAGGCGTACCAGGTGCCCATGTGTGGATAGGAACCCTGCAGAATTTGACTACTGCCGCTAACCGACCAGTCCGTGTAGCCCAATTCAAAGCCGCCGTTCGTTAATAGCTCCTGTCCACCTCCACCTCCCGCGCTAAGCGCACGATAAGCATTAACTAACCCGTAACCGTAGCCCGTGTCATAGCCTGACGGGCCCATATCAGTGCAGGTCACAGCCATCCGGTTTTCGATCTCGTCAGGCAAAAAATTGGGGTTCCGGGATATTATAAGAGCCGCCACGCCTGCAGTGTAGGGCGACGCAAAAGAGGTACCGTCTACTGTCACATAGTCGCCACTCACATAGCCATTACTGCCAGTTCGGTCAGTCGTATAAATATTTTCCCCGGGGCCCATGAATTTTAGCCCCGTTCCATAGTTTGAAAATGTGGCACGATTGCCGAATCGATTGACAGCACCGACGGAGTTAACCGAAGGGATGCTCGACGGATAACCAATTGATGCGCTTGCATCGTTTCCTGCGGAGGCGAAGTGAACCATTCCGTTTGCGCGAGTGCTACTGTAAGCGCTTTCAATAGCGCTCGAAGTAGATCCGTACTTATTGCTATTGTTGGTAACCTGTACGCCAGTCGATAGTCCCCAGTTCAATGCATCTACCACCCAACTAAACTGAAACGAAAATGACCCATTCGGTTGATAATTGTTGTAACATCGGGCTGAGACGACGTTAACGCTCGGGGAAATCCCTGCTGTTCCAAGAAAGTTGTTAATTCGCTCCGAAATACAGCCCGCGACAGCTGTCCCATGATTATCATTAGGTCCGAAGGGCTCCCCATTCGGATTGGAAGGAGCATCCGTAGTAAAATCTTTACCGGTGATTTGATTGATATCTGGATGGTTCTGCTGCACGCCGCTGTCCATGACCAACACCTTCACGCTAGAACTTCCCGTCGTGATGTCCCATGCGGAAGGCGCAGCCATATCAAAACCTGGAAGCCCACCCGATTGGCCGGTGTTTTGGAGACCCCAGGATTGCGAGAAATTCGGATCATTGGGAATGAGGTCGGTGTAACCGGTTGCTATCAGGTCCGGTTCGGCATAAGTGACTCCAATCATCCCCGCAAGCACATTGGCGCGCGCAAGCACATGAAATCCATCGCGCGAATGAATTAACCAACGCTCTTCGTTCGGCTGGGGCAACTCCACGGTCTCGACTTCCGCTCCTTCTGGAATAGCGGCTCGCAGTCGCTCTCGGTCTTGGCTGGAAAAATCCTTCTGGAAGCCAACCAGGATGCGAGAAGTGATAATGATCGGGCCACCTTGTTCATCACGAAAAACTGGGGAGACGAACTCCACGGATGAATCATTCGAATTCAATACGGACCGAATGACTTCGTGGATTTGAGCCGCGGCTGCGGCTTGTGTTCGATTTGCACTCGCCTGAACTGTCTTCGCATGCTTGGCGTCTAGAATAAACCAACCGGGCAAAGAATTCATCATAACGTTGGCACTTGCGAAGCCAGCTGCGGCCAATGATGGAGAAATTCGACGCGACTTGATCAACATACTTGCTGACGATTCGCTCAGTTTCACGGCAACAGCCGCGGCATCAAGACTCAAGTTCCTTTCTTGGCCATGATATATATAATAGGCACCATCTTCATCTGCGCGTGCCCCCGTTGGCAACAGTAGAACCGACGCGATTCCTAGAGCTACTAGACTTGAGCGATGAACGTCCCGCAAGCGAAGCGCCAAGTTAGCAATAAGGCAACTTACCGTGGATTCGGATTTCTGTGGCTGATTTTTCATAGATTTGTGGGGAGTTGATGGTTTTTATTGGCTTGCCTTGCGATTTCGCAGCCGCTTCTGCGTTATGACTGCTTATCCTAGTCGCGAGAATTCGTGGAAGTAAGGATACTTGCTTTCTGGAGCGGAAGGCCCGGTTAGTAGTAAAAAAGGAATGGCCGTCGCAGCCAAAGAAAGAGAACCAGGTTTGCCCTGCGGGCTGACATAGTTGTGACTAGCCACCGTACGCTTCTCGAATTTTGCATTTGTAATCCCTCGAAGGTGACCGTGGTCTTGACGCCTCCTCTAGTGCGTCTTTCGTCTTCGGCGTGCCTGCGTGAACGCTGACGTGCAGCAAACGGCTGGCGCAAGCGGGAACCAAACGGCACGGATGAGGCGTCATAATGAGGGATCGGGAACGCAACAAATGACAGCCGAAATCCATCGCCTCTGTCAACCATTATTTCGGAAAAAACGGCGAGTGTGTGTTGCTCAATGGACCATGGTCGGCAAGCAAGAGAATGTGCAGAGCATCGGGAACCAGAATCCGCCTTAGCAAAAAATGTTTCCCAGTTTGTTATTCGAAATTTCCCTTCCTGGCAGCCGCAAACAAATTCAGACCGAGCTTGTAATACCGAAGCCGAATCTGACTTGGCTTGAAGCCAGAGCGAACCAGGAGCGACCAGAGATCGCATTTGCCGTAATACATTTTGTGATCGCCTATTTCGAATTGCGGACTGAAGCCGATCCGGAATCGCTTGACCCCGCCGGCCAGTGCCCACCGGCCAATCGGCCAAATTACTCTCGTCCGCGAATGCCGACACTGCTTAAGAGTCTTTGTGCCTTATTCGACACGAAGGGAGGCTGCGAACGGACTTCTAGGCTTTCTCCGCAGTCTGGCGAATCATCGTCTGCCTTTCTCGTCGAACGAAAAATCACGAATAGCGATCCAATCTGCCGCTGCATCGGTTTTGGATACGACACGGAGCTGAACTTTCAGGGTCTCCCGCGGCAATGCGAATTCGTATTTTCGCCACACCGGGAAATCGTTGTCCAGAAGTGGAGGAACGCGTCTGGAAAGGAGGACGGCAGAGCCGTTGCTGGTGGAGGCGATGATCTCAATGTCGGCCCCGTCGCCCATTGCGTAAAAATGGGAAAAGCAGACGTGGAGCGCGCTCGCTTGGTGAGGAACTGGAATAGCGACCTCCACCGGCGCGACTTCGATCATGCAATCGACACCATTTTTTTCCATGCGGAATTCCGGTGTTCTACTGGGGGTCGACCACTCATCGCTCGGAACCAGGGCGGCCGCTGACGGCTCCAGCGCAGCAACGCTCATTCGATGGGTAGGCGCCGTGAGGACTGCTGTTTCCTTGCCCTGAACGATGCGGAAGCTGCGGTCGGAATCGGTGTAATTCAATACGACCCGCGATTCATCCGTTTGCTCGACTGGTGCATCCGCGCTGACAAATTCCAACGCCGGGAGATGATAGAATCGCGAAAATGCACCCTCCAGGAAAGCCCAGTCCGCGGAAGGCACATCCCCTCGAATCAGGACCGCAGCATGGGCGCCGAGGCCGTCGACATGATGCAAGGTGGCAGCCAGATTATTCGCGACTTCCTCCGACTGAAAGGCAAAGAACTGTGAGTGTCGCCGGCTAAGATAAAGTTCGCGGGAAAGTGAGAGCAGAACAAGTAACGTAAGTCCCAGTTGAAAGGCGGGGTGGCTCGTCCGGCTTCTTTGTATCGCGAAACCAAGAAAGACCAGGAAACCCAGGTAGGCGGGAGCGAGCCAGGAATACTGTTGCCTGAATGTAATGCTGGCGGACAAGAGCAGCCCCGCGACCGCCGAAGCGTAGAGGGCCAGCCGGAAAAGGGCCGACCGCGTCTTCTGCCTCCGCTCTGACGCCATGATGGACGTGACAGCGCCCAGCACCAAAATGATCGAGAGGACCGCCGTGGCGACAGACAGGACTCGCATCCAGAAGGGAGACTCCGGGAAATCTTCGAGTGAGAGATAAGTGGGCCCGGAGTTGATCCCGACCAGATTGAGAGCTCCCCGCCAGAGGAACAAGAGAATTTGCGGCACATCGAAGGCGATCGGCCGCGTTTCGGTTCCTATGAGAAAGGGAGTGGCGAGGATGATTTTTTTTATCGCAACGTTCACAAGCAGAGAAACGATCGCTCCGATTGCGACGACGGAAGCCGCGAGACGGTTCGAGCGGAAGGTACAAAGCGCGAGAAGAACCAGCGGCAAGCCCAGCACCAGGTAAGGCTCGTAGGTGTGGATAATTGCCGCGTAAAGGATCACCAGCCACAGTGCACGCCCGACCGTCGGCCGTTCGAAAAAAGGCCAGACTCCGACCAGGATTAGGAGGAAAATAAAAATGGCTAATCCGCCGGTGAGCGCTGAGTCCTGCATGAAAAGGTAGGTGCCGAACCGGTTGAAAACAGCAATCGCGGTAAGTCCAACGCTTATGAGAAGCGGAAGACGAATCTGTCGATGGACAATATAGAAAAATAGCATGCCATTGAGGGTGTGAAGCCCTAACGAGACGCAGGCTACTGCGTGGAAGTCGCAGTTCGTCCAATAGGCGACTGCTCCAAAAAGTAAGGCCGTCACGGGTCGAAATTTAAAAACGGAAATCATCGCCTCATTAAAGCCGGTGAATCCTCTTTGTGCTGCCTCGAATGAACGCAGATCATCGCCCGCGAAAACGGTGAACTGGAACACATCGTACCAAGCGCAAATCGCAAGGTAGAGTATCATCGAAACGACCAGCCAGAGGAACAGACGCAGTGTCGCCGCAAGGATGGTTCTTACTCGATTCCGATTCATGCAGCGACTACAACATGAGCACGCGCGTGTAAGCCAGAAGTTTGAAAATCGCCGCGCGGCCGAGGCAGCGAATGCACCCGGCCGGGGGATCTTGCCGGAGGGCTGGCGACAGGGATGGCAATCAGGGTGGCGACAAGCATGTCTTTTTAGCTAATTGGAG
>Ga0137396_10001693_pt1 | contig 11809 bp, 12 predicted proteins | sample czc16metaG_FD_108284 | JGI IMG/M metagenome (GOLD analysis project Ga0137396, IMG submission 108284) | Vadose zone soil microbial communities from Angelo Coast Range Reserve, California, USA - czcobulk3.16 metaG | ecosystem: Environmental > Terrestrial > Soil > Vadose zone | place: USA...
CGCGCAGTAGGAAGCTAAGGCTTCTGCTCGCCGTGTTCACGCTGTCTGCAGCGGCGGCGGCGCTGGTCGCGACGGGCGCGATCTTTCTCTTGCTCGATCAGCCCTTCCTGTTCGCGGTCCAGCTCCTCCTCTACGCCGGCGGCGTCGTCACGATCGTGGTGTTCGCGATCATGCTGACCGAGCGGTTGGTCGGCGAGCGCATCAGGCAGACGAGTCGTCACCTGATCAACGGCGCGATCGTCTCGGCCGCGGTCTTTGCCGGGATCGTGGGGTTCCTGCTCCGGGCGCCGCTCGCGATGCCGAGGCCTGAACAAGCCGGCGACACGACCGCGTCGATCGGCCGCGCGCTCGTCGGGCCCTTCGCCGTCACGTTCGAGCTCCTGGGCGTGCTCCTGGTGACGGCGCTCATCGGCGCCCTCTACTTCGCGCGAGGCGAGGAATGATCGGGCTCTCGTCCTATCTGGTCCTGGCGGCGCTCGTGTTCTCGATCGGGCTCTTCGGGGTCCTCACTCGCCGTAACGCGGTTGGCATCCTGCTCGGGATCGAGCTGATGCTGAACGCCGTCAACATCAACCTGGTCGCGTTCGCGCGCTTCCACGGCGACCTGGCGGGAGTGATCTTCACGCTGTTCACGATCTCCATCACGGTCGCCGAAGTCGCGGTCGGGCTCGCGATCGTCATCGCGATCTTCCGCGTGCGGCGGACGGTCGAGGCCGACCGCCTCGACCTGCTGCGAGGCTAGCGCCGTGATCTCGAACCTCGGACTGACGCTCCTCGTTCCGGTCACGCCGTTCGCTGCCTTCCTGCTCCTGGCGATCGTAGGGCCGCTGCGCCGGACCGGGCGCGGAGCCGGCCTGCTCTCGATCACGGCGATCACGATCTCGTTCGCCGATGCGCTGATCGTCTGGACGCAGGGCTTCGTCGGCGAGAGGACGTGGGGATGGATTCCGGCCGACGGCGGACCGATCGCCACCGTCGGCGTCCTGGTCGACCCGCTCAGCAACGCCATGCTCGTCCTGGTGACCCTGGTGTCGCTGCTCGTCCAGATCTACTCGCTCGCGTACCTCAGCGACGAGCGCCCCGCCTCGCTCGGTCGGTACTACACCTACCAGTCGCTCTTCGTCTTCTCGATGCTGGGTCTCGTGCTGGCCCCCGGATTCCTTCAGATGTTCGTCTTCTGGGAGCTGGTGGGGCTCTGCTCGTATCTCCTGATCGGCTTCTGGTACGAGCGGCCGGCGGCGGCGCGCGCCGCGGTGAAGGCGTTCTGGATCACGAAGCTCGGCGACGTCGGCTTCATCATCGGCATCGTGCTGCTGTGGTCGGCCACCGGGACGTTCGAGTTCACAGAGCTCTTCGAGAAGGCCCAGGAGAATGCGCTCGCCATCCCCGGCCTGGCGACGATCATGTTCCTCATCTATCTGGGCGCCGTCGGCAAGTCGGCCCAGTTCCCGCTCCACGTGTGGCTTCCCGACGCGATGGAGGGCCCGACGCCGGTGTCCGCGCTCATTCACGCGGCGACGATGGTGACGGCCGGCGTCTTCATGGTGACTCGTATCGAGCCCTTGTTCGCGCTGGTCCCCGAGATCCTGACGTTGATCGCCTGGGTCGGCGCGTTCACGGCGCTGCTGGCCGCGACGATGGCGTGCGTCGAGGGCGACATCAAGCGCGTACTCGCGTACTCGACGATCTCGCAGCTCGGGTACATGATGGCGGCCGCGGGCGCCGGGGCGTCCCCGGCCGGCTTCCTGCACCTGCTCACCCACGGGCTCTTCAAGGCGCTCTTGTTCCTCGCCGCCGGCGCGGTGATCCACGCCGTCGGCACCAACGACATCTTCCGGATGGGCGGCCTGTTCCGGGCGATGCCGCAGACGGGAATCGTCTTCGTGGTCGGCACTCTCGCGCTCGCCGGAGTGCCGCCGCTCGCGGGCTTCTACTCGAAGGAAGCGGTACTCGGCGGGGTGTGGGAGGCACACCTGGTGGGGCCGTTCCTGATGCTGGCGCTGACCGCGCTGCTGACGGCCTTCTACATGTTCCGCGTCGTCTTCGTCGCGTTCTTCGGACGGACGCACGTGGGGGGCCATCCTCACGAAGCGCCATGGCTGATGCGCGGGCCGCTCTGGCTCCTGGCCGCCCTCACGGTCCTCGTCGGCATCCGCTTCGCCGTCGCCGGCATCGAGGCCCACGAAGAGACGCCGGCGTGGCTTCCCCCGCTGTCGGTCGGGCTGGCCTTGTTCGGCTGCGTGCTCGCGTGGGCGATGTACCAGCGGGGCGCGATCAATCCCGCCCGGGTCGCGGCGGCGCTCGCGCCGCTGGACTATCTCGCGCGCCGCCGGTACGGGCTCGACGCGATCTATGCCGGCCTCTACCGCGGGCTCATTCTTGGATTGTCGACACTGATCGGCTGGATCGACCGCTACCTCGTCGACGGCATCCTCAACGCGCTGACCGCCCTCACGCTGCGCGCGGGCGACAGTCTCCGACACATCCAGAGCGGTCGCGCGCAGGACTACGTCTACGGCGTGGCCTTCGGCGTGCTGCTGCTCTTCGTCTGGGCCCAGCTGTGGCGGTGACCTTGCCGCTGCTCTCGATCATCACGTGGTCGCCGTTCGTCGGCGCGCTGCTGATCATGTTCACGGCCCGTCATAGCCCCCGCGCCGTGCGGCTGATCGCGGCGGCGGCGACCGGCATCTCGGCCGTGCTCTCGCTCTGGATCTACGTCGCGTACGAGCGCGAGACGGCGGGATTCCAATTCTACGAGAAGGTCCCGCTGGTGCCGCCGCTCGGGATCTCCTACGAGATCGGCGTCGACGGGATCAGCCTCCTGATGGTGCTGCTGACGTCGATCATCATCATGGCCGGCGTCTTCGCGTCGTGGACCGTGACGGTGCGGAGCCAGGAGTTCTACGCGCTCCTGCTGGCGCTGGTGACCGGGGTCTACGGCGTGTTCGTGTCGCTCGATCTCTTCGTCCTGTTCCTCTTCTACGAGCTGGCGGTGCTTCCGATGTACTTGCTGATCGGCATCTGGGGCTCGACGGGAGATGTGCGACCCCGCGGAATCTTCGCGTGGGCGTACCGGGAGACCGGGGTCGGGACGAAGGAATACGCCGCGATGAAGCTCACGCTCTACCTCCTGTTCGGGTCGGCGTTCATCCTGGTCGGCATCCTCGCGCTCTACGTCAACGCCGGATCCGGCTCGTTCTCGTTCCTCGACTTCGAGGCCACCGCGTTTCCGCGCCCGCTGCAGCGCTGGGTCTTCCTCGCCTTCTACGTCGGCTTCGGCGTCCTCGCGGGGATCTGGCCGCTGCACACCTGGTCGCCCGACGGCCACGCCTCGGCGCCCACGGCGGTCTCGATGCTTCACGCAGGCGTGCTCATGAAGCTCGGGGCCTACGGCGTCGTGCGGGTGGGGATGGGGCTCCTGCCCGATGGGGCAGTGGACCTGGCCTGGCTGGTCGGCACCATCGCGTGCGTGAACATCGTGTACGGCGCGCTCTCGTCGATGGCGCAGACCGATCTCAAGTACGTGATCGCCTACTCGTCCGTCTCGCACATGGGGATCGTCATGCTCGGGGCGGCGACCCTGACCGAGGCGGGGCTCAACGGCTCGGTGTTCCAGATGTTCGCGCACGGGGTCATGACCGGTCTGTTTTTCGCGCTCGTCGGGCTCGTCTACGAGAAGGCGCACTCGCGCGAGATCGGCAAGATGGGCGGATTCGGCAAGCTGATGCCGGGCATCGCGACCGCGTTCACGATTGGCGGTCTCTCGTCTCTGGGGTTGCCGGCGACGGCGGGCTTCGTGGCCGAGCTCCTGACGTTCCTCGGAACGTGGCGTTCCGCGCATCAGTGGTGGCTGTTTCCGGCTGTCGCCGGGACGTTCCTGACCGCGGTGTACGTGCTGCGGGTCGTCAAGCAGATCTTCTGGGGGCCGCCGTCCAGCCACTTCCACGATCTCGGGGACGCGCGCGGACCGGAGTGGGTCGCGCTGGTCGTCCTGGTCGCCGTGCTGGTGCTCTTCGGCATGGTGCCCGGGCTGGCGATCGGACCGATCGATACCGCGACGGTGCCACTGCTGGCCCGGATCGTGAGCCCATGAGCTCGTTCACGCTCGAGCTCGGCCTGGGCGTCGTCATGCTCGTGGTCTTCGGCGCGAGTCTGGCCGCTCGCGGGAACGATCGCCGGTGGATCGCCTGGGTCGCGACTCTGGGCATCCTGGCCCTCGGCATCGTCAGCGCGTTCGTGAAGCCCACGCCGCCCACGCTCTTCGGCATGTTCGTCCAGGACGGGCTCTCGATCTTCGCCAAGCGGCTCTTCCTCGTGGCGACCTTCATCGGGTTCCTGGCCGGTATCTCAAGGGACGGCGTCGCGTGTGGCCGCCGGGCCGGCGAGTACCACCTGCTGATCCTGTCCTCGCTGCTCGGCATGGTGGTGTTGTCGTCGGCCCGCGATCTGATCCTGATCTTCGTCGCCTTCGAGCTGATGTCGATCCCGCTCTACGTGCTCGCGGGCTTTCTGAAGAACCAGGACGAGGCCGTCGAGGCCGCGCTCAAGTTCTTCCTGGTCGGCAGCGTCTCCTCCGCCGTGATGGCCTACGGGCTCTCATTCGTGTACGGCGCCACGCGCACGACCGACCTGGCGCGCGTCGCGCAGACGTTCTCGGCCGGCCAGCCCCTTCTGCTCCTGGGCATGCTCGCGGTGTTCGCGGGATTCGCGTTCAAGATCGCGGCGTTTCCGTTCCACATGTGGGTGCCCGACACGTACGAGGCGGCGTCCACGCCCTTCGTGGCGTGGCTCTCGGTGGCTCCGAAGGCGGCCGGCTTCGTCGCGCTCTTCCGCATTTACTTCGAGGGGATGGGCGAGCGCGCCGCCGCGTGGATTCCCATCACGGCGGGCCTCGCGGCGATCACGATCGTCGGCGGCAATCTGATGGCGCTGCCGCAACAGAACACGAAGCGGCTCCTGGCCTACTCGGGCATCGCCCACATCGGCTACATGCTCGTGGGTTTCGCCGCCGCGTCGGCGTCGGGCATGGCGATGGTGCTCTTCTACCTGGTCGCCTATGTCTTCGGGAACATGGGCGCGTTTCTGGTCGTCGAGGCGGTCGCGCGCTCCGAGCGGTCGGAGGCGACGGTCGCGCTGCGTGGTCTGGCGCAGCGCTCGCCCCTGCTCGCGCTGGCGATGCTGCTCTTCCTGCTCTCCCTCGGAGGCATCCCGTTCGTGGCCGGCTTCTGGGCCAAGCTCTACGTGTTCTATGCGGCCGCGGCCGCCGGACTCTACTGGCTGGTGCTCGTCGGCGCCGTCCTGACTGTCGTGGCCCTCTTCTACTACCTGGTGGTCGCGAAGCGGATGTACATCGAGCCGCCCGACCCCGCTGCGGGTCGGATTCGCCCGTCGGGGACGCTCGCCCTCGCCGTCATCCTCTGCGCGCTCGGCGTGGTGGCGCTCGGCGTCTATCCCAAGCCGATCGTGATGGCGGCCCTTCGAATCGCGACGCCGCTCTTCTGAGCCGGTGCGACAGCACAGCGGCACTGGTATCTAAGCTCGTGACCCCATTGATCTAACTGCCCATGTCTTGACAGCTTCAACCACGGCGGGTATGTTCTGTACCGACTGGTCAGTACATGACGACCAAGGCTGCGGAAAACGGAAAGGTTCGTGAAGGCCGCTCCACGCGCGAGGCGATCCTCGAGGCCGCGAGCCGGCTGATCCACGTGCACGGCTACAACCACACCTCGCTCGACGATGTGCTTCGCGAGAGTGGCGTCGGCAAGGGCAACTTCTACTACTACTTCAAGAGCAAGGAAGATCTCGGCTACGCCATCCTCGATCACATCATCGGCTCGTTCCTCGAGCGCACGCTCGAGCCCTGCTTCTCGGATCCCGAGGGGCAAGCGCTCGCGCAGATCCGTTGCTTCCTCGATCGCCTCCTCGAGGCGCAGCGCGCGCGCAACTGCGTAGGGGGCTGCCCGCTGGGCAACCTGGCTGCGGAGCTGTCCGATGTCCACGAGGGGTTCCGCGGGCGCCTCGCCTCGGTGTTCGCCACGTGGCGTGAGCGGCTGACCGAAGTGCTCCGCATCGCGCAAAGCCGGGGAACGGTCGACGCGGCGTGCCGGCCCGAAGCCGTCGCCGACTTTCTCGTCGCCTCGCTGGAGGGCGCGATCTTGCTGACGAAGCTGACGAAAGATATCGTCGTCATGGAGCAGTGCGTGGCGGAGACGAAACGCTATCTGTCGCTGTTCGAGCCAAGGGTATGACGGCCATGGACACGACGAAACGGGACGGCGACGCGGCGCTGGTCGAGGCGCTGCGCCGCGAGGACCCCGAAGCTCCGGAGCAGCTGGTCGAGACGTACGGCGACCGCGTGTACCGCCTCGCCCTGCGCATCACCGGGTCGAACGAGGACGCGGAAGAGGCAGCGCAGGACGCGCTCTGGACGGCCGCCCGGAAGATCTCCACCTTCAAAGGGGAGTCCGCGTTCGGGAGCTGGCTCTACCGGATCGCCGCGAACGCCGCCTACCAGAAGCTGCGCGCGCGCCGATCGAAGGCGCACGAGATCGCGATCGAAGACGTGCTGCCGACCTTCGACGACGACGGTCGCCACTTCGAGCCGATGGCCGACTGGTCCGAGCGGGTCGACGAGCAGGCGCTCCAGGGCGAGCTACGCCGCGTGCTGGGCGACGCGATCGACGGCTTGCCGCCGGACTACCGCACCGCGCTCGTGCTGCACGATGTGGAGGGGCTGTCCAACCCGGACATCGCCGAGACGCTCGGCATCAGTCTGCCCGCCGTGAAGTCGCGGGTCCACCGCTCACGGCTCTTCGTCCGCAAGCGCCTCGCCGAGTATATGAAGACGGCCTGAGCTCTGGGAATCCGCGCGCTTGTTGACGCAAGGCGTCGGCGTGTGGTTTCATGAAGCCTCGTCGAAGTCACCCGGTAGAGAAAGGTCTGAGAAATGGAAGCCGTGATCGCGACCGGAGGCAAGCAGTACTGCGTGACGACGGGGCAGGTCATCTCGGTCGAAAAGCTGCCGGGCGAGAAGGGGGCGGCGGTCGAGTTCAAGTCCGTCCTGCTCGTCAACCGCGACGGCCAGGTCATTTCGGGTGAGCAGGCGCTCAGCCGCGCGAAGGTCTCCGGCGAGGTCGTGGCTCAGGGCCGTCGGCGGAAGGTGAGGGTCGTGAAGTTCAAGCGCCGGAAGAACTATCGCCGGAACCGCGGCCACCGCCAGGCGGCCACGTCGGTCCGGATCACGAAGATCGAGGTCTAGGACGCGATGGCTCACAAGAAGGGCGTCGGCAGCTCGAGGAACGGCCGCGATTCGAATCCCCAGATGCTCGGCGTGAAGCGGTTCGCCGGCCAGTTCGTGACGGGTGGCTCGATCCTCGTCCGCCAGCGCGGTACGAGGTTCAAGCCTGGCCTCAACGTCGGGCTCGGCTCGGACGACACGCTGTTCGCGAAGGTGGACGGCTACGTGAAGTTCGAGCGGCGCGGAGACTCGCGCTTCGTGAGCATCGGCTCCAACCCGGTGTGACCTCCGCCGGGCCCGCCCGGGCCCGCGGTGCACGGTATGTTCGTCGACGAGATCGATGTCTTCGTCAAGGGTGGCGACGGAGGCGCCGGCTGCGTCAGCTTCCGCCGCGAGAAGTTCGTGCCGTACGGTGGCCCCGACGGCGGCGACGGGGGTGACGGCGGCAGTATCTGGCTCGAGGCCGCTCCCTCGCTGACGACCCTCCTCGACTTTCACTACCGTCGGCACTATCACGCGGAACGCGGCACTCACGGCCAGGGCTCGAACCGTCACGGCGCCAGCGGCGACGATCTGATCCTGAAGGTCCCGCTGGGGACCGTCGTCGCCGACCGCGACACCGGCGAGCGACTCGGCGACCTGACCGCGCCTGGTCAGCGCCTTCTCGCGATCCGCGGCTCGCGCGGCGGACGGGGCAACGCGCGCTTCGCGACCTCGACCAACCAGGCACCCCGTCGCGCGGACCTCGGTCGCCCGGGCCCCGAGCGCTGGCTTCATCTGGAGCTGAAGCTCCTCGCCGATGTCGGCGTGATCGGGTTTCCTAACGCGGGCAAGTCGACCCTGGTCTCCCGGCTCTCCGCGGCGCGGCCGAAGATCGCCGACTATCCGTTCACCACGCTCGAGCCCACGCTCGGCATCGTGCGCGCCGACGAGGACCACTCGTTCGTGATCGCCGACCTTCCCGGGCTCATCCCGGGCGCCGCCGACGGCAAGGGCCTCGGGCACCAGTTTCTCCGCCATACCGAGCGGACCCGCCTGCTCGTGCACATGCTGGACCTCGATCCGCAGACCGGGCGCGATCCGCTCGACGATCTCCGGGTGATCGACGGCGAGCTCGCGGCGTATTCCGCCGAGCTGGCCGCGCGTCCCCAGATCATCGTCGCCAACAAGGCGGACCTGCCGGACGCGGCGCCGAGCCGCGAACGAGTCGAGCAGCACTGTGCCTGGAACGGCCTGACGCTCTTCGTCATCTCGGCGGTCACCGGGAGCGGGCTCACCGAACTCGTGCGCGCCATCGCCGCGCGCTTGCAATCGCTCTCGACCGCGGGAGCGAGCTCAGCCGCCTCTTCACCCATGTCGGGCGGCAATCGTCCGGGAGCGCGCACCCGATGAGCGGCGCGCGCAGGCTCGGACGCGTGCGACGACTCGTCGTGAAGGTGGGGAGCGGGCTCGTGACCACCGCCGGCGTCGGCGCCAGCCCCGCCCGCATCGACGCGCTCGCGGCCGACATCGCGTCGGTCAGCGAGGGACGCCGGATCGTGTTGGTGTCTTCGGGAGCGATCGCGACGGGCATGGCCCGGCTCGGGCTCGTGGAGCGGCCGCGCTCGATTCCGGAGAAGCAGGCCGCCGCGGCGGTCGGCCAGTCGGCGCTGATGTGGCAGTACGAGGCCGCCTTCGGCCGCCATCGCATCCCGGTCGGCCAGGTGCTCTTGACGGCCCAGGACATCAGCGATCGGGCGCGGTACCTGAATGCGAAGAACACCTTGCTGGCGCTCCTGAAGTTCGACGTCATGCCGATCGTGAACGAGAACGACACCGTCGCGGTCGAGGAGATCAAGGTCGGCGACAACGACAACCTGAGCGCGCTTGTCGCCTCGCTGATCGATGCCGATCTCCTGGTGCTCCTGACCGACGTGGACGGGCTCTACACGGACGACCCCTCGGTCAACGCCCGGGCTCGCAAGCTCGACACGGTCGAGGCGGTCACCGCCGAGATCGAGGGGCTCGCCCACGATCGCGCGGATCGCGTGTCGGTCGGGGGCATGGCGACGAAGCTCCAGGCGGCGCGGAAGGCGGCGGCGGCCGGGGTCCCGATGGTGATCGCGAGCGGGCTCGAGCCCGGCGTCCTGCGCCGGATCCTGGACGGCGAGCCCGTCGGGACCTACTTCGCCCCGAAGACCGACCGCCTGGGGGCCCGCAAGCGCTGGATCGCGTTTGCGGTTCCGCCGCAGGGACGACTCACGGTTGACGCCGGGGCGCTGGCGGCATTAACTCAGCGTGGCAAGAGCCTCCTGCCTTCAGGCATAGTCGAGATCGAGGGGGACTTCGACTCGGGGGAGGTGGTGGCTCTCCTGGGGGGCGCCGGCAGCAAGGAGTTCGCCCGGGGAGTCGTGAACTTCGACGCGACCGAGCTCCGCAAGATCCGCGGGGCGAAGACGCAGGAGATCGAGCACCGGCTCGGGTACAAGAGCTTCGACGAAGTGATCCACCGCGACAATCTGGTGATTCTTTAGGATGTGCGCGCCGCACGCCGTCGGGGGTCCCCCGCCGGCCGAGGCGCAACGATAGACTAAGGGATGACGATGGACCCGAGGGCTCTCATCGAGACCCGCGCGCGGGCGGCGCGGGCGGCGGCGCGCGCGATGGCGCTCTGCCCGACCAAGACCAAGAACGAAGCGCTCCAGCAGATGGCGCGCGGCCTCGTGGAGAAGAGCCAGGTGCTGCTCGAGGCCAATCGCGCCGACGTCGAACGCGCGCGCGGTCGTGTGTCCAAGGCGTTTCTCGATCGCCTGACGCTCACCGAATCCCGGATCGAGGAGATGGCCCAGGGGCTCAGGGAGATCGCCATACTCCCGGATCCGGTCGGCGCCGTGGTCGAATCGTGGCGCCGTCCCAACGGCATCGAGATCTCGCGCGTCCGCGTGCCGCTCGGCGTGGTCGGCTTCATCTACGAATCTCGGCCCAACGTCACCGCCGACGCCGCCGGCCTCTGCGTGAAGTCGGGGAACGCGGTCGTGCTGCGCGGCGGCAGCGAGGCGATCGAGTCGAACATCGCCATCGCGACGGTCCTGGCGAAGGCCCTGGAGAAGGTGGGCGCGCCCGCCGACGCGGTGCAGTTCGTCGACACGACCGACCGCGCCGCGGTGGCCGCGCTGCTCGAGCTCGACGAGCTCGTCGACCTGATCATCCCGCGCGGCGGTGAGGAGCTGGTGCGGTGGGTGAGCCGCACCTCGCGGGTGCCGGTGCTGAAGCACGACAAGGGCGTGGTCCACGTGTTCGTCGACGCCGACGCCGACTTTACGATGGCCGGCGCGATCGTGGTCAACGCCAAGGCGCAGCGGCCGAGCGTGTGCAATGCGCTCGAGACCCTCTTGATCCATCGCGATATCGCCCCGCGCCTCTTGCCGTCGTTGGCGGTCCGACTCACCGAGGCCCGCGTCGCGCTCCGCGGATGCCCCCGCGCGCTCGCGCTCGTGCCCGGGATGAGCGCGGCGACCGACGCCGACTGGGACGCGGAGTACCTCGACCTGATCCTCTCGATCCGGGTGGTCGACGATCTCGACGCCGCCATCGAGCACATCGCGCGCCACGGCACGGGTCTCGCGGAAGCGATCGTGACGAACGACCTCGGGCACGCGCGCCGCTTCACGCGCGAGGTGGACGCGGCCGCGGTGCTCGTGAACGCGTCGACCCGGCTGGTCGACGGCGGCCAGTTCGGGATGGGCGCCGAGATGGGTATCTCGACCTCTCGCGTGCACGCCCGCGGGCCGGTCGGCGTGAGGGAGCTGACGACGACCAAGTTCGTCGTGCACGGCGACGGGCAGGTGCGGGACTAAGTGCGGCTCCCGATCGCAGCGACGCGGCGCTGAGCTTGGCGCGCACGGCCGTCCTCGGCGGCTCGTTCAATCCGATCCACTACGGGCATCTGCTGCTTGCCGACGACGTGGTCGAGCTGCTCGGTCTCGACCGCGTACTGTTTGTGCCCGCCGCGCGGCCGCCCCACAAGCCCAACGCCGACCTGGCCCCCGCGCCGGACCGCTATGCGATGGTGGAGCTCGCGATCGCCGGCCATCCGACATTCGCCGTCTCCGACGTGGAGTTTCGCCGGTCCGGGCCTTCGTACACCGTCGAGACCCTCGAGGCCCTGGGCATTCCGCGCGAGCAGTTGTTCCTGATCGTCGGTTCCGAGACGTTCCTCGATCTGCTCAGCTGGCGGTCGCCCCGGCGCGTCGCCGACCTCGCGCAGCTGGCCGTCGTCCCGCGGGTCGGCAGCGCGTTCGACGTGGAGAGCGCGGCGGTCCGGAAGGTCGTGCACGAGATCGGCCACGAGCCCGTGGTCGTCCGCGCGAGCTCGCTCCCGATCTCGGCGTCGGATCTCCGGCGCCGTGTGCGCGAGGGACGATCCATCGCCTACCGGCTTCCCGAGGCGGTCGGCGCGTACATTCGCGCCAAGCGCCTCTACCGCGCCGAAGGGTCGTGACGACGCCGTCGGCCGAGTGGAAGGCCCGCCGCGCGGCGCGCGCCGCGCATGACAAGCGCGCCGGCGATCTCGTGGTGCTCGACGTGCAG
>Ga0137396_10001695_pt1 | contig 11799 bp, 9 predicted proteins | sample czc16metaG_FD_108284 | JGI IMG/M metagenome (GOLD analysis project Ga0137396, IMG submission 108284) | Vadose zone soil microbial communities from Angelo Coast Range Reserve, California, USA - czcobulk3.16 metaG | ecosystem: Environmental > Terrestrial > Soil > Vadose zone | place: USA...
CGTTCGATCCTTCCTGGATGAGATTCCATCCATCGTAGTAAAAATAGGTTATGGGATTTGAGCCCACCGGCTGCTGATTTGCGTCGCCCATCCAGCGCTTGACGCACCGCCCCAAGGGATCATACCAGAACCACATGTAGTTGCTCCCGTAGCCAATGTTTCCAATCGCCACCGGCTGGTTGAGCGCGTTGTAGCTCGCCACGATCCACCCGTCCGCCATCGTCACTCCGTTCCCCGGCGGGACCCACGGGGGAGAAGGAGACGGTGCAGGCGGCGAGCCCCAGTTGTCATCATGGTAAATGACAGTCCCCCAGTGGTGAGGATCAGGCGGGGGACGGTTGTTTTCCCAGCTCGCATACTGGTTCAGCTTATTGTTCCGCCGCATCAAGTCCATCCAGCCTCGGCTGGCGACGTAGTTCGATCGCACCCGGTTGCCCAGTGCATCGTACTGGAAGCTGTCGATGCGATACGGAGTGCCCGCGTTGATCTCCGGGTCCGTGGCCCGATAGGAGGCGGTAGTCAACTGACCTTCTTCATCGTAACCGTAGCGGTCTCCTCGCCCGTTCTCCATCCCGTTGGCGCTGGTGTCGGTTCCACGCTTCCATGCCGTGATCCGGTCGCGGTCATCCCGCCAATACTCCCGGTAGGCCAAGTCGGGGCCGTCCGCAGTCTTCCTGTGCAGGACTGAGCTGATCATCCCCCGCCCGTCATATTCATATTTGGTGAACTCCCCGTGCAACCAGGCCTGATAGTCTACTTTTCCGTCCTTTAGGTAGGCGTAGCTCGTGCTCCCACTGCCCCAGCCCACGCCATGCAACTGGCCGCGCGCCGTGTAATTGCGGTTTACGACGGTCCCATTGGGATAAGTGATCTGCGACACTTCCCCACTCGGATAGCGGCAGTAGCGAACTTCCCTAAGCGCCCCGCTTCCCGCCACGGTGGTGCCTTCCACGGTTACCTGTCCGGCGTAGTCATATTGATAATCGATCTGGGAGAAAACATTCTCAATGCGGGTCAACCGGTTTGCGTCGTCCCAATGGCGCGTGATCCCCGGCGCCGCCCCGGCATCCCACGTGTGATAATCTTCCCGCCCTCTCGCGTCGTAGTGCAGCCGCTTCGTCTGGTTCCGCCGCGTCTTAAATGCGCTCAACTGCCCAAATTCGTAGAGACTGAACTCGTCGCTGCCATCGGGGAAAAGCGTTTGCCTGGGCCGGCCCATTCCATCGTAGCTGAACGTCGTCGGCTGATCTTCCCATCCGCCGCCATCCATTTCCCGATGCGTGGTCACCGTGTAGAGCTTCTTCATTGGACCCCACGGCCAGTACGTCAGATCGGTCGGATTGCTTCGTTCATCGATGAATCGTCTCGGCTGTCCAAACGCATCGTAGTTTTCCCATTGCTGCGTTTTCAAGTCGGGGAACTGTACCAATGTTTTATTCCCGGCCCGGTCATAGTGCGTCTCGGTGGTGCGCGGGAGCAAGGTGTTCACCGTCTCGTTAGTTTTCCAGAGCCAGTTGCGATTGTCGTACTCGTAGGTCGTCTCGCGGCCGCGTGGATCCCTGTAGCTGTGCTTCTGACCGTTCTCGTCGTAGGTGAAGTAATGTATCTCCGTGTCCGGGCCGTTATGCCAGGGGTTATTTAGGCCTATCTGCCCTTGGGGTTGAATGACGCCCGTTTGCTCGGATGTAATACGGTTATTCACATCGAACGTGCGGGCCGTCACCCGGCGTTCGCCGTCAGAGTTGAAGTCCGGCTCGACTTGAGCGCTCCACTCTTTGGAAGTGTGCGCCGAGGCAGAAATCGGAGAGCTAAAGGTATTATTTCCATAGTCGATCACGCGGTCGTAAATCCAATTCCACGTGCGACTGGCGACTCCGCAGGCATTGACCTGCTCGGTGAGGGAAGTGCAACGCCGATAGGAGTCATAGGTGTAATCTTTGCGGTGCCCCAGCTCGTCGATGATCGCAGTGCAGTTGCCATACCTGTCGTACTCGTAATGGACGGTGGGACGAGACACACCATCAGTCGAAGGATATTCGACACTCATAACCTGATGCCTCCCGTTGTAAGTCATTTTCGCCGCGAATTGCGCGCCGGAGCTGGCGGCGCGGCCCTCGAGCATTTCAGCCACCCTTCCAAGCGAATCATACGTGTAAACTGTGTCCGCAATGTGTCCGTGCAAGACTAGATCCACCGAGTTGTACGCTCGCACCAGTCGATGGTATTGGTCGTATTCGTAAGTCTCGGTGGCGGTGCTCGGCAAGGTGTGGCTGGTAACCTGATTCCAGACATTGTAAGAAAAGTGCTCCGAGCTGCCGTCCGGATAGCCAACGTCGGTCACCCGTCTTCGGCCGTCGCGGGTGTAGCTGGTGAACTGGTTGAGTTCGTTTTTCTTCTGGAAGAGCCAGCGATGCTGCTCATTATGCATACTTGGGTCAAGAATCGGCGCCGAGGGTGGCGAACTGCTGTTCGGATTGACCCGATCATAATCGCAAGTGCTCGTATCGGCGTACACAACGTGCGAAGGGCTGCCGCTATCGTCAGCATGAGCCAGGTAGGTCCGGATACGCCGGCCATCGACGACCATGGAGGGTTCGATCCCATTCTGCTTTCGAGTCGGTGCACTCGCGGGAGGAATCCACAACGGAGACGCGGTGTAATCGGTCACCTTAAGCAGCGCGTAGCCCCAAAACTCGCCGGAGCCAAGGTCTTCACCGCGCGCAGAGCTTCCAAAATAAAATGTGCGCCAGCCGCCAATGCCGTTGTAGTCGGTGCGGAGTCCACTCCAGCAGGCGGGTTGAAACTGCGCCACGAGCGTGCTGCCTTCGCTTAACTCTTTGTCGATGGCTTCCGGAAAGTAGGTCGTCCAATCATGTAAATTCGCCGGAGGAAAAGCAGGATCAAATACCGGCTGTGGAGGGCAGGGCGTCGAGCCATGATAGGTATAACGAATCCTGGTCATCGCTCCGGAATAATGCGGGTCATCGGCGGTCTTGAGCAACGGAAACTCCGAGTGCGGCTCGTTAGGGCACGGCTCCGTGTCCCCAAAGCAGTTTCCATACGTATAGAAGGCAGACGCGGTTTGCCCTGGCACAGGCTCATCCGGGTAGTCCACCCGAACCAGCATCCACTGTCCCGCTGCCTGGCGATATTTGTATGTGACCTGATGGGAGACAACACCATCGCCCCCCGCTTCAACCGACTCGATGAGCGGTACATCCCAATCGCGAGGAGTTTTCCAAGTCAGCCTGAGCCACCGATTCCATCCTTCCTGCTTTATCTCGTGGAGGTTGCCATATGAGTCATAGGACAGGTCGGTCCGAAAACCATGCGGATCAAAGACCTCCGTCGCTCGATACCCGACAAAATGGACGGAGCCCCCATCGGCGCGAGAAAGCCAGAATTGCGATCCGTCCAGGGCCATCTTAACCAATTGATCATGAACGCCTGGGCCCGGACTCGGCCAGTTATCCTCATGATGCTCGGGACGAAAAGGCGGCCCGCAATAATTTTCCGAGCCCCCGAACTGGTTTGAACGGACAATCTTGAATTTAGTCGCGTGGCCGTCGGGAAACGTGATCGTAATAGAGCTTATGTAAGTATGAATTAATTGTCCTCCAGGTCCCGGTTCGTTGTTTGACATTTCGCAATCGGAAGCGGCCGTCCATCTCCAGGAGTGCGACCAACCGCCGCCAAAGTCCACCGGCCATTCGGCGACTTCATTGGTATCGTCATTGTGAAGGGAATTCCAATAGCGCGTGAAATCGAGCCCATACATTCCCAAAGCATCCGGGACATGCAGGTCGTTCACACTCCGGGTGGCGTTGCCGCTGTGCGCGTCATAACTGCCACCGGTCGTAACCTGTGCCTTGAGTGCACCGGTATTCGACTCGGGGTTCTCGTCCGGAGTCGGCGCGGGCCCGGCCGCGTCCTGTCCTTTGATGCTCGCCGCAATGAAAAAGAGGGACGCCAGACCGAGGACAAATCGGTTTCTCAATGGCCACCTCCAGTTCCTTCTTCCGCCTCTATCACAGTCGGCAGTGGGGCCCGCAGGATGGGCAGGATGGTTCTGATACCCTGGCAATAAAAAATGATATGACTGCGAGCGCAGTTCGGGAGGAGTTGGGCCGCTATGATGCAATCGCCAGCCGACGAAATCGTCCGGGCGCCGTCGTTCTCTCCGATAATGATGCCTCGTCCCGGCCTGCTATATACGGTCTTTCCGGCAGCGGCGGGATCAAACTGGACCTTGAGGGTCACCAAAGCCTCTCCGGTAACGTAGGCTGGCGCGAGTCGATTGAGGCGCCGCGGCGGAATCTGCGGGGATTCCCCCTCTGGACGCCAAACTTCGACATCCGCTGTGACCGATTCCGCCGAAGCCGGATCGGGAAGGCCGGGCAGGAGCGCTTCAACGGCCGGCGGCGGCGGCGGTGCGATCGAAGCCTCGGGTAGCGGCGGCGGAACGTAGACGATCGCCGATCCTCCTCCTTCATCCTCCGAACCCTGCGGAGTCAATGGCTCCCAGCTCAACCGCGGCGGCGGCGGGAGCGTATCGGGGTCGGGTGGTGGTGGCGGCACAACGCTCGGTATGGGCGGCGGCCTCATCTCCGGCTCTTGCGCCGGGACTTGGACCGCGCAGAAACAAAGAAAGAGCGCGAACCAGAAAGATTTGGGGGGGACGAACTTTATCATACTGGTGGGATGGGATTGGTTCTTAGCTTCTGCTCACTCGTCTGAGAAAGTGATAGTTGCCGCTTCGAAGAAACGGGCGAGCCGAGTGCAATTCGGTCGCGGGCCGCTGCACCTGAATGGGTGGCTGACCGCGCAGATGAACCCCAGGGGAAAGGGGGGATTTCACGAACCGGAGTTAAGCAAACTTCGCCGTATCCTGGCAAGAATTTTTTCCATGCCCGTTCGAGCAAAGCGCCCTGGCTCGTAATGCCAAGGACCGCCTTTAACGTGCCACTTAAGCTTTTTAGAAAAATGACTGTCATACACATCTCAGCTCACTCTTGCGCATGATTATTTGGTGGGATCGGAATCCGTGCGGCCCTGATCTCGCGGCGCAAGGCGCGACGGATCAATTCGGAGAAGCTAATCTTTTCGCGCCGCGCTTTGCCGGCTAAAATTTTCTGGACCTGTTGGGGGAGCCGGAACGTCACCGGCACACTGCCCCTTGGCAGCTTCGTTCTGGGCATGAAACTATGTGTATTATTGTATAATACACTATGTCAACACTGAATTTTCTTGCCCCGTCATATTCGTTATGACACCGTCCGCGGCGTGAGAGACAAGGAATCCACGGCCATCACGATCACCCTTCCTCTTGCCCTCGACCACGCTCTCCAGGCGCTCGCCGATCAAAAACATTGCGGGAACAAGTCCGCCGCGATCCGGGAGGTGCTTTACAAAGAGGCTGGAATGCAGGTCAAGCTTCGAATGAACGAAAAGAAGGACAGCGCGTCGGTGGCCAAAGCCGAGCATCGTTCCGTCAAATACGGATCTCGCAAGAAGAAGAGCAGAAAGTAAGTCCTTTCCGCTCCCCATCGCGCGGCGAAATTGCGCAGGTTACCGCAGATCGCGTTCGCTGTTGGCAGGCGGCCGCCGGCGCACGACAGCAGGCGGGACGCCTGCTTGCCTCACAGGCAAGATGCCGCAAGATGCCTGTGCTACGAAGACAAATGTTACGCTTTTTCCTCGGCCTCTTCGCCGTGCTTGACGATATCGCCGGGTTGGAAAAGCACGCCCTACGCGATCTCGCGCCACTCCGATTTCGCCCGGAAAAGCCATTCGAGATCCATGGCGAAGTGTTTGAATTCCTCCTTCTGGGCGTTGCGCATTATGGCGCGCGCGCTCTTGTTCTTTTCGAGCGAAATCCGCTGCTCGTACCAATTGATCGCTTCCGCTTCTTCCGTCAACGAGACGATCATCCGCGCGAATGTGCGCGTCTCAGCGGAAAGTTCGTTCGCCGGTTCATGATATTGTTCGAATCCCATTATCTCTTTCTCCTTTTGCGCCCCGAGAGGTTCGACACGCTCTCCGGGACTGTTTTTTCATCCCGCCGCCAACGACAATTGCTTCGCGCGTTTGCGGATCGTCCAGGTCTTTGTGTTGGTCATGCGTTTCAGGAGGAATCGCGCAGAACGCGGCGGGAAGATGCCTCTGCCGCAAACCCTCTGGAGTCTCGGCGTTCGGCGCCGCCGTGAGTCGAAGGCTAAGCCTTCGGCGGAGGTGGCGCGGCGCTGGCTTGTGGTTTTGGCGGCTCGCCTGGTTTCGGAGCAGGCCCTTCGCCACCTGGAAGATTCGCATCCTCCGGAACAGCTTTGAGATCGGGCTCGGTAAAGGAATCAGGATGGCTCGCAAGTTCCTTTCGAATGGCGGTGATACCTTCAGGGGTTACCGGCCCGGCTTTGTTTCCCCATTCCTGGCGGATGTAAGTGAGAATGTCCGCGATCTTGGCATCGGTGAATGTTTTCTCCCAAGGCTGCATCACGGCAGTGCCGAACGTCTGCCCCTTAACCGTGAGCGGACCTTGCAATCCTTTCAGCACAATCATCGCCAGTCGACGGGTCCCGCCATTTACGAATTCGGAGCCGGCGAGTGGCGGATAACCTTGTCCGGCAGCGCCCAGTCCATTTGGCTGATGACAGACGGCACAGTTGGCGAGAAAGATCTTTTTGCCGCGCTCGGCGGAAGTCATCTCAACCGCAGGACCTTCGCTCGGTCCATGCTGGCCAGGTTTGGGGGGACGCGGCGCGCCGCCGAGCGGATCAAGACCATCGCCACTGAAATTTCCGGAATAACGTCCGAGATAGGCGCCTCCGAAAAATATGGCGAGCCCGTAGATCGCGATCAACCAGAGCGAGAGGGGTTCGAGTCCGACGTGCGGTTCTCGCTTTTCCCGCTGGATGGCAGCGTGAACCTGCTGGACATCCTCGGTTTCGCCGTAGTCCATTCCCTGCCGGACCCTGCGCTCTGGAGCGGGCGAATTCTCGTTCACTTGGCCTCCTTCGCCGGTGCTGGCGTTGGCGATCCTGCGGAGGTCGCGGGCGAAGGCGCGGGCGCAGAGGCGGGTGGCGCGGCGGTCGCTTTCACTTCTTTCAAGGGGTGGGACTGGTCGAGCGACATCAGATACGCAACGAGACATTTCGCTTCGTATGTCGGCACCACCTCCCAGCCTTCTGGAACTTTATCTCTCTCATCCAAGTTCAAAGCATCGGCCGCGCGTTCGCCGCTGATGCGTCGTTTCTCATAGAGGAAATGATAAGCCGGCATGTTGGAATCCAGGACAAGGCCGCGCGGACTGTAAAGGTGACGATGATGCCACGCGGCGGAGTAAGGAGGCGGCGCGCCACTGGCCGGGGCGGTTGGACCAGTCGTAGTCACGGCGTTGGCTACGGCGTTTGGAGAAGCGCCGGGCGCGGCCGCAGCCACGGGAGAAGCTGCCGGAGGCGCAGACGCTGCAGGTGCGGGCGGTGTTGATGGAGAAGCGCTGGGCGCCGGATTGGCCGCCGGTGATGCCGGACCGGCTGGAGTTGGGCTGGCGGCGGGTGACGCGTTTTCCTCCTCAGCTGGCGCGCGTTTCCCAATGTTCGACAAGTCCGGACCCATTCTCATTTTTCCCAAGACCACTGGACGCTCGAAGAGATAATCACGCGGCGCGCTGCGACGCATTCCCCACTTGCGATCGATATCCGAAGCCGCGTAATCAGCGCGCACCTGCTGGCTGTGGCAGTAGACACATCCGTTCGCGGCATAAATCCGGCGCCCGCGGTCAGCCATACCTGACTTCGGCGCGGGATACGGATCGTTTCCCTCTTCGTCCACTTGCGGATCGAGGTGCCCGATTTGGTAATTTGGAATCAAGATCAGCCCCGCCCATGAAAAGGCGAAGGTGCCGAAGATCCCGAGAAAGAGCGGTACGATCCCTTTCATAAACGCGCCTCGAGAGCCTCCTCTTCCTGCGGATTGAGAAATGTGGGAACACTGGCCGTCCGGCCCAAACCGAAAAGCATCAGGCCGAAATGAAACGCGAAAACGAAATGCGCGACCGTCAAAAGCAAACCGGAAACGCTGCGGCCGCGCAGATACGGAAGAATCGATTCGGTGCTCTCGCTGAAGGCGAGCGATGGATCATGCATGCTGGTTCCCTGGGCAAGTCCGCCGATGAGCAGCATCGCCACCATCAAGCCGACCCCGTAGGTCGAGGACCAAAAGTGGAGTTTGATCAGCGAGGCATAACGCCATTCGCGCCCGACCAGGCGCGGCACGATGTAATACATCGAACCGAACATCACCATGCTGAAAAACGCGTACAGACCCATATGTGAATACGCGACACTCGCTTCGGTGAAATGCACGTAGCCGGCCACCGAACGCAGCGAGAGCAGCACGCCGACCAAACTGAAAACAGTGTACGAAATCGCTCCGAAAACCGTGAACCGCAGCGTCGGGCTATATCGAAGCAGACCAAAATAGCCGCGCATCGTCATGTGATGATTCAGCCCGACGGTCGCCACGGGAATAATGGTGAGGATCGTGGCAGCGATGCTGGCGGTGACCATCCAGGCGGGAAACGGGCCATCGACCAGCCGTTGCATTCCAGTCCAGCTCGCGAAGAGCGCGTAAGTCCAAAATCCGATCGCGGCCAGATGATAGCTGTAGACCGGGCGTCCGATCACCTTCGGGATCATGTAATAGGCCGTGCCGAGCCCGATCGCGCCGAACCAGAGGAACAAAAGATTGTTCGCAAACCACCAGGTTACCGCCTCCTGCATCACGCCCTGAACCGGAACGACGAAGAGCATTATTTGCGTAGCGCCGTAGACCCACGGGAACCAGAGGAAGGCGCCGAGCAAATACCATTGCGAGATGTAGATGTGGTCGCCGCGGCGAAAGCGGAACATGAGTATCGCCCAGGAAACAACCAGTGAATAGGCGACGAAGAGAACGGTGGCGGCGTAAGGCGGAAACTCGAGCCACTCATATCCCGTGCTGTCGCCGGCCAGAATTCCTCCCACCCCGAGCATGACGCCGAGATTCCAAAATGCGCCGCCGCCGATGAGGAGAAGCGGATGCCGCAGAGTCGTGCGGCACAGGCGCGCCATCAGCCAAATCGCGGTGCCAATGCCGGCCATCGACGCCCAGCCGAACACCATCACGTTCATATGCGCGGGGCGGACGCGGCCCCAGGTAAGAGCGTCGACATTCGCGAGCAAGTCGGGCGCGTGGAGTTTGAATGAGGTAAATCCGGCAAGCAGGGTGCCGAGCAGAAGCCAGGCGATCGCGGACCCGTAGAAAAACAAGACCGGCAGACGGGTAGACGCGTCGATCAATGCACGCTCGACTTGCTCGACATCACGCGTCGACACGTCCGATTCCGCAGGCGTCGCAACCGGGGCGCTCATGGGTGGTCTGAATGGCAGGTCGGCGGGATTCATGGGATGAAATGAAAGTTTGAACGAGCGCTCATGGCGTTTTTCCACGGACCGGTAATGGAGTTCCGGCCGCAGAGGGTGACGGATGCATAGCCGGCGTCACTGGCGCCTTGACCGCGGCAGACGGCGGAGATGCTGCTGGAGCAGCCGATGCGCCGGGCTGCGTTCCGGGCGGTGCCGGTGGCGGATTGATTGCACCCGCAGGCTGATTGCGAGCTTCGGAGTTTGGACCTGTGACGGCAGTAGGTTTCGGCGTTCCACTGACGCTCGTCGCCGGTGAAGGAGCGAAAGAAGGGGTAGCGGGCGCGGCGCCCTGGGCCGGCGGATTTGCTTCCGCCGTCGCAATCGAATTCGCCGGCGCGGGTTTCTGTTGGGAAAGTTGGGCCACGGTCAATTTCATTGCGTCAGTAATCGGGATTCGCACCACTCCCTTATTCTTATCGACCCAGGCATATGTCGTGAGCGCCTTGGTCGTCGCCTCACGGACGGCTTCCAGTTTTTCAGCGCGGGTTTTCGCCCGCTTCTCTTCATAACTGTCTCCGCGCGGCGACGCGCCAATTACCACCAGCGCGAGCAGCCCAAAAAAGGCAAAAAGCAGGACCACGCCGACCCAAGTCGAAAACAGGGAGCGTGGCTGGTATTTTTGCAGTCGTTCGTCGGGCATGGCGGTCAATTAGTTGTGCGGAGAGACTCCAGGAGACGGGGATCGCGATTCGGAAAGAGCGACGTTCGGCCGAGAATCCGCAGATAGACGAAACCGAGCGTGGCTCCGATTCCGAGCAGAGAGACCAAATCCCAAATGCTAACGTGTATGCCCACACCATGGAGCGCGGGCAGAATCACGATGTAGATGTCGACGGCCTGCATGAAGACGATCCAACCCGCAATCAGGCAAAGCTGCTGTGCCTTCTTTTTTGGACTGCGCAAAAGCAGAAGGGCGAAGGGCACAAAGAACCGGCCGATCACCAGGAACAAACTCAGGCTGTTCCACGACTCCGTATTTCGCCGGACAAAGTATTCGGTCTCCTCCGGCATGTTCGCGTACCAGATGAGCATGTATTGGCTGAAGCCGATGTAGGCCCAGAAAACCGTGAACGAGAGCATCCACTTTCCCATGATGTGGTAGTGCTCCGGCGTGACGGTATCTTTCAAATAGCCGGCGTTCCGTAAGGCGGTGATGACCAGAACCAAGACCGACATCGAGCTGCCGGCGGCCCCGGCAAAAATGTAAACGCCCCACATGGTCGAGAACCAGTGGTAATCCAGTCCCAGCAGCCAATCGTAGGCGCCGAACGTGAGCGAGAGCGCAAAAAGGGGCAGGGCAATGAAGGCGGTCTTCCGCATCTTCAAGGTATAGGCGGGATTTCCATCGCGATCCTGCCGAACCGAGAAACGCCGCAGGAGAAAGGCTGCGCAGGAAAAAAATGCGAAATAGAAAGCCGCACGAACGAGAAAGAAATGCCAATTGAGGTAAGCGCGCTTGCTATCGAGGATGGGATCGTGTCCGGGGGCGACGTTCATCCACTCGTAAAGATGATGACGGAAAATCAGGACCGGAATGAAGAATATGAGCATCACCGGGATCAGCATGGCCAGGTTCTCCAGCTGGCGCCGCACGACGACTGACCACTCCGCGTCCGTCACATGGTGCACGATGATCCAGAAAAAGCAGCCGGCCAGGATCGTGAAGAAAAAGGCATAGGCGAAAAGCCACGAGAAACTGAACTGGTGCCGATTGACGAACGCTCCGACAACGCACAGTCCCAGACTGAGCAAACCGACCACTGCCAGCAGCAACGACAGACCCGCAAACCGGTTTGTCTCGAAATATTCGCCCTCGGGCACCGGGACGACGTTAGAACGCTCGCTCATTTTTTTGGCGCCTCGGGTTTCGGTTCCGCTTTCGTTTCCGCCGGTTTATCCAATTCGGCGCGGTGTTCCGGAGGCACATCCGCTGCCGTGGCATTCTGGCTCCGCTGTAATGCGCGCAGATACGCGATAATCGCCCATCGATCCGTCACGGTGACGTTCGGCCCGTAGGCCAGCATCGTGTTCTTGCCGTTGGTGATCGTGTTGAAGATTTCGCCGTCGGCCATCTTGCGAATCCGCTCGTCCTGTAACGACACGACGGTAGCAAGGCCGTATTGCTTCGTGATTCCGTCTCCGGCTGCCGTCAATCCATGACAAACGGAGCAATTGATATTGAAACGCTGTTTTCCCCGCTCCATCAAATCGCCCGTCAGCGTCATCGGCAAACCGGTTCCCCAATTCGTCCCCATCTTGCCGGTGTTGTAATAATCTCTTCCCCCGCTGAATCCGAGGCGCGGCTGCGCACTCAGCTCGGCCGCGACCGGCGACGCTC
>Ga0137396_10001698_pt1 | contig 11790 bp, 11 predicted proteins | sample czc16metaG_FD_108284 | JGI IMG/M metagenome (GOLD analysis project Ga0137396, IMG submission 108284) | Vadose zone soil microbial communities from Angelo Coast Range Reserve, California, USA - czcobulk3.16 metaG | ecosystem: Environmental > Terrestrial > Soil > Vadose zone | place: USA...
CAGAGGCGACTTCTATGCCGACTCGGGAGCGGTTCAGCGATCCGATTCCATGTACGCCCATCCCGCAAAGGCTGTGAAATTCCGAAGAGCGCGTCGGCTTTTGCACGGCTTTGGGCCGCTTTTCAGGTGATCACTGAGGATTCCTGCGAGCGCGCTCTCAAAGAAGTCCGCCACGCTGTCCAGGTCTGCATCTGAGCCTATCTCGCCCTGCATTTTCGCTTTATCGAACACACCCATTAGTGTCTGACGGCTGCGCCTGCGCAGCATTCCGAGGCGTCTGCTGGATATTCCGGCCGTCAGCCAAGCCATGAGTTGAGTGGGTATTCACAGGATTGCTGGGTTTGGCACGGCCGCAGCATCACTGCGAGGCAGGATAGAAATAGAGACAGGACTTGGCGTTTCACGCGACTCCTAAGAGGAGGAATCGAGGTGGCGGCCCGTGCGGGCCGCAAGTTGGTGATCAGCTCCGGAACGCCATCCACATCAGCTTGTTGCTTGCTATGTCGACAGGTTATTCGCGTCCTGAATTTCCGCAACTGGCTGCGTTGTGCGTAATGGCAACTGAACCGTCATGGTCAAGGCTATGCTTGCGCCTCTCCGCGAAGGCGTGAATGTCCTTCTCTCCCGACCGGAGGAAATCGAGGAAGTCCAAGCCCATGTATTTGCAGGTTTCGCAGATGCTCAGGAGGACAAGGTAGTCGCGAATACCTTTTTCCGAAGTGATTCCCTCGATGATCTGCCGGAGCGCGGCGAAAGGTTTGACGGCGTGCTCAGCGTTATTGTTGTTCCATGGTACACCGTCGAAGATTAGAAAGGTAAAGAGCTTGTCGCGATTCTTCTCCAACCGTTCCTTGACCTTTACTGCTATTTCGCTCTGGAACGGTAAGTCCGAGATTTGGCGATAGAATCGATCGACAGCCGACAGATGCTTCCTCAAGAAGCGGCTTTTGAGGCCGTATCGATCAACGGTTTCGACCATTGGCTTGAGCAGGACCGCAAAGGCCAATGTGAGCCGCTTCAGTTCTTCGTCGTAGGGGTGCTTCAACACGTCGTCGTTTAAGTCTCGGATGAGATGGATCAAGCACTTCTGCTGAGGGCACAGGAGTGCGTCGTAGGCGGCATAGAAATCCGACACCAAGACGCCCTTGAAGTCCTTCAACATGGTCAAAAGAAAGTCGCCCTCCCGAGTCTCCCTATAGACGTAGGCCACTTCGTCCATGTTGGCAAACACCCATACGAATCCATCATTGCCTCGAATGCCGATCCTCGTTTCGTCGGCATGGAGTAACCGACCGCTGCACAGCCTTGTAAGCAGTCCTTCGTAGGTTCCGTGGTATATCTTCGCTGCCTGTTCTTTGATGCGGTGGGTCGTGTCACCAATCGGAAAGTGGAAGCCAAACAGTTTGTTTAGACTCTGGTCAACGTGTATTTGCGGCAGCCGTAGCTCGATGTTCAGATAGAGTGCATAGGCAATGATCTCGCTGCCTAATCTAAATTTGCCGAATGTCCAACATTTCCCTTGGGGCGGGAAGACTGCTCCGCAGTTTTGGCATTGGTAATTGTGGAAGCGGTATCGAGTGATCCACCGTTTGATTCCGTGCCTCATGAACTTGAGGTCGAGGATGGTTTTACTGGATTTCGTGTGCTTGAAGAAGTGTGGCGAGCTGCACTTCGGACAGGAGCGAGGCCTGGCACACTCGACTGTCGTGCTGGGGGACAAGACCTTCGTGGATCTCGCATTTCGCCTGACTTCGTTCCAGCTTCTGTTGGACTTCACATAGACCCGCTCTCGCTGGTAGTCCCAGTAAGCCGCGTTGTTTATGACATCTAGTTCCGGGAAGGCGAATGTGTTCTTTTTGAAACCATACGGGTGTTCCCACTTCAAGTGTGCCGCGTTAACGACGTCACCGGAAGGGGAGTTTCCTATCCGAGAGGAATCTCGATGCAGTTCAAGAAGGCAGTGCGATACGACTTCGAGAGCTTGGCAATCTTCGGCATTGTAAATAAGGATCGCCTCTTTCGCTGCAGGCGCTCGTGACGACTCCCATTCTTGGTGCCAGACGATGGTTCCCGTCCCAGTCGCTGTGGAGGCAGACCACCGGAATCCAAGATGCTTGGCGATATCCTTCAGACCATTGGAGTGGCAGGGGTAATACACCTGGGCGAAGATCACGGACAGCAGGTTTACCGCAGCTTCGATGGTTGCGGCTACAATAGAGCCTTTAAGCGGTTTTCCGTGACGTTCGCTCATTCGTCTTAGAAAAGTCGTCTCGTAGCTCCCGTAGTGAACTAGCACAGGCTTCTCGACGGTTTCGAGGATGCCAAGCAATTCCCGCCAAATCCTCCCTTCGTCCTCCACGCTCTCCGCCCACAGACTGTGCTGGACAGCAGATGCGCCATTGCCGATACGCACCCCAATGAGGTAGTAGAAATCGCGGTCCGGCAGGCCCTCGACATCCAGATAAACGGGTGTGCCCTCGATCTTCAGCTCCGGGCTACCGACGATGTGGATTTTCTTCTCCCGAATCGCGAGCGCTTTCAGGGAGTGGTGATATTTCTCTCGTTTGTCGCGGAGTCGCTTGGGCCGGCGGCGCGGCCGGAACGCATAAGAGAGTTGGGTGACAGTGAAGATGCCTTTGCTATGGAGTTTCTTGCGCTCTTTTTCGCTTATGCCCGCCAGCAAACTGAGGTCGTCCTTCTCGATAGCCTTCTGCCGGCACCGGGTCTGGAACTCGCACTCTGCGCAGTGCCGGTTCAGGACAAGGTCAGGTGGCGTCGGGTTGGACAGCAGGGCAGCGATCTTTTCCAGGCGCTTTCGCACTTCGCCGGCCAGGGCCGAGGTTTTTACTTTCAACGTGGCGTGGTCTTCGCCGTGAATGATTTGGCCGACGGCGATCTCGCGTCCCAGTGCTTCCGAGAGCACGAGGGCGTCGAAGGCCACCAGCAGCCGGTCGTCCTTGGTGAGCTTATTGGTGAAGATGAAACGGATGGGGATGAATTGGGTGGGTTTCCCGCGGCCTGCGGATGGCACGCGCTCAACGGCATGGAGACAGGTAGTGAGTGAAGGTAGCGCGGGCATCTTGCCTGCGGATAGCGACGCTTCGAGCTTCGCCGGGGAACAGGGAACGACAAGGGAATTGTCTTGCGGAAGGATGCCTCCAGAACCCGCATGCGTGGACACCCGCGTTACGAAAGGCATACAGAGTTCCACGCCCAACGCCAGACGCCACTTGGCGGTTTTCAGATTCTTCGCGACAGAACCTACATCCCATTCGTTTGCGGGCACGTCTGCTGTCAACAGCTTGGCGGCATCAGCCCGATAGGATTCGTTTTGCGATCTCACCCACTTTGCATACGCGTTGCCGGAAGTTGGCTCACCAGCGGCCCGCAGCCAGCACTTGGTAGAGCACTTTAGAAATACCTCAAAAACATCAGCGGAAATTTTCATGGACGAAACTCCTTGCGACTGAACCGGCATCTGGAATTAGGCAAAATAAGCGGGAGAAACGCCAGCCGTACCGCGGATCACATCAGAGCCCGTGGGCGCCCGGCGGGATCTCTGCCAGCGGTGCTTGTTGTGGTGTACGCCATCACGGTCCACAAAGCGCAGGGTAGCCAGTTCAATAGGATGATCGTGCTCATTGTAATGTAATGTAAACAGCCGGCCGCTGGACCGGACTCTGATCTACACTGCGTTGACCCGCGGCATGGAACAGGTGATTTTCATCGGTGACCGGGACGGATTCGGCGCGGCCGTTGCCGCGCCGCCACACGCGCACAATCGGCAGGTCGCCTTCTCGGTGTGATCAGCAGCGCGCATGATTTCTTTCTGCAATCAGTTGCGTAAGGGAGTACCCCGTCATCACCAGCGGATGGGAGGCCGCATCAGATGTCCAGAACCAGACACACCAACGTCATTCACGCCGAGGCCGTGAGCGCGTATTCGCACTGTCCGCGCAAAGCCTTCCTTCTCCATTGCACCGAAGATCGCGGTACACCGAACGACTATGCGTACATTATTGAGAATCGCGCCAGCGCTAACAGGGCATCACACCTGGCCAACCTTCACCGGACAAACACATCGACCTGCTCATACAACGACAGGGCTTTCTCCTCCGGCATCGCGGTCCTGACGGAAGCCAACCTCGAAGCTGCGAATGTTACAGCGTATTGCGATAACCTGAGGATCATTGGTCAGAGTGGGGACCACCCCGTCGCGTATGAGCCAACGATCGTGGTTGGGACCTATCGTCTGGAAAAAGAGCAGATACTCAGTCTGTCTGTTGTCGGCTATGTGCTCGAACAGCTTCAGGGCAGGCCTCCCGCCACGGGATGTCTTATAACGCTCGACGGCGAGTGCCACCGAGTGAATCTTCAGCCCATGTACAAGACCGTCAGCTCCATCCTGGAGTGCATTAGGGGTTGGTGTGGGGATCCACCAATGCAACCACCGCCGGTTGTCCTCAACAAGCACTGCCCATACTGCTCATTCAAGAACGTCTGTAGCCAGCAGGCGGAGGAAGCTGACGACCTTAGCCTGTTAGATCGCATGACCCCAAAGGCTATTCGGCGATACCACAGCAAAGGGATCTTCACCGTCAAGCAGCTTTCTTTTCTGTTCAAACCACGGCGGAAGAGGCGACGGCGTGCCGCCCAGCCCCCGCACTTCGATCTTGAAATACAAGCGCTCGCCATCAGGACCGGCAAGATCTACATTCAAACGGTACCGGAGATCCAGAGAAGTGACGTTGAGCTCTTTCTGGATATAGAGGGTGTCCCGGATCAGCAGTTCTTCTATCTCATTGGCCTGCTAGTACGCGACCACGAGGCCGTCACGCATCGCGCCTTCTGGGCGGACACGATGAAGGAGGAAGAATCGATCTGGCGCATGTTTATCGAGAAGGCGGAAGAATATCCGGATGCGCCCATCTATCACTATGGGAGCTACGAGGTTCGGGCGATTGAGTCCCTCGCCAAGCGATTCGGCACGGACGTCACATGTATCGGCGAGAGGCTGGTCAACCTCAATTCCCAGGTATACGGCGCGGTCTATTTTCCCGTCCGCTCTAACAGCCTCAAGGTGCTCGGCAAATTTCTCGGCGCTTCCTGGACGGCGCCGGATGCTTCTGGATTACAGAGCCTGGTTTGGCGGTACCGCTGGGAGATGGCAAGCGAAGCGGAATATAAGCAGAAGGTCATTTCGTACAACGCTGAGGATTGCCAGGCGTTGCGTATTCTGACTGAGAAGTTGGCGACACTTCGAACCGACGCCGATGCAGAGCTGACCGTTGACTATGTGGACCAGCCAAAGCAGAACGCCACCAGCCTTGGGAGCGAACTGCACGCGGCCCTTGACCACGTCCTCCGATACGCCAGCCTCAACTATCCCAAGAGCGGGATCTTTTTTCGGCCGAAAACCGATGCGGCCAAAAAGAAGGGGCCAGGAGCACTAAACGGCCACCAGGCCTACCAGAGGACCGTCCCAGTGGGTCGCCGCACAGTGATCCGAGTCGCTCCGAAGAGAAACTGCCCCAAGCACAAGGGTCAGCGCCTTCAGGCGCCGGGCAAAGATGCGGAAAAAGTCATCGTCGATCTCGACTTTGCAAAGACTGGGTGCAGGAAGATAGTGATCAAGTATTCAGGCGAAAAGCGCCACTGTCCTCGATGCAAACGCTACTATGAACCGCCCTCGATTCAGAGGCTCGGCGCACAAACCTTTGGGCACGGTTTTCGGGCCTGGGCAGTTTATCAGCGGATTATCCTTCGCCTTCCATACCGGATGGTCACCCAAGCGATGGAGGAAATGTTCCATGAGACGGCGTCGCCGGCGAGCATCATCAACTTCATCGAATCTTTCGCCGAGTACTACCGCTGCACGGAATCGACCCTCGTGAAGCGCCTGCTGGAAAGTCCGTTTGTCCACGCCGACGAGACGCGGCTGAGCATCCGCGGCGTCGATCACTATGTCTGGGTGTTCACTGACGGTCGGCACGTTGTCTTCCGATTGACGGAAACGCGGGAGACCACGGTCGTGCGGGAGCTTCTGGAGGGCTTTCAGGGAGTGCTGGTAACGGATTTCTACGCGGGATATGACGCTCTGGATTGCAGGCAGGAGAAATGTTGGGTTCATTTAATTCGGGACTTGAATGAAGATCTATGGAAGTTTCCGTTTGATGAGGAACTTCAGGAGTTTGTCTCAGCAGTGAAAGATCTGATAGTGCCCGTTATTGAGGCCATCGACCGATGGGGTCTGAAAGCGAAACATCTTCGCGGATTCAAGAAGGAGGTGGACAGGTTCTATAAAACGGTGATTGAAAGTAGGGAGTACACGCTGGATGTGACGAAGAAGTACCAGAAACGGTTTGCGCGGTACCGAGAATCGTTGTTCCGCTTCCTCGATGAGGATGGCATACCGTGGAACAACAACACGGCTGAGCGGGCGATCAGGCATCTCGCCGTGCAGAGGAAGATCTCCGGTGCGCTCTACCGGCGGGGCGCTGTTGACTATCTCGAGCTGCTTGGCATTGCCCAGACGTGTCGATTCCAGGAGAAGTCATTCTTGAAGTTTCTCCTGTCGAAAGAGATTGATGTTGACCGCTTCCAATCTGTGAGGCGGATCAAGATATCAAAGGCGATCAGTCGCGAGCCCAAGTTGTGAGATCGGGAGTTTCGCTACGGCTCGCTAAGCCGTGGCCGTGGCCATGGGCATGGTTCTGGTGTCCCGACCGCTTTCCTTCGATGGGCTGGCACGTCGGGCGTCGCGCGCAGACTACGGCGAAGACAGATACGAAGTTAGAACTTGCGTCGATCCGAGAAGCCAAGCGGGGTTAAATGTGGACGAATCGCTCTATAATGGCATCAGAATGAAGTGACGGGAGCATGAGCGTTTCCGGTGATCATCACCCGCGATGACGAATTAGCATCGAGATCTGTTGACAGTTTTGCCTCTATGCTATGGAGTGTGATCGGGAGCCTTCTTGATTCTCTACCTGCCATATTTGCCTCCTGATCGCCTGGAAGTTTAGCCTACACCGACCAGGTAGTCAGCAGGAGTCAGAATACGAGTTCCCTTGTAAGAACCCAGAACGAGTAGGTCTTTATCACCGGCGATCAGCAGATCAGCCTTCGCACGCATAGCGCACTCAAGGAACATATCGTCGTTTGGATCACGGCATTCTTTCACTGTCCCGCGAAGCTGTACGCGAATCGCACGCGCCAGCACCGCATCCAGCGCGGCACGGGCGCGGGTGGACTCCCAGGAGAATTTGTCAGTCAGCACCCGGAGAATCTCCGCTTCGATTTCACGGCAACTGGCGATCACATCCTCGCTCATGGCCTTTTCGAGCGCTCGCGTCGGCGTCCCGCGATGCTTTGCGAACTGAAGAGCAGAAATCCAGACGTTCGTATCTAGGACAACGATCACTGGCGGGTGCGGGTCTGCCGGCGAGCAGGCTTTTCAGAGCGGACCTCTTGGATAAGGCGCGGTACGTCGGCTTCCGTGTAGCCGGGATTACGGCTGGTCGCATATTCGCCGATCTCCTCCAACGTTGTGCGAGCTCGCTGAGCGTAATAGGTGCGGAACGCTTCGCGGAAGAGTTCGCTCATCGTGCGACTGTCGCGCTTGGCGAGAGCCTCGGCCTTCCGCGCTAACTCGGGAGGAAGGCTGATGGTGTAGACGCGGGAGGTACGAGTGATGGCCATGTTGTCGATATTACACTGTAATGGAATCTAGTACAACATGAGGAGCACGCTGGGTGCACGACATCAAAGTTGGGGTAACTCTGGTCTTTTTTTTGTGGCATGTTTCTTAGCGTTTATATACGCTAAGAAAGAGGTGACACACCGTGCCCGATTCACTGGCCCAGCTTGAAAAGCAAAAGACAGAACTATTTCGCCAGATCGCTGATCTGGGCGATTTCCGCCGCGGTTCCATCACCACCACCTCCGGCAAATGTGGCAAGTCCACCTGTCATTGTGCCCGGCCCAACGATCCTGGCCATGGACCCAACTTCCGTCTCACCCGAAAGGTTCAAGGCAAAACGGTCACCGAGACTTTTGATTCTCTCGTGCTCTTGCGCAAGGCCCAGCGGGAAGTGGAAACGTTTCATCGTTTTCAAGAGCTTTGTGACGAGCTCCTTGCCACCAACGAAAGGATCTGCGCCTTGCGCCCCGTGGATCACACCCTGACTCCGCAGGAAAAAAAAACGCCGAAGCGATCCAGCAGGAAGTCGCCTACGAAGTAAGCCGACTGCTGCAGGTGATCCTGCAGGAGCGCCGCAAAAACGGCAGGCTGGATCTTGAAGCCACAGAAATGGCCCTACGCTCGGCCATGCATCAGGCCGGCGCAGTGGCCCTCGGTCAACTGTTGCAGTGCGATCCTCCTGGCCCAGAGCAGCGCAAACAGGCTTGCTCCTGCGGTCAATCCGCACCCTATTGCGAGTTGCGCTCCCGGCGCCTCCTCACCGTAGTGGGCGAGATAGAACTAGTGCGTCCTTACTACCTCTGCTGCCATTGTCATCGCGGGCAGTTCCCCCTCGATGCCCAACTGGATATCGAAAACCAGGATCTGTCTCCCGGTGTGCGTCGCATGTTATCGGTGGTTGGTTCGGAGGCTCCGCTTGACCACGGACGCCAGCAGATGAAACTGCTGGCGGGCCTGGCCGTGACGACCAAAGCGGTGGAAAGAACCGCCGAGACCCTGGGGGAAGATATCAGCGCCCGCCAACGCAAGCAGACCCAACAAGCCCTGCAGTTCGATCTCCCTATGGTAATGGGCGAGCCGATTCCCATTCTCTATGTGCAGATGGATGGCACCGGAGTCCCAGTCACCAAGAGCGAGCGCACCGTGGGCAAGGTCGAAGGCGCGCCGGCTCGTACCCGGGAAGTCAAACTGGGATGCGTCTTCACCCAAACCACCTATGACCAGGAAGGCTTTGCCATCCGCGACCCGTTCTCGACCACCTACACCGGAGCCATCGAGACCGCAGAGGAGTTCGGCAAACGCCTCTATGCGGAAGCCGGGAATCGCGGCTGGGGCCGAGCCAAAAAGAAAGTGATCATGGGCGATGGGGCCGAGTGGATCTGGAACCTCGCCGATCTGCATTTTCCCGGCGCCCTCCAGATCGTAGATTTATTCCACGCCCGCCAGCATCTCTGGGACTTGGCCCGCCTCCTTTACCCGGGCGATGATGCCCATCAGAAACAATGGATCTTGCGCCATCAGCCCAAACTTGACCACGGAAAAATCGAGAAACTGGTTAGCTATCTATGCTCCCTGGAAACATCCTCGTCGGAACTCACCGAAACTATCCGCAAGGCAGCCGCCTACTTCCAACGAAACGCCGAGCGCATGCGCTACCCCGAGTTCCGTCGCCAGCACCTCTTCGTCGGTTCGGGTGTGATCGAAGCCGGGTGTAATGCAGAGTGTATTGTTATGCGGAGTCTGCCTGCCGGAAGCCCGGCCAGTAACTCATTTTGAGGACTTTTTGCTCGGCATAAAAGGGGCCGCCCGTAGCAATGTGATCAGCTTGTCGGTAACCTTGAAGCGCCCGGAGCGCAGTTTTGGAGGCACGACCGATTCCAGGGCTTCCAGTTTCACCGACGGATCCACTCGCGTGTAGATTTCCGTTGTTTGCATGTGTGCATGGCCGAGCCAAAGCGAGACCTTTCGCAAGTCCTTGGTCGCCTGCAAAACGGTCAAGGCGCAGGTGTGTCTCAAAACGTGTGGGTGCACGCGCTTAGTTGCCAGCGAGGGGCAATGGTGCGTCGCAGTTCGGACATGTTTGCGGAGAATGTATTCGAAGCCTGAACGAGTCAAGGATTCATCGCGCGCACTGACGAACAATTCCGGCACCGATACCGTCCCTCTCACCGCCATCCAGGCTCGGAGCGCCGCCGTGGTTGTCTTCCACAACGGCAGACACCGTTCCCTGCGGCCCTTGCCATGAACGAGCACGCTGGGTTGGGATTGGAATTTTAGATCGTCCAAACGGAGGCCGATCAATTCGGAAACCCGTAAGCCTCCCGCGTAGCACAGGTGCAGCATGGCGCGGTCGCGGATGCCCTTCCATCCGGTTGGGTCGGGCGCGTCCAGGAGGGCCTGCATTTCCTCCGCCGTCAGATGCTGGACCAGTTTTGACTCGGCTTTCTTGGCGGGAATCGCCAGGATGCGTCGGATCTGCTCGATCGCCGACGGGACGCGATATTCCAGGAAGTGCATGAAGGATTTGATCGCGGCCAACCGGATGTTTCGGGAGCTTGGTCCATTGCCGCGTGTGGTTTCCAGATCGTTCAGGAAGTCGAGAACCAGGGGTGCATCGATTTGCTCCACTGCCAATTGGGAAGGTGCTACATGGAGGCGCTTGCTGGCGAAGGTTAAGAGCAGCTGGAAGGCATACGCATAGGAGTTGCTCGTGTTCTCGCTCGCACGGCGTTCAATGGGCAGGCGTTGCTCGAAGAAAGCAGTGAGGTGCGGTGCGATCGGTGTACTTGTTTTAGCTGGCGCGAGCTTTTCACTGGCAAGCCGCGCTGCTCCGCGGCGGGATTTCTTGACGGTTCCACATCCACCGGGACAGCCGGGACGGGTTCTCGGCTGCCTCGACCACGTATTTTTTGCAGTTTGCGGTCAGGGTCATGCCTGCCTTCCCCTAGCAAATTGTTCTGCACGGTCGGCGATGTCCCGCATCAGCTCCGGCACCGCCTCCAGATACCAATATGTGTGGGCTACCTTGCTATGACCCAGATAGGTAGATAACGCCAGCATGTGTTTGGTGATGGCATCTCGGCCATCAGGGCAGGTTTCGAGAGCTCTGACGGCAAAGGTGTGGCGCAAGGAACGGGGGGTGGGTCGAACACCTCCGAATCCGGGCGGCAACCCGACTCGCTTCACCGCTGTGCGAAATGTCCTATCCACAGAGCTCAGCGAGAGCGGTTTTCTTTCCAGCGATACGAATACATGGTCGTCGAGGGGGACGTAGGGGCGCCGTTGCTGGAGATACCGTTCGAGTGCGGCGTGTGCCGTCTCATGCAAGGGCACGAGGCGGCTCTTGCGGAATTTGGTGCGCCGAATCACCAAACCATCGGGCGTGATGTCGCCCAGTCGCAGGTGGGTCGCTTCGGACACACGCAGTCCCGTGCAAGCCAGCAGGGAGAACAGCGTGGGGTAAGTCGCTCGGGCAAGCCGAGGCCGCGTCCGCGCGGCCGCGTCGATGAGTTGCCGGATCTGCTCTGCCGTCAGAATGTAGGGGGTCGATCGCGACAACCTCTCTGCGCCGAAAACCGCCGGCGGCACCTCGTGGCGTTCGTCCTCGGCGCGGAGATAGCGGGCCAATCGGATGATGATCCCGAGCCGACGGGCGCACTGCGGCATCGATGGTGCCAATCCTGCCCACTCGATGGCGATGTTGGCAGAAACGTAGCGCTGCTTTCTCGCCTCGGAGAACGCAGCAAAGCTTTTCAGGTGAGAACCTTCGCATCTCAACGTGAAACCAGCTGCCCGGCGAACAGCCAGATAGGTCTCGACAGCTCGGGTCAACATAGCTACACCTCCGGCCAGGGTTGTGCGATTTGCCGCAAAGACGGGATATCCACTTTGGCGTAGATCTGTGTAGTTTCGAAGGAACTGTGGCGCAGGATGGCGGCGATATCTTGCAGCGATGTGCCTTGCCGCAGCAGGGATGTCGCCAACGAATGCCGCAGTAAATGCGCGGCCCCTCGACTGGGGCGCACCACACCCGCGCGGCGCAATGCCCTGTCGACAATATCCGAGACGGCACGATACGAGGCGAAGGG
>Ga0137396_10001699_pt1 | contig 11789 bp, 8 predicted proteins | sample czc16metaG_FD_108284 | JGI IMG/M metagenome (GOLD analysis project Ga0137396, IMG submission 108284) | Vadose zone soil microbial communities from Angelo Coast Range Reserve, California, USA - czcobulk3.16 metaG | ecosystem: Environmental > Terrestrial > Soil > Vadose zone | place: USA...
ACGACCGGCTGGTTCCGCTTCGTGTCGATTTGGATCGCGAACTCGTGCGCGGGCTTGTTCGCTCCGGTCCGCGAGACGATGCGGATGGGCTTTCCCGTCGTGAGCTGGCCGTACATGCCCGCCGCCGAGATCCCGATCCCCTGCTGGCCGCGCGCCTGGCGGAGCGTGTGGAACTTCGACCCATAGAGAAGCTGACCGAAGATCCGGGGGATCTGCGCCTTCACGATGCCCGGGCCGTTGTCCTGAACCACGACCCGGTAGCGCGTCTCGGAGATCTCCGTGATCACGATCACGAGGTCCGGCAGGATCCCCGCCTCTTCGCAGGCGTCCAGCGCGTTGTCGACCGCTTCCTTGACGGTGGTGAGCAGGGCCTTCGCGGGGCTGTCGAAGCCTAAGAGGTGGCGATTCTTTGTGAAGAACTCGCTGACCGAGATTTCGCGCTGGCGGGTCGCCAGGTCGGTCGCGGTGAGACGGACGACGGGTTTCAGGGCGGCTTTCTTGACGAGCTTCGGAGCGGTTTTCTTGACGCTCCGCCCCCGCTTTTCTTTCCGTGCGATTAGTTCGAGCTGTCGCTTAGCCATGGCCTCCCTTGTGTTCGGACGTGGGCGCTTGGTTCTCAACCGCCGAGAATCTACTCGCTTCCGCATGCCGGCGGCTACCTATTTGCTACCTGAACCCCGAAACGCCCCCAACGCTCGCCTCCCGAAACTCCATCCCAGTACGTCGTTTGAGCACGATGCGGGGACCCGGGAATCGCCGTGGCACATGCCTTGCGATTCGTTTCACCGCCGAAACCATTCTAGCCACCCCATCCGCGAGGTGTGAGAAGTGACCAGGCACAAGAGCCCGACGAAAACGCTGACGTCGATCCTCGTCGAGGGCGGAATCGTCACCGAAGCCCATGTCGAGCAGGCGCTCGCCCGCCAGCGCGAAACGGGAAGCCTGATCGGAGAGACGCTCGTAGAGCTCGGCTTCACCTCCGAGGAGAACATCGGATGGGCGCTTTCGAAGCAGCTCGGCATCCCCTACGTGGATGTGCACCCTGAAGCGATCGATTCCGAGCACGTGCGCCGGTTTCCGGAGCAGGTGCTTCGCCGGGTCCAGGCCGTGCCCCTTTTCGGCTCGCGGAGCGAGCTCACGGTGGCGATGGCGGATCCCACCGATCAGGACGCCATCTCGGAGCTCAAGGCGATCGTTGGCGGCTCGCTCTCGCTCGTCATCGGCTCTCCCGGCTCACTTCGCAGGGCGATCGACGCGGTCTACGGCGCGAGCAAGAGACCTTCCGCCAAGGCGGAGGCGATTTCTGTTCCTCCCGAAGCGAGCGCCACCGAGACCGCGCGGCGCGACGTCGTCTGGGATCGGGCGGGCACGAATTTCCTTCTCTTCCATCTCCATAGCGCGCGGCAGAAGAATGCGTCCGAGATCCATTTTACCCCGGCCGACGGTATGCTTTCGATCCATTACCGCACGGATGCAGGTCTGGAGCCCCAGCCGCCGGAACGGCCCGAAGGCGCGCTCTTCTTGAGAGCGAGGCTCGGGGTGCTCGGGATCTTCGATCTCGAGGGCACCGCCGAACTCGTTTCCCAGGGCTCGATCCCGATCGATGTCGGCCCGGACCGGATGGTGCTGAACGTCTCGCACTGCCGCTCCTCCTCCGGCATCGCGACCGTGATCCGCATGGCGCCCCGTCCGACCGAGGCTCCGGAGCTGAACGCGCTCGGCGTCTCCCCGATCGCCGAGGCGGAAATACGCGACATGGTGGACGGTCCCGAAGGAGTCGTGATCGTCCACGGGCCTCCGCGCTCCGGGGGCTCGCTCATCCTCGCCTCCCTGGCGGCCCTCGCCGCCCGCGCGGCGCGCCGCATGCTCGCCATCGAGCCGTGCGGAACGACCCCCTATCCCGAGCAGGTCACGCGCGTGGTGTACGGAAAGCGCGAGAACGCCCTCGCGAACTGGGGCGAGCTCGTGGTTGGCCAGGGCGTCGACGTCGCCATCCTGGACGACTTCCTCCTCGGAGCTTCGATCGCCGATGCGCTGGGCGGGGCCTCGGTGGGGCGTCTCGTATTCGCGCGGACCGACTGGCTCGACGGCAAGACGCTCCTCGCCTTTCTCGCGAGCACGCGGCACGGACGCGCCGTCTTCGCCGACCGCCCCTTCGCGCTGCTCGGCCTCCCGCCCGCGAGACGCGACGGCTCTCGCGTGTGGAACGCGTCCGAGGACCGCGCCGGAGGCCTCACGGCGACGATCCTGACCGACGAGGATCGCGACGCGATCGCGAACGAGAAGCGCGCCTGATGCCCCAGTCGATCGTGGCGCTCCTCACATCGACCCGGGACGCGGGCGCCTCCGACCTCCACATCTCCGCCGGGATGCCGCCGATCATCCGCCAGCGGGGCGAGATCGTCCGCGCCAATCTGCCCGCCATGAGCGCCGAGGAGACGCGCGCGATGGTGTACGAGATCATGAGCAGCGAGCAGCGCGCGTACTTCGAATCCCACAACGAGATCGATTTCGGATTCGAGATCCCCGACGTCGCGAGGTTCCGCGCCAACGTGTTCCTGCAGCGCCGGGGCCCGGGCGCCGTCTTCCGCGTCATCCCGGCCAAGATCCGCACGCTCGAAGACCTCGGCTGCCCCCCGGTCCTCAAGGAGATGGCGATGAAGGAGCGCGGACTGGTGCTCGTGACCGGGCCGACGGGGAGCGGCAAATCCACGACCCTCGCCGCGATGATCGATTTCCTGAACGCGAGCAAGCAGGGACACATCATCACGATCGAGGACCCGATCGAATTCGTGCACGAGAGCAAGAAGTGCCTCATCAACCAGCGCGAGGTCGGGGCCCACACGAAGGACTTCGCCACGGCCCTTCGGAGCGCGCTCCGGGAGGACCCGGATTGCCTCCTGGTCGGCGAGCTCCGGGATCTCGAGACGACTTCGCTCGCCATCACCGCGGCGGAGACGGGGCACCTCGTGTTCGGAACGCTGCACACGAATTCGGCGGCCAAGACGATCGACCGGCTGATCGACGTGTTTCCGGGCGATCGCCAATCCCAGGTCCGCACGATGCTGAGCGAGTCGCTCGGGGGCGTGATCGCGCAGACGCTCATTCCGACGGCGGACGGGAAGTCGCGGGTCGCGGCGCTCGAGATCCTCGTCGGGATTCCCGCGCTCCGAAATCTCATCCGGGAGGACAAGACCGCCCAGATCCTGAGCATCATTCAGGTCGGCACCCAGCACGGAATGCAGACGCTCGATCAGGCGCTCAAGGATCTCGTTACGTCCGGGCGGATCACGCGCGAGGAGGCGCTCAAGCGCACGACCAATCCACGCCTCTTCGAGGGATCGGCTGCCGGACCGTCAGGCGACGCGGCCGCGGGCACGCGCGCGTCCGTGGGAGCCCGCGCATGACGCGCGGCAAAGAAAGGTGATACCCATGCCCCCGTTCCTCAAGAGTCTTCCGGCGCTGATTCTCCTCGCGATCGCGACGCCGCGCGCTTCCTCCGTAGCACCCGCGGAAGAGGCGCCGGCCGAAATCCGTATCGGAAAGGCGCCGCGTCCGGCGCCCAAGCCCGACCCCGCACAGATGCGCGCCGTCGAGGGCTTTCTCGCCGCGAGGCAGAGCGCGAGTATCGACCGTTCCCGGGCGCCCGCGGCGCGCCGGTGGCTCACCGGAGCCGTGAAGGTGGATGCCGCCACGCTCGCCGGCGAGTCCGGTCAGACCCTCGTGGCGTTCGATTTCACCGACGGCTCGATCGAGCGAATGGGAGAAGGGCGCTTCCGGGCCTCGGCCTATCTCCTCTTTGCCGACCGTCACGGGCGCGTTACCGAGAGCCGCGACGAAGTGCTCACGTTCTCGGGCGGGGGCCATGGCTATGGGTGCACGTCGCTCAAGACCGCGAGCGTCATGCACTGGGACTCCGAAGAAGTCGTGAAGAGCGCCGACCGGCTCCGGTCGCGCCAGGCGCTGGATCAAGCGGACGAGTTCCTCAGGGCCTGGGCCACGCGGCAGACCCGCCTCGGCGCGTACTCGATCGAAGGCGTTTATCCGGCCGGGGCGTCGCGGATCATGATCCCGTGCCTCAAGTTCACCGCCGAGCTGGGAAAGCGCGGCTATGACGTCGTCGATTCGCCGATTATGATGAGACGAGGCCCGAAGGGATACCAGATCGAGCCGGTCGCCAACTAGAACCCGAACGGGGTACACCCGAAACAGGACCCGGATGCGTCTCGCGCTCTTCGACATCGATGGAACGCTCCTCCGCGAGGGCATCGCCCCCAAGCTTGCCTTCGCGCGCGCGCTCCGCGAAACCTACGACACGACCGGACCGATCCGCGGTTTTCGCTTCGCGGGAATGACCGATCCGCAGTGCGTTGCCGAGATCATGCGGATGGCCGGCGTCTCGGAGGAAGTGATCCGCGATCGCCGGACCGCGTGCCTGGACCGCTACGTGGTCCACCTCACGAACGAGATGAGGAACCACGACGGAGCCAAGATCTTCCCCGGTGTGAAGGAGTTGCTGGAGCGTCTCAGCGCGCGGGACGACGTGCTCGTGGGCCTTCTGACCGGAAACGTCCAGCGCGGCGCGATGCTCAAGCTGGAACGCTTCAAGCTCGGACGCTACTTCCGCTTCGGCGCCTTCGGGGACGAGCACGAGGACCGCGGCGAGCTGGCGAGGATCGCGCTCATGAAGGCCGAGCGCATCGTGGGACGGCCCGTGGGCGGCGATGAGGCCACGGTGATCGGAGACACCCCGCGCGATGTCGCGTGCGCCCGCGCGATCGGCGCGCGGGCGGTGATCGTGGCGACCGGACTCGTTTCCCGCGACGAACTTACGGCTGCGGAGCCCGACATCATCCTGAATTCCTTCGAGGACGTCGAAGGCACCCTCCAGGCCATCTGCCCCTAGAGCACCCCCAAAACAGGCACCGCAATTCTACGGATGGCGTTTCCCCCCGAAGTACGCGAGTATGCGGCGGGGGGCTCGCATCGACGGAGGGCCCGACTCATCTCTGCCGTACGCCATGCGATCCCGACGCTGCTCCTCATCCTGGGCGCGCTCGCTTCGACATCACTGGGCGCCCCGGAGCCTTCCCGCTTCGTGCGCGCGCGCGGCGACCGTTTCGAGGTCGTCGCGGGCGGTGTCGCGCGGCCGATGTTCCTACGGGGCCTCAACCTGGGCGCCGGACCGCCGGGACACTTCCCCGGGGAATTCGCCATCACCAAGGCGGACTACCGCCGCTGGCTCCGCTTCGCGCGGACCCTTCACGCGAACGCGATCCGCGTCTACGCCCTCCATCCACCCGAGTTCTACCAGGCGCTGAAGGAAGAAAACGACGCCCATCCCCGGGAGCCCATCTGGCTCTTCCAGGAGGTATGGACCGAGCTGCCCGACGCGAACGACTTCTGGGACGCGGCCTTCACGCGGGAATTCGAATCCGAGATCCGGACCGCGGTGGACGCGATCCACGGGAACGCCACGGTGGCGCCGCGGCCGGGCCACGCCTCCGGGCGCTACGCGGCGGACGTCGCTCCCTATCTCGCGGGGTGGCTCCTCGGACGCGAGTGGGAGCCCTATGCCGTGCGCGTCACGCAGCAGAAGCACCCGTCCACGACGTCCTTTCGGGGAACCTTCTTCTCGGTGGAGAACGGCACCGCGATGGAGTGCTGGCTGGCGCGGGAGCTAGACCATGCGGCCTCGTACGAGGCCGGGCGGTATGGTCTCGCCCGCGCGGTGTCGTTCGTGAACTGGCCCACCCTGGACGTCATGCGCCACCCGACCGAGACCGAGCCCGGCGGGCGGGAAGTGGAGCATGACGAGGACGCCCTGTCGGTGGATCCTTTGCGGATCCACCCCCTGAAGGCAACCTCGCCGCTGACCAGGACGCTGGGCTATTTCGCGAATTACCACGTCTATCCCTACTATCCCGACTTCCTGAACCTCGATCCCGGCTATTCCGCGTTTCGCGACAAGCACGGAGCGTGCAATTACGCGGGCTACCTGACGGACCTCAAGGCGCACACGCGCGGAATCCCGCTGCTCGTCGGCGAGTTCGGCGTCCCGACGAGCCGGGGCATCGCGCACCTCCAGCCGCAGGGGATCCATCACGGCGGGATGTCGGAAGAGGAGCAGGGGAGAAACGACGTTCGCCTTCTCGAAGACATCCAGGAGACCGGGTGCGCCGGCGGGCTCCTCTTCGCGCTCTACGACGAATGGTTCAAGGTGAATTGGCTCGTCATGCGCCAGGAGCAGCCGCGCGAGCGTGATCCCCTGTGGCACAACCTGCTCGACCCCGAGGAGAATTACGGCCTTCTCGGCTTCGATCCACCCTCCTCGATCCACGTGGACGGCAAGATGGAGGACTGGTCCGGGATCGCGCCCTATGCCGCGGCCCCCGGCGGAGCGCTTCTCCGCTCGCTCTACGTGACCTCGGACCAGAACCGCCTCTATTTGCGGGTGGATCTCGCGCCCGGAACGTTCCCCACGGTCGGAATCGCGCTCGATGTGCTGGACCCGGCGCGCGGGGATCGGAGGCTCCCGAAGCCCCTCCGCGCGACGTGGTCCCGCGGGGCGGAGTTCGTGCTCCTGGTCGAGCCGCGCGATCCGCGCGGCCGTGAGAAGCGCCCGCCCAAGGCCGAGCTCTTCATCGATCGCGCGATGAACTACTCCCGCTGGTCGCGGGTGATCGTCGAGGGACACGCCGTTCCCCACACGGCGCCGCTCCGCCCCGTCGCGAATGAGGAAGGGCGCTACATCCCGCTCCTCATCGAGACAAACCGCGAGCGTGTTTCACGAAGCGGAAAGGTCTATCCCCCGCGGCAGCTCGATTGGGGGCGCCTCGCGTTCGGCAGGGAGGCGCCGCGTGCCGCGGTGTGGCCGGGAGCGGAGCCGAGCTACGCCTACGATCCGCACTCCGAGTGGACCCTCGATGACACGGGGCGAACGATCGAGATCGCGATCCCGTGGGGTCTCCTGAACGTCGGCGACCCTTCGAGCCGTTCCGTGCTGGACGACAAGCCGGGAACCAGCGAGATCGAAGTCACGCGGACCTCGGGTATCGGGCTTTTGGCCTGGGCAACGACGGCTCCCGCATTCCGGGCCGACTCGCTGGGACCCGGCCTTGCCAAGGCGCCGTCGCGGATCGAGCAGAAGGACGTGCAGTTCCTGGGCCCGGCCGGTACAACTCAAGCCACTGTGTCGCAAGAGCTTAGGATTACGAGCCCCGGGTCGATGTCCTATGTGTGGAATGGATGGGATCTGCCGATCATTTCAGAGCGAATCAAGAAATCCGCGCGATACCTGCGAGAAGCATTCGAGGGAATGGAAGCCCGTGATCAGCGAAGGGAGACAGATCTCGACGCCAAGCGTGAATAGAGCCGCGGCGATCGTCCTCGGGCTCGTCGCGGCCGGCATGTTCCTCGTCGCCTTGCCCGCGCCCAGCGCGTCCGCGCGGCCCGAGCCGCCGCTTTCCCCTCCGGAAAATTCGGGCGAGGCCCTTCGCATCGCGCGTGAATCGAGCGACCGGAAGGATTTCGACGGAGCCGCCGCCACGCTCCGCGCCGCCCTGAAGACCGACCCTGAGAACAAGGAGATCCTCTCGCTCCTCGCGCGCGTGCTCGCCTGGTCGCGACACTTCCGCGAGTCGATCGCGACCTACCAGAAGCTGCTCGCGCGATACCCGGAGGACGCCTTCGACCGGGCCGGCTATGCCCGCGCGCTCGCGTGGTCGGGCAAGAGCGACAAAGCGCTCCCCCAGTTCCGGCGCGCGATCGAGCAGGACTCGACGAACCTCGAGGTCCGGATCGGGTACGCGCGCGCGCTCTCCTGGGCGGGCGATCTCGCGGGAGCCTCGGAGGAGTACCTCCGCCTCCTCAAGGCCGATCCCCGGAACGGCGACGCCTGGCTCGGACTCGCGACCGTGGCGCGCTGGCGCGACGCGCCGACCGCCTCGGAAGCGTTCGCGGAACGCGCCGCCTCGCACGGCGCGGACAAGGAAGGGCTCGAGGAGGAGCGGGGCGCCACGAAGGTGGCGCTCCGGCCCGCGGCGGGGACCGGGTGGATGCGGTCCCGCGAGCGTCAGATCACGTCCGACTCGACCGCGTTCCAACTCGAGACGGTGGGGGAATTCGTCGACGGCCGCACGACGCTCGCGCGCTCCGTCGGGATCGCGGTCCGGGTCTCGCGCCTCCACCACTGGGAGAAAAACCCAGGCCCCCCGACCGACACGACGCTGAACTACGACCTGCGAAGCACCGGCTTCCGCGGGGATCTGAGCTTCTTGCGCCGCTACCCGGTGCAGGTCGCCGCGGGGATCGCCTACCAGCGCTTCGACGCGAGAAATCCCAGCGTCCTCTACCCGCTCGGGACGGATGGCGACTTCTTCGGATTCAACGCGCGCGCGTGGGGCTACGTCGGCCGTCTCTCGCCGAGCGCCGGCGTGCGGCGCGACTTCGTCGCCATCAAGACCACGGACCCGGGCACGGGCTCCCGCGTCCTCGTCCCCGGCGGCATGACGGCGACCGATGTGGGACTCCGCTGGGACTGGAGCGGCCGCGGCAGCGCAAGCGGGTCGGTCTCGCTGGCGTCCTACACGGACGACAACGAGAAGAGGAGCGCCGGGGGACTCGTGGCCTACCGCGTAGCCGGCTTGAAGCCTCGGCTCACGCTCGACTACGGGCTCGCGTGGTCCGATTTCGACAAACCCTCCTCCAGCTACTTCACGCCGCTCAAGAGCGTCCGCCACGCCGCGGGAGTGACGGCCTCCGGCTACTCCGAGAGGGCTTCGATCGACTACGGCGCCCGCTATGAATTTTCGTTCCTGCAATCGGCCAATTTCGAGGACATCGCGTCGAACGCATGGTCGGCCAACGTGAGCGGGACGCTCCTCGGCGCGCTCCCGCTCGGCATCGAAGGCTACTTCTCGGTGGACAATCACTCGTACCACACCTGGGGGCTCACGCTCTCGGGGTCGGTGCGCTGGTGAGGAGGGGCGCGTGATCGACTACCAGGCACTCCTCATCACCCTGGGCATCCTGCTTCTGATCGTGGCGCTCACCACCCTTGCTGCGATCGCGAACAAGATCTATTCGAGCCGCGAGGAGTCCTCGAAGCGTAATTTCCTCGACCGCCTGCGGAAGAGCTTCCTGCTCTTGAATACCGGAATTCCCGAGGACCACCACCAAGGGATGCGCCAGGTCGTCGGGGCGCTCTCGGGCCGCTGGTCGGAGTTGGCCGCGGAGGAAGTGAGTCAGCTGACGCTGGCGCTGCGCCTCGACGTGATCCACGCGCTCGAGGAGGGGGGCGTCGTGTCCCGGTATCTGCGCCGCGCGCGCAGCCGCATGAAGTGGACCCGCGCCCACGCGTTGCGGATCCTGGGTGAGCTCAAGGTTCCGAGCTCGGTGCCCACGCTCCTGGCCGCGCTGGATGACAAGGACGCCGACGTCCGGAACGTCGCGGCGCGCTCGCTGGGACGGATGAAGCTCCAGGCGGCCGAGGAAGCCTTGGTCGAGCTTCTCGGAAAGCACGACCAGGCCGTCTCCTCGCGGATCGCGGCGATCTGCATCGAAATGGGACCCCGGACGGCGCCGCTCCTGATCCGATCGCTCCGCGAGGGGACTCCGAAGGCGCGCTTCTGGTCCGCGCGGATCCTGGGCGAGATCCGGGACGGGAGGGCCACCCGGTCGCTCGGCGACGCCCTCGGGGACAAGGAGCCCGACGTCCGCTCCGCCGCGGTCTGGGCGCTCGGCATGATCGCCGACCGCTCGAGCGCGATGCTGGTGGAGCCCCTGATTCGCGACCAGGTGTGGTACGTGCGCGCGCACGCCGCGGAGGCACTCGGCCGGATCGGCGATCCCGGCGCGGTCGCGGCCTGCGCCGAAGCGCTCAAGGACCGCTCCTGGTGGGTACGGAAGAACGCCCTCGACGCCCTCGTGAGGATCGGGGAGCCCGCGAAACCCGCTCTCCTGCGCACGCTTCACGGAGAGGACCGTTTCGCGCGCGACTGCGCGGTCGAAGCGCTGATGACCCTCGGAATGCCGCTCCCGGAATCCGCGGTGAGCGATGGAAGGGAATCCTAGGATGCACTTCACGGCGCCCGACTGGCTCCTGCCCGCGATCAATGTGATCAGCCTCGTGATCCTCATCTATTTCAGCGCGCTTCAGCTCGTGCTGTTCGGGCTCCTGCTCTTGTCCTTCTTCGACATGCGCCGCCGCCTCGCGCAGAACTTCTACGCCGATTACGAGGCGCTCGCGAAGTCGCACTTCACGTTCCCGATCAGCGTGCTCGTGCCCGCGCACAACGAGGAGTCGAACGTCCTCGAGGCGGTCCGTTCGGTGCTCTCCCTCGACTATCCACAGCACGAGGTCATCGTCATCAACGACGGCTCCACCGACGGGACCCTCGACCGGCTCCGGCGAGAGTTCAAGCTCACGTTGCGCGACACGGTCTACCGGAAGAGCCTTCCGATCGAGGGGGCGATCCGGGGAATCTACCGGTCGCCCACCCATCCGAATCTCCTCGTGATCGACAAGGTCCACGCGGGAAAGAGCGCAGCCCTGAACGCCGGGATCAATCTCTCCCATTACCCGCTCATCTGCACGATCGACGCCGACTCGCTCTTCCAGGAGAACGCCCTGCTGCGCGTGGTGCGCCCTTTCCTCGAGGATCCGGATCGCGTGATCGCGGTCGGCGGCCAGGTCCGGGTCGCGAACGGGTGCCGGGTGGAGCGCGGCCGGGTCGTCGAGCCGCGGCTTCCCCAGAACATCCTCGCGGCCTTCCAGGTGGTCGAGTACCTCCGCGCGTTCGTGGCGAGCCGGCTCGGCCTCTCCTCGATGAACAACCTGCTCATTCTTTCCGGCGTCTTCAGCCTCTTGCGGAAGGACATCGTGATCGAGGTGGGCGGGTACCGCTCGGACGTCATCACCGAGGATATGGAGCTGGTGATGCGCCTGCACCGCCGCATGCGCGAGGAGCAGCGTCCCTACCTGATCCAGTTCCTTCCCGACCCGATCTGCTGGACCGAGGTCCCGCAGAACGTCGGCGCCCTCGCGCGCCAGCGCGGCCGCTGGCACCGCGGGCTCATCCATTCGCTTTGGCTCCACCGCTCTCTCGGGTGGGCATCGCGCTCGGGCTCGCTGCGCTTTATCGGGCTTCCCTACTACGTCCTCTTCGAGGTGATGGGGCCGCTCGTGGAGCTCTTAGGCTACATCCTGATTCCGATCGCCTTCATCATGGGATTTCTCTCCCCGGTCTATTTCTGGGCCTTTCTCTTCCTCGCCATCACCTCGGGGGCGTTCCTCTCGATCTCCGCGGTCTTCCTCGAGGAGGTTTCCTTCGGGCTGTACCGGAGCTGGGGCGACTTCGCCCTCATGATCGGGGTCGGGGTGGTGGAAAACTTCTCCTACCGCCTCCTGACTCTCCTCTTCCGCCTCGGGGCCGTGCTCGATATCATCCTGGGGCGCGGAGGATGGGGGAAGCAGGAGCGCGCCGGCTTCGACAGCATCGATTCCTCCCCCGCCCAAGCCTGACCACGCCGCCGCGCGAATCTCAAGCCGGAAGGAGGCTGTCTCGTGCGGCTCAGCGGCGGCATCGTCGTGGCGTGCCTGCTCTTGTGCGTGGCGCCCAAAGCCCACGCCGTCGCCCCGATCTTCACCGAGACACGCCTGCGCGGAACCGCCGCCGCCGCGGCCGCCCTGGAGCGACTGGCACACAAGCCGGCGGGAGTGGATAGGGCCGAGCGCCTCCGGGTAACCACCTTACGGCATTATCGGGCGGTCGTCATTCTGCTCCAAT
>Ga0137396_10001700_pt1 | contig 11789 bp, 9 predicted proteins | sample czc16metaG_FD_108284 | JGI IMG/M metagenome (GOLD analysis project Ga0137396, IMG submission 108284) | Vadose zone soil microbial communities from Angelo Coast Range Reserve, California, USA - czcobulk3.16 metaG | ecosystem: Environmental > Terrestrial > Soil > Vadose zone | place: USA...
CACGGTGACGGGTCTTTCCGTGTTCTCCCTGACCGTGACGCAGGGAATCCCGAGGCACGTCGTTTCTTCCTGGACTCCGCCTGAGTCAGTCACGACGACCGCCGCGTGCTTCATGAGGCAGACAAAGTCCGGGTAACGCAAAGGATCGGTCAGGATGATGCCATGGCGCCCATTTCCGTTTAACCGAAGGTGCGACTCCAAAGCGAATTCCTTGATTCGTCGCCGTGTGCGCGGATGCACGGGGAACACGACGGGGCAATCCGCCGCCACGTCCTCTAGCCCCGCCAGTATCTTCAGAAGAGAATCTCGATGATCCACATTGGCCGGGCGATGCAGAGTGAGGAGGGCATACCGCGTGATCGAGCGCACGCCGTTCTTCCCCGCCTCCATGCGAAGGCGTAAATTCTCCAGTATGGGCGAAGCGTCGGCCTTCTCCTTGAAGGCAAGGAGGGAGTCGATCATCGTGTTGCCGACGAAATGGATCCTGTCAGGCGGGAGTCCCTCGTTACGCAGGTTCTGAAGCCCACTTTCCTCCGTCACAAAGAGCAGATCGGCGACATGATCAGTGAGAACGCGGTTAATCTCCTCCGGCATCGAGCGGTCGAAGGAGCGCAGCCCCGCTTCGACATGGGCGATCGACGGTCTCGAGCCGTCGGAGTCGAGCGACATCTTGGCGGTTACCAAGGCGCAGGCAAGGGTCGAATTGACATCCCCCACCACGACGACGACGTCAGGCTTGTTCGTCGCGAGCACCGCTTCGAATTTCTTCATGACCTCCGCGGTTTGGGTCGCGTGAGATCCCGAACCCACGCCGAGGTGGACATCGGGCGTGGGAAGGTTGAGATCGCTGAAGAAGGAACCTGACATGAGGTCGTCGTAGTGTTGGCCGGTATGAACGAGGATGTGCTGGATCGTTTCGGCCGGCCCTTCGCGCCAAGCGGCCGAGTGTGCCGAGACCTTCTTGTTGTGCTCGTTGACCGCCGCGATGATCGGCGCAGCCTTCATGAAATTGGGGCGCGCGCCAACGATGGTCAGGATCTTCATGCGGAGATAGGAGCCTTCGACTCCATGATCGCGACGATCTGCCCCACAACGCTGCTCAACGCGGTGCGCTCAACGGTCTCGGGTTTGGCGGGTCGAGTTCTGCGGACCGCGCGGATTTTCTCTTGTACATCTCGGACACTCTCGAGAAGTACGAGGCGACCGCTCCTGCTGAGATGATGGTCCACCGCGCCGATCTTCCCGCGAAAGATGCTGTAGGCCGGGACGCCTAACACCGCCGCCTCTCGGTTCATGGTGCCGCCCCCGCTGATGACCAAGTCCGAGTACCAGATCAGGTTGAGGCCATCGACGGCGGACTCCGGGATCCGCATCGTGCCGTTCAAGAGGAGATTGGGCCAGCGCTGCCTCAAGAACGTTGCCTGATTCGCGTTTCGGGGAAGCGCGACAAGCTTCACGTCAGGCTTTCGGCTCAGAGACGCAATCACTGCCTCGAGGAGATCATCACTCTGGGGATTGTGATAGTGAGCCTCGGTCGCAGGCGGACGAATGGTCACGACCACATCCCGCTCCTGAAGGCCGAGCTGAGGCCTGAGAGCGGGGTCCGGCACGAAGCCGGGAACATAAACGTCTTCCTTGATCCCCGGATATTTCAGGACTCTCTTCGAGTCGCCTCCGACGGCCGCCGTCGGAATCACTTCCGGGCAGAGTTGCCACGTCGGGCGCGCGACAACCCATGCCGTTGAAAACTCATAATCGTCTAACAACAGAGATGGAATGCCGAGACATCGAGAGACCATCAACTGAGAACGAGAACCATGCGAGACCGCCAAACCCGGCCTGGCGCTCAGGACCGTTGGAATCAGCTGCAAGGCGCGAAAACACAGCCCCACCACCTTGCGGAGTTTGTTCTTCCCGGAGTGGCGACCGAGCAGCTTATAGCGTAGATGAAGACGGGCTGCCAGCTCCGGCACCTGAAAACAGTCCCGGGCCGTGAGCACCACGGAGAAGCCGCGACGCTGGAGTTCGTCGACGATGGGTGCAAAAAATGGCACATGAGGGGAATTATCCAAATCGATCCAGATCGTTCCTCGCGTGGCCAGAACGGCTGGACCGCTTGGACGAGCGACCCGTCCCTCTAGCGTGTTCATTCGGTGGAGTATCTTACGGTGCCGTCTTCAATTCGAGCGTGGGCAATCACGGCGCGGTGTGAACCATCGCCCCGGATGATCCATTTGCCGTTCACCTGCGAAAGGACCATGTTGTTCCGTTGTCTCCACCACTGATCCACTTCCCCGGGTAAGGCCAACCACACGTTCTTCTGGGCGCCGAGTTTCTTGAGGACACCAAGAAGCTCACGATATAGCGTTAGTCTCGCCGGCTCCGTCGTGTAGTCAGGATGGATGATGAAGCTCACCAGTCCATGCTCGCGGAGGATAGTGTCCATCTGTCTGGTCCACATTTCGAGTGGGCTAGAACGCAGAATGTTGTACAGGGGGTAGTCTTGGACCGTGGTCAGTGGTAGCTCCACAATGTCACCAATGAAAAAGGGAAACACCGTACAGCAGCCTCCACGTTGCGGATCCAGGTGAGCGACGTTTGGCAGCGACATGTCGTACGAAAACGTAAAGGCGTCGTACCAGGCCGGATTCCGATACATTACCGGCGATCTGAAGCCGTGGGCGCCGAGCGTGTGTGCATATTGGTTAATCTTTGCGGCTCGCGTTCGGAATACCTGTTCAGAACTGAACAACTTGTCGTCGTGATTCAGTCCATGGATGCAAACCTCAGCGCCTGCCTCGCGGATTGCTGTCACCAGGTCCGCAGAAATCTGATATCGCTCCTCTGGAATCAACTCAAACGACGATCTGATTCCATACTCTTTCTCCAGCTCCAGCATTGTGTAGCAAAAGTCTTGACCGGCACCCGTCTCCACGTCGTGTGTCATGACAGCACAGGCATCGAAGCCTTTGGGCCAAAACCAGATGAAGGGGACTTGTGCCTCGCCGGAGGCCTTCAGCACGATCGTCCACAACTGTCTGATCAGGTTCTCGACCGTGGTATCAACCGGCCAAGCCGGGAAGGGTATCTTCGCCCAGTGTTTCAGGGCGGCCCGTTGCAGGATGCGTCGGACGGGCACAGGGAGCAGTGGACGCAGGGCATAATACCCACGTCGGGAAATCGAGTTGCCATCGGAGATGGAGGATCGAGCGGAGTTGACCGCGGGAAGATACTTTTCGAGGCGCAAGTTGTCGATGACTTCAGTCGGGTCGAAGGGCAAGGTAACGGAGCGACTTCCGAGCGAAAGACGGGAATCGATACTGGGCGGGGCGTCGACGCACGTCGGCGAGACCGCACCAGCAGTGACGCGACCGTACAGGCGAAGGCCGCCAAATGTGAAGAATCCCCCTGGCCCCGAGGGCGGCGGGCAGGTGAATCGATCGACGTAGGGGGGAGGGCACTTCGTATGAGCAAGAAACGCCTGCATCATAGGCGCTGAGGAGACCCTGTCACCTTGCCTGACGTCACTGAGCGCCAGAGGCATAGAACTTCAATCCCTTCTTGCGAAACGCCCTGACTTCCGCGCGAGTGGGGTACGTATACGTCTTCCACTCGCCGTCAGGTTGGGGGATGGCCGTGACCGACGTTGGATCATACTTCTCGAGAAACGATGCCAGGAGTCTCCCGCCCGCTCGGGCGGTCTTCCGATTCAGTGAATAGACGGTATCCGTCTTCGAGACTGGCACCTCGACGCGTGTCAACACATCACCAACATCGAACCCCTTCGCCACGATGTGCAAAGTTGCGCCCACCGCCGGCGCTCCCTCGAGGAGCGCATGAAAGCTCGGCGCCAGGCCGCGGTACTGGGGTAGCAGGGACTTGTGCAGATTCCAGCACCCGTATCTGGCAATGGATTCCCGGACCGTTTTCCCTATGTAATGGCTGAAGTTCGTCGAGATGATCAAATCTGGACGCCAGCGTCGCAGGGTGGCCACGCTCTGTTCGTCGTTGATGTCTGAACTCACGAGCTGTTCGACCTTGTGATCGCGCGCGAGTTGCGACGGGAAGACCCTCTTCTCCTTGTCGAGGAAGCTCCGCACCAATTTGATGTTGATCATCTCAGCCAGGAAGACGAGGCCGGACTTGCGCAGCACGAAGAAGAAACCACCGAGTCGAGAGTGTTTATAAATCGGGCGGGATGCGATGACGGTCCCTACGATCCAGTCCGGGTGGTTCTGATACACAAACTGCTGCATCTCGCCGGCGAACTCGTCGTCGATCGCCAGGAAGACGATTCGTACGGACGGCTCAGGACGCATTCGTCTTCCGTGGCCGTGAGGTTCGATGGCGTTGCGATATGCTATGCACGTTCCTGAGGCGATTCCATGATCGCGACAATGTGCTCGACAATGCTGCTCAGGGCAATGCCATCCCCGGTCGGGGGCTTGACGGGTCGAGTTCTTCGAACCAAGCGGATCTTCGTCGGAGCATCCGGAACGTTCTCGAGGAGTACGAGTCGACCGGTCGTGCTCAGATACTGATCCACCGCGCCGATCTCGCCACGAAACGTACTATAGACGGGGACGCCTAGCGCCGCCGCCTCCCGGTTCATCGTTCCGCCCCCGCTAATCACCAAGTCCGAGTGCCAGATGAGATTCAGCCCATCTACGACCTGTTCCGGAATGCGAAGCTTTCCAGTCCGGGCAAGCTCTGGCCAACGCTTCTTCACGGTGATCGCCTGTTTTTCGTTTCGGGGAAGCACGACGAGCTTCACGTTGGGCTTGTCACCGAGAAAATCGAGCACCGCGGCGAAGAGCTCGTCGCTCTGAGGATTGTGATAGTGCGCCTCGCTTGCAGGAGGTCGGAGCGTTACCAGGAGATCCGTCTCATCGACTCCCAGTTGAGGTCTGAGGCGAGGGTCCGGAACAAAACGAGGGAGATAAACGTCTTCCTTTATTCCCGGGTATTTCAGGATTCGCTTGGGATCGCCGGGGAAGGCTGCCGTCGGAATAGCATCGGGACACATGAACCACGTCGGGTGGATGAGCCCCCAGTGTTTCGCAAACTCATAGTCGGCGATGTACAGACACTCGATGCGCAGAGATGCCGATACGATGACCTGGGCACGCGAGCAATGAGAGACGGCTAACCGCGGTCGAGCCGTGAGAACCGTTGGCATCAATTGCAAGGCACGAATACCCAGGCCTGCCAGTTTGCGCAGGGTGTTCTTGCCGGAGTGACGGCCGATGAGCTTGTATTTTAGCTGAAAGCGGTCCGCGAGCTCGGGCACTTGAAAACAATCGCGGGCAGTGAGCAGGATTGAGTACCCACGCGATTCGAGTTCGTCGATGATTGGCGCGAAAAATGGCACGTGAGGGGAATTATCCAGATCGATCCAGATCTTCCCCTTGTCGGGAGCAGTGACCGGAATGGGGGCCCACATGTCGAGCGACCGTTTCATCTTTAGGAGAATTGTTTTGGGGTCACGAAGACGCGGAAACTATAGTCGCTGGGCCGCCCTCAACGAAGACCAACTTCACGGCCGCTCGCCATTACCGCCATCGACCGGAGCACTTCTGCGACCACGTGTCGCTGCTGCTCAGAGGAGAGCCCGGGGAACATCGGGAGGGAGAGTACCTGGGAGGCTGCCTGTTCGGCGATTGGGAAGTCACCTGGCCGGAGGGCGAGAGTCGCATAGGCCTTCGTGAGGTGAAGGGGGAGCGGGTAGTGGATGCCCGTTCCGATACCTGCGGCGGCCAAGTCCTGCTGCAGCCAATCCCGGTGCGCGACCCGCACGACATACAGATGGTAGACCGATCGCGACCACGATGGCGCGAATGGGAGAGCGATCGCTCCCTCGGCGTCGGCGAGGAGCTCATCGTACAGGTGTGCCCGCTCGCGACGCTGCTCGTTCCACTTCGCGAGATGACGAAGCTTCACCCGTAAGAGACCTGCCTGGATGGCGTCGAGGCGGCCATTATATCCCTCGAAGTCGTGGAAGTACTTCTTGGACTGGCCGTGATCGCGTAGCATCTGGCAGCGCCGCGCCAGCCGCTCATCGTTGGTGGTAAGGGCGCCCGCTTCACCGCAGGCGCCAAGATTCTTGCCGGGATAGAAGCTGACCGCCGCGGCGTGCCCCATCGATCCGGCCTTACGCCAGCGGTCCTCTTTCTTCGAGAAGTATTCGGCGCCGTGCGCCTGGCAGGCGTCCTCGATGACGATCAGGTCGTACTGGGCCGCTAGCTCGAGGATGGGGTCCATGTCAGCCATCTGCCCGTACAGGTGCACGGGGATGACTGCTGTGACCGGACCTCCAGTGCGCCGGCTTACAACGCGGTTCGTCTGGCCGCTGCGTCTGCATTCGATCTCCAGATAGGCGCGCAGCTTCTCCGGGTCCATGGTATAGGTGCGCTCGTCGATGTCGACGAAATCAAACCGCGCGCCGGCCTGGGTCACGGCCTCGGTCGTGGCGATGAAAGTGTTCGGGACGGTCACGACCGTATCGCCCGATTTCACACCGGCCGCGATCAAGGCGAACCGCAACGCGTCGGTGCCGCTCGCTACGCCGACGCAATACTTCACGTCAGAAAACTCGGCATACTCCCGCTCGAAGTCTTCCACCATCGGACCGCCGACGAAGCCAGCGGTCTTCAGAGCGCTTCGGAAGACCGACACCAATTCCTCTTCCAATTCCTGATGTGGAGTCACGAGGTCCACCAGCGGGATCTTTCCGTTGAGTTTCATCGCACAACCGTGGCGTCGTCGGCGAGAGACCGCAACAGCCGCGCGGGATATCCCGCCACGATCGCGTTGGCGGGCACGTCGCGGGTGACGACGCTCCCGGCTCCGATCAGGGCGTTCTCGCCGATCGTAATGTTGGCGAGAACGGTTGCACCGGAACCGATCGAGGCCCCCTTCCTCACCAGCGTAGGCTCGATGTTCCAGTCCTGCTCGGTTTGCATTTCACCGCTCCGAGTGGTGGCGCGCGGGTAGGAATCGTTGATGAACGTCACGCCGTGACCGACGAAGACGTTGTCTTCGATGATCACGCCTTCGCAGATGAAGGTGTGGCTGGAAATCTTGCAATTCTTCCCGATCTTCGCGTTCTTCTGGATCTCGACGAAGGCGCCGATCTTGGAGTTGTCGCCCACTTCGCAGCCATAGAGGTTGATGAATTTCGACAGACTGACTCCGGGTCCCAGCTTCACGTCGGGCGCGATGCAGAGATAGTCGGTCATAGCTGGATGGCCTTTCCTCTTTCCCGCAGTGATTGATCGGCCGCTTCGAGAAGTTTCACGACACGATAGCCGGATACGCCGTCGTTGAATGGCGTCTGATTCTTCGTGACACAGTCGATGAAATAGTTGAGCTCGACCTTGAGCGCCTCGGCCTGGTCGACCCGGGGGGCCCACATGTCGCCTGCGCGGTAGCTCACCAGCAAGTCGTGGAGTCCTTGTCCGGTGTTCATCTGGGCGCCCTTGTCGTAGACCTTGATCTTTTCGTCTGCCTCGAGATCGTTCCAAACCAGCATCTTTTTCTCGCCCCCGAGGAGCGTGGTCCTGATCTTGACGGGGGAGAGCCAGTTGACGCTGATGTGGGCGATCATGCTGCCGGGAAAGTAGACGGTGAGGTACGCGACGTCCACGTGGCCGTTCAGGTGGGCTTCGCCGGTGGCGATGACGGCCTCGGGTTTCTGTCGGATGAGGAAATCCATGATCGCCAGATCATGGGGTGCGAGATCCCAGATGACGCTCACGTCGTGCTGGAACAGGCCAAGATTGACTCGCGTGGAGTCGTAATAATAAAGGTCGCCGAGAACCCCCTCGTCGAGGAGGTCGCGCATCTTTCGCACGGCGCCGGTGAAGAGGAAGGTGTGATCCACCATGATCGTGAGCTTCTTCCGCTCGCCGAGCTCGATCAGCTCCTCCGCTTGCCGGGTGGTCGAAGTGAACGGCTTCTCGATGAAGACGTGCTTTCCGTGCTCCAGGGCCGCCTTGGCCAGGTCGAAGTGGGTGCAGACGGGGGTCACGACGGCGATCGCATCGACCTGCGTCGAGGCGAACAGCTCGGCGGGGTCTGTGGTGACGGGCAGGCCGGGGTGCGCCTGGGTGATCCGCTTGAGCGCCGCCGGGCTCTTGTCGCAGACCGCGGCGACCTGGCAGCCCTCGAGGCTGCGCAGATTGCGGACGACGTTCGGACCCCAGTAGCCGTAGCCGATGACACCGATGCGAATCATAGTTGATCCTCAGTGGTTGAAATGGGAGGGCGGGAAGCGAAGCCCATGCCGTTGCCTCTCACTTGAAAGCGGCGCGCGCCGGATGCGACAACGACCCCTCAGTACGCTCCCTTTCCTGACAGAACGGCCCGCGGAGTTTTCAGAAGAATCTTGAGATCCAGCCAGACCGACCACGCCTTCGCGTACCGGAGGTCGAGGCGCACCATCTCGTCGAAGCGGAGCCTGCTTCGGCCGTTCACCTGCCAGAGGCCGGTGATGCCGGGCTTTACTTCCAGCAGTCGCCGCCGGTGCCAGATATCGTAGGTGTCGAGCTCATACGGAATCGGCGGGCGGGGTCCGACCAGCGACATCTCCCCCCTGAAGACATTGAGAAACTGAGGCAACTCGTCCAGACTCGTCTTCCGGAGGAACCGGCCGACGCGAGTCACGCGTGGATCCGCGGTGATCTTGTAGACGCCGTCTCCATTCCCCGCGGAGACTTTTGCCTCGACGATGCCCGAGATGAACCGTGTGACGTAGTCCTTGTGGATCTGTGAATCGTTGACGGCATACATCGAGCGGAACTTGAGGAACGTGAACGCGACGCCGTACTGACCGATTCGCTTCTGGCGGAACAGGACGGGCCCGGGCGAGGACAGTTTGATCGCGATCGCGATCAGCAAGAAAATCGGCATGAGGACGACCAGCGCCAGGGCACTGCCGGCGACGTCGATGGCCCGCTTGACCATACGTGAGGTGTTTCCCGCGTCGGGCTGCACGAGATCCGGGTACAACGGGGCGATCTTCGGGAGGCCCGCCTCTCGCTCGTCCCAGTCGTCGGGGAAGCAGTAGAAGGAGATGTGAACGTGATTCAACTCCTTCATGTCCAGCTTGGACCGGAGGGCAGCGGTAATTTTCGTGTGGAGAGCGGCGACGACGGACTTCTTGTCGACTGGTCCGAGCTCCGCGAAGATGACGCCGAGAAGGGAGTGTTCCTTGTACCAACCGGCGATGTCTGTCTCGCGAATCGACGCGAAGAGAGCGGAGATCGTCTTGTCGAGAACGGCCTCGCCGTTGCCGTTCTGAGACGCGAGCCCAGGGTCGAGCAACATCAGGACGAAGAGCCGGCGGGACCGCTCTGTCCGCTTTCGCTCCAGACAGAGCGTGCGAAGGAACAGCGGTTCAGGCAGAAGGCGCGGCAACTCCTGTTCCTTCAGTCCGTCCGGAGCGGGTCTTGAAAGCAGTCTCATCGCTGAAGTCTCACCGTCTCACGCTGAGGGAGCAAAACGAGTGCCAGGCTGTCGAAGCCTTCGAGTTCTTCGGTAAAGCTTTTTGGATCGGCGATTTAGAGGTCAACCCTATGTCCAGACCGTCGTTGCTCCGCGGTAGGTGACGATTTACCTCGTGAAGCGCGGTCCACAATTGTTGAAATCTTTGTTCACGGGAGAGGTGTGCAAAGATTTGCACACCCCGTGAACAATCAGAGCCTCACGAGTCGCCCGCGTATGCCGGAGACTTTCGGGACGGCATGTCGCGTGTCTACGATCAGGCGGCCGTGCCTGGCTACGGCGCCATAGTCGAACTCGTGATGATCCGTGAGGATCAACACGCAATTGGCCGCGCGGAGTTCCTCCTCGGTGAGCTCGACGGCCTTGAGTTCGGTCTCGTCGACCTGCAAGGTCGGGACATAGGGGTCGACGTAGGACACTCGCGCACCCCGTTTGCGCAGCGAGGTGATGATCTCGTACGCCGGAGACTCGCGCGTGTCGCCGATCCCCCGCTTGTAGGCGACGCCCAGGACGAGGATCCTGGCGCCCTTGAGGGCGCGGCCGAGCTCGTTGAGGCCTTCACTGACGAGACCCAGCACGTGGGCGGGCATTGAGCGGTTGATCTCGTCGGCCAACGTGATGAACCGGGCCTCGTAGCCGTTGAGCCGCATCTTCCAGGAAAGGTAGAGGGGGTCCACTGGAATGCAGTGGCCACCGATTCCCGGACCAGGGTAGAAGGGCATGAAGCCGAAGGGCTTCGTCGCCGCGGCATCGATGACTTCGCGGCTGCTGACACCGAGATACCGGCACATGAGGGCAAACTCGTTGGCGAGCGCGATATTCACATTGCGGAAGACGTTCTCGTAGAGTTTCGCCAGCTCGGCCACCTTCGGGCTCGACACCTCGTGCACGCGAGGGACGATCTGTCGGTAGAGTTCGGCCGCCAAGCGGCGGCACGCCGGCGTGACGCCTCCCACCACTTTGGGAATGTCTTTGACCTTGAAGGTGGGGTTCCCCGGGTCGATGCGCTCCGGGGAGAATGCCAGGAACAGGTCCTCACCGATCCGGGCCCCCTTCGCCTGGAACAAGGGCAGGAGCAGTTCCTCGGTCGTCCCCGGGTACGTCGTACTCTCGAGGACGATCAACTGTCCCGGGCGGAAGCGGGCGGCGGCCTCTTTGGCGGCCGCGACCACGTACGAGATGTCGGGGTCCTTGGACTTCCGCAGAGGCGTCGGGACGCAGATCAGGACCACGTCACTCTTCGCCAGGACCGCAGGCTGCGTGGTCGCTTCGTAACGTCCCGCGCGAAGGAGCGACTGCAGTTGCTTGGTCGGGACGTCGGGGACGTGCGAGCGCCCGCTCGCGAGTGCCGCGACCCGGTCGGGGTCGGTGTCGAGCCCGATGACGGGGAAATCCGCCTCGGCGAGGGCGACGGCGAGCGGGAGCCCGACGTATCCCTGGCCGATGATGCTGATCTGTGCCGTGTGCGTCTCGATGCGACGACTCAGCGTGGTCGCGTAGTCCACTGATATGCGCTTAGACATTGCGGACTTCCTCTCTGGTCTCATTCCACCGTCACACTTTTCGCGAGGTTTCGCGGTTGGTCCACATCGCAGCCACGGAGGACACCCACGTGATACGCGAGGAGTTGAAGCGTCAGCGCGATCAGGACCGGTTGGAGCCACTCCAGGCTTGATGGAACGGGAATCACGAAATCGGCTTTGGCCTCGATGGTCTCGTCGCCCTCCATCGCCACGGCGATGACGACGCCATCGCGCGCCTTCACCTCTTCGAGGTTGCTGGTCATCTTGTCGTACGTAGATCCCTTCGGGACGATCGCAACGACGGGCATGCGCTGGTCGATCAGGGCGATGGGCCCGTGCTTCATCTCGCCCGCGGGGTAGCCCTCGGCGTGGATGTACGAGATCTCCTTGAGCTTGAGGGCGCCCTCGAGGGCCAGGGGATAGTGGAGCCCCCGGCCGAGGTACAGGAAGTGATCGCGGTCGACGAAGCGTTCGGCGATCCGGCGGATCGCGTCGCTCTGCCGGAGCACGATCGTCATGAGGTCGGGCAACTCCCAGAGCCCCTTCGCCACCTGGCGGACGAGGGCAGGATCGGCGAGATCGCGGCCGAGACCCAGCTTGAGCGCGAGCAGCGTGACCGCCACGAGTTGCGCGGTGAAGGCCTTCGTGGAGGCCACGCCGATTTCGATGCCTGCGCGGGTATACACCACGCCATCGGCCTCGCGAGCCAGGGAACTTCCCACCACGTTGCAGATCGCCACCGCCCGGGAGCCGCGGTCCCGC
>Ga0137396_10001704_pt1 | contig 11774 bp, 12 predicted proteins | sample czc16metaG_FD_108284 | JGI IMG/M metagenome (GOLD analysis project Ga0137396, IMG submission 108284) | Vadose zone soil microbial communities from Angelo Coast Range Reserve, California, USA - czcobulk3.16 metaG | ecosystem: Environmental > Terrestrial > Soil > Vadose zone | place: USA...
AGCGCGGATACCTCCAGGCCGTTCTTTCCTAGGTGTCTCTTATCCATAGACTTACTCCCTTTTCTTCTGGCGTGTAGTCCTTCGATGAGTTTGCGTTGGAATCGGGTATTTCCGAAATTCGGGGGCGCCGCATTGACGGTCGCTATGTAAAGATGAGCCACGCACTCGGCCCGTAACGGCGAGGCCATTAATCTCGTGGTATAAGTACGGTTCGGAGCTTTCCTGAATGAGAGTCGCGGGGAGGTCCTTCGTGAAATTCACTGTCATTGCGTTCTGCCTCATCCTGGTTCCAGCCGCTTGTGCAACGCAAGCGAATCCACCCGAGCAAGGTTCAAAGCCAAGCATGCAGGGCAGAGTCCTACAGGAGCCTGACGGGCCACCGATACGAAAAGCGAACGTGCAGTTGAACGGACTGCCGGAGCCCGGACTACAGGGACGCGGGGCCGCGCAGTACTCGGCAATTAGCGATGCGGAGGGACGATTTACGATCGCCGAGATAGAACCGGGTCATTACTTTGTCACCGTCGAGCACCCGGGATTTGTACAGTCCGGCGCCGGGAACCGTCGATCAAGTATTACGGTGCAAGCGGGAAGCGGCAGAAACGACTTGATTTTGCACATGCAGCCTGCCGCCATCATCACCGGAAAGATCGTGGACTTGGACGGCGATGCGATGCGGGGTGTTGGCGTCATTGTGACTCGAGTTGGCGCCAGCGCAGGAGGAAGGACCGTTCATAGCTTTGGCAATGCAGCCACCGACGACCTTGGAGAATTCCGGATCTCCGAATTGCGAGCGGGCCGCTATAAAGTCATGGCGTCACCGCCGCAGGGATCGCGACCGCCGGATTCAAAAGACAACGGTGGGAAGGATCCGCCGATATACCTTCCAACTCACTATCCGGGCGTTTTGAATGAGGAGCAAGCGGTAGCAGTGGAGGTTCATGCTGGTGCGGAGACGCGCGTCAATTTTGGATTGCTGACCGGCCGGGCGTACCACATCAGCGGTTCGGTAATGGGAATTCCGAGCAAAAGCAGCATGGCGCAGATTATGTTGGAGGGAAGGGGAGGTGGAAGCTCGCCAGGGCCGCAGGAGTTGGGCGAGGGCGGCAAATTTGAATTTAAGAACGTGTTGCCGGGGACCTACGTGGCGAGATTGATTGCGGTCACTTTTGAAGAGGGTAAGCCGGCCATGCAGATGCTGCGGCTGGGTGAGCCGATCGAGGTCCGCAATGCGTCAGTAGAGGGCTTGCGGCTGCAACCCGAGGCTGAAGGGCAGGTTCGGGGAAAGTTCCGGCTCGATGCCGAGCAGAAGTTTGATTGGACACAGTTGAGCGTGATACTGATGCCGGTAGAGGGGGGTGGCGCCGAGTTTGTAACTGGAGACGGCAACGGCTTTCCAGCCAGGTCCAAAGTAAGCGCCGACGGAAGTTTCGAACTGAAGAACGTACCCGGAGGTACTTACCAACTGATGGTCGGAGCCAATTCCAATAATTTGGCAGACTACTTCACGAAGTTTGTGAATCTCGGCGGGCGAGACGTGACCGATTCCGGTTTTGCGGTTAACGCGGGGACATACCTGGACGTGGTAGTGAGCGCCAAGGGAGCGAGCATCAGCGGAAAAGTAGTTGACGACAAAGGCCAACCGATCGCGAACGCGACCGTTGTGGATATTCCCAGTGTGGAGCATCGAGGGCGGCTGGATCTTTATCAGCGAAGTACCAGCGACGCGAGCGGCAATTTCAGTCTGCGCGGCTTAAGCGCTGGTAAGTTCACCGTGTTGGCCTTCGAAGAATTGCAGGAGGATGTCCGGCAGCCTGATTTCTTAAAGTCGTACGGAGCTCGGGGTCAAGTGGTTGAATTGGAGGAAGGGAATCGAAAAAGTGTAGTGCTCAAGGTAATTCCCTATGACGCGGAGACAGAGTAGAGCGATGCGAGATGGCGTTAAGCGTGGGCTGTGGGTGGACGGACCGGCTTGGAGGCTGCCCAGCCCCGCCTGAAACGCTTTTCTCCTGGTGTTCGCCCCGCGAGGCGGCATTGCATCCCATTCTGCCGGCTAGGCTTATTGGCGCAAACCCTTTGATTGTAGCCATTTACGCGTTGGGAGCATCCAAGTAAATGCTAACAAAACATTCACGCTTTATACGCATAGCACCCATTAAAATAATTCGTAGGGTGCCAGCCCAAAATGCGGTTAAGGTAGTTGTAGCCCAAGAAAGGGAGTACTAGAACATGGTAAAGCAGTTTCTTCTGGCCAGCGACTTTGACCAGACGCTCAGCTTTAACGACTCCGGGGTCGTACTGAGCGAACTCATCGGCTTTCACGGCTTCCACGATAAGGTGGCCGGACTGTCGCAAATGAACCTTGTGCAGCAGGGCGCGGAGCTCAGCTACCTGATTTTGCACGATCCGGAGTTCCGGCGCGTACGCCGGGAAGACCTCATCGAGACCGGCAAGCGCATTCGCTTGAAGCACGACGTGGCGCTGTTTGCGCGCGCGCTCGAGAACCTTGCCGACGACTACAAATTTTCGTTTCACGTCATCTCCGCCGCGCCGCAGGAAATCATCCAGTCGGCGTTGGAAGGAATTGTGCGGCCCGATCACATTGTCGGGACGCGCTTCCGATACAACGAAGCGACCGGGGAAGTGGAGTCGATTATTCGGGCTTCCGCGGGCTGGGGCAAGATCACGGTGCTGGAAGAGATCCGCGCGGCGCTGGGCATCAGCCACGACCACATTGTTTACATGGGCGATGGCAGCTCGGATTTGCCGGTAATGATGCACGTGAACCAACACGACGGACTGACCATTGCAGTTTCTGAAGCGAAATACATCACGAAGGTCGCGAGGCGCACGGTGCTGAGCGACAACGCGATGAGCGTGCTGGTACCGGTGCTGGAAGAAGTGCTGCGGTGGGATTCCGCTCGCATCCGCCGCCTGTTTGCCAGCTACGGGCTGACGCTGCGGGAGTGGGACAAGACGCGCACGGACGTGCTGACGATCCAGGATGCAGCCCTGCCTGTGCCGGTGGCCGCGGCTAGTCACACACCCTAAAGTCACAGTAGTAAGCAGCGCATCACGATTTCCGGGCGTCACCGCTTAGCGGACGGCGTCCGGCAATTTTCATCTGTCGGCAAACTGCGCTTTTCTGTACTCTGGAAGTGTCCAGAGGCCGAGTGAGCATTATGAAAGCATCTTCTCGCGCTGCATTTCTTGCGGCGCTTCTTTTCACGCCAAACTGGTATGTGCTGGAATTCGCGAACTTCAGGGCTGCCGCGAAAGAACCGCAAGCAGACACATCGTCGAAGCCGACGGTGTACGTTTCCGATTTCGAGATCGACGTAGTGGCATCCGAGTCCGGGAACAGAACGGACGCCGCGCCACAGGCTGGTGCACGAGCGCCGGAGGATGATTCTCGGATACTGGCCAGCCGGCTTGTCGAGCTGATGTCGACAAAACTGGTTGCTGCTTTGCGGAAGGCCGGCTACACCGCGGTGCGCATGCAACCGAGCGCCGCGCGACCTGACAGCGGGGTGCGGATTCGCGGGTTGTTCGCGGAGATCGATAACGAAAATCACTGGCGTCGTGCGGTGATCCGTACCGCTACGGACTCTGGGAAGATGCAAGCACTCGTGAGTGTCGCGAACCTGGCAAAACCGGATCAAGCACTGTACGAGATTGCGAATGTGCCCGGAAACGAAAACAAGCCCGGCGCCATGATCACACTGAGCCCCTACGTGCCGCTGATGAAATTCGATCTCAGAAAAGATGCGAACGAGGACGTGTTCAAGACCATAGCGCCGCGCATCGTCAACGATTTAACTGCTTTGCTGAACGCCAATCCCGCGGCGATGTCGCAATAAGTTCGCCTAGTCTGCTTTGAGGATTGCCTCGGAGTCTACGAGGCAAAATATCGCGCGAGCCCATCCCAATAGTGCTCTTTCCATCCGGTCGCGAGGTGCTCGGCGGCGCCCTGCGGGAAGCCGGTGTGGTCGAAGACGATCTTGGTGTCTAAGCCTTGCTCCTTCAGGACGAAGCGGGCAATGGAGTAATCCCCGGGCGCCCACTCCGAACGCCACGCTTGCACAACACGCTCGCCGGGAACCAATTCGATGTGGCGGCCGGTGATCACTCCGCCGAAGAGCGAAAACGCGCCCCCGGGGTCGCGGCTGATCTTGGTGTCCATGCCTCCGCTTAGCTTCCGAAACTGTTCGGTGTCGGTGAGCACTTCGTAGACGCGCTTGCGACTTGCTTTGATGATGACTTCCTGGTGGATGGCCCCGGCGGTATGCGAGATCCCTTGCGAATCCAGAACACCTGCCTTGGAGCTTGTGACGCACGAGCGCATTGCGAGCGAGGAACTCCGCAAGATGCACGAGCAGGGTTGGTTCGGCTGCCTGGAAGGCTTGGCGAGATTTGTGGAGGGCAAGTGACGCCGCGCGGAGGGCCAATTTTTCTGCCGGGCTGCAACTATGGCGCGCAACTTTTGCGAAAGGCGAGTGTTTGTGGGTTTAAGGTTTTGTGTGATCGTAACATAGTGGTATTTCGGTGCAAGTGAGTAAATACTGCCTATTGAATTCGTTGCGGTCGCAGGAGTAGTTTTTCATCATACTCCGCGAAGAAATTTTCCGGAGAAAACATAGGGTGGGTTCTGGCAGTGCGCTGACTATGCTCGTTCTCTGATCCCTGTCCTCGCACTAGCGTTTCGAGCACGTTCTGCCTGACCTGCGAACCGGGAGGTAGCACATGCGGCGAATCTCTGCGTATTTGGGTATTTCTGTGTTGTTTCTGAGTGTGCAGGCGAGCACGAAGGCGCAAGACATCCTTGTGCCCGCGGGCACGCTGCTGCGTTGCACTTTGGATGAGCCAGACTTTTCCTCGAAAACGGTGGACATTGGCGATCCGGTGGTCTGTCATCTGGCTGCGCTGCGGCAATTCGGCAAGACGGTGTTTCCACGCGGCAGTTATTTAGGCGGACACCTGGAAGCCGATAAGGAGCCGGGGCATTTTGTTGGGAAAGGCTATTTGAAGATTGAGTTCGATCGCATTGGCTTCCCGGACAGCGACATTCCCATGCCAAGCAAAATCATCGCGGCCAAAGGATACAAAGTAGATAAGAAGGGCGACATTGTCGGCAAGGGGCACGCGACGCGAGACACGGTGGAATGGCTGATTCCACCGCTGTGGCCGTGGAAAGTTTTGACGCTGCCGAGGCGCGGGCCGCGTCCGACGCTGAAAGGCGAAGAGCAAATTACCGTTCGGCTGATGGACGATATCGATGTGCCGCGACAGGGCGCGTCCCTACGTTCTTATGAGCGTCCGCCTGCGCCGGCCTCGTATCATTCGCAATCGTTCCGCATGCCGGTGTCGCTGAAGAATTCGGAAAAGCCGGCGAACGACGCGCCTGACATTTCCGAAATTGGCTATGAGGCGACAAACGCGGCTCCGGATGGTGCTACCACTACAAACGCATCCGCCACATCAGAAGCGCCTGCGCAGATGGTCCGCACAAGTTCGGTGGTTACCGGACAGCCCGCGCGGGTGCGGCTGATCGCACTGAAGTCTGAGAACGTATATGCCGTGACGAATTACCGAATCAACGGCGGCAGCTTGAGCTATGTGCTGGCGAGCGGCGGGACAGGTTCGGTGGATCTGACGGAAGTGGATTGGCGAGCGACTTCGCGGCTGAATGGCGAGGCGGTTTCTGCATACCAAAGTAACGGGCATACCTACTGAATGGGCGGACAGAGCTGAGGGACACAGTGCTGCTGCGTCCCCGGATTCAGAAACAGAGACGGCTAATCGGCGGCAACAACGGAAGCGACCGGCTGGCGGGCAGCGATGTCTGTGACGATGGTTCGAGAGCCGGCGTAGAGCACCGCGGCCAAAACTACAGACAGAACGGGAATCATCAGCATCGCTTGTTGGAGGCCGATGGCACGAAGAGCTTCGGTCATCGTGGCGGAGCTTGCCTGCAGGGCGGCGCGATGGGCGAGAAAATCGCTGAGACGGCCGGTGAGTAGAGGGCCGAACGAGGCGCCGCACATATACATGGCCATGAAGTAGATGGCCATGGTGGCGCCGCGCTGGTTGGGGGCGACCAGATCTTGAATGGCGGAATAAACGAGGCCGTAGTAGCTGGTGAGCAAGGAGTAGCTCAGCGTTAGGAAAACGACGGCAGCGAGCAGGGAACCGGCGGGCTGAAGTACACCGATGCAGGCGAGAGGCGCGGCGACCAGCGAAGTCATGGCAGCGATTCGCAGGCGGCCATCTTTCCGCCGACTCGCGATGCCGTCACCGAGGTATCCGGCGATGCAGCAGCCGGTGAGGCCTCCGCTGAGGTAAACGATGCCGCTGGCGACGCCGGACGAAGCCACGGAGACTCCGTGAAGGCGGCTCAAAAACGCTGGAAGAAATGTGGCGATGGCATACATATTAAAATTCAGGAGCGCGCCGGAACCGATAATCCACCACAGCGTGGGGATGCGTAGAATCGTCCACATCGAGCCGCGGGACAGTGGAACGGGATGAATTTCGCTGGCGCCGCGTTGGGGTTCGGGCAGCAGCAGTAATGCCGGAATCAGAAGCAGCGCGGGAGCAGCGGCCAAGACCATTGCAGCGCGCCAGCCGTAGGCCTGGGCCAGAGGTCCGCTGAAGAAGAAACTAAGCGCGCCGCCGACCGGCACTCCCAACATGAAAAGTGCGAGGACGCGAGAACGTTTGTCCGGCGGAAAGAGATCGCCGAGCCAACTGGTTGCCGCGGGAGCGCAGCCTGCTTCACCGACTCCGACGCCAATACGTGAGAAAAGCAGCATGGCGAAGCTGCCGGCGAATGCGGCGGATGCGGTCAGCGAAGACCAAATGAGGATGGCTCCGGCGAGGAGTTTCTTGCGGCTGGCGGAATCTGCGATGCGGCCGAGGGGCAGGCCGACCAGGGCGTAAATCCAGATGAAAGCGCTGCCGAGCAGGCCGATCTGTGTATCGGTGAGATGGAACTCTTTGCGGATGGGCTCGGTTAGCGCGCCGGGGACGTGGCGGTCGTAGAAATTCAGTGTGTTGATCGCGAAGAGAACGAGGGCGGAGAGAAGAAGGCGAGTCGAGGTGGATTTTTGGGCCACGTGCGCATGCTAGCAGAGGAGGAAGTTGGCAGTCGACAGCAGATAGTAGGAAGCGGAACACAGAAAGGTTGCAGAGACAGCACTGCCCGCCTGATCGGCGCCAGGCGGCAATGAATCTGCAATCTTTGGATTAGGTGGACTGGCCGGCGGCCTTGGCCATCTGCTTGGACCATTCCTCGGAGCGGCGCTGCATCTCCTCCGGAGCAACATCCTCTACGTGCGTGGCGATGCCCCACTGATGGCCGAACGGGTCGGTCACCTTGCCGTAACGGTCTCCCCAAAACATGTTGCTGGGCGGCATATCTGGGCGGGCACCGGCTTTTACGGCGCGATTGAACGCGGTGTCCACGTCTTCGGTATAGACGAACAGATAGGACGACTGCAGAGCGGTGGGGTTGGGCGCGGCGGACATTCCGGGGAATTCATCAGCGATCATGAAGCGCGAGTCGCCGACCTGCAGCTCAGCGTGCATCACCCTACCGCCGGGACCAGCCATGCGCATGTTTTCCTTGGCGCCGAGAGCTTCCTTGTAGAAGGCGATGGCCCTGGCGGCATCACGACAAGTAAGAGCCGGGGTGATGGAATGATAGCCTTCGGGAATAGGACGAACTTTTGCTGACATTAGAAACCTCCAGGGAACTTGAACGTGCGCGCACAATGATTGGGAAGGAACTCATGCGCGTAAAAGGGTAGATACGCCCGAAGCGGATGGGAAGTCAAGAGTTTTACTCTCCAGTGTCGGGGAACCGGCGGGCCGTAGCGCATAACGCCTGAATGCGATCGGCTGGCAACGCAGGGCCGCGTTGACGCAACGAATGGGCGGAGGGAATATAGGCCGGAAATTTAACGTGGGGGGGTGCTTATGCGCTACGAATTCCTGGTGGAGACGTACGAGACCGAGCGCGTGAAGGTGGTGAGCGTTTGGAGCGAGTTTCACGATGAGGATTTGCCGGTGCGTCCACGAGCGGATGACCCTCGCGGTCGCAGCGTGCGGGAACAAATGGTGCACCAGTGTGTGAGTGAGGATTTGTGGTTCCGCACCATGCTGGGAATTGACGTGGGCGCACCGCCGCTTCCGGCGCAGGAGACGCGGCTGGAATTCATCAAGCGCTACGCGGAAGACAGCGGGAAGCGGCTGGAGGTGCTGCGGGGAAAGCCGGAGAGTTGGTTCGAGGAAGAGACAAAGTTTTTTGATGTCGCGCGTTCGCGGGCCTGGGTGCTGACGCGCCGGCTAACGCATACTTCGCACCATCGCGGCCAGCAGATGGCCATGCTGCGCATGCTGAGGCACGATTTACACAGCAATTACGGACCGACGGCGGACACCGGCGGATTGATGCAGAATCATGCGCCGACAATTTATGCGTATGACGGATTGGAAGCACTGCTGAAGGGCGAGGCACACGGCGGCGCGAAGAGGCCATTGCCTGGGGCAAAGGCAGCCGTGACAGAGCGTCCAAGCCCTGCTTAATTGTTTACCGCTTCCTTCAGCACGAGCAGACCCGCGTAATAAAGAAGGCCATTGTTTCCGAGTAGCGCTTCACCCGACCGCAATCTCGCAACTTTCCCAAAACCCGCCGTAATTCCACTTTCCCAGATGATGCGTTCTACGTTCGAGTGACTGATTCGCCGGACAAGCCCGCAAGACGGTCCTAGGCCAGTGCCTCACAAAAATTAGGGCCGTCGGAGGGAATAACATACAGGGAGGTCACCTAACGTGTTAGATTGCCGCCGTCCGAGGTTCCGAAGATCTGACAAGGACAACCGCCGACCCCGCAATCCTCGAGTACCTCGCGGCCAAGACAGCGCGGCTGCCGTTCGTTCGGGATTTGTCTGGAGCGACTAGGGAGAGCGAAAATGAGTCCGACCGGCATGATCGTTTCGTTTCTGGGATTCTTCTTGTTAATTTTTGCTTTGAGCGTGGTTTTTGGTTCGTTTTTCACCGTAGAGACGGCGCAGGTCGCCATCGTGCAGCGTCTGGGTAAGTTCGCGCGTGTTGCCGGTCCTGGACTTAATTGGAAAACGCCCTTGATCGAGGCGGTAGTGCGGCGCATGAGCATGAAAGTGCAGCAGTTTGACGTGAAAGTCGAAACTAAGACGCAGGACAACGTCTTCGTGCAAATCCCCGTCTCGATCCAATACAAAGTCATACCAGAATCAGTGGAAGCGGCATTTTACAAACTAACTGATCCCGTCAAGCAGATCGAATCCATGGTCTACAACGTGGTCTTGGGGCATGTTCCGAAAATGAAGCTGGACGACACTTTCCTCAATCAGGCAGCCATCGCCAATGATTTGCGCGACAGCCTGGACGGCTCCATGAAGGAGTACGGCTACTCGATCGTGAAAGTGCTCATCTCCGACATCGTGCCGGACCAAAAGGTGAAAGCCGCGATGAACGACATCAACGCCGCGCAGCGCGAACGCGAAGCGACCGTATCCCGCGCGGAAACGAACAAGCTGCTCCTTGTAAAGCAGGCCGAGGCGGAGGCCGAATCCAAGCGCCTGCAAGGCGAAGGCATTGCTAACCAACGCAAGGCCATCATTTCCGGGCTAAAAGACTCGGTGGAAGACTTCGCGAAAACCGTACCAGGTTCCACGCCCCAGGACGTTATGCAGCTTGTCCTAATGACGCAGTATTTCGACACTCTAAAGGACATCGCGGCCAACGATCACAGCAACACCATCTTGATCCCGCACACGCCAAACACGTTGACCGATTTATTCGGCCAGATCCGCAACGCCGTGATCACTGGCACGGAAATGACCAAGCACGACGTACCCTCGTCACTATCCCCGAGCGGGTCACAAAAATGAGCAGGGTACCTTACACTCAGTTGTGGTACAGCTCCGGGAATTGCTTTTTCAGGTGCTCTAGTTTGGGAAGGTCGTTGTAGACGATATAGGGTTGGTCGGTGTGGGTCTGCAGGTAGTCTTGGTGATAGTCCTCAGCGCGAAAGAACGCTTTGAAGGGCACAACCTCGGTGACAATTTTCCTGGGATAGACCTTGGCGGCGTCAAGCTGCTCGATGTAGGCGGCAGCGATGCGCTGCTGTTCCTCACTGGAATAGAAAATGGCAGAGCGATATTGCGTGCCGTCGTCCGGGCCCTGGCGATTGAGCTGGGTGGGGTCGTGCGCGACGGAGAAAAAGATCATCAGGATCCGGCCGTACGAAATTTGCGAAGGATCAAACGTGATACTGACGGATTCCGCATGGCCGGTGAGTCCGCTGCTGACTATCTCGTAGCTGGGTGAATTGACGCGGCCACCGGTGTAGCCTGCGGTCACGGAGCCGACGCCTTTGAGATGTTCGAAGACCGCCTGCACGCCCCAGAAGCAGCCGCCGGCGAGAATGGCCGTTTGCTGGGACTTGCCGGTGGCGAGTGGAGCGTCGACGGCGGGTTTTGGGAATGGGTAGCGTGGCTCGGCGGCGGGCCGGGCGCCGATCAGGCGGACAGCGTTCCACGCGAAAAAAGCAGTGATGGCGGTGATAGCCAGGGTGCGGCCGATGGTGGAACTGCGCATCCGTTTCGCTCCCGATGAAAGCGTGTCGCTTCGGCGAAGTGTGAAGCGAAGCAGGGACGCGCCGAAGGGCGTCCCTACAACACTTCTATTGAAGTATACGCTGGTGCCGCCAGGTTGGATGATGGCGCTATTCGGGTTTGCTGATGACACCGCAGGCGATGCGTGGAGGAGCGGCGCTGGAAGTTCCCCCAGAAACGGCGTGAATGACGATGGCGGTCCCGCCGTTGCTGAAAACGGAATGCTCGTCCGTGCCGAGGGTGACATTGGGAGCAACTACCGTCGCGTGGCCGGTTCCGTCGGGGGCCACAATCAGCGAGAAGTCCGGAATATCTCCGGCGGGCATGCCCATGTGATCGGCGTGGCCGGAGGCGCCGTTGAAGTGCGGTCCGGCGGACTTGAAGTCAGGTGCCTCGCACTTGGGGTTTTGATGGATGTGGAGAGAGTGCTCGCCCGGCGGCAAGCCCTTGACGTCCAGCTTGATTTTCACTCCGTGCGCAGCTTCGCTGAGCACGGCGGTTCCAATGTTTTGACCCTGGGCGTCTTTGATTTCCACGGTGACAGGTTTGGAAGGGGCGGCGCTACGGGCTTGCACGGCGGCGATGCCGCCGGCGAGAACTGCAAGACACACAACACTGGGAATCGTTTTCATCTTTCCTCGCTTTAGTTGTGGCGTCGAATGATCCGGCACCCGCCGGGGGGTGCACTATTCCACCCTAGCGAAGTGAGGCGAATTCTGAATCACGCTGTAGTCAGTCGGATACTGGGTGTGGGAAGTAGAAAATGAACCGGGAGATGAGGCATGCTAGGGTGCCCAACCAAAACTGACGGGGACCATAATGCCTTCGCGAATTCAAATTTGCAGTTGCTTGACCCTGCTTCTCTCTATTCCCGCGATCATTGCCGCACAGGTGACGCATGGGAAAAAGCCGCAGTTGCCTCCGCCCTACGCCACGAAATCGTCGGCGAACTCGCCCAGTGAGGTGAAGCCTCCGGCGGGATTCCTGCCTACGGTTCCGGCGGGATTCAAAATAAATGTCTTTGCAACCGGATTCAAAAGGCCTCGCTGGCTAATTGTTGCGCCGAACGGAGATATTTTCCTGGCGGACACGGGCTCAGGGGAGATCATCATATTG
>Ga0137396_10001705_pt1 | contig 11773 bp, 7 predicted proteins | sample czc16metaG_FD_108284 | JGI IMG/M metagenome (GOLD analysis project Ga0137396, IMG submission 108284) | Vadose zone soil microbial communities from Angelo Coast Range Reserve, California, USA - czcobulk3.16 metaG | ecosystem: Environmental > Terrestrial > Soil > Vadose zone | place: USA...
CGTGCGCACGAGAAGCGCGCTAAGCTGATCGTCGCCGACCCGCGACGCACCGAGCTCGCCGGACGTGCCGACATCCATCTGCAGATGCAACCGGGCACCGACGTCGCCCTCTACTCGGCGATGCTGCAGCACATCCTCGCCCAGAGCCTGGAGAACAGGGCGTTCCTCGCCGAGCGCACCCACGACTTCGAAAAGGTCCGCAGCGCGGTTCAGCCCTACACGCCCGAGCGCGCGGCGAAAATCACCGGGGTGCCGGCCGACGTGATCCGCCGCGCGGCGGAGACCTACGCCCGCGGCCCCAACACCAGCACCCTGTGGGCCATGGGGCTGACGCAGCACGCCAACGGCACCGACATCGTGACGTCGCTGCTGAATCTCATGCTGGCGTGCGGCATGATCGGCCGCTGGGGCGCCGCCATGCTGCCGGTGCGCGGCCAGAACAACGTGCAGGGGGCCTCCGACGTCGGGGCGATCCCCTTCGTGTATACCGACTATCGCTCGGTGAAGGACCCAGCCATCCGTGCCGAGTACGCCCGCGCCTGGGGCGTACCAGCGGAGTCCCTGTCCCTCAAGGAAGGGCTGATGGTCACGGAGGTCGTCAAGCCGGAGAGCGGCGTGCGCGGGATGTACATCATGGGAGAGAACCCGATCATCTCGGATCCCGACATCGCCCACGCCGAGCACTGGTTCCAGGAGCTGGAGTTCCTGGCCGTCCAGGACCTCTTCCTCACCGAGACCGCCCGATACGCCGATGTCGTGCTCCCCGCCTCCAGTTTCGCCGAGAAGACCGGCACCTTCGTCAACACCGAGCGGCGCATCCAGCTCTCGCACCGGGCGGCGGATCCGCCGGGACAGGCCCGCGGCGATCTCGAGATCCTGATCGAGTTGTCCAACCGACTGGGACTCAACACGCCGCACCGAGCGGCCGACGAGGTCATGTGGGAGATCGCGCAAGTGACGCCGAGCTGGCGGGGGGTGACGTATCCGCGCCTGGAAGGGGCGGGCTTGCAGTACCCTGTCCCCACCGTCGACCACCCCGGCACGGCGTTCCTGTTCGCCGACCGCTTCCCCACGCCTGATGGCCGAGCCCGCTTCGTGCCGGTCGAATACACCGATCCGGTCGAGCTGCCCGACGAGACCTATCCGTTCGTGATGAACACCGGTCGCCAGCTCTACCACTGGCACACTGGCACGATGACCCGCCGCGCGACCGGACTCGACGCCCGCGAGCCCACCGCCATCGTGGAGATCCACCCGGCCGACGCGGCGGCGCTCGGCGTTACCGAGGGCGACCTGGTGCGGCTCACCTCGCGCCGCAACTCGATGGTGACCGCGTGCCGCGTCTCCGACCGGGTCGCGCGGGGGCAGGTGTTCGTGCCGTTCCACTTCCGCGAGGCCGCGGCGAATCTGCTGACCAATCCGGTGCTCGACCCCTACGCGAAAATGGCCGAGCTGAAGATCTGCGCGGTGAAGATCGAGCCGGTGCGCGCCGCCGCACCGGTTCCGGCCGACTGACCGCTCAGGGCTTCTCGCAGGCCGCCTTCACGATCAGCGTCTCCCCCAACGCCACCGGCAGCGAATAGAGCTGGCGGCGCACTTCGGCGGAGCGCAGGCGCATCGCTTGATCCTTCTCCCACCGCCGAAACACCAAGCCTGTGACGAGCCACGCGAGAGGCCACAGCGGCGTGTACAGCCAACTCACGGCCTTCACGCGGTTCGCGGCGATGGCCGTGATCCGGAAGCCGTTGCTGTGCAGCAGGTAGCGGATCTCGGGGAACGACACCAAGCCGATATGGTGCCAGGGGTCGGGCGCCGTCTCATCGAGCGGCGTCTTGCCCTTGTTGTGGAACCCGGTCAGCAACCAGCGCCAGCGCGACCGCAGCGCGCTGATGTTGGGCGTCGAGAGGAGCAACACGCCGCGCGGCCGCAGGATGCGCCGGCACTCGCGTACGAAGTCGAAGGGCCGCTCCAAGTGCTCGATCCCGTCGATGCACGCCACCGCGTCGAAGCCGTCGTCCGCGAACGGCAGAGGGGCGTTCATGTCCGCGCGCGTGAATGGGACTCCCGCCACCTTGAGCAGCGGCTGCACGTCGACGGCCTGAACCTCGTATCCGGTGGCGCGAAGGCGGCTCACGAACGCGCCTTCCCCGCACGGGATGTCGAGCACGCGGCGGCAGCTGGGCTCTGCCGAGAGGAGCGCGGCCACCGTGGCATGCGTATCCTTCGTCGTCGCCTCGCGAATCGTCGCTTGCTCGTTAGCCACGCGTCCCTCGAGAAAGCCGGCGGGGCGGGGCTGTAAAGATACGCGGCGTGCCGTGAGGCCGGGCGATCGCCCACGGGCTGCCCTGGCGGGCTCACCCAGCCGCCCTGCCCCGGGTAGATTCCTTGCCGCTCATCGCCCCGAGTTCGACGCCCCGATGCAGGCAATCGTCAAGCAACGCCCGGCCCCCGGTCTGACCGTCACGACGGTTCCCAAGCCGTCGGCCGGCCCCGGCGAGGTGCTGATCCGCGTGCGCCACGCGGGGGTCTGCGGCACCGACCTCCACATCGCCGACTGGGACGCCTGGGCGCAGGGGCGGATCAAGCCGCCGGTCGTGGTCGGCCATGAGTTCGCCGGCGAGATCGTGGCGCTGGGCGAGGGCGTCACGGAGCTCAAGATCGGCCAGCTGGTGACCGCCGAGGGGCACATCGTCTGCGGCCACTGCCTGCAGTGCCGCACCGGCAACAGTCACATCTGCCGCAACACACGCATCATCGGCGTCGATCGCGACGGCGCGTTCGCCGAGTTCATCGCGATGCCCGCCACCAACGTCCTCACCCTCGACGGCATCCCCACCGAAATCGGGGCGATCATGGACCCGATGGGGAACGCCTTCCACACGGTGCTGACCGCGGAGATCCCCGGCAGCACCGTGTTCGTGGCGGGGTGCGGTCCCATCGGCTGCTTTGCCGTCGGCATCGCCCGGGCCGCAGGCGCGTCCCGGGTGATCGCCTCCGACGTGAACCCTAAGCGCCTGGCGCTCGCGGAGAAGATGGGCGCGCACGTCACCGTAAACGCCGCCAAGGAGGACGTGGTGCGCGCGGTGCTGGCCGCGACGGGCAACGAAGGGGCCGACGTGGTGTGTGAGATGTCCGGCGTCCCCGCCGCTGTCCATCAAGCGTTCGCCGCGGTGCGCCTCGGCGGCCGCGTGCAGCTGCTCGGCCTCCCCACGGGGCCGGTGCCCGTGGACTTCGCCAACGAAATCATCTTCAAGGGCTTGCTCGTCTACGGCGTCATCGGACGCAAGATGTACGAGACCTGGCACCAGATGCGCCGCTTTCTTTCGGCGGGCCTCTTCGACCCCCGGCCCGTCATCACGCACCGCTTCCCGCTGAACAAGATCGACGACGCCCTCGCCACGATCCGCGCCGGCGACGCCGGCAAGGTCATTCTGGAGATCGCATGAGCTTCGTCGCCCGGCTCGAGACCGAGCTCGACCAGTTCAAGAAGGATGGCGTCTACAAGCGCCTCAACTACCTCGACGCCCCACAGGGCGCGCGCACCGTGATGGAAGGGCGTGGCGAGGTCGTCATCCTCTCGTCCAACAACTACCTGGGGCTGTGCAACCTCCCGGAGGTGGTCGCCGCCGGGAAAGCGGCGCTGGACCACTTCGGTGCGGGGACGGGGTCGGTGCGGTTCATCTGCGGCACGTTCACCATCCACCGCGAGCTCGAGGCGGCCCTTGCCCGGCTCGTTGGCTGCGAGAGCAGCCTCACCTACGTCAGCTGCTGGAACGCCAACGAGGGCCTCTGCCCCACCCTGCTCGGCGAACAGGACATCGTCATCTCAGACCAGCTGAACCACGCGTCGATCATCGACGCCATTCGCCTCGCCAAGACGATCACCAAGTGCCAAACGGCGGTCTACAAACACTCCGATATGTCGGACCTCGAGGCCCAGCTGCGCGCGGCGCAGGACCGCCGGCTGAAGCTCATTTTCACGGACGGGATTTTTTCGATGGAGGGCGACATTGCCCGGCTGCCGGATCTGCTCGACCTGGGCCGCAAGTACGACGCGGTGGTCGCCGTCGACGATTCACACGCCACCGGCGTGCTCGGCAAGACGGGGCGCGGCACCGCCGAGCATTTCGGGGTCCTGGGGGAAGTGCCGATCATCACCTCGACGCTGGGCAAGGCGCTGGGTGGCGCCGCGGGCGGGTTCACGGCCGGCCCCGCCGCGCTGGCCGACTACCTCACGCAACGCTCCCGGCCCCAGCTGTTCAGCAACGCTTTGCCTCCCACCGTGGCCGCGAGCGCCCTCGCCGCGGTGCGCTATCTCGAGTCGCACCCCGCGCTCGTCACCCGCCTGCGCGACAGCGCGACCTACTTTCGGGAGCAGCTCATCGCCTTGGGCTTCAAGCCGCTTCCCGGCGCGACGCCGATCATCCCGGTCATCCTGGGCGAGACCGCCAAGGCGATCCGCATGAGCGAGATGCTGCTGGATGAAGGAGTGTTCGTCACCGGCTTCGGCTATCCGGTCGTGCCGCAGGGCCACGCGCGCGTGCGCTGCCAGATCTCCGCCGCCCACACCAGGGACGACCTCGATTTCGCCCTCGGCGCCTTCAAGAGAGTCGGCACCAAACTGGGGTTGATCTGATGAAACGACTGCTCCTGCTCCTCATCGTCCTCGTTGCCCCAACACCCAGCCGCCTCACCGCTCAACGACCGCCTCTCCCTTCACCCTATGCAGGTCTGGGCTTCGAGCCCGGCGCGGATTCAATGCTCGCGGACTGGGGCCAGATCACGACGTACCTGACCGCGGTGGCCGAGGCGAGCCCGCTCGTGCGTTTGGACACGCTCGGCCGGACGACGCTGGGCCGGCCGTTCCTGCTGCTCACCATCACCTCGCTCGCGAACCAGCGCCGGCTCAAAGAGTTGCAGCGCGACCAGCGCCTGCTCGCCGACCCCCGCGGGCTGACCCCCGCGGCGCTCGAAACCCTGCGGGTCACGCAGCCCGCGGTAGTACTGATCGACAACAACATCCACTCGACGGAGATCGCCTCGAGCCTGATGGGCCTGACACTCGCTCACCAGCTGGCGACGGACCCGGAGCTCACCCGCCTGCTCGATTCGGTCGTGGTGCTGCTGGTGCCGTCGATGAACCCCGACGGGCTCGACACGGTCGTCGCCTGGTACCGGCAGTACAAAGGCACGCGGTACGAAGGCGGGCCACTGCCGTGGCTGTACCACCCGTACGTTGGCCACGACAACAACCGCGACTGGTTCATGTTGACGCAGGTGGAAACGCGGCTCGTGACGCGGGTGCTCTACCACGATTGGTTCCCCGAGGTCGTCTACGACGTGCACCAGATGGGGAGCAACGGTCCGCGGCTGTTCTTGCCGCCGTTCGCCGATCCGGTGAATCCGAATCTCGACCCGATGCTGGTCGAGGCGACGAACCTCGTGGGGACCGCGATGGCGAGCGCGCTGTCCGACTCGGGCTATACCGGCGTGGCGCACCAGGTCAGCTTCGACCTGTGGTGGCACGGCGGGTTCCGCTCGGTGCCGGCGCGCCACAACATGATCGGGATCCTGTCGGAGGCGGCGAGCGCTCGTCTGGCGTCGCCCATCACCCTGACGGAAGAGGCCCTGCGGCAGCCGGCGCGGGGCATCAACTATCCCGCCCCTTGGGCCGGGGGCACCTGGCGCATCGGTGACATCGCGCGCTACGAACTGGTCGCTGCCAGGGCCCTGGTGCGTCTGGCCGCGCATGAGCGGCAGGCGTTCCTCGACCGCTTCGTCGCCCTGGGCCGGCGCGCGGTCGAGGCGGGGCGGCAGGGCGATCCGTTTGCGTACCTCCTCCCGCCCGGCGCCCGCGATCCCGAGGCTCGCGCACGACTCGCCACGGTGTTGCTCCAAGGCGGCGTCGAGGTGCTACGCGCCGAGTCGGCCTTCAGCGCGGATGGGCAGGCGTATCCCGCCGGCACCCTAGTCGTGCCGATGGCCCAACCGTTCCGGTCGCATGCCAAGGACCTGCTCGAGCCCCAGCGCTACCCGATGATCGAGGGCAAGCCGCCGTACGACGTGGCCGGCTGGACGCTCCCCTTCACGATGAATGTGCCGGCGGTGACGGTGCGTGCGCCGTTCGCGGCTCGACTCACAGGGGTGGACAGCGTGCCAGTGCCGCCGGGGCGGGTCGTGGGCAGCGGGGATGTCTACGCCCTCAGCAACCGCACCAACGGCGAGTCGAGCGCGATCGCGGCGCTCCTCGCCGCGGGGCAGCAGGTGACGGTGGCGGGCGAGAGCGTATTCGTGCGCGGGCCGCGCGCTCGCACGATCCTGAGCAGCTTTGCGACCAGTCGTGGATTCACTACAGGGGCGACGCGTGCGCCGCGCGCCGGCGGAGCCGCGCGCCGCAGGCTGCCGCGGATCGCGATCTATCAACCGTGGACGGCAACCATCGACGAGGGGTGGACGCGGTGGCTGTTCGAGCAATACGGGATCGCCTACACGACGGTCCACGATAGCGATCTGAGAAACGGGAAGCTGCGTGACCGATTCGAGGTGATCGTGCTCCCGGATGAGTCGGCCGAGCGGTTGCTCCATGGGCTGGACTCGACTCGCATTCCCGTGCAGTACGCCGGTGGGATGGGGGACGCCGGAGCTGCAGCGCTTTCGGCATTTGTTCGGGATGGCGGCACGTTGGTGTGCCTCGACGGTGCCAGCGATTTCGCGATTGCTCAGCTCGGCCTTCCCGTGGCCAACGTACTGACCGGCGAAGCATCCGGCCCCCAGAGCTCACGGTTCTACGCGCCGGGGTCGGTGTTCGCGATGGCCCTCCTGGGTCAACTAAGCCCCGTCACGCTTGGCGTGCCCGACTCACTCGACGTGTATTTCCAGAACGGCGGCGCCTTCGAGGTTCGCAGTCCGGGCCGCGTGCTCGCCCGCTACACCGCGGACCCGTTGCGGTCGGGGTACGTGCAGCACGTCGAGCGGATCGAGGGGAAGGCGGCCCTGGTCGAGGTGCCGGTCGGCCGTGGGCGAGTGGTCTTGTTTGGTTTCCGGCCCCAGTTCCGAGGTCAAACCCAGGGCACGTTCAAACTGCTGTTCAACGCGGTGCTTTTGAGTGGCTTCTAATATTGGCAAACTGTCGCCACTATAGCGACAGTGACGGGTTCTAGTCCCTGCTGTGGGATGACTTCAAGTAGTTTCGCGGTCTAGTGCCTTAAAATGCTTGTGCGCAACAGGCTAGCATCTTATCTTCGGAGCCTCTAAGTGGCAGCCCCTTCGCGCGGCTGCGGGAGGATGTCCGATGAAGCCGGTGTCGCGTTTCCTCACGAGCGTCCTGCTATTGGGTCTGCTGGCCGGCCCTGCCCTTGCCCAACGCGCCGAGCAGATCGAAATCGGGGGGTTCGGGTCGTACACGCGGTACGACCGTGCGTTCCTGCTTGCCAACCAGGTCGGCGGCGGGGTGCGGATCGGCTACTACACGAGCAACCGCGTGGGCATCGAGCTCGAAGGCGGGTACCAGAACCCCATCAACGTGACCGGCACCCAAACGGCCACCGTCTCGCTGGCGAGCGCCAGCTTGGTGCTGAACTTCCCTTACGGTAAAACGAATGAGTTCTACCTGCTGGGCGGGTACAGCCGCCTCACCTTCGCCAACGCACCGCCCTACAACTTCACCGATAACGGGTTGCACGGCGCCGTCGGTGACCGACTCTTCTTGGGCCAGCACTGGGCCCTGCGTTTCGAGGGGCGGGCCATCTGGTCGCCCAAGACGAATTACCCGGCCGGCACCTGGGGAGGGCAAGTCATCGGATCGGCGGGACTGTCTTACTTCTTGATCCCCCCGCAGGGGAGCAACCGCATCGCGGCGAACAATTACCAGTGGTTCTGGGGAGCGCAGGGCGGCGTCTTCATCTCCAAGACCAATGTCCAGGGGACCACCTACGACCCGATGATCGGCGGCCACTGGCTGATCACGGCACGGCGCACGGCGTTGTACGTGGCTTACGAGCAAGCGGTGTTCCTCGGCGACGACCCGGCGGTGATCACGGATCCCAACTCCAGCACCGGCCTGCGGGACGTCACCTTCCACGACATGCGGCGGTTGATGTTCGGCGTCATGGCGTTCCCGACCCAGAAAGTGATCCAGCCCTTCGCCGGGGGCGGCTTCGCGCTGATGCAGGTGCTCAATCCGCTCGTCGATTGCAGCGGCTCGACCGCTAACTCCGACTGCCCCACGTTGTCGGACCAGATCGCGGCTCAGGACCGCGCGCAGGAGGCGGCCAGCAAGGCGTTCTTCTGGCTGTCGGGCGGCGTCCAGATCAGTTACGGCAAGCTCTCGGCGTTCGGCCAGTACATTCTCACGTCAGCGGCCCGCGGGTTCCTGCTCAACGGCACGACCAACAGCCTGCAAGGGGGGGTGCGCTACTCTCTGGGCACGGCCAAGGAAGGCATCACCGAGCGGAACTAGCGGGACACCCACGGCGAGTCTTCGAGGAAAAAGCGCAGGGGCCAATCCGTCGCGCGGGAGACCCCGACCCGCGGGCCGACGCGCACGCGTCGCGGGGGCCGGCGGCCGTCGTCTACGATTTTGAGGGCGCCACGCCACAGGGGAGCGCCGTTCAGGCGCCCGGTAATGCCCAGTGCGGCGCACAGCCGGGCGGGGCCAGCGCAGAGGCCAGCGTCTGGGATGCCGCGGCGGCGGCGGCGCATCGTCGGCAGGCCGTGCAGCGGCTCCAGAGCCCGGATCAGTACCGCCGCCGGATATCCATCCGCCTCCGTCACCGCGTTCAGGCACCAGTGCATGCCGTAGGTGAAGTACACGTACGCGGTGCCCGGCGGGCCGTATAGGGCTTCGGTACGCCGCGTGCGCCGCGCGCCGAAGGCATGGCAAGCGGGATCGTGGGGGCCGACGTAAGCCTCCGTTTCGACGATGCGGCCCGCGGTGCGGCGACCGCCCACCTGGCTCACGACGACCCGCCCCAAAAGCCGACGCGCGACCTCGGACGTGGGTCGCGCGTAGAACCGCGGTGAGAGCGGCCGGCCGATCATGCCCCGCCGGTGAGCCCCCGCTTCACGCGGGACCAAAACGACTCCGAGTCGTCTTGCGGCTCCGGTTTCGGGGCCGGCGGCGGTGGAGGAGGCGACGCGGGCTCGCGCGTGGCGGGCTCAGGTATCCCGCCCGTTTCCCCACTGTCGAGCGAGCGACCTCTGCCTCCCCGCCCCCGGCCCCCGCGCCGGCCGCGACCGCGCCCTTCCTCCCCGTTGCGCTCACCGCGGTCACTGCGCTCCCGCCCTTCAGCTGCTCCCCGTTCTCCACTCCCGCTCCCGTGACCCCTGCCGCCGCGTCCGCGCCCGCCACGACGCCGACCGCCGCGGTTCTCGCCGCGTTCGCTGCGCTCGGGGCGGTCTTGCGAAACATCTCCATGCGTGGCGCCGCCGGTTGCCGGGGCCGGGGTCCCCAGCACCTCGACCTTCGGAGCCGCTGGCGGCTCGAACCGCGGCCGGTAGTTCGGGTCCACCTCGACGACGCCGACTTTGGGGATCTCGGGCGGCGTCGCGCGCGGCCCGCCGCGGGAGCCGCGCCGGAAACGCCCGCGCGAGACCGCCGGGCCTCCCCCGCCCCCGGCTGTGACAGGTGAGGACGGCTCGGGGGAGTGGGCCGGGGTGACCGGTTCATCTCCGGTGCTGGCGGACGGCTCGGCCCCGTTCCGCAGGCGCACCGAGTACCCGCCGTCCTCCTCTTTAGCCAGGTCCACGAGCTCGCGGTCGTGCGCCTGACGCAGGATCTTGTTCACCTGCGCGGGCGCCACCGGCTCGTCGCTCTTGATCTCCGCCACGGCGTCCTGTACTTCGTCAGAGCTCACGGGGTGGTCGGACCCGCCGAGGCTCTGCAACGCCTGCTTGATCAGCCCGAACCCCCGCGAGAATCCGCCGCGGCGCGACGCCGTCGCCTCTTCGACGGGCTCCGCATGCGGCTCGGCACGAGGCTCCGGGCGTTCCCGGCCCGATCCCCCCCCCCGGCGGCCGCGCTCGCCCCGCTCACGCGCGGCGGGCCGCTCGACCACGCCGCCCTCGGGCTGCGCCCGAGCGCCGGGCACATCCGGGCCCAAGGCGATCTCGAACTGGCCGTTGTCGCGCTTGGTGAGGGCGAGCAGGCCCCGGTTCGCGGCCTCGGCCACGAACTTGCTGAAGCGCGAGAACCCCGCGTCTTTCTCGTCGAATGTCGGGTCGATCTCCTGCATCACCTGCTTGAGCCGGTCGGAGCGCATGACGTCGTTATGGGCCGTCATCTGTTTGACGGCTTCCACGACCAGCTCCCACGGATCGCGCCGTGGGTGCACGATGTCGCTCTCCTTGGTGAGCCCCGCCAGCTCGCTGTAGGAGTAGTATTCGTCGCAGTTCTGGATCAGCAGGTCGCTCGAGGATTCGCGGATCCCGACGCCGATGACATACTTGCCGTACTCCTTGAGCTTCAGGACCATCGAGGAGAAGTCGCTGTCGCCCGAGAGCAGGATGAACGTGCCGATCTCCGGGCGGGTGAACACGAGCTCCATCGCATCCACCGCCAGACGGATGTCGGTGGCGTTTTTCTTGTTGGAGCCGTACGCCGGGGCCCAGATGAGGTCGATCGAGGACTCGGAGAGGGGCACCACATACTGGGGATAGCGGCGCCAATCGGCGTAGGCGCGCTGCACGGCCACTTTGCCGCGGATGATGTCGGATTGCAGGAGGCGCTTCAGCTCGGTCTGGAGATCCGAGCGGATCCCCATGGTGACGTTGTCGAAGTCGATGAGCAGGGCTGCGTTGGGAGCGTGCGCCGTCGGCTCCGGGCGGGCCGAACGGACCAGGTGAGGCGGCTGCGGATTCATATCGTTGTGCTCAATTCCAGCCCGCCGCTCGAGCGGCCAGGCACATGGCGGTCGGCGACGAGGCCCCGGCGGAAGGCCGGCAGCGCGTCGTCAACTCGGGTGCGGTGCGCCTCAAGCGGCGCACGCGCCGCCGACGTGTGGGAGTGGTTGGAGAGGAGCGGTTCAAGCGCGGCGCAGCTTCTGGTGCGCGCGAGCGCGGAGGAGATCCAGCGGCTCTAGCCTCTCTGCGAGGCGCAGAGCACCGCCAGATGACCTGGCACCACATCGTCGTCCACCCCTGCCACAACATTCGGACGCGTTGAAACTAAACGACTTGCGCCAAAAGTGAAAGAGTGCGCCGGCTCCCCGAGACGTAACGTTTGGTCCCCCAACGGCATTTGATGGCTGAATGACGAGCCCAACCGGAGCTCCCCCCGAGCCACGGGATATCGTGGCCGCCGCCCGGCGCGGCGACCCCCCGGCCCTCGCGGCAATGTATCGGGCGCACGGCGCCGCGGTGTTTCGGCTCGCCTATCGCCTCACCGGGACCCGCGAGGACGCTGAGGACGTGGTCCACGACGTGTTCGTCGGACTCCCGGACGCGTTGCACCGCTACGACGAGCGCGGCCGGCTGGAAAGTTGGCTGAAACGGGTGGCGGCGCGCGTGTCGCTGATGCGACTGCGTCAGCGCAGTCGGCGACGCGAGGTGGCGCTGGAGGCGGTCGCGGGACAGCGGTCGCCTGAGACGCCAGGCGACGTCGCAGCGCTTCAGGACGCCGTCGCGGCACTGCCTGATCGGCTGCGGTCGGTGGTCGTGCTCAAGGAGATGGAGGGCTACTCGCATGCCGAGGTCGCAGCGCTCTTGGGGATCAGCGAGGGTGCCTCGCGCGCCCGACTCCTGCGAGCGATGACGCGGCTACGGCGCACACTGGGAG